>Ga0114945_10000675_pt1 | contig 22048 bp, 20 predicted proteins | sample OV2TP3_FD_87194 | JGI IMG/M metagenome (GOLD analysis project Ga0114945, IMG submission 87194) | Hot spring microbial communities from Beatty, Nevada to study Microbial Dark Matter (Phase II) - OV2 TP3 | ecosystem: Environmental > Aquatic > Thermal springs > Hot (42-90C) | place: USA: Beatty...
CGTGCGGACCAACTCGACGAGGCGCGCCCGGAGCTCTGGCGGATACGGCGGTCGGGTCTTCGGCATCGTGGACTCCCTCCTCCCCCCAAGGGGAACAGTGTCCACGGAACCGGGTCAAGTCCAATGGGATGGGTCGCCCGAGCGACGTCGGGCTCGTCCTTGGCGCCCGCTTTGGCTTCCACGCCCCACACGATCAAACCGCCGTCCGTGTTCGCGAACGCACAAATCGCCTTGGCGAGATTTGTCCTATCGTCGTCCTCCAAAGTCGCATGCTTCGGATCCTTTTTCCGCTTGAAGTCCAGGTACAGTCCTTCCTCATACCCTCGCTCAACCGCCATTCGAATCCAGGAGAGCGCCCTGCTTGAATCGTTTGGGTTATCGCCCCAAATGTCCTCAAGGATCAGCCGATGGGCGTCCATGGCTTCCCCCGCGAAGGATGACCACTCTGATCAGAGGTGAACCCGGGGACAGTACGACAGTACTTGTGCTTGAGAGCGGAAGGGGCGCCCGTCGGTCGTGAACCGCCACAGTTCCGCGAAGGGCCCGAGCTTGGGGTGCTTCGTCCCGGCCATGCCCGGGCGCTCAGCCGTGGCGGTGCTCGGCGGGGAGGCCGAAGCGGCGGGCGGTCTCGGCCTCGCAGTCGAACTGGATGAGGACCGCCGGCTCGCTCCCGACCACCCAGCCGTCGTGGCCCGGCTCGACGACGACGGCCTGCGGGGCCACGAACTCGTAGGCGCAGCCGTCGGCGTACTCGCCCCGGATGCGGCCACGCGCGAGGAAGCCCACGTGGGCGTGCCTGCAGAGCCGCGTGCCCACGATCGGCTTCATGTGAGTGGACCAGCGGAAGCCAGGCGGGTAAAAGACGCGCTTGATCCGGCTATTGCCCGCCCGGACGACCTCGACCGTCGCGCCGCCGACCTCGCGGCGCTCGGCGCCGGGAATGGGAGCGAGGAGCGGGTCCATCGCGCTCATGGCGTCAGCCTGGGAGAGATGCGAGCACTCTAAGAAGCGCCCCGGCGCCTGTCAAGCCAGCGCAATCAGGTCCGCCAGCGTGGTCGTGAAGCGCTCGACCTCCTCCTCCGTGTTGTAGTAGTGAACGGACACGCGGACGAGGCCCGTGAGGCTGCGGGCCTCCATGTCCAGGCGCGTGCCGAAGGCCGTCGAGACCGACACGTTGATGGCTTGCTCGCCGAGCCGCCGGCGGATGGCTTCAGGCTCGTGGCCGTCCACCGTGAAGCTCACGATGCCGCAACGCTCGACGCCGATGTCCCGCACGGTGACCCCCGGGATCTCGGCCAGCCGGACACGGAGCGCCTCTGCGAGCCCGGTGACCCGCGCGCGGATCGCCTCGAGGCCCCAGCCGAGCGCGTAATCGACCGCGACCCCGAGGCCGATCTTCCCCGCGTAGTAGGTCTCCCAGTTCTCGAACCGCCGGGCATCCGGCCGGATCTCGAAGCGATCGCGCGCGATCCAGGTCGCGGCGTGGAGGTCGAGGAACGGCGGCTCGAGCCGGTCCAGCACGGCGCGCCGGACGTAGAGGAACCCCGTCCCGCGCGGGCCGCGGAGGTACTTCCGTCCCGTGGCCGAGAGCACGTCGCAGCCGATTTCGCCGACGGAGATCGGCATCTGGCCGACCGACTGGCAGGCGTCGAGCAGGTAGAGGACGCCGGCCTCGCGCGCGATCCGGCCCACCGCGGCCGCCGGGTTGACGAGGCCGCCGTTGGTGGGGACATGGGTGATGGCGACGAGCTTGACCCGCCCATCCAGCATGCGCGCGAGGGCCTCGACCGAGAGCTGACCCGAGGCGTCGTTCGGAATGACCTCGACCCGCGCCCCCGTCCGCCGCACCGCCTGGAGGAAGGCGATGTAGTTCGACGCGTACTCGGCGACGGAGGTGAGGATCCGGTCGCCCGGGCCGAGCGGGACCGCATAGAAGGCCATGTCCCACGCGCGCGTCGCGTTCTCGACGATCGCGACCTCGTCGCGCCGGCAGCCGAGGAGCGCGGCGAGGGCGTCATAGACCCGCTCGACCCGGTCGCGGGCCTGCTCGGCGGCCTCGTAGCCGCCGATCTCGGCCTCGAGCCGGAGGTGGCCGACGACCGCGTCCAGCACCGGGCGGGGCATGAGGGCGGCCCCGGCGTTGTTGAAGTGGAGGACGCGCTCGCAGCCCGGCGTCTCCTGCCGCGCCCGGGCGACGTCGAAGGCCATCCGGGGGTGACCGACCCCCTCACCCTGCCCTCTCCCCCGGCGGGGGAGAGGGATGGGGCCTAGTGATGGCAGACCACGCAGTCGAGCGGGCCCTTCCGCTCGGCGTGGCACGAGACGCACCAGCCCATGGTCAGCGGCGCCACCTGGGCCACGCGCTGCATCCGCTCGACCGGGCCGTGGCAGGTCTGGCAGGCGAGGTCCGCCTGGACGTGGCGCTTGTGGGAGAAGTACACGAACCCGGGTAGCTTGTGGATCCGCTCCCAGAGGATCGGCGTCTTGTCGTTCCAGGCTCTGTGGAGCTTCTGAACCTCGGGGTTCCCCTGGGCGGCCGTGATCTTGTGGCACCCCATGCACCGCTGGACGGACGGGAGCCCCGCGTACGGCGACCGCCGCGCGTCCGCGTGGCAGTACTGACAGTCGATCCGGTAGGCGCCGGCGTGGACGACGTGGCTGAACTCGATCGGTTGGACCGGGGCCGCCGCGAGCGGCCGAAAGATCGGCGGGCGTGCCGCCCGGTACGGGGGATCGGCGAAGGTGCGGATGTAACCGATCACGTCCCGGATCTCGCGGTCGGTGAGCGGCGGCTGGAAGCTCGGCATCTGGGGCGCGAGCCCCACGGCCCCGGCGCCCTTGCTCACCACCGTGAAGAGGAAGTCGTCGGGGAGCCCGTTCATCAGCCGCCCGTCGGTGAACGGCGGGGGCTTGATCGGGAGCGCGGCCGCCCCGGGGCCGTCGGCCTGGCCGCCCGTGCCGTGGCACTCCGCGCAGTGACGGTCGTAGACGGCCTTGCCGGGGTGGGTCGCGGGCGCCCGGGTCTGGGCGTGGATGGCCCACGTCGCCCCGCCGAGGATGCCGGCGGCCAGCGCGAGCCCGAGCGTCGCGCGGCCGCGCCTCACCGGCCGCGCCCCTCCAGGTCCGACTCGAACACGATCTCGTCGTGCTCGTTGACGATGAACGCCTCGTACAGCAGGAAGTCCACCTCGTGCTCGACGAGGAAGCGGGCGAGCCGCGCCACGTCCACCGGGTGGGCGTCGAGGTGGAACGAGAGCGCGAGCGCGTCCTCCTCGTCGTACGCGAGGAGCGCCCAGTTCCCGACGATCAGCATCTCGGCGTCGTCCTGGAAGGTGATCCCGCCCTCGAAGACGACGGCCTCGCGCGCGAGGTCGTAGATCCGGCGGAGCTGGCGCTGCTTCTCCTCGGCCGTCAGCATCGCCGCCCTAGAGAGCGCCCTCCGCCTGGAGGTCCGCGACGGCGCGCCGGACCGCGGCGATCGTCTCCTCGATCTCCCGCTCGCCGTGGACCGCCGAGACCCAGCCGTGGTGGGCGGACATGTCCACGCCGTGGAGGATGAGCGCGCAGCGCCACGTGTGGTAGAGGGCGGGGTTCTTCGGCTTCCCGCCCCCCGGCGGCCCTTCGAGGGACACGTGGAAGATCGAGACGTCCCCGTAGACCTGGCACGGCACGCCTGCCGTCCGGAAGACCTCTGCGATCCCCGCGCGCAGCCCCGCCCCGCGGGCGTTCGCCGTCGCGTGGTGCTTGCCGTCGGCGATCTGCGAGAGCATCGCGATCCCCGCCGCCGCGCTGAGCGGGTTCGAGTTGTACGTCCCGTTCTGGGCGACCCGCTGCGTCCGGTTCCACTTGGCGTCGTCGCCGAACGCCATGCGGCCGACCAGCTCGCGCTTCCCGCACACCGCGGCGCCGGGCAGCCCCCCCGCGACGATCTTGGCCAGCGTCGTGAGATCCGGGGTGATGCCGTAGTACTCCTGCGCCCCGCCGGGGGCGTAGCGGAAGCCCGTGATGACCTCGTCGAAGATGAGGACGACCTTGCGGTCCGTTGCGAGCTGGCGGAGGTCCTTGAGGAACCCGTGATGGATCGGATCGCTCCCCGCCTGGCCGCCCGAGGGCTCGAGGATCACGGCGCCCACGTCGTCCCGGCTCCCGAGGAGCCGCTCGAGCGCCCCGATGTCGTTGTGCGGGGTGACGAGCACGTCCGCGAGCACCGCCCCGGGGATCCCCGCCGACATCGGGATCTCGTACGGCGGGTTGACCGCCGCGGAGACCCCGTCGGCCCAGCCGTGGAAGTGGCCGGTGAACTTCACGAGCTTCGGCCGGCCCGTCGCCGCGCGCGCCAGGCGGATCGCGAGGTGGGTCGCCTCGGTGCCGGACATCGTGAAGCGGACGAGCTCGGCCGAGGGGACGAGCCGCGCGATCCACTCCGCCCACTCGACCTCGAGGTCGTGGCACGCCCCGTAGTGCGTCCCCCGGGCGACCTGCCGGCTGATGGCCTCGACGAGCGTCGGGTGGGCGTGCCCGAGGAACAGTGCCCCGTGCCCCCCGAAGTAGTCGACGTACTCGTGGCCGTCCACGTCCCACTTGCGCGGGCCCTCGGCCCGCGTGACGTAGAGCGGGAACGGCGTGAGGTAGCGGCTATCGTGGGTGATTCCGCCCGGGATGACACGACAGGCTCGCTGCCAGGACGCCCACGACCCCGGCCGCGTCTTCCGGTAGCGCTCGGTCACGGTCTCCGCCATCAGGCACTCTCCCTTTTCGCGGTCCCCGCGGCGCGTCCGCGACGCGCCATGAGGTGCCCGGTCAGTTCGCGCAGCGTGTCCAGGATCCGCTGGTGCAGCGGGAGCGGCAGGCTGTCCACGCTCGGGCGCGGTGCCCCGGTGAGCCCGTCCACGCCCCCCGCCGCCACCATCGCCCGCGTGAGCCGCGCCTCCAGCTCCGGCGTGTGCAGGAGGTCCCGCCCGCGCTCGAGCCCGAGGTGCGCCGTCAGCCCCCAGGCGCCCCAGTTCGACGTCCCCGCCACGATGAGGTGGTCCGTGCGAATCACCGACGCGATCTTGGCCCCGCGGGCGATGTCACGCACGATCCGCGCGCGGACGCGGCCCATCCCGATCTCGTTGCCCCCGTCGCCGATGCCCACGGTCACGACGCCGTTCCGCCGCTCGAGGAACAGCGCGTCGAGCGGCGCGTTCTGCGCGGCCACCGACCCGCCGCGGGCGTTGTAGTAGCCGCCGTCCGCCGCCCGCCCCGGCCGCTCGACCGCGACGAGGTGGCTCGGCCCGAACGCCCGCACGGCCGCCCGCGCCGCGCGGAGCGCCGCCCCCGGCGCCGCGGGCACCGCCACCACGGCGAGCGGCTCCCGCAGGGTGCGGAGGCACGCCTCGAGGAGCGGCCGGACCGGGGGGTCGGCGAGGTAGATCACCTCCGCCCCGACGCGCCGGAGGGCGCGTCCCAGCACGACCGTCCCCGACGGCCCGTCGGTCTCGGCGCCCCAGGTCGGGCGCACGACGAACCCCGTCACGAGGATCACGCGCCGGGCGCCCGCCAGGGTCCGCGCGGCCGCGGCCATCGCGCCCGGGAGCACGAGCCGCGCGATGCCGCGGCCGGCCGCGTCCAGAGCGCACAGGGTTTCGATGGCATCGGGGGAGACGGTCATGCGAGCCCCCCAAGCGTATCACCGCGCTGGGGGCGGGACAACGGCCCCGGCCGGCGCCGGGCTCAGGGCGTCGCGACCCGCTGCGGCGGCGCGAAGAGCAGGACCTCGGCCCACTGGCCCGTCAGGTCGAAGACGATCAGGAGGCCCTTCGCGTCGTAGCGCAGCACGGAGCGTCCCGTCGCCTGCTCGGTGCCGACCGCGTCCGGCACCCCCCACCCGTTCGTGATGGCGCGCAGGGTGAACACGCGCGGCTTCGGGTGGAGGGTGAGGCCCCGCACGACGTCGGCCACGAACCCCTGGGGCCGGACGAGCCCGAAGCTCACGATCATCCGGTCGAGTCCCCGGGGCGCCCGCTCGCCCACATACGTCCACTCGGCGGCGGTCCGGCCCTCCTCGGTCACCATCCGTTCGCGGCTCGGCCGCCCGTAGCGCGCCTCGACGTCCGGGCGGGTCGTCTCCCCCGGGGTGATCCCGCCCCAGCTCTCGGCGCCCGCGGGGCCGGCGAGCCCCAGGGCGAGGAGAAGCATCGACAGCGCGGGCCCCGGCCGGCGCATCGCTCAGGCGAGCCCCGCGAGCCGCGCGCGGGCCAGCGTCTCCCGGGCGGTCGTGACATGGACGGCGTCGATGAACCGCCCCTCGAGCGCGAGCGCCCCCGCGCCCGCCGCCTGTGCCTGCGCGTAGGCCTCGAGGGTTTGCCGGGCCTCCGCGATCGCCTCGGCGGACGGCGAGAAGAGGCGGTTGGCGACCTCGACCTGCTTGGGGTGGATGACGGCTTTCCCGTCGTACCCGAGCTCCGCCCCGAATCGCGTGTGGGCCTCGAGCCCGGCGGCATCGTCCAGGGTGAAGCACGGGCTGTCGATGGCGTCGAGGCCGGCGGCCCGCGCGGCGAAGAGCACGTGGCTGAGCGCGTAGAGCTCCGTCGCCCGGCTCGGCACGAGACGCCCCCGCGTCTCGCGGACGAGATCCCCCGCCCCGTAGAGCAGGGCCGCGTTCCGCGGGGAGCTGCGCGCGAGCTCCCGCGCGTCGAGGATCCCGGTCACCGTCTCGACGAGGAGGTGGAAGCGGACCGTCCCGGCGACGAGGCCCGCCGCGCGCTCGAGCCGCGACACCTCGGCGTCGGCCTGCGTGACGTCCTCGACGGCGCTGACCTTCGGCAGGACCAGGGCGTCCGGGACCGCGGGCACCACGGCAGCGAGGTCGTCCGCCCCCCACGGGGTGTCGAGCGCGTTCACCCGGACGATGCGCTCGCGGCCCCGGAACTCCACCGCGCGCAGCGCCGCGACGATCGCCGCGCGCGCCGCCTCCTTCCGCGGCGGCGGCACCGCGTCTTCGAGGTCGAGGATCACCCCGTCGGCGCCGGAGGCGACGGCCTTCGGAATCCGCGCGGGCGTACTCCCGGGGACGAAGAGGAGGCTCCGCCGGAGCCTCATGGGCGGGAGGGGGAAGCCCCCGCCACCGGCCTCGGCCACGGCGGTCCCGGCCCCGTCACGGCGCGCCGACCTTCGGCGAGAGCACCTCGAAGCCGGCGCGGGTGAGCGCCTGGACCAGCGGGCGCACGTCGCACGGCTCGAGCCGCAGGCTGAACACCGTCTCCCCCGCGGCGGCGGGCACGGCGCCGACGCTCAGGATCCGCCCCTGGTGCTGGCGGACGATCTCGACGACCTGCTCGTACGTCGCGGGCCCCCCGGAGACCCGCACGTCGAGTCGGGTGGACTGGGTGAGGAGGCCCAGCAGCTCCACCAGCACCGCGAGGAGATCGGTCTCCGTGACGATCCCGGCGAGGCGGTCGCCCTCGACGACCGGCAGGCAGCCGATCTTCTTGACGACGAGCAGGCTCGCCGCGTCCTCGACGGGCGTGTCCGGGGTGATCGTCGTCAGATCTTCGCTCATCAGCTCGCCCACCGTCGCGTGGGCGAGGCCGGGCGCGAGCAGGACCGGCCGGAGGTCGCGGTCGGAGAGGATGCCGACGAGCCGGCCCTCGGCGACGACGGGGAGATGGCGGATCCGGCGGTCCCGCATGAGGTCGTACGCGCGCCGGGCGGGCTCGTCGCGCGTGACCGTGACGAGCTGTGTGGACATGATGTCGCGGACCGAGAGCGCCACGACCGGCCCTCAGTAGGCGAGGGCGAGCCCGTCGCCGCGCGGGTCCGCCCCGCCGGCGTAGAGCCGCCCCGCTCCCTCCGTCCGGACGGTGAGCGCCTGGGCGTGCCCCATCGTCCCGCTCCAGTCGGCCACGACGTCGAGCACGTGGCCCCGCCGGGCGAGGGCGGCCCGCACCCGCCGCGGCACGCGCCCCTCGATCCGGAGCCGATCCTCGGAGTCCGTCACCCGGACGCGCCCCTGGACGAACCGCGGCCGCTCGATCGCCTCCTGCGGGTCCATCCCGAAGTCGAGGAGGTTCGTGAGCACCTGGAGATGCGTCTGCGCCTGGCCGTACCCGCCCATCGTCGCGAGGGCGGCGTGCGGCGCGCCGTCCCGGAGGACCAGCGCCGCGATGAGGGTGTGGAACGGCTGCTTGCGGGGGGCGAGGACGCTCGGGGAGGCCGGGTCGAGCGCGAAGCCCGCGCCCCGACAGTGGAGGACGATCCCGGTCCCGAGCGGGACGACGCCCGAGCCGAACGCCGAGTAGAGGCTCTGGATGACCGCGATCACCGAGCCGGCCGCGTCCGCGACGACGAACCCGGTCGTGTCCCCGGTGGGGTCGCCCGCCGCCACGCCCTGCGCGGCCCGCCGCGGATGGATCAGGGCGCGACGACGCGCCGCGTAGCCCTTGTCGAGGAGCCCCGCGACCGGGACGGCCGCGTGGTCGGGGTCGCCGATCCAGCGGTCGCGGTCGGCGAGGGCGAGCTTCATCGCCTCGACGAGCAGGTGGAGATGATCGGCCGAGTGGTGGCCGAGGGCGCGCAGGTCGAACCCCTCGACGAGGCTCAGCGCCTGGAGCGCGGTCAGCCCCTGGGTCGGCGGCGGCGTCTGGTACACGGTCGCCCCGCGGTAGGTCGTCGCGATCGGCGGCTGCCAGCGCCCCGCATGCCGCGCCAGGTCCTCGGCCGTGACGAACCCCCCGCCGGCCTCGAGGTGGCCGGCGATCCGCGCGGCGAGCTCCCCGCGGTAGAAGGGCTCGGAGCCGCCCTCGGCGACGAGGGCGAGGCTCCGCCCGAGGTCGGGCTGGCGGAGCCGGTCGCCGGCCGCCGCGAACCGCCCGCCCGGCGCGTAGATCCGGTGCCACTCCGGGTCCTCGATGAGCGTGCTCCGCTCGCGGATCGTCTGGGCGAGGAGGTCGCTCACGGGGAACCCGTCCTGGGCGAGCGCGATCGCGGGCTTGAGCAGCTCGCCGAGCGGGCGCGTCCCGTAGCGCGCGGCGAGCGTCCCCCAGGCGTCCACGCACCCCGGGACCGAGACCGAGAGCGGGCCGATCAGCGGGATCGCGTCGAGCCCCCGGCGCCGGATCGCCTCGACCGTGGCACGCGAGCCGGAGCGGCCGGCGCCGTTGAGGAAGACGACCTCGCCCGAGCGCGCGTCGAAGAGGAGGCAGAAGAGGTCGCCGCCCACCCCGCACGCCTGCGGCTGCACGACGGCGAGCGCCGCGTTGACGGCGATGGCGGCATCCACGGCGCTCCCGCCGGACCGGAGCACGTCGATCCCGACGAGCGTCGCCTGCGCGTGGGCGGAGGCGACGAGGCCGTGGTGGCCGTGGGCGACGGGGCGGCGGGCATAGCCGACCGTGGGCATCCGGGGCTCCTCGCTCAGGTGTAGAGGCGCGTGATCTCGTCCCGCGCGAAGCGCGGGACCTCGCGGGTCTGCCCGGCGCGGGCGAGCATGACCCCGGCCTCCGGGGCGACGACCCGACCGATGAAGGCGCCGTCGATCCCCTCCCGCGCCCAGGCGTGGAGGACGACCCCGGTGTCCGCGGGCGCCAGGGCCAGGAGGAGCGCGCCCGAGGCGATCGTCCCCAGGGGGTCCAGCCCGAACTCGGCGCAGAGCGCGCGCCCCTCGGGGAGGACCGGGATCCGGTCCGCCTCCACGCTGAGCCCGACGCCCGCGGCCTCCGCCAGCTCCCAGAGCGCCGTCGCGAGGCCGCCCTCGGTGGGGTCGTGCATCGCGTGGACCGGGACCAGCTCCACCGCCAGACGCGCCTCGGGCACGACGCTCAGCCGCTCGAGATAGGCGCGCGCCCGGGCGAGGAACTCCTCCGTGTAGCCCCGCGCGCGCAGCTCGGCCGCGCGGACCCGGGCGACGATGGAAGCCCCCTCCACGGGGATCCCTTTGGTGAGGAGGAGCGCGTCCCCGGGCCGGGCGCCGCTCGTCGTGACCAGCCGCTCCTTGGCGACCTCGCCGAGCATCGTGCCGACCACGATCGGCCGCTCCAGCCCGTGGGTGATCTCCGTGTGGCCGCCGACCAGCGAGACCCCCAGATCCCGGCACGCGGCGCCCAACTGGGCGAAGAGCACCTCGACGCTCTCCTCGGTGGCCCCCCCTTCCGGGAGGAGGCACGTCGCCAGGAACCAGCGCGGCTCGGCCCCCCGCACGGCGAGGTCGTTGGCGTTGACGACCAGGACGTACCAGCCGAGGTCCTCCGTCACGAAGGTGATGGGGTCGGTCGTGGCGACGAGGTAGCGGTCCCCCATGTCGATCACGGCCGCGTCCTCGCCGACCCGCGGTCCGAGGACCACGCGCGCGTCGAGCGTCACGTGCTTGCCGAAGAGGCTCGCCAGAAGCGGGGCCGGCAGCTTCCCAACCGGAAACGTGGCGGACATGAAGACCTCGCAGCGTCTCGGGATCTGGTCGCGCGCCGGGCGGCCGAGCGCCCCCAGTATAGCGCAGGGTTGCTATGATCGGGAGCGATGCCGGGGCTCCTCGAGTGCGTCCCGAACGTGAGCGAGGGCCGGGAGGCGGCGACGCTGGAGGCGCTCGCCGCCGCCGTCCTCGAGGTGCCCGGGGTGCGCCTCCTCAACCGCCACGCCGACCCCGACCACCACCGCGCGGTCTTCACGCTGGCGGGCGCCCCCGGGGCCGTCGTCGAGGCCGCGCTCGCCTTCGGCCGCGAGGCGGTCCACCGGATCGACATGCGCGGGCACGCCGGCGTCCACCCCCGGCTCGGCGCCGTGGACGTCGTGCCGTTCGTTCCGCTCGAGGGGCTCACGCTGGCCGACGCGGTCTCGGCAGCCCATCGCTTCGGCAACGCGTTCGCGCGGGAGCACGGGCTCCCCGTCTTCTTCTACGGCGCCGCCGCGCGCCGCCCCGAGCGCCGGGGCCTCCCGCAGGTGCGGCTCGGGCAGTACGAGGGCCTCCCGGCGCGCCTCGCCGACCCTGCGGGGGCGCCGGACGCCGGCCCCGCCGTGTTCGTCCCCCGCAGCGGCGCCACCGCCGTGGGGGCGCGGGAGTTCCTCGTCGCCTTCAACGCCTGGCTCGACGCCGACGACGTCGAGGCGGCCCGCGCCATCGCCCGCGCGATCCGGACGTCGGCCGGGGGCTTGCCCGGGCTCCAGGCGATGGGCGTCCGCCTGGCCAGCCGGGGCTGCGCCCAGGTCTCGATGAACCTGACGGATCTTCGCCAGACCTCCCTCTACACGGTGCTCCAGGCCGTGACCCGCGAGGCGGCCCGCCGCGGGGTCGGCATCCGCCGCCTCGAGCTCGTGGGCCTCTGTCCCGAAGCGGCGCTCGGGGAGTTCCGCGCCCGGGGGCTCGACCTGCCCGGCTTCGGGGAGGAGCGGGTCCTCGAGCGGGCCCTCGTCGCGTCCGCGTGACCGGGGCCGCGCGGGGATTTGACCGCCCGCAGGGGATTTCCCCGCGGTCTCGGCGGCCGCCGCCCCGCTAAATCCGGGCAGCGTCGGCACTCCCATCCGGGAGGGCCCGCGGCACGGCCGTTGCTCTTTCCCTCCGCCGACGAAGTGATCGCCCGTCGGCCAGCCGTCAGGCCACTCCAACGGAAAAGGAGCGATGCACATGCACCACCGGATTCTGTTGTCCGTGATCCTCGCTGGCGCGCTCGCCGTCACCGCGGGCTGCGGCGGCGGGAGTTCGTCCACCGGACCGAGCGGATCGGGCGGTGGCAGCTCGACCGCGGTCGTTCAGGGCCAAGTCACCCGAACGTCGAGCGCGGCGAATCAGGAGTCGGTCGTCGTCATCGCGCTGAGGACGGCGCTTGGCATCGGGCTCGCCGAGGCGCAGAACGGGACCCCGGTCGAGGGCGCGACGGTGACGCTCACCTGCAACGGCTTCACCGACACCACCACCACGGACCCCAACGGTAACTTCGTTTTTCAGAACGTCCCGCCCAGCACGAACTGCACGGTCATGGTGACGGCAACGATTGACGGGACCCCGGTGACCAAGACCACCGACCCCTTCACGGTGGGTGCCGGCGACAACGCCGTCGTCGGCGTTGTGACGAGCTCCGACACGACCGTCACCGTCGTGGCCCAGTCCACGGACGTCCTCAACAACGACGCCCAGCTCGGCCATGCGATCAACATCGACAACGCGAGCAGCACGTGCGACCTCATCCAGGTGCTCGACAAGCGCGAGATGGGCAAGGGCTGGGGCCTGATCGCCCAGGAGTGTGGGGCGCACCCCGGCGTCATCGGTCTCGGCCGCTCGAACGTGAGCGACGCCGACCTCCAGGCCGCCCGGGGCCGCGCCGCGCAGGCCGGGAAGGGTGGCAAGGGCGCAAAGGGCGGCAAGGGCGGGAAGAACGCCTGACCCCGACGGGGCGCGTTCCCGACCACGCGCCTCGGGTCAGGCCACCGGCGCCCCCGGAATCGGGGGCGCCGGTCTTTTTCACGTCGGGCAACGCACGACCCTTCGCTCTTTAGCGAGCGGCTCGGGCCTGCCTCGCCCCCGGGGCGCGCCGCTTACGGCAGCGTGAGGAGCTTCACGAGGTCGGCGGTCAGGTCGTAGAGCTGGGCGCAGCCGCTCGTCCCGCCGACGAGCCCCCCGAGGCGCTTCCGCAGGCCCGCGTCCAGGCGCTGCCCGACCATCTCCCGCACTCGCCCCTGGGCGTCGGAACAGATCCCCACGTAGGGGAGCCGCGGCGTGAGCGACCCCGCGTCCAGCACGGTCCCGGCCCCGGGGTCCACGACATACCAGACCTGGAAGGAGTGGACCTCGTCGAACATCGTGTGGGCCAGCACCCAGTCAGCCGGACGCCGCTCGAGCCGGGCGACCTTCGTCCGGTTGAAGACGCGCGCCGCGCCGCGCGGGGGGTGGTAGAGGACCGCCTGCATGGGCGTCGTGACGGGCCGCTCGGCGAACAGGCGCTCGGACTCGGGCCGGTAGGCGTAGCAGGAGGACGGCAGGTCCACCCACCCCTGCATGTCGAGCCGCCAGGCGCCCACCGGCCCCTCGGCGAGGTGGCGCTCGATCACCGTCGACGGCAGCCGCGTGATCTGGCGCGCCAGCCGCGCGATCTCGATCGCGGCGTCGACGAAATACTGCGCGCCGGCGCGGCCCGCGGCGACCTCCGCCACCCGGCGGGTGAACCCCGCGGTCATCGCGACGCCCGCGAGGCCGCTCATCGCGTCGCCGAGCGCCGGGTCCACGCGCTCCGCGGGGCCGACGAGGACGCGGCCGCGCGCCTGCCGGATCCCGTACTCGGGCGAGGGCGTCGTCTCCGCGACGAGCTCGACGCCGACCCACGGATCCGCGATGCGCACGGTCATGGCGAAGCCCTCGTCGTCGGGCACGTCGATCCAGCCGTGCATGGTGCGCTCGTAGCGGTCCGCGTCGGCGAGATACGGCGAGGCCAGCGGCATGGTGGTCCCCCCGGGCCTCACTCGAGCGCGCCCACGGCCGCCTCGACGGCGTCGAGGAGGCTCCCGTCCTCGACCAGCGCGAGCCCCGCGGCGAGGTCCGCGTGGATCGCGCGGTCGTCTCCGAGCGGCGGGACGCGCGCCCGCACCGCCGCGCGCGCCGCCGCGCTGCCGCGTCCGGGCCGGAGCGGGCCGCGCAGGTCGAGCCCCTGGGCGGCGCAGACTCCTTCGATCGCCAGCACGCCGCGGACGCGCGTGAGGACCTCGCGGCACTTCCGGACCGCCGCGGCCCCCATCGGCACGAAGTCCTCCTGGTTGCCGGAGGTCGGGATCGAGTCGGCCGACGCCGGGTGGGCGAGGGTTTTGACCTCGGAGGCCAGCGCCGCCGCCTGGTACTGGGCGAGCATGTAGCCGGACTGGAGCCCACCCGTCGGGGCGAGGAAGGCCGGCAGCTCGGAGACCAGCGGATTGACGAGGCGGTCGATCCGCCGCTCGGCGATCCCCGCGAGGTAGCCGAGCCCGATCGCGAGAGTGTCGAAGACCAGCGCGAGCGGCTGGCCGTGGAAGTTCCCGCCCATGAGGACGTGCCCATCGTCGGGGAAGACGAGCGGGTTGTCGGTGACGCTCTGGAGCTCGCGCGCGAGGATCGCGCGGGCGAACGCGTGCGCCTCCCGGGCGGCCCCGTGGACCTGCGGCACGCAGCGCAGGCTGTAGGCATCCTGGACGCGCTGACAGTCGGCATGCGAGGCGATGATCTCGCTCCCGGCGGTCAGCCGCCGGACGTTGGCGGCCGCCGCCACCTGGCCCGGATGGGCCCGGAGGGCGTGGAGGCGCGCGTCGGCGGCCGCGTTCGTCCCCATGAGCGCCTCGAGGCTCATGCTCCCCGTCACGTCGGCGAGCCGGAGCGTCGCCCACGCGTCGGCGAGCACGAGGGCGCCGATGCCCGTCATCTGGTGGGTCCCGTTGAGCAGGGCGAGGCCCTCCTTGGCCTCGAGGGCGAGCGGGGCCAGCCCGACGGCCGCGAGGGCGGCCGCGCCGGGCAGGCGCCGCCCGTCCGCCCAGGCCTCGCCCTCCCCGACGAGCACGAGCGCCGCGTGGGCCAGCGGGATGAGATCCCCCGAGGCGCCCAGCGAGCCCCACTCCGGCACGACCGGCGCGAGACCGCGGTTCAGACACTCGACGAGAAGGCGGATCAGCCCGGGCCGGACCCCCGAGTGGCCGCGGGCGAGCGAGGCGGCGAGACAGCACCACATCGCCCGCGTCTCGGCCACGCCCATCGCGGGCCCGAGGCCCGCGGCGTGGCTCCGGAGGAGGTTGAGCTGGAGTGCCTGGCGGTCGGCCACGGGGATCGGCGTGTCCTTGAGCTTCCCGACCCCGGTCGTGATGCCGTAGACCGGCGCGTCGGCCGCCGCCACGCGCTCGACGAACGCCCGGCCCGCGGCCACCCGTCGCTCGGCGTCGCCCGGGAACGCGACGCGCCAGCCCGCCCGCGCCACGCCGACCACGTCCTCGGGCGAAAGCGCGCCGCCGAGGGCGACGGTCTTCATGCGGACTCCCGCCGGGCCAGGGCGCCGATGCGGAGGCCCAGGTAGGCGGCCGAGGTCCCGGCCACGAGCGCCAGGGGGAACCAGGCCCAGAGGTCCCCGGCCGGCACCCCGCGGCCGTGGAGCAGCGCAGCCACGGGGTTGTGGACGGCATAGGCGAGGGTGATCGCAAGCGCCCCGCCCGCCGCGAACCGCCACCCGAGCGGCCAGGCCCGCGGCGCGAGGGCCAGGACCCCGTCCAGCGCGAGGGCCGGCACGAGGTAGAGCGGCGGCAGGAGCGGCACCGTCCGCCCGAGGGCCGGCAGGAAGGCGAGGCTCACGCCGACGCGCACGAGCCACGCGACGAGCGCCGCCACCGACGCCGTGCCGGGGCCCCCGAGCCGCGTCGCGCCCGCCAGCACGAGCACCGCGAGCACCGTCACGAACAGCGGATAGAGCCCGCGCGGGCGGGCCAGCAGGACGTGCCAGCGCTCCAGCACCACGAACTCGGACTCCAGCACGAAGATCCCGACGATCAGGAGCGCCGCCGCGGCCAGCATCACGACCGCCACCCGGGCGCCGAGGCGGGGGAGACGGTCCGCGTGGAGGAGGGCGAGGCCGAGCATCGAGGCCGCCGACCCGAAGAGGAGGAGCAGATGCGGCGGCGACCAGATCGAGACGTCGAGCCCGAAGAGGCCGTGCCACGCCTCGTCGAACGGCGCGGAGGCGAGCGCGGCCCCGCCCGCCGCGAGCGCGAAGCGGAGGCCCCGGTGCTCGCGGAGCGCGCGGCACGGGCCCCCGCCGGCGAGCGCGATCGAGGCGAGGACGGAGACGACGATCGCGAGGATCCCGCTGTAGATCAGCAGGTGCGGCGGGCTCCAGAACGTCTCGCGGCCCTGGTCCACGTGCCAGGCGACGTCCCAGTAGGCGCCGAGGGGCCCGGCGAGCGCCCCGGCGATCGCCACCGCCACGAGCGCCCCCGGCAGCGCGAGCGCGGTGCCCCGGGGGGGCGCCGGGAGCGGGCGCCGCGCGAGGAGGCCGGCGCCGAGGACGAGGGCCCCCACGAGCCCGCTCCAGACCAGGTGGTCGAGCCAGGGGCGAGGCGTCAGCGGGCCCGCCTTCCGGAATCCGAGCCGCCGCGGCGCGGGCGTCGCGTCCGCCCGGGCGCCGGGCCGCGCCGTGAACGCGATATCGGCGATGAGGGGCCGCGGGCCGCCCTCGACCCGGACGACGCCTTGCCAGAGCCCGGCCGCGCCGTCCACGGCGACGCGGCCCGCGTAGACCCCGGGCCCCTGGGGTTCGAGCGGGACGTTCAGCCGCCGCACGAAGCCGTGGAAGACCTCGGCGCGGACGCGGAGCCCGGACGCCGGCTCCCCGTCCGGCCGGCGGATCTCGACCTGGACGACCGGACCCGGCGAGGGCGGGCTGACGGCGGGGAGGAGGACGACGCCGCGGAGCGAGGCGTCGGACGCGACGTGCGAGGCTCCCGCGGGGGCCGGTGCGGCGCCGAGCGCCCCGAGGACGAGGGCGGCGACGAGCGCCCGCCGTCGGCTCACGACCGCTCGACGGCGGCGGCCCGGAAGCGCTTCAGGCGGAGCGAGTTCGTCACGACCGAGACGCTCGAGAACGCCATGGCCGCGCCGGCGAGGATCGGGGAGAGGAGCCCCGACTCGCCGAGGAGCCACCGGAGTCCGCCGGGGACGCCGCCGGCGCCGAAGACGGGGTAGAGGAGCCCCGCCGCGACGGGCAGGAGGACCACGTTGTAGCCGAACGCCCAGCCGAGGTTCTGGCGGATCACGCGGAGCGTCGCCCGCGAGAGCTCGATCGCCGTGAGGACCGCGCGGAGGTCTCCGGTGAGCAGCGTCACGTCCGCGGCCTCGAGCGCGACGTCGGTGCCGGACCCCATGGCGATCCCGACGTCGGCCTGGGCGAGGGCGGGCGCGTCGTTGATCCCGTCACCCGCCATGGCGACGAGCCGGCCTTCTCCCTGGAGCCGGGCCACCTCCGCGGCCTTCGCCTCCGGCAGGACTTCCGCGAGGGCCCGATCCACGCCGGCCTGCCGGGCGACGGCGTCCGCGGTCCGCCGCGCGTCGCCCGTCAGCATGACGACCTCGATGCCGAGCCGGCGCAGGGCGGCGACGGTCGCGGCCGCCTCCGGCTTGAGGACGTCGGCCACCGCGATGAGCCCCCGCACGGCGTCGGCAACCGCGACGAACACCACCGTCTTGCCCTCGGCCTCGAGCCGCTCTGCCTCCTTGGCGAACCCGTCCAGGGCGAGGCCGCGCTCGGCCATGAGCCGCGCGTGGCCGAGGACGACAGTCCGGCCGCCGACCCGGGCGACGACCCCGTGGCCGGGAAGGGCCTCGAACCCCTCCGCGGGAAGCTCCGGCGCGCCCTCGGCCCGCGCTCGCCCGAGGATCGCCTCGCCCAGAGGATGCTCCGACCCCCGCTCGACGGCCGCGGCGAGGCCGAGGAGCTCGGCGGGCGCGGTCCCGTCCCGCGGGAGCACGTCCGTCACTTCGGGGCGGCCCCGCGTCAGTGTCCCCGTCTTGTCCACGACGAGCGTGCGGACACGGTGGAGCAGCTCGAGCGCCGCCGCGCTCTTGACGAGGATCCCGAGCTCGGCCGCCTTGCCCGTGCCCACCATGATCGCCGTCGGGGTCGCGAGCCCCATCGCGCACGGGCACGCGATGACGAGCACGGCGACCGTGTTCGACAGGGCGAAGAGGAGCGCCGGCTCGGGCCCCCAGCGCCACCAGGCGAGGCAGGTCAGCACGCCGAGGACGAGGACGATCGGGACGAACACCGCCGAGACCCGATCGGCCAGCGCCTGGATCGGCGCCTTCGACCCCTGGGCGGCCTCGACGAGCCGGATGATCTGCGCCAGCACCGTCTCCCGCCCGACCCGGCGCGCGCGGACGGCGAAGGAGCCGGTCCGGTTCAGCGTGGCGCCGATGACCCGGTCGCCCGGACCTTTCGCCACCGGGAGGCTCTCCCCGGTCAGCATCGACTCGTCCACGGTGGACCGCCCCTCGACCACCTCGCCGTCCACCGGGATCTTCTCGCCGGGGCGGACGCGCAGGAGGTCGCCGGGCACGACGTCCTCGACCGGGACGTCCACCTCCGCCCCGTCCCGGAGGAGGCGCGCGGTCTTCGGCCGGAGCCCGACGAGGGCCCGGATCGCCTCGGACGCCCGGCCCCGCGCGCGCGCCTCGAGGTAGCGGCCCAGCACGATCAGCGTCATCAGGACCGCGGCGGTGTCGTAGTACGTCATCCCCCCGGCGGCCATGAAGGCCTCCGGCCAGAGGGTGACGCCGACCGAGCCGAAGAAGGCGGCGTTCGTCCCGATCGAGACGAGGGTGTTCATGTTGGCCGTGCCATGGGAGAGCGCCGCCCACGCGCCGCGGTGGAAGCCCCAGCCGACCCAGAACTGGATCGGGAGGGTGAGGATGAGCTGCACCCAGGGGCTCGTGAGCGCCTGCGGCGCCCACCCGAAGAGCTGCGGGAAGCTCCCGATGACGACGGGGATGGCCAGCCCCGCGCCCACGATCACCCGGCGGCGCAGCCGGCCGAGCTCGCGCGCGCGGGCGGCCTGCTCGCGGTCGGGGGCGTCCGCCCCCGCCTCGGCGGTCGCCGGGATGTCGTAGCCGGCCGCCCTCACGGCCGCGCGGAGCTCGGCGAGCCCGGCCCGACCCTCGACGACCGTCACCCGCGCCCGCTCGCTCGCGAGGTTCACCGACGCCTCGACGACGCCGGGCACCCCGCTGAGGGCCGCCTCGACCCGCCCGACGCAGCTCGCGCAGCTCATCCCGGCGACGGGGACGGTCAGCGCCGCGAGCGGCACGTCGTACCCGAGCTCGCGCACCCGCGCGACGAGCCGCTCGACACCGAGCGCCGCGGGATCGTAGGTCACGCGGGCGCGCTCGGCGGCGAAGTTCACGGCCGCCGTCCGGACGCCCTCGAGCGCGGCGAGCCCCTGCTCGATGCGCGTCGCGCAGGCCGCGCAGCTCATCCCCGCGAGGGGCAGCTCCACGCTCGCGTCCGGTCGCCCGCCCATCGCTCAGCCCGGAAGGAGCCCCGCGGCGCGCCCGACCAGGACGAGGCCCCAGCCGATCAGGGCCGCGCTCGCGACGCGCCCGAGCAGCACCCCCGCCGGCGCCGCCTTCTCGAGGAGCACGAGCGCCGCGATGGCGGCCACCCAGAGGAGGTTCATGACGCCGGTCACGAAGAGCAGCCCCATCAAGACCCAGCAGCAGCCGAGGCAGTAGGCGCCGTGCCGGACCCCCATCCCGAGGGCGCCCGCCGCGCCGTCCCGCCAGTGGGTCATGAAGAACCCGAGCGGGCTCCGGCAGCGGGCCAGGCAGACCGCCTTCAGCGGGCTGAGCTGGTAGACGCCGGCGAGCAGGAGGAGCGCGCCCCCGAGGAGCGGGCTCGTCGTCCGCAAGGCCGGCGACAGGAGCGCCCCTGCGTTGAGGCCCCACTGGGCGAGCGCCGCCCCGACGCTGAAGCCGCCCCACACGGCGAGGTAGCCGAGGAGGAAGACGGTCGTCGGGACCGCCACCCCGCCCTGCTCGTGGCGCTTCCGGTTGACCGCGGCGAAGAGCAGGATGACGGGCGCGGCGGCCGGCAGCATCATGCCGACCATCATGACGGCCCACATGGCGACCGTGAACAGCAGGTCCGCTCCGCTCCACGGCGCGAGCGCCGGGCCCATGCCCGGCGTGCCGGCCATCGCGGCGCCCGGGACCCCGCCCGCCATCGTGCGCTGCAGATGGAGCAGATACGCCCACGCGCCCAGCGTGAGCGCGGCCAGGCCCGTCCAGACGAGCGCCCGCTCCCGGCCCAGGAGGGCCGCGACCCGGTCTGTGCGGCCGCCGGTGGGGATCGCCATGGGGGTCACCGCCCGTTGAGGCGGGCGAGGACCTCGAGCAGCTCCGTGACCTTGCGGTCACGCGCCTGCCGGCTCCCCGAGCGGACGGCGTCGACCACGCAGCGCTCGACGTGGCTCCCGAGCAGGAGCCGGCCGACCTCCTGGAGGGCCGCGCGCGCCGCCGCGACCTGGTGGAGGACGTCCACGCAGTAGGCGTCCCCCTCCACCATGCGCTGGAGGCCACGGATCTGCCCCTCGATCCGGCGGAGGCGGCGCCGGAGGGTCGCTCGATCGGCTCGCGTCATCGCCAGATACCCACGGGGGGTATGATGCCCCGGCCGGGGGCGGCTGTCAACCGGACCCACGGGCCGGCACTAGGAGCTCGTCTCGGTATGGTGTTCCGCTCCGAGCGCCGGCTTTGCCGGCGCAACCCCTCCCGGGGGGAGGATCCGGAAGGGGGGCGGAGCCCCCCTCCGGGTCGACTAGCGAGTGATGATCTCGTACTCGTCCTTGTGGAGCGACTGGACGGCCTGGAGGGTCACCTTCCGCTGGATCCGACGCTGCAGCACCTCGAGCCCCTCGGCCTCCTCGTCCTCGAAGTGCGCCGCCATCTCGGGGTTGACCCGGATCAGCACCTCCTGGCCGCCGACGTCCGCGGCCGCCACCTGGACCTTCCGATAGATCTCGGCCGTGATCGCCGGGGCCGACTTCACCGCGCCCGTGCCCTTGCAGGTCGGGCAGTGCTGCATGAGGAGCGACTGGAGGCCTTGGCGGACGCGCTTCCGCGTCATCTCCACCAGCCCGAGTTCCGAGATCTCGAGGACGTTGGTCCGCGACTTGTCCTCGGCCAGGGCGCGGTTGAGCGCCCGGAAGACCTGCTGCCGGTGGTCCTCGCGCTCCATGTCGATGAAGTCGATGATGATGATCCCGCCCAGGTCCCGGAGCCGGATCTGGCGCACGACCTCGTTGACGGCCTCGAGGTTGATCTTGAGAATCGTCTCCTCGAAGTCGCGCTTGCCGACGTACTTGCCCGTGTTGACGTCGATCGACACGAGCGCCTCGGTCTGGTCGATCACGAGGTAGCCCCCCGACTTGAGCCACACCCGGCGCCGGAGGGCCTTCTCGATCTCCTTCTCGATGCCGCGGGCCTCGAACACCGGCGCCGGCTCCTCGTACAGCCGGATCCGATGGGCCAGCGTCGGAACGAGGCTCCGGGCATAGTCGAGCGCACGCCGGTACTCCTCGCCGGCGTCGACGAGGATCTCCTCGACGTCGGGCGTGAAGAGGTCCCGGATCACCCGGAAGATCAGGTCGCCCTCCTCGTGGAGCAGCGAGCGCGGCGGGGCCTGGGCAAAGCGCGTCTGGATCTGCCCCCACAGGCGCTGCAGGAACTCGACGTCCGCGGCGAATTCCTCCTCGCCCTTGCCCTCCGCGACCGTCCGCACGATCAGCCCACCGCCTCCCGACGGGCGCATCGCCTTGACGAGGGCACGCAGGCGGTCGCGCTCGGCGGCGTCCCGGATGCGGCGGGAGACACCGAGGTGGGTGACCTGCGGCATGTACACCAGGTACCGGCCCGGCAGGCTGATGAACGAGGTGATCCGCGCGCCCTTGGTGCCGAGGGACTCCTTGGAGACCTGGACGAGGAGCTCCTGACCCTTGCGCAGGAGGTCCTCGATCGGCGCGGCCTCCCGGCGCTCCCGCTCCGTCGCCTCCTCCAGCTCGATGTCCGCCTCGTCCTCGGCGAGCATGAGGCGCTCGTACTCGCCGACGTTGGCGGTGAAGTCGCCCGCGAAGAGGAAGGCGTCCTTGGTCAGGCCGACGTCCACGAACGCGGCCTGCATCCCGGGGAGGACGTTGGTTACGACGCCCTTGTAGACGTTGCCGACGATGGAGCGCCGGCGCTTCCGCTCGAGCGACAGATCCGTGAGGAGGCCGTTCTCGAGGACGGCCACCCGCGTCTCGCTGATGCCCGCGTCGATGACGATCTGACGTGCCATGTGAGGGTCGCTCCGGCCGGTCGCGCACCCCACCCCCGGGCGCTCGCGTGCCCCGCGCGCGCGCGCCCGTACTTGGGCGCGCCCGGCGAGCGACCCCGGCAAGTCCAGGGGCGGCGGAAGGCGGCATGGCTACGCGAACCGGCGCATCCGCACGTTCTCGATCAGGGCGACGGCGCCCAGCGCCGTCAGCAGGGCCGAGCCGCCGTAGCTGACCATGGGGAGCGGGATGCCGACGACCGGGAGCAGCCCCGTGA
>Ga0114945_10000676_pt1 | contig 22039 bp, 25 predicted proteins | sample OV2TP3_FD_87194 | JGI IMG/M metagenome (GOLD analysis project Ga0114945, IMG submission 87194) | Hot spring microbial communities from Beatty, Nevada to study Microbial Dark Matter (Phase II) - OV2 TP3 | ecosystem: Environmental > Aquatic > Thermal springs > Hot (42-90C) | place: USA: Beatty...
GCGCCTGGCGGCCTTCTTGCTGCACGGCAAGCTTTCCCTCGCGAGCCAACCATCCCAGGGCCATATGGACAAGGGCGGGGGGCGCGTCGATGTCCCGCTCAATCGAGGTGAGCGCGCTTTTCCCGCTGCCTTGCAAATACTCCCACACGCGACCCGCCGTCTCCCCCACCGCTTGCACATTCCATTCCGCCTTCACCGCTGGCATCGTTCCTCCTCTTGGTTGCGTCCGCCTTACGCCGCCGAATATTCGCGTAGGATCTCGTAGAGGGTCGTGCGCTGGGCCGGTTGAAATCCGGCTTCCCGGATCAGCGGGACGATTTCGTCGACGGTGGTCTTGTTGACGAACGACGTCGCCGCGTGCACGTTTTCCTCAAAGAGCGTGCCGCCGAAATCATCCGCCCCGAAATGCAGCGCCATCTGGCCGGTCTTTTTGCCTTCCGAAAACCAGGAGGCCTGGACGTGCGGGAAGTTGTCGAGATAGATGCGCGAGAAGGCGACCATGCGCAGATACCGCGTCGGGCCGGCGTGGGCTTTGATGTGTTTCTGCAAGGGGGTGTTGCCCGGCTTGAAGCTCCACGGGATGAACGCGGTGAATCCGCCGGTCTGTTCCTGCAGCGTTCGGATGGCCTCCAGATGCTCGAGGATATCGTCATCTTCCTCGATGTGGCCGAACATCATCGTCGCCGTCGATTTGAATCCCAGCTCGTGCGCTTGCCGATGCACGCAGAGCCACGCCTCAGCCGGCCCTTTCTTCGTGGCGAGCCGACGACGGATGCGATCGGAAAGAATCTCAGCCCCGCCGCCCGGCAGCGTCGACTGCCCGGCGGCTTTGAGCTGCTCCAACACCTCGCGGATCGTCAGGCCGGCGACCTGCGACATGGTCGTCACTTCGGAAGCGGTAAAAAAATGCGGGGTCACGGCGGGGAAGCGCCGGCGGGTTTCCCGGATGAGCGTGGTGTAGTAGTCCAGCGGAATCGCGGGGTTGTGCCCGCCTTGCAGCAGAACCGTCGTAGCACCTTGATCGACGGCGCGTTGGATCTTCTCCATCACCTGCTCGACGGTCAGGGTATAGCTCTCCCGATCGCCGGGCCGTCGATAGAACGCGCAGAAGATGCAATCGGTGAGGCACACGTTCGTGTAATTGGGATTCGAATCGATGACGAAGGTGACGCGCGGCTGCGGGTTCATCCGCGCGCGGACCTGCTGGGCGAGGTGGGCCAACTCCAGGAGGTCGCCGTGCTGCCACAGCCACAATCCCTCGTCCCGGCTGAGCCGGTTCCCCGAAAGGACTTTCTCTTCAATCGCCTCAGAGCAGATGATGCTCATGGAGCAGCGCCTGAAAGCGCGCGATCGCTTCCTCTTCGGATGATCCGAATCGATAGGTGAATGCGGAGAGGTACGTGACAATGTCTTGCGCGGGGAGCCCGAATGGGGTGGTCGCGTCCTGCGCAATGGCCTCGAGCTGGGCAAGATTGACGGCGAGCGACTTGGCCACACTCCGTTCTAAGGATTTCTTCTCCTCGGCGCTGACATCCTTGCGGATGGCCCACACGGCGAAGACGCACGGCAGATGCTGCCACAGCCACCATTCGAAGGCCACGTCGACTTCGTAGGGATACTCGGTATTCGTTTGCTGGAATCGGAGGGCTTCGTCGCCGATGAGCAAGAGCGCATCCGCGTCGGAGCGCTGCGCCGCGTAGGAGGCCGGCGTGACGTGGTAGCGCTGCTCGAGCAGCAGCCGCAGCAGGCGCGCGGTCGTCGAGCTTTCTTCGCTGACGGCGATGGCCGTCCCGTCCAGTTGCCGCAGCGGCTTGCGAGCGAAGAGCACAGCGCTGCGCGCGCGGCCGCGGACGGCGATGCCGAAATGGCCGAGCCGCTCGAAGTGATCCTGCAGGCGGAAGTAATCGGCCAGCGGGAGCAGGCCGGCCACGATTTCGCCGGAGGCTGCCATCGCCCCTACCGCCCGCGGAACTCCGTCGGTGAACGTCCAGCGCTCATCGACGGACAACCCGCGGAAAAACGGGACGCTGTTAAGATACGGGACTCTCGCAAGCGACGCGCTCGTCATAGACTTGGAGGGTGCGATAGAGGGCATCGCGCTCTACGGGAACGCATCCCGCCTCACGAATCAACTCCACCAAACGACCCCGCGTCAAACTGACCGGAGAGCCCGCCTCGGCGGCGTGCATGATGCGCTCCTCCCCGATCGTGCCATCGATGTCATCGGCCCCAAAATGCAGCGCGACCGACGCGATGTCCTCGCCCATCGTCACCCAATACGCCTTGATGTGCGGGACGTTATCGAGCAGCAGCCGCGCGATGGCAATCGTCTTCACATCCTCCATCGCCGAGGCCTGGCGCGTCACCACCTGGGTCTTGCCCGGCTGATACGCCAGCGGAATAAAGCTCATAAATCCTTGCGTCTCATCCTGCAGCTCGCGCAGCTTGAGCATGTGATCCACGCGCTCTTCTTGCGTCTCCATGTGCCCGTAGAGCAGCGTGGCATTCGTGGGAATGCCCATCTGATGCGCGATGCGATGGATCTCCAGCCAGCGGGGCGCGCCGATCTTAAATGGAAACAGGGCCTTGCGCACCCGCTCGGAAAACACCTCGGCTCCGCCGCCGGGCAGCGCCGCCAATCCGACCTCTTGGAGCTGGCGCAGCACATCCTGCACGCTCAGCCGGAATTTCTTGGAGAAGAAATCGATCTCGACGGCCGTCCACGCTTTAATTTGGATGTGAGGGAATTGCGATTTGATCGCGCGGAACATCTCGAGGTAATAGCTCCACGGCCAATCCGGATGCAAGCCGCCGACGATGTGCACCTCGCGCAGCTCCGGGTTGCAGCGCTCGAGGATTTCGCGGATCGTCATTTCATAGGCGTTGGGACGGCCCCGTTTCGTGGCGAAGTCACAGAATTTGCAGGAGAGGACGCAGACGTTGGTGGGATTGATCTGGCGGTTGATGACGAAGTGCGCGTTGGCACCCCAGCGGGCTCGCTTGGCGTCATCCGCCAACCGGCCGAGGCGGATCACGTCCGTCGTCGCGAAGAGCTCGAGCGCCTCCTGCCGCGTCAGCCGCTCGTGCCCTTCCAGGTTCTGCGCTATGCGGTCCAATACTGATGCCATCTCGCGTCCACGCGTTTCACGATGCCCGGATCCATCACAACCGGATCCGGATAGCCCGGTTTAAAGGTCGCATCGATGCCGAGGCACCCTCGAGACACGGGCCACGCCCCGTGCAATTCGGTCTCGGTAAAACTGACGTCGCGCGCCGGATCGAAGCGCGTGAAGATGCCCCATAACAAGCTCTCGCGATCCTCCAGCGTCACATCCTCGCTCACGACCGCAATCAGCTTGATCCCGGCCAGCGCGTGCGCGCGCACGAGCGCGCCGATGACCTCGCGGCCCTCGCCCTCGATCTGCACGGCCAGCAGCGCTTCTTGCCACAGACGCGCGCCGCGGATGCGAGGATGGAGGGCCTTGATGCGATCGACGGTCGGTGCGGCCTGAGGACGTCGGCCCGGCCCCTGGAGCCCGTTGCGCGTCGCATCCAAGACCATTTTGCTGCCGACGTTCAGGGTCAAACTGGTGAAATCCAGCGTATCAAAAGGGACCCCTGGAAGCAAGAGGAAGTCCTGGGATGGATCGAAGTGATCGCGGACGGCGGCGAGCACGTTTTCAAAATTCCTCGCATTGACATCCGCGTCGACGACGATCACGCACTTGGTCAGCGCCATCTGCCCGGTCCCCAGCAGGCCCAAGGCGGTTTTCATCCCTTCCTTCGCGTAGCGTTCGACGACGGAGATCACCGCCAGGCTGTGGAACCCCGCCTCGTAGTAGGCCCACACGTCTTTCAACTCCGGATGCACGAGACGAATCATCGGCAGCAGCATCTCCTGCACGGCGTTGCCGAGGAAGCGGTCCTCCTGCGGCGGTTTGCCCACGACGGCGGACAGATAAATAGGGGTCGCGCGCCGCGTCATCGTCTGCACCCAGAGGATCGGAAATGGCGCCGGGTGCGAGTAGTGTCCGAAGTGATCGCCGAACGGGCCTTCGGGCAGGCGCTCATCCGGAGCCACGATCCCTTCGAGGATGATCTCGGCCTCCGCAGGCACGACGGTGCTTTTCGTTTTGCCCAGGGCGAGCGGCACGCGCCGCCCTGTGAGAAATCCGGCGAAGGTCATCTCATCGATCCCCTCGGGCAGCGGAGCCACCGAGGCGATATAGAGGATGGGATCGCTGCCGATGATCACCGACACCGCGAGGGCCTTGCCCTGCTGCTCCGCTTTCCAATAATGGAAGCCGCCGCCTTTTTGAATCTGCCAATGCATGAGAACGCGGTCCGCATCCACAACCTGCATGCGGTAGATTCCCAGGTTCCTCGCGTCGGTGTCCGGATCATGCGTCAACACCATGCCGCAGGTGATGAAGCGTCCGGCGTCTTTCGGCCAGCATTTCATGATGGGCAGGCGGCTGAGGTCGGGTGTCTCTTCGATCTCTTGGCAGAGGGCGCGCGGCACGCGCTTGGGCGGCATCGCGAGGATGCGGCCGATCGTGCGCCACTCTTCGAGGAGCCGCTTCGGCCGAGGCGGCATGGCGGCTTCGAGGAGGCGCTTGAGCTCGTCGCCGATGTGCTGCGGATGCCGTCCGAGGGCGAGCTCGATGCGGCGCTCGCCGCCGAGGATATTGATGGCGAGCGGGGTGCTTGAGCCTTTCACGCGCTCAAAGAGCAGCGCCGGCCCCTGCTGCTTGACGACGCGCGTGGCGATCTCGGTGATTTCCAGTTCCGGATCCACCTCGACGCGCACCCGCGCGAGCTGTCCGTCGCGCTCCAACAATGAGAGGAAAGATTGGAGATCAGCCATGACTGCCCGCTAACAATTCCTGGAACTTTTTGATGCTGCCCCCCCACCCTCGTTCCTTGACACGCTGCACAAGGCTACGGACCACCTCAGGAGGATACGCGGCGTTCAGCCATAACCATGCGAGACGTGCCTTGCGCGGCTGACGCTGGGAGCCTCCCCGACGCCCCCGCTTCGCCATAAGGAGGAGGCCGACAACGCGCCTGAGTGCTGCGGCGATGGCGCGCTCCTCGGAATCGCTCAGCGCTGTCTCACACCACACCCCATCGGCGATGCGTTCCAAACGCCATCGAGAGAACGGCTGCGCTGTCCCTTGCCTGGTGCCGGGGACGACACCATCCGCGAGCACGCCGGGACGCACATCCAACGCTGCCGCCAGCGCTCGCAGCGTCGCTAACGTGACCTCACGCTGTCCCCGCTCGATGGCCGAGAGGCTCGGCCGGGCCAGCCCGGCGCGTTGAGCCAGCGTGTCTTGTGTGAACCCACGGTACCAGCGCCATAAGAGCAGGGTCTGGTTGAATGGCGACATGGGCATGAATGTAGCATATTGCATACATTCATGAAACTTCCGATTATCACTCAAGCGCCTCGGGTTTCCACGCCAGCTGCGTCTCAAAGCCGAGGAGCGAAAGGAGCTTGTCCGTGAACTGCTCCACCATCTGCTCAATGGTCTGAGGACGATGATAAAACGGCGGCGAGATCGGCATGACGATGGCGCCGATTTGCGAGAGCTTGTGGGCCTGCTCAAGATGGATCGTCGAGAGCGGAGTCTCGCGCAGCCCGATGATGAGCCGACGCCGCTCTTTCAGCGCGACTTGTGCCGTGCGCGTGAGCAGCGTATCCGCCAGCCCGCACGCGATCTTCGCCATCGTCGAGACAGAGCACGGCAAGATCACGAGCGCGTCGAATGAGGTCGAGCCCGACGAAAACGGCGCCGCCAGATCCTCATCCGGGAACGACTTCTTCACATGCTCGGCCAAGTGATGCTCCGTCAGCCCCGTCTCCTCTTTCAGCACATACCGCCCCCACTTCGTCAGAATCAGGAACTTCTCCGCCGGGCATCGTCGCACGAAGTCCACCCCAAACATCGCCCCCGACGCCCCCGCGATTCCAATCACGATGCGCATAGTTCTCATCTCCTCAACTTTACGGGGTGCATGCCATCAGCGCAGATGCGGAGGCGCCTGCATCATCTCGTGCCTCGACAAAGTAACTGCCTTGCCATAGAGGAGGGAGGATAAAAGCGCCGCTGAAGCTCCCGTCGCGACCAAGCTTAGCCACCATCACTCTGTACATGGGTTGGATGCTGAGTGTAAAGGTGGCATTAGGAGTTAATGCTTTGACAGCGAATGACATCGACTCACCGACCGCTGCTGAGCCCAGCGTCAGCTTCACATATTGCTCCCACGTTTTCTGATTGAAAATGAACGACGCCACATCGCCAATTTCCCCGCTCGCGTCTTGCGCCATGAGAGTCACTGGAACCTGATCCGCCCCAAGCGCCACCAAAGCGCGAGGGATCGCTACTGAAAAATTCTCGCCCACTGGTTCATCAGAACCTGTGTCAGTGACGACGACGTGCGAGTGCTTCACTGGAGTGGGCAACAAGACCACTTGGTCGCTGACGTAGTCCACAACGGAGCCCGACACGCCCATAGGACCAAGGGCCTGGTTTCCGGTTACCTCAATCCGCACTTCCCGTTCGATGCCTGAAATGCCTCCTACTGACTTCCCCGTCTTCGCACGGCCATCTGCGTTAAATAGAAACCGGTAGCTGGCCTTGACAGGTCCAGAGGCTGGAAGTAGTCCCGTGCTTAAGCGAAGATCCAAGACCTCGTTTTCCTCAAATGACAGCAACTCAGCGTTGGCCACATCAAGATGGCTAGGCGTTTCAGGCCTGGCATCGCCAAGGCCATCGGCAACCCACCCAAACTGTTGATGGGCTGGTTGGAACTTCTCACCTTGGCAACGCTTGGCTGATGGCATCTCTGCTTCTCCAGCGTAGGCGATGGGCTGAAGGGAAACCTGTGGTGCAATCCACAGGAGGCTCGTTACGGCGCTGGCTGTGAATAATCTCCGGTCAGAAATTCGTGGACACATTAACGCGTCTTCGTACTGCCATAGGCGAACGACAAGAGCGCCCGCGCAGCCCCTCCTCCGGATTGAAATCCTTTATTCAAATCCCTATGTGCTCTTGTTCGGCAGCGAGGAGGCGAAGGCGAGGCCGCGCGTGAGCCAGGCCTTGAGGGATGCAGCCGTCCGACAGCCTTCCGTTGAGACCGTACACGAAGCCCTTCAGCGGGCGGCCGGTAAAGTCCATGGGGCGGGCGTGGGGCTTCGACAGCGCCCGTTCGTACTGCTCAGGCCCCACGCGAACCACCAGGTGGTCTCGCTCAACCCCGCAGCACATCTTGCCACGGACCAAGAAGCACAGACCGCCGAACATGCGCTTCTCCGTTACGCCGCGCGCGCCTTTGAGGATCTGCCGAATCCGCTGCGCGAGCCGCTCGTCAAACGCCATCGTATTGTGTCACCGGATTTGGTGTCAAGGTGGTGTTGTGCCTGCGTGTCTTACATTGAGCTTGCAATCGGTGCGGGGAAAGCGATAATACGGCATAGCCTGAAGGGTTCGACAAACCCGCCAGGCACGGAACCGCATGGGCGCAACCAAGCCGCGTATCTTGTTGGTCGACGATGAGCCGAGCATCGTCATCGTGATCGGGAAGCGGTTGGAACTGGAGGGCTGTGAGGTGCTCGTCGCCAGGGACGGGCAGGAAGCGCTGGAGAAAGCGACCACGGAGAACCCCGACCTCATCGTCCTTGACCTGATGCTTCCAAAGATGAACGGCTACGAAGTCTGTTCACGACTCAAGCAGGATGAGCGGTATCGGCGCATCCCTATCGTCATCTTCAGTGGGAAAGGGCACGAGACCGATATCTACCACGGCTATGAGTGTGGAGCGAACGGCTACGTGCCGAAATGGAACGACAGCGCGGTGCTCATCGAAAAGGTGAAGGCGCTGCTTGAAATCTGAGAAGATCTGCGCCTCCCGGTTACCGCCGCGTTCGTGCTTGCGTCCGTCCGTAGGAACCCTCCGTAGTCCCCCAGTTCTTCTCTCCCCCTGTGCCGACACCCCTTCGGACAGGTGACGCGGTGACCGTGTCCTTCTCGACCTCACGATTTGCCGAGGGCGCCGATGAAGGTGAAGCTGATGAAAACGCCGGTGCCGAACTCCACCAGCTTCCAGGGCACCTGGCTCGCCAAGGCGGGGGTATTGGAGAGGATGAACATGCCCACGAACCAGGCGGGGGTCAGCAGCGTCCACACCGTCGGTTTCAGGGCAATCACCGCCGGCATCGCAAATCCGAAAGCCACCAACGCGCGGTGGAGCCAGCCGAAGCGCACTCCGTAGCCCTGGCTGAAGATCCACCACTGGAAGAGACACGCCGGCAGCGCCCTCCACCACGGGACGCCGCTGACGAGCAGAAACACCACGGTGCATACCGGCAGCCAGGTGCGCCTGATGTCCGTCGAGAACGTGCCTCCGAGCGCAAAGAGGATGCCCGACAGCGCCATGAAAATGATGTAGCTGACTTCAATCATGCGCCGTTGCGGCCGTTCGATCGCGGCCTCCATCTGTTGATGGAAATCAGGAATCGCCGCTACCCTTGATCACGGGCATGGCCTGCCCCTTTTTCCCCGCTTCCCTGGCGGCATAGGCAAAGGCGAAAAAGTACTGTCGCCATGAAGCATCCGTCGACGCGTACATGTTATCGCCCGCAAAATCATCAAGCAGCGCCTCCCGCACGCGAGCGAGTTCTTTCAGGCGCGGGGCGCGGGTGCTGGCCAGCGTCAAGTCGAGCAGCTCGAGGGCGCGCTCGAAAGCTCGCTGCGCGTAGGCGGCGTTGTCCCGAGCCCGCCAGCTGAGCGCGCGCTCCACCTCGCTCCCCACATGGGCCATCTGCTCGAGGAATGTGAGCTGCTTCCAACGTCCCGCAGCCAGATCTTTGTGTTGAGAGCTCATCGAGGAATGCGCTTTGCGACAATGGCGGTGATTTTTCTACGGAGGACTTCATCTTCCACGCGACGGCTTTTGTTCGCTTGGGAGGGACGGATGTTGATGACCGAATCGAACTCGACGAACTGATCCGTTGGCGCCTCCGGGTAGAGGTTGATCCCCCAGAGGTGCCGCTGTTCAGACCCATCCTGCAGCAACAAGGCTTCCAGATCCGCGTGCAGCTCGGCATTGACGGCGATGAGCTCCCGATCCACATCGACCACGGCTTTGACGAGGTCCCCAAATAACCGGGTGGCCATCTGCTTCAACTCTTCGAGCGTCACCGTGTCCTTAATGATCATGGGCCCTGTCCTCGTTAACCTCGGAACCAGCGGAGGCAGATCGCACCAGCAATCACCCAATCATAAATGAGGCAGAACGGCGGCCACCACGTCGTGATGCGCGTCGGCAGCCTCTTCTGTTGATGCGCAAGGTCCCAGAAGCCATGACCGAGATAGCCGATGACGAGCCATAGCGGACTACGCCAAATTCCGAGCGTCGCTAGGACTATGAAAGCACACGCCGCAAGGCCCTCCACGAGCATCTGACATGTCCGCCCTGTGGCGAGCGCGGCTCCGACATAGATGGTTGCAATCCCTCCCAACACGATCGCCAGCAGCCCAAAAGCCCTCGCTTGCGCCAGACCCCTGATCAAGCTCACCGTGCCGCCAGCCAAAAACGCGCCGGCTAGCAAGGCTTTCATGCCACAAACCCCATTTGCTCCGTCCAACACGTCGTCGTTTGCTGTTGATCCTCGACGTATACCGCCACTGTCGCGATTGTCATGGTGACTCCTGAATTAAGTATGGTGTCCCCGAATTCACGAGGGCGAGGACGAGGAAGCCGAGAGCGCCGTTGAGCTGGAAAAACGCGAACGCGGGACGGCGCGCGGCCACGGCATGCTGCCAAATAAACAAAGCGCCGATCGCGGCGAGCCACGCAAGCGCCGCCGGCGAACGGAGCTGGCTGGACCAGAGAAAGACGAGGCACGCAAACGCCAGCGCATGCAGCGCTTCGGCGAGCCGCAATGCGCGCGCAATGCCCACGCGGGCGGGCAATGAGTGCACGCCGGCCTCGCGGTCGAACGCCTCATCCATCGTCGCGTAGATGACATCGAACCCCGCGACCCACAAGACCGAGAAGCACCATAGCCATCCCGCCTCGCCGATGCTCCCCAACGGATGCCCCATCGTCTGAGTCGAGCGAGCGGCCGCCGCCAGCCATCCGCCAAGCGGCGCCATCGACCACGTCAGCCCAAGACCCAGATGAGCCAGCGCGGTAAAGCGCTTCAGATACGGATACCCGGCGAATAACGCCACGGGAAGCGGCGAGAGCCACAAGCAGATGGGAGCGATCGCGGCCGCCACGGCGAGGTAGAGGACGCCGGCGATCCCCACGAGCATCCATGCCTCCCACCGCTGCACGACCCCGCGCGGCAACTCGCGCTGCCGCGTGCGCGGGTTGCGCGCATCGATCGACGCGTCGATGAGCCGATTCAATCCCATCGCGACGACGCGAGCCCCGACGGCCGCCAGCAGCATCAGCGCGGCCAACGGCGCCGACGGCCACCGATGCTCGCGCAAGAGGCTGCCCGCGAAAATCACCGGCAGCGAGAAGATCGTATGCTCCAGCTTCAGAAAGCCAGCATACGCGCGGAGTCGAGACACGCGTTGAGTGCCGAACGACGCGGGCACGTCCATGACGTTACAACAGGAAGGGGAGCAGGAAGGGAGCGACGGCTTTCGCCGCCGGAATCGCCGAGGCGGCGATGTCCAAGGTTCCGCCGGCCACCAATCCGATCGTGTTGATCGTTCCGTTCGCAAGGCCCAAGACCGTGCCGAGAATCGGCGGTCCGCTCATCGTCCCGGCCAGCACCCCCACGGGGATCGCGAAGACGCCGGCGACGATTTTCCCAAGCCCTCGAATGATATCGGCCTGCGCGGGAGCGGCACCGACGACGAGACAGAACACCACGCTCGCGCCAAACCGCGTCAGCCGCCGTAATGCCATCCGGTATCCATCAGCGTCAAGGCCGGCACATCCTGGTGCACGCCCGCCTCGACGACCTCGCCGATGACGACCGCATGATCGCCCTGCTCGTTCGCGATCTCGCGCAACTCGCACTCCACGTAGGCGATCGCATCCTCGAGCACGGGTACCCCGGTCGTGCCCAGGCGGTAGCGGACTCCTTTCAGTTTTTCACCGAGGACCGTGGCCGGCTTGACGAAATGCTCGGCGATCGCTTTCTGATCTTTCCCCAGAAGGTGCACCGAAAAGACGCGGTCTTGTTTGATCATGGCCAAGGAGTGCGAGTCTTTCTTGATCCCGACGGCCACCAGCGGCGGGGTGAAGGACACCTGCGTGAGCCACGTCGCGGTAAACGCGTTGAGCTGCGAGTCCTGTTTGACGCCCACGATGTAGACGCCATGCGGAATCTTGCGGAGCGCGATCTTCTTCGCCTGCAGATCCATCAGCGAGCGACTCCCAAATGCTGCTTGAAAAAGTGGAGCGTGCGCTGCCACGCCTGCTTGGCGTCGCGCTCGCGGTACGCATCGGGCCGCGTATCGTTGAAGAAGGCATGAGGACCATCGGCATAGACCGCCACCTCGCCCGGCTTGCCGAATTGCGCAAGGCCCTGGCGCAGCCGGTCGACTTCCTGCTTCGTGACCCAGCCATCCTGCTCGCCATAATGGTACAGCACGGGGCACAGCAGATATTCCAGCGTCTCAATCGGCGGCACCTTGCCGTAAAAAATCACCGCCGCTTTCAGATCCGAATTGTGCGTCGCCAGCGTCAGGGCCAAGGTGCCTCCCATGCAAAACCCCACCACCCCGATGCTGAGCGGCTCGACGAAGGATTGCCGCTTGAGATATTGCACCGACGCGTTGAGATCGCGCAGTGCTTGTTGAGAGGAGAGAGCATTCATTAACTTCGCCGCCTCGTTGGGATCCGAGGTGACCTTATTCCCGAGGCGGGAATAGAGATCGGGTGCCAGGGCGACGTAGCCTTCGCCGGCGAATCGTCGCGCGAGATCTTTGATGTGATCATTGAGCCCCCACCACTCGTGGATGATCACCACGGCCGGGGCGGGCGGCCGCTGCGTCGGATGCGCCAAGAAGGCCTGGATCGTGACGCGATCGCTCACGAACTGCACCGTCTCGGAGGCGACCGACGTCATCGTGCCGGTGCTGGATGCGCTCATGCGGCCAGATCGCGGAGAATCTCCGCGAAGGGCTTGGCGACACAGGTGAAGATCGGCGTATCGCGCAGGGTGTACCGGCTCCCTTTGGTCTCGCGCAGCGCCATCACGAGATCGAGGAAATCCTGCGGCTGATCCGTCTCAAACGCCACGACAAACTCCTGGTCATCGAGGCCAAACGAGTACGTCGTGTGCAGCCGAACCGAAGGGAACTGATTGCCCGCCTGGATATGCTCATCCATCATGGCTTGGCGCTGCTCGAAGGGCAGTTGGTACCACTCGCGGGTTTTCACGAAGGGATAGACGAAGAGATATTTGGAATTGGCGGGGGTGATGAAGCGACGGCGATCCTGATGATCCGGGTCGAGCTGATCCACGTACGTCGAGCGCTTGGTCATCGAGAGAAACGCGTGCGGCGACGTCAGGTAACCTCCGAACGCCGTCTGCAAAATCGCCGTGGACATCTCTTGCAGCGCTTCCAGCCGATCCGCGACGGCCCACAGCATGAAATCCACGCCCGCTTTCATGCCGGTCAACGCGTAGCTGAGGACCATGAGCCGCTTCGCTTCACGTTGGACGATGCTGAGCAGCTCATTGCCCTGCCGCTTTCTCGTCGCCGCCGGCAGCCGGCGCCACGCGGGATCCACGGCATAGAACGAAAAGCTGACGAGCTGCCTCGCGCGCGCGGTCGCCTCGGCGGGGCGCGGCTGGGTCGCCGGCTGGATGGCGGCTTGCGTCATATCAGGCGCTGATACGCTTCGACCGGGAGACGCCACACGGCGACGCCGCAGAAGCGATCCCCCTCGGGGCAATGCGGACTCACGCGCGCCTGCGCCCGAGGCCAGCACGGGGCCTGCAGATACCGGCCGATCTCGGGAAACTTCGCCGTCACTTGCAGCACCTCGTCGCGGCACGCGCTCCAAATTTCTTCCTGGGCAGTATAGCAAAGCCGCTGGACCCACTTGTGATGAAAATGCAGCAGGTCGCCGGACTCCTCAAACCGGATCGGGAAGGCGTTCGGCAACAAGTAGAGGGCGAATTCTTCCGACACGCCGAGGTTGAGGAGCCGGTCGATCGACGCCCACGTGCGCGCCATGGCCTGCGCATAGCAGGCCTGCGCCTCGGCGCTGGCGCGGATGAGCGGCGGCAGGATGTAGTCGGGCCGCCCGCTGATCACGTGGCGCGCGAGGATCGGCCGCGAGGCCGGCACCATGCGATGGCGCTGATCCTGAGAGTCCGCCGTATGCGAGAGCTTTTTCTTGAAGGTAAAATGCGGATGCACCATGGTCCGCGTCAGCTTGCTCATCGTCGTCAGCGTCAGGGACTCGGCCAACAAACGGTTTCTGGCGGGGTCGAGGACGATGGCAATGGCGTCGCGATCGCTGAGCCGATCCGCGGGCAGCCCCAGGACGGAGCGCACGGCTTGCGCCATCGACGCTTCGGCGCTGACGTTATGGTCCACGAGCTTCGACGTCCGGCCTCCCAGCGCCTGATCGAACTCATCAAGGAATTGCCGCGTCGTCTGTGCCTGTTCGGCCTGCCTGCCGGCGAGGACCTGATGCTCCAGCGTTTCCTCCAAGGGAAGAGGATCGTCGGCAAGCTCCATGAAACGCGGATCGATCTTGCCCACCTCCTCGACCATCCGTTGCACGATGAGGCGCTGCTCCAGCGGCACATCGAATTGCCGGCACAGCCGCCAATAGCGGTGCAGCGTCACCCCGCTGATCGTGTGATACAGATGGGCGTGCGTCGCCACCGGCAGGACGTAGCGGGCGACTTCCTGGCAGCGCTTCTTGATGACGCTCGCCCAGCGCTTCTCGTCGATGTTCCTCGACGGGAAGAGGCGCCGGTACTCCGCGATCACCGTCGGCTCCACGAGCTCGAGGAGCCGATGATACACCGCCATCTGATCGCGGACCGCCTCGAGATACAGCGCGCGCGCCGGCTCCTCCAGCGGCGGAATCGTGAAATGCTCCGGCTTCACCTCCACGAAACGTTGGCTCACTTGTTCCGAATTGTAAAAAGGATGGGCGTGCAGGAAGGACCAGATGAATTGCCGCGAGACGCGCTCGAGCACGAACTGAAACGTGGGGTGCTGGATCGTCGTGTGGTGGCCGGCTTTGTAGATGCTCTCGGCGATGCGATCGCGCTGCTCCCTCGAGGGCTCATCGCGGTCCACGTCCTCGGGCGAGATGACTTTCGAGGAGTAGCACGTCCGCGCCGTCGCCACGGCGAGGTTATACGGCTGCTGGAAATAATTCTCCAGGCGCACCACGGGTTCGGGGGTCACCGTCTTCTGCTCCATGATCGCCGGCATCGTGTCGATTCACACCTCTAACACTTTCGGCGCCTGAGTCAGCACGCGGCAGCCATCCGTCGTCACGACGACCATGTCTTCGATGCGCACCCCACCCGCATCGAGATAGTAGAGGCCGGGCTCGACGGTAACGACCATGCCGGCCTTGAGGATTTCCCCTTTGCCGCTGACGCGAGGAGGCTCGTGAATCTCCAGCCCCACCCCGTGCCCGGTGCCATGGAAAAAACCCTGCATGCGCCCGGCCTGTTCGCCCGTCTTGAATCCGAGCGCCTCGAATGAATCAAGGATCGCTTTGTGAACCGTTGATCCATCCACGCCGTCTCGGATCATCCGAAAGGCGATGTCTTGCCCGCTTTTCACCGCGTCGAACATCCTCCGTGCCTTGGACGAAGCGGCGCCTTTGACGACGGTGCGCGTGATGTCGGCGAAGTAACGGCTGCGGGCATGTTGCGGGAAGACGTCCATCACGATGGGCTCGCGCGCCTTCAAGACGCCGGAGCCTTCGTTGTGCGGATCGACCGCCTGCGCGCCGCAGGCGACGATCGTGTGCTGCCCAATGCAATCGCGCTCCATCATCGTCAGGTGCATCGACTTGCGCAACAGCTCGGCCGTCAGCGGCTTGCCGCCCAGCCGCAAGGTCTGATCGGCGGCGATTTCTGAGGCGCGGATCAATTCCACCGCGATCTCGAGGGCGGCCTCGGTGATGCGCAGCGCCTCGGTCAGCTCGGCGATCTCTTCCTCGGACTTGATCATCCGCTCGGGGAAAAAGGGATCCGGCCGCGGGAGGATCTCATAACCGCGCTTGCGCAGCGCCTCGGCATGGACGAAGCTGAAATCCCCGGGCACCTCGACGGTCTTGACGGCGTAACTCTTGAGCAGCTCATCGACGATGTCCATCATCGACGGCTCGGCGATTCCCCGCCGCTTGGCCTGCTGCGAGAGCTTCGCGTAGGAGAGCACCTGCTGGACCTTCGCCTGCGCCTTGGCGCGGTCCACCTCGAGATCGCTCATGACGGTCACCCGATGGCCATCGACCTGCGCGAAAATAAACGGATCGGGGGCGAGGAAGCGCGTGGCGTAATAGAGGTTGGCGTTCTTTTCGCTATCGGCAATGATCAGACGGGCTGTCGTCATCCTGACTCCAGAGGGCTAATAGGATAGCACAGGCGATGTCCCTTCCACGAGCATTTCCTTGGCCATGTCCTTGGCCCTCACGGTGGACAGGGGGGAGCGTTGTGCCTATAATGGAGCGCATCTGTGATTCTTTTCACAATCTTTCCGGACGCCACACCATGAGGATACGCCGCATCGCCCATGCTTGAGGCTGTATGTTTTTACGCCTTCGCCGCGCTCATGCTCATCGCGGCGCTCTCGGTGATCCTCAACCGCCAGCCGATCTACAGCGTGCTCTCGCTCCTCGTCGTCATGTTCTGCCTCGCGGCGCTGTTCATCATGCTCGGCGCCTACTTCGTGGCGGCGCTCCAGGTCCTCCTCTATGCCGGGGCGGTGCTGGTCCTCTTCCTCTTTGTGGTCATGCTGCTGAACCTCGAACGGGAAACGCTCGCCCGCATGCGCGTCTTTACGCTGCGAGGCGTTGGCACCGCCGCCGCCATGTGCCTGCTGATCCTCCTCTGGAAGATGCTGGCGAGTCCGCAGGCCGCCGCTCGCTTCACGGACGCCGCCACCGCCCGTGGCCACGGCTCCATCGAGGCCGTGGGTCGCGCGCTGTTTACGACCTACCTCGTGCCCTTTGAACTCACGTCGTTTCTGATTCTGGCCGCCATCATCGGCGCCGTCACCCTCGGAAAATTCCACGAATAACGATGATTCCGCTGACGCACTACCTCCTCCTCAGCGCCGTGCTCTTGACGATCGGCCTCGCCGGCATCATGACACGGCGCAATGTCCTCATGATCCTGTTGTGCATCGAGCTCATGTTCAACGCGGCGAATCTTGCCTTTGTCGCGTATGCGCGGGCTTGGGGCGATGTCAGTGGGCAAGTGGCCGTCGTCTTCATTATCACCGTCGCTGCCGCTGAGGTCACGGTGGGGCTGGCGATCGCGATCCTCTTAGCGCGGCAACTGCGCACCCTCAACGCCGACGAGGTGAGTTTGCTGAAATGGTAGCGTGCCTCAGCTGGACCATGCTCCTTGCGCCGCTTGGCGCGGCGGCCCTCATCTGGCTCATCGGTCTGCACCGCAAGCGTCTCAGCGCCGCGCTGGCCATCACGGGGCTGCTGCTTTCATTTCTCTGCAGCGCCGTCATCTTTTTCCACGTGCTCGCGGGAGAATGGCTCCTCCCCAGGGAAGTCTCCGTGACATGGCTATCCCTTCCAGGCCTGACCATTCCTTTCGGCATCCTCATCGACCGGCTTTCCTTGCTGATGACGCTCGTCGTCACCGGCGTCGGCAGCGCGGTCTTCATCTACTCGCTTGGCTACATGGCCGAGGATGAGGGCTTTACCCGGTACTTTGGGATGCTTTCCTTTTTCGCCTTTTCCATGCTCACCATCGTGCTGGCGAATAACTGGGTGCAGCTCTTCATGGGCTGGGAGCTGGTGGGATTTTCCTCTTATGTGCTCATCGGCCATTGGTACGCGAAACCCGCGGCCGCCGAAGCGGGCAAGAAAGCGTTCATCGTCAACCGGGTGGCCGATGTCGGGTTCCTCTTGGGCATCGTGGCGCTGTGGGCTATCTCAAGCCCGGTGGCCGCGGAGCGGACGTTTCATTTTCAGACGCTGGAGCATCGGTTGCCGGTGCTCATCACGACGGGGCTGATCCCCATCGCCATGCTGCCGCTCATTGGCCTGTTGATTTTCTGCGGTCCCGTCGGGAAATCGGCGCAGTTTCCGCTGCATGTCTGGCTGCCGGATGCCATGGAAGGTCCAACGCCGGTGTCCGCCCTCATCCACGCCGCGACGATGGTGGCGGCGGGCGTGTACCTCTTGTGCCGAGCCTCCTGGCTCTTTGCAGCGCTGCCGTCGGTGCTCACCATCATCATGTGGGTGGGCGGGATCACGGCGTTTCTCGCGGCGTGCCTGGCCCTCGTCGAGGATGACCTGAAGCGAATTTTGGCGTACTCGACGTTAAGCCAACTGGGATACATGGTCATGGCGTTGGGTTTGGGGGGACGCACCGCTGGGATGTACCATCTCACGACGCACGCGTTCTTCAAAGCCCTCTTGTTTCTCGCCGCGGGCAGCGTCATCCACGGCACGCATGAGCAGCAGATTTGGAACTTGGGCGGGCTGTGGCGCTCGATGCGCTGGACCTCGCTGGCGTTTCTCATCGGGGGGTTGGCCTTGTGCGGATTTCCTGGTCTCAGCGGGTTTTTCAGCAAGGATGCGATTCTCGTCCTCGCGCATGAGCACATGCTTCCGCTCTACTGGCTAGGCACGCTGACGGCCGGGATGACGGCGTTTTACATCGCCCGGGCGTGGTTCGTGGCCTTCACCGGGCCCGCGCGTCATCCCCATCCTGCTCACGAATCGCCGCCGGTCATGCTCGGACCGCTGGCGCTGCTCGCCGCGTTGTCCATCGTCGCGGGCTACGCGGGCATCCCTCGCCTCATCGATCCGCATGCGCACGAGGCGTGGCATTGGCATGTCGCGGCCGCCCCGCTCATCGTCGTGATGGCGGGCTTGCTGCTCGCGTGGCTCGTGTACGCGCGCAAGCTCGTATCGGCGCGACAACTCGTCCACGCCCTCGCCCTGCCCTACTCGTTCCTGAAGCAACGCTACTACATCGACGAATTCTATGCGTGGTACGTCGCCGTCGTGCAGCAGCGGCTCATCGCAGGCTCTTGCGCGTGGATCGAACGGCGCATCATCATCGGCATCGCGGTCAACGGCACGGCCTACCTCGCGCGAGGGCTGGGCCAGATCCTGCGGCTGTGGCAAACCGGCAAAGTCCAAACGTACGTGCTGGCGTTTTTGATCGGCGTGGCGTGGCTCCTCTCCGCCTCGCTGCGATGATTACTTCGATGCCGGTGCCGGTTACCCTGGTCATGCTCCTGGCTCCGCTGCTCGGAGCGCTCATCCTGTGCGCGCTGCCCCAGCACCGCACGCGGCTTCTGCGCGGCATTGCCGTCGGCTCCGTCAGCCTCTCGCTCGCCGCGGCCCTCTATGCGATCTTCACGTATCGGACCGCCGCGGGCGGCTATCAGCACGAGATCCTCCTTCCCTGGCTGAATGCGCCGCGCATCACGTTTCATCTTGGGGTCGACGGCATCAGCGTCGTCCTCGCCTTGCTCCACGCCTTCTGCGCCTTCACGGGAGTCCTGATCTCATTCGCCATCAAGGATCGCGTCAAAGAGTATTTCATTTTTTACCTGCTGCTCATCACCGGCGTCTTCGGGGTGTTTCTCTCGCTGGATCTGTTCTTTTTCTATTTCTTCTACGAAATGGCCGTGATCCCGATGTATCCGCTGATCGGCATCTGGGGCAGCGACGTCAAAGAACACGGGGTCGTGCGATTTTCCAAAGAGTACGCCGCGATGAAGCTGACGATCTATCTCACCCTGGGAGCGGTCATCGCCCTCACGGGGCTTCTGTGGCTATACGCCAGCGCCGGGGCGCGGACCTTTGACCTGATTGAGGTGCAGCGCCATCTGGCCGCGTCGCCGCTTCCGCTCGCCGCGCAACGCGGCATCGCGCTCTTGCTCATCATCGGCTTCGGCGTCATCGCCCCGATGTGGCCGCTCCATAGCTGGTCTCCGATCGGACATGCCGCCGCGCCCTCGGCGGTGAGCATGCTCCACGCCGGCGTGCTGATGAAGCTCGGCTCCTACGCGATCATCCGCCTGGCCGTCGGGCTGCTGCCTCAGGGGGCGCAGGCATGGCTGCCGTGGCTCGCCGGCCTGTGCGTCATGAACATCACCTATGGAGCGTTCGTGGCGATGGCGCAGAACGATCTGAAACTGATCATCGGCTACTCTTCCTCCAGCCATATGGGTTACGTCTTGCTGGGCATCGCGTGCCTGACCCCGGTGGCGCTGAGCGGGTCGGTGCTGCTCATGTTTGCGCACGGAATTATGACCGCGCTCGCCTTCGCCCTGGTCGGCCACGTGTACGATCAGACCCACACGCGGTACCTGCCGGACCTCGGCGGCCTGGCGCGCCAACTGCCGTTCATCGCGACGTGCGGCGTCATCGCCGCGATGGCCTCGAGCGGCCTCCCCGGGCTGGCGAATTTCGTCGCGGAGCTGTTGATCTTCGTCGGCGGATGGACCGTGTGGCGTTTCGCGGTCATCTGCGGCGTCCTCGGTGTGTTGCTCACGTCGATCTACATGCTGCGATTCGTCCGCGGCACGTTCTTCGGCGAGCCTCAAGCCGCGTGGGCGCACGTGCGCGATGCCGCCACGGCGTTTGACCGACTGCCCTATGCCATCCTCATCGCGGTCTTGCTCGTCGTCGGCTGTTGGCCTCAACCCTTGCTGAACACCATCGATGCGGGGACCCGCACGCTCTTGGAGCGCCTGGGCCCTCCGTCCCCGTCGACGCAATTCGCCGACACCTCGATGAAGCCGTAATGGGGGCGTCTGTGGCCGTTGAGCTGGTGATCTGCGCGTGGATTCTTCTCATGCTGGCCGCGGATCTCCTGATGCCTGCGGCCGGCAAGTCCTCGCTCTGGATGGTGGCGCTGGCGGGCGTCGCCATCGCAGCCACGCTGCTCGTGCTGCAACCTCAGCCGGCCACTCCTCAAGTCCTGTTTGGCACGTGGCTCGTCGATCCGTTCGCCAGACTCTTCAAGCTGCTCTTTCTCATCACCGCAGGCGTGGTCATCATCATGACGAGATCACTGGATACGTTCCGCCATCTGGGCGCCTTCTATCTCCTGCTCCTGACAGCCCTGCTGGGCATGCTGACCCTCAGCTCGATGAACGATCTGTTGCTGTTGTTTCTCGGGCTTGAACTGCTGACGTTTTCCCTCTACATCATGGCGTCGTATGTGAAGACGGATGCCCGCTCCGTCGAGGCCGGGATGAAATATCTCATCCTCGGGTCGGTCTCCTCGGGCTTTTTGGTCTACGGCATCGCGCTGCTCTACGGGTTCGCCGGCGGCACGAGTTTTCCCGCGGTGCACGCGGCGCTGCAACGCGGCGAGGTCCCGCTCACGGCCCAAGCCGGCTTGTTGCTCATTCTCGCCGGGCTCGGATTTAAAGTCGCCGCAGTGCCCTTTCATCTGTGGGTGCCGGACGTGTATGAAGGCGCGCCGACACCGGTCGTCGCGTTGCTGTCCGTCGGATCAAAAATGGCGGGGATGGTCGCGTTGCTGCGGGTGTTGTACGGCGTCGGGCTGCCGCTTCAGGCGCTGTGGGGCACGGTGGTCGCGCTGCTGTCAGCGGCGACGATGCTCTACGGCAATCTCGCTGCGATTCCGCAAACCAATATCAAGCGGCTGCTGGGCTACTCGTCGATCGGCCACGCCGGCTATCTGCTGATGGGACTGTCCCCCGCTTCGGCCTTGGGTGCCGTGTCGGTGGGCTACTATCTCGTGGCGTATCTGTTCAGCAATCTGAGCGTGTTTCTCGTCATCGTGATTGCGTCACACCGACTCGGCGGTGATACGTTGGCCCATTATCACGGGCTTTCTCGGCGCTCTCCCTTGCTCGCGGCCGCGCTGTTCATCGGACTGCTGTCGCTGGCCGGGGTTCCGCCGCTGGCGGGATTTGCCGGCAAGCTCTTTGTGCTATTGGCGACCGTCGAGAGCCGGCGGCTTTGGCTCGTGGGAATCGGCGCGGTTAATGTCGCCATCTCGCTCTACTACTACCTCATGGTCGTCAAGCGCATGTACCTGGATCCGCCGTTGAGTCCTTCGCCGATCTCGGTGGATGGATTTACGACCGTGGTGCTCGCCGTGCTGCTGCTGGGGATCTTCGCCATCGGCATCGTCCAGCAGCCCTTCTTGCGCGCCATCACCTCCGCGATGCGGTGGTGATCCCTCCTCCCCCAGTTAGCCGTCAGTTCTTGCTCCGAGTCGTTCATCCTTCCAGCGATCTCGTTCAAGCGGGTGGCGCGGCGGGTTGCGAGCCGGACGCTCCGTTGTGCGACCGGCCGCGGTGTCCCCCGCTACTGGCGGGGGACGAGGGAGCACGACGGCCGAGCGACGGGACGCCTCGGCGGGGCGGCCCGAGCGATCCGGCGAGCGCCCGGCGCGTTAACCGCATCAAAGAGAATTAATAGCCGATCAGGAAACGTCTGGAAAGCTTATGCAGGAAGCGGAGGGGTCCCGCTCGTCGGTGGAGAGGGGGGAAGGTGGGAGAGCTTGCGGAACTCGTCCAGCTCAAGCTGCACGTACTTCTTGGGAGGATCCGTGTGCTGGCGCGAGCCGGGATGCAGCAGCTCGATGATGTCGAGCCACATGCCATCGCGGGAATACGCCGCGATATCGTGGCGTTGCGTATCCATGCGAATCGCGTCTTCAGGGCACGCCTCGACGCAGTAGCCGCAATAGACGCACTTGCCCAAATCGATGTCAAAGCTCTTCGCGTACTTTTCGATGTTGGGATCCGGATGCTCGCCGGGGGTGATGTAGATGCAGTGGGCGGGGCAGATCGTCTCGCACATCATGCAGGCGACGCACCGCGGCGTCCCGTCGGGA
>Ga0114945_10000678_pt1 | contig 22021 bp, 17 predicted proteins | sample OV2TP3_FD_87194 | JGI IMG/M metagenome (GOLD analysis project Ga0114945, IMG submission 87194) | Hot spring microbial communities from Beatty, Nevada to study Microbial Dark Matter (Phase II) - OV2 TP3 | ecosystem: Environmental > Aquatic > Thermal springs > Hot (42-90C) | place: USA: Beatty...
AGAAGGGTCTGCTCCAGACCGCCTCGGTCATCGGCAAGGATGTGCCTTTTACGCTCCTCCAGCCTATAGCTGACCTGCCGGAGGAGGGGCTTCGCCGGGGGCTGGCGCATCTTCAGTCCTCCGAGTTCCTCTACGAGACGAGCCTTTTCCCCGACCTGGAGTACACCTTCAAGCACGCCCTGACCCACGAGGTGGCCTACGGGAGTCTGCTCCAGGAGCGGCGGCGGACGCTCCATACCCGGATCGTGGAGGCCATCGAGGCAGTCTATTCCGACCGGCTGACCGAACACGCCGAACGCCTCGCGCACCACGCCGTCCGGGGCGAGGTGTGGGAGAAGGCGCTCCCTTACTGCCGTCAAGCTGGCACGAAGGCGGCGGGGCGCTCGGCCCACCGGGAGGCGGTGGCCTCCTTTGAGCAGGGTCTGGAGGCCCTCAAGCATCTCCCTGAGAGCCGCGAGGTGCTTGAGCAGGCCATCGACCTCCGGATCGACCTGCGCAATTCTCTGTATCCACTCGGAGAACGTATGGCGATCCTGGACCGCCTGCGCGAAGCTGAAGCCCTCGCCGAGGCCATAGGCGATCAGCGCCGGCTGGGGTTGGTCTCCGCCTACACGATCAACGATCTCTCTTTCCTGGGGGACTCTGACCGGAGCATCGCGTCCGGCCAGCGCGCCCTTGCCATTTCCGAAGCCCTCGGAGATTTGAGCATCCGGGTCATTGCGAATCAGTATCTGGGTATACTCTATCTCATCCTGGGCGATTATCGCCGGGCGATGAGCTTTTGCGGGCAGAATATGGAAGTCCTACAGGGCGACCTGATCCACGAGCGCTTCGGCCTAAATGTCCTTCCCTCCGTGATCTCCCGTTCCATCCTGGCCCTGTGTCTTGCGGAGATGGGGATGTTCGCCGAGGGGCTCGCTCGCGGAGAAGAAGGGGTCCGGATTGCCGAGGCGGTCGACCATCCACAAAGTTTTATCACTGCGTATCAGGGGATCGGCGTGCTCTATCTCCTCAAAGGGGACCTCCCCAGGGCTATCCCTCCACTCGAACGCGGCATCGGACTCTGCCAGACCGCGGACATCCCATCCCAGTTCCCCTCGGTTGCCTCCAGCCTGGGCTATGCATACACCCTGTCCGGGCGCGTCGCTGAGGCCCTGCCTCTGCTGGAGCAGGTGGCGGAGCAGACCACCATCATGGTAGTACGGAGCTACTATCCGTTCATCGTCACCCGTCTGGGCGGGGCGTATCTGCTGTGCGGTCGCACGGAGGAGGCAGCCGACCTTGCCGCACGCGCCCTCGATCGCTCGCGTCAGCTCAAACAGCGCGGGTACGAGGCGTATGCCCTCCGGCTCTCAGGTGAGATCGCCTTGCACCGCGACCCGCCGGAGGTCGAGCAGGCGGAGGAATACTACCGGCAGGCGCTCGCCCTGGCCGAAGAACTCGGCATGCGTCCGCTGGCGGCGCACTGCCGTTATGGATTGGGGACGCTGTATCGAAAGGCCGGGAGGCCGGCGCCGGCCCGCGCTGAACTCTCCGCCGCCCTCTCGATGTACCGGGACATGGAGATGACGTTCTATCTGAGCCGGGCGGAGGCCGCGCTGAAGGACAGTAATGAATAAGCAGGAACTTATAGAAGTTCTGCGAGACCTGGACAGGCAGTTGTCCTCTCCGTGCGAGGCTATCCTGGTCGGCGGCGCGGCGATGATCCTGCACTTTGGAGCCAGTCGTGCCACCCGTGATGTCGACGTGTTGCTGCCGGGTGACCCGGCTGAATTGCGAGAGGCCATAAAGGCAGTGGCTCGGAATCACGGTCTGCCGGAGGACTGGATGAGCGATGCCGTGAAGGGGTTTGCCGACATTTTGCCGCGGGACTTCCATCGTCGCCTCGTCCCACTGGACCTGTCGCTTGAGCGCCTCCGCCTGTACGTGCTTGGGCGGGCTGAACAGGTGGCCATGAAGATCGTGGCATTGCGCGAACAGGACCTGGAAGACCTTGAGCTTTTACTCCCACAAATTTCCGAAGAGGATCGGGAGGTCCTGGTTGCCGTCATGCGCCATGTAGGAACCTTTCGACCGGACTGGGCACAGCGGATTCGTTACTTTCTGTTGGAGCAGGGATGGAAGATCGAATAGACAGTCTGTTTCAGGAATGGCACCGCCTGGGCGGCGCCGTGCTGACGGCTGTGGTGGACTCTGCTGCGCCGGTTCGTTCGCCCGAAGAGGTCATCGCCGAGAGCACAGCGCATTGCCGGGCGTCGGGCCGGCTGACCTGGGTCGTGCTCGATTGGTTAATCGACCATATCGAAGAGATTGACGACCGGACGCTGCTGAAAAAAACAACGGCGTTTGGTGACCTCTCGGTGCTGGGCGTGTTGTGCGATGCTGCCCGACAGCGCAACCCGCATCCGAAGTTTGAGCGGCTTATGCGCTCGTGCGTTCCCCATCGTGAATTGACGCCTTTCTTTTATCGCGTGGCGCGCAGCCCGTTGGCCTCCCGGCTGGCGTGTGAAAACGCGCTGGACGTGTTCAGCAGGTGGAACTACCTCTGTAGTGAACTGCGCTATCTAAAAGATAAGATCGGACAGGAGGGAAAAACACCATGTCTCTTCGCATCTGCAACTGGAAGCACGGCAAACGCTGGGTCTACTCGATCACCTACGACGAGGCCCTGATCGAGCTGCACCGCTTCGCGGTGCCGATCCACGAAGCCTACGGCGTCCCCGGCCACGTGGAGGCGGTCGTCGGGCACCTCGGCGTGGTCCGGCAGATCGGGGCGTCGAGCTACAACGGGTTCCGGCACATGAGCGGGGAGGAACTGAGGGACCTGATCGCGCGCGGCTGGGGGGTGGGCAACCACTCCTGGAGCCACGAGGTGATCAAGCCGGATATGGTGGACGTGGAGATCCGGAAGGCCAGGGAGGTCCTGGAGGAGGCCATCGGCGGGCCGGTGGTCCTCTACTGCTCGCCGGGGAACAACACCAACATGGCCGACCACGTCCTGGAGGCGTGCCGGAAATATGGCTACCTGGGGGCGATGAGCCTGACGGACGCCCTGAACCGGCCCGGCGACGAGCTCTTCTGGCTCAACCGGACGGCCCTGCACGACCAGTACTACGAGCCGTTCTACAGCGAGTACGACCCCTTCCGGAACATCCGCCACGCGCAGGAGGACAGCGGCTGGATCATCGACTACTGCCACTGCCCGCTCGAAAGGCCCGTGCACCGGAACAAGGACTGCTCCGAGACCCAGCTCCGGCGGCGCTTCGAGACCGTCCTGTCCGAGGGGGGCGACGAGGTCTGGTGCGCCGTGCCGGAGGAGGCGCTGTTCTACCATCTCACCCGGCGGCACACGCGAGTCGAGACCGTGGCAGACACGCCTCAGGAGAGGCGCTACCGCCTGCGGCTAAACGGCCTGAGCGAGCGCGTCACCTGCCGGACCCTCACGCTGGAGGCGGATGTCCCTGCCGCCTGGTGCCGGGAGCCGAAGGTCTGGGTGAACGGAACCCCCCGGCCCGCCTCCCTGGCGCGTCCCAAAATGCTGCGCGCGACCGTGGACGCGGCGGACGGGATGGAGATCGCGTTTCGCGCAAACTAGCGCAGGGGCGCGGCGACGCCGCGCCCCTGCGATTTTCGAAAGGACCTTCCTTGACCATTCCCATCCTCCGCGCCATCAGCCCCCGCCTCTACCACCCTGCGGACGACCCCGACTTCCGCTTCGACCCGCCTCGCGACCCCGCGCGCCGGCGCATCCTGAAAAACATTCTCGCCGACTGCGAGGGCTACGCCTCTCAGAGGCCCTGGAAGCGCATCCCCGAGCGCCTGGACAGCCCCCACCCCTACCACCAGCTCTACATCACCTTCTACACGGGCATGCACGCCACGGCCCTCATCGAGCACTACGCCTTTGCCTGGCGGATCACCGGCGACGCCCGCTGGCTGAGACGGGCCAGGCAGTGGTTGCTGGCCGCCGCCGGGTGGGAGCACAGCGACCGCATCGAGGAGCACTTCTACACGGCCAACCGCTACATGCACGCCTTTGCCGTGGGCCTCGACTGGATGGCCGGGCGCCTCACGCCTGATGAGGAATCCCGCGTCACGGACTGCCTGCTCGGGCTGATGCGGCGGTGGTGGCCGGACGTGGAGAAGAGCCGGCGCTCCGCCGAGGGCGGCCACCACGCAGCGGTGGATAACGGGCACTTCGGCGTCGCGGCGGTGCACCTGCTGGGGAGGCATCCCGACGCCCCCGCGTGGGTGGAGGCCGTCATCGACCGCTTCCGGAGCGGCATCATGTCCCACGGATGCGGCAGGGACGGCGAGCCGCTGGACGGGCCGGGGTTCTGGGCCTGGGAGAACCTCTGGATGCTCCACTTCGCGGACGCGCTCCGCAACGTGACCGGCATCGACCTCTACCGGGAATTCCCCCGCCGGGTCTCCAGGCCCCTCACGTGGCTCCGGTATCAGCTCCACGCGACGATCGCGGGCGAGGACCCCCTGCGCGCCTGCGCGCCGGTCCTCCTGCGGCTCGCCCAGGAGGCCGGGGACGGGGCGCTGCGGGACGTGGCCCTCGGCGATCTCCGCATGGGACGGCTATACAGCTTCAGGGCAGGGGTCAAAGGCTCCTCCGCCGAGTGCATCCTCTCCGCCGGACCCTCCGCGTATCTTTACTACGACCCGGCCTTCAGGCCGCGCCGTCGCCCTGTCTCCTTCCCCCCGTCGCGAAAGTTCCTGGAGGGGCGCAGCGGGGAGGTCGGCATCCTGCGGGAGCGGTGGGACGCGGATGCGCTGATCGCCTGCGTCAGCGGTTACGGGGGCAGAACCGGGGCGCACGGGTTCAGCAGCCTGAATGTGCGATGGGCGGGCCACCCCCTGCTGACGGGGATCTCCAGCGAGGAGGCGCGGCCCGTGGCGTGCGGGAGCCTGCCCTGCGTGGGGGGGCAGAACGAGATCGTGGCCCTGCTGGGCCGGCTAAAGGCGGGAAAGGCGTTCGACCGGCTCGGCGTCCGCTCCCTTCGCGTGGACCACGAGTACTGGCTGCTGCGGGGGGACCCTCCGGTCCTGCTCGTGGCCCTGCGGCGTCGGCCCCGTGGGATAAAGATGGCCCGGGAGGACGGGACTTCGTTCGTGCGCCTGAACGGCAGGGACTACCTCCAGTACTCCAGAGAACCCTGCTTCAACCCGGACGCGGGCGAGGTCCGGCTGCGCGTCCGGCTGCGTCAGGAGGCCGACCCGGAGCGGGCGCAGGTCCTGTTCAACACGGGCATCACGGGCGCAGGCGTCAACGTCTTCACCCTCGGCCTTCTGAAGGAGAGGGGGCTGACGTTCGCGGTCAGGAGCCAGCGGGCGAACCAGGTCCGTGTCACGATCCCGCCGGATGTCGCTGAGATGAAATCGGGCCAGTGGCGCGAAGTCGCAGCAACGTGGGGCGGGTTCAACGACCCGAAGGCCAGGCCCTTCATCGAGGTCGAGCTGGACGGGGTCCGGCGACGGTGCGACGACCCGGCCCTGTTCGGGGAGCTGGGGGCCGATTCGCAGCGGCTCCGGTCCCGCACGACGCCCCGCACGTTCTACATCCAGCCGAATACGGTCCTGGCGTTCGGCGGCGCGGTCCAGACGCCGGACACGGGAATGGCGTGCGACATCGCCCGGATCGAGCTGAGAGGTCCGGGCCGAAGGCCGCTCGCGCTGGCCTTCGAGGACGGCCTCGGCGGCGAGACGGGGGGCGACCCCCTCGTCTACAAGCTCAACCCGAAGGACCTGAAGGCCCTGAAGCGGACCGGCGCGCGCTTCGGCGCAGGCCCCCGGACGATGGACCTGCTCCCCGCCTTTCCGGAGGACATCTCCTTCAGCCGGGAGGTCGTGCCCTTCGCGCCGTCGGGGCTGGCCGCCGGAAGCCTCAAGCGGCTGACGCCGGACGCGGAGAGGCCCGCGACGCGCGTGCTGGCGTCCACCTCGGGGGATCTCCTCGCGCTGGCCTTCGTGGACGGGCGCGCAAAGGCAAAGGTGGTCCCCCGCGCGGACGGATTTGAGATTCGGACAGGGAAGACTGTCTATGCTTTTAAAGTGAATCGGAGGGCGAAAACCATTTTAGTTGCGCAGTGAGGGCCGGTCGTTCATCGCGATTATCTTTGGCAAAGGGGATAGGTATGGTTTCTCTCTCTCTCAACCCCGCGACGAACGCCTACGACTTCGAGACGGAGGAGGTCGCGGGCAGCATCCAGCCGGAAGGCGCGTATCACGGGGTCACGCGGCTGACCGACAGGCGCACGGGGCGGCAGGTCATCCACCCGAAGTACTCCGCCCTCAACCTGTTCCGGCTGTTCGCGGTCCATCAGGGGATGGGCCAGCCCAGGATGATGGCGCGCGCGACAGAGGTCCATCCAGGCGCGGTCGAGATTCACTGGCCGGCCACGGACGCGCACCAGGGGGAGCTGACCGCCCGCTACGAGGTGGCCGAGCCGAACGCGGTGGACCTGACGGTCACGCTGCGCTGCCAGGGCGCCTACGCCGGCTACGAGCTGTTCATGTCGAACTACTTTGACCCGGAGCTGCGGCCGCACGTCTACCTGAAGGCAAATCGCTACGGACGCTCGGCGGAGGGGCCGGAGCGGGTCACGCCGATGGTGAACGACGTGTTTCGAGGCACGGTGCTGGTGTTTCCGAGGGACGCGCACGCCGCGCGGCGGTGCGTGGACGGGCGGTGGGACCGGAGCGAGTGGGGCGCGCCGACGGTGCAGATGTGCCCGGTGCGGCATCACGCGTACCCCCTAACCTTTCTGACGGACCCGGAGCGCCGGCTGGGGGCCGTGCTGATGTCCCGCCCCCGACACTGCTACGCCATCAGCACGCGGTATCACGCGGAGAACGAGGCGGACCGGATGGTCCCCTACAGCGCGTTCGACTTCTCGCTGTTCGGGGACGACCTGACGCCGGGGGACGAGCGCGCGGTACAGGTGCGCCTGGCCCTGACGCCGCTCGATGAGGGGATGACGCAGCCCCTGGAGATGTATCGGGAGTTCAGTACAGGGAGGGACTTATCCGCATGAGCGCCATTTACGAGCCGCTAAAGGACTTCGAGACACGGGACCTGCCGGAGCGGAGGCTGCCTTTCTGGAAGATGATGGGGCCGGGGGCCATCCTGGTGGGGCTGTCCATCGGCGCGGGCGAGATCGTGGTCTGGCCGAGGCTTGTGGCGGAGTTCGGGGCGGGCATGGTCTGGGCGGCGGTGCTGGGGGTCTTCATTCAGCTCTGGGTCAACTTCGAGGTGGGCCGGTGGACGATCGCCACGGGGGAGACGATCTACACCGGCTACTGTCGCGTCTGGCGGGGGTTCGCGCCGCTGTTCCTGTTTTTGACCGTGCTGGGGTGGCTCGCCCCGGGGTGGGGGCGGGCGTCGGGCCTGGCGCTCAAGGCCCTGCTGGTGGGGCCGGGCGGCTGGGGGTCTGACACGGCCTGGACGGTCATCACCTTCGGCGCGGTGACGCTGCTCCTCTTCGGGCCTAAGATCATTTATCAGTCGGTCGAGAAGAGCATCGAGGTCCTGGTGGCGATCATCACGGTGGGGCTCCTGTCCGTGGCGTTCGTCATCGGGACGGCGGAGACCTGGAAGGAGCTGGGCGCGGGCCTCGTGAACGTGGGCTACCGGCACCCCGGCGTGTCGGTGAAGGCCATGTTCATCGCCATCGTGTTCGCCGGGGCCGGCGGCACGGCGAACCTGTTCTACTCGTTCTACCTGCGCGACAAGCACATCGGCATGGGGGCGCACCTGCCGAGCCTGCACAACCCCCTGCGGGGCCGGGCCGAGGCGATCCCCTCCACCGGGTTCCGCTTTGAGGAGACGGAGGAGAACCTCAGCCGATTCCGGGCGTGGTGGGACTACGTCAAGAAGGACCAGGCCCTGTTCTTCTGGGGCCTGAACACGCTCACCATCCTGCTGTTCATCTTCGGGGCGCTGGCCGTGCTGCACCCCAAGGGGATCGTGCCGGCGCAGGGCACGCTGATCTGGGACGAGGCGCAGGTGCTGGGGGAGGTCTGGGGCGCGCCGGGGCGCGTCCTGTTCCTGCTGGTGGGGGTGGCGACGCTGTTCAGCACGCAGCTCGCGCTGGTGGACGGGGTGGCCCGGTCGATGGCGGACATCCTCTACACCAACTTCAGGGCCGCGCGGAGGCGGGACGTGGGCTGGTGGTACCTGGTGATGGCCGGGACGTGGATCGTCGCGGGGTGCCTCATCACATACGTCATGGAAAAAAAAGGCGTCAGCGAGCTGGGGTTCCTGTTCAACGCGGCCTACATGGGAGGGTTCGCCATGGCGGTCTACGTGCCGCTGACGCTCTACGTCAACTTCCGGTTCCTGCCCAGGGCGGCCCGGCCGGGCCGCTGGTGCGCGGCCATGATGCTTGTGGCCTCTCTGGTCTATGTCGGGTTCGCCGTATCCTGCATCATCTGGGAGGTCCAGCAGAGGATGGGGTGACGAGTCACCCCATCCTGTATATCCTGTGCATCCTGTTAAATCTGCATCAGTCGTCGCATCGCCACCCTCTGTGCTTCCACCTTTTTCCGTGCTTGTGCTTGTAGTGGCCGTGCGCCTTCCCGTAGGGAGGGCCCGTCTGCACCGGGACATAGGTTCGTACCGGGACCGGGACGTAGTAGACCTCAGGGCCCAGGCCGAAGCGGCGGGTGATCCCATCCCAGCTTTCGCCGCGCTGCCTGAGGTCTATGATGACCCTGACCGAAACGCGGGTCCGATCGGCCAGGTAGAGGGCCACCGGGATCTCCTCTTCCGGGATAAGGTACCGTTCTCGAATGACAATCACCTCGCGCCGGGGCGCCCGGTAATAATTGCTGACCGAGGCGTAGAGGTGGAATCCCACATCGGTTCGGGCATCCGCGCGCTCTGCCAGGCCCCCCAGCGCGAGCGCGCTCAGCGTTAGGGCAAGACACGCAGGTCTCATCGCTCTCATCCTCTCCTCCTCTAATTGCCGACGCCTATGTTGAGTGAAATGCTGCCGATGTTCAGGTCTGAGCCTACGGTGACGGCGACGTTGCTCTTCGCGTAGGAACGACCTGTGGTGTCGGCCACGGCCACCGTGTAGTTCCCCGCGGAGAGAAGAAGCCCCAGAAGGCTCATTGTATATCGCATGGAAGACCTCCGTGTCTAAACATTGCCCATCCTCCGGCGTCTCCCTCGTGGGGCCTGAGACGCCGGGCGTGGAGGCCTGAACTGCGCCTCCACCCTTAAAGACGAGCAATCAGGGGAAACGTTACACGGAGAATTCTCCCATGAGTGATACACTAAAGGCACAACACAGACAGCCTCCCATCCGAGGTCCCGACCAGCAGGTTGCCCCGGCCGTCGGACGCCAGCGCGTGGATCTTTGCCTCTGTCCGGTGGACGCCGGCCGGTCGCCCCTCTCCGTCGAAAATCCACACGCATCCGTCCTCACATCCCGCCACGATCTCCGGATGCCCGTCGCCGTTCACATCCATGATCAGCACCTTCCGAACCGGCGCGCCCAGGTTCCGCCGCCAGCGCTCCTCCCCCTCCGCGCCAAACAGATAGAGATAGAAACAGCCCGACCCGGCTGCGACCTCGGGCCGCCCATCCCCATCCACGTCCGCCGACGCCACCGCGTGTACCTCGTCGCCCACCCTCTGCCGCCACAGCGTCTCCAGACGGTTTCCGTTCAACCGCAGGGCATAGACGTGCGACCGGGTCGTCCCGCACGCGATCAGGTGCTCCCCCCCTCCCCCCACGTGAACATCGCACCCCGGCATCATCGAGGCCCACCCATCCAGCGCGTTGCTGCCGATCGCCTTCCCGTCCGCGCCCAGCACGTAGCACGTCCCCCCGCACGTGATTCGCCCTGGCCCCCCGATCACCTCCGGCAGGCCGTCCCCGTTCACGTCCGCCACGCAGAGCGGCTGGAAAATCCCGTAGATCATAAAACTCCACCGCTCGTTGCCGTCCGTGTCGAAGCAGTGCAGCTGTCGGTCCGACACCGCCGCCAGGATGTCGGCCTTTCCCTCTCCGCGCAGGTCCGCCACCTTCACCAGTTCCACGGCGGAGTGCCGGGCGTAGCGCTGGTACCCCCCCTTGAAGACCTCGAACCGATGGGACCACCTCGGCGTCCCCCCCTCCCTTAGCAGGTAGAGATACCGGTCGTTCGATCCCGCCGCCACCCCTCCGCGCGCATCCGCCGCGCACACCGACAGCACCGCATCCTCCGCCTGAAACGTCCAGTCCACCCGTCCCTGCCCGTCCAGCGCCACCACCCGCCCATCCTCCGTGCCCAGGACAAAGCCCTGCGCCGTCGGCGCAACGCAACGCACCCCCGCGCCCAGGTCCCGCGCCCAGGCCGTGCGCACCCGCGGGGCAGAGGTGCCCGGCGTCTTCGCCGCGCGCGCCGCCTGCCACTCCGAAAGGCGCGCCACCCCATCCAGCGACAGCGAAACTGCCCCTGCCGCTCCCGCGCGCACCGTGTGCTCCCCGGCTTCCAAACGGAGCGTCTCTCCGCAAAGCCCCAGCGCCACAGGTCCCGGCGCCACCACGCGGCCCTCCCCTTTCCTCAGATCGAACTCGATCGACACCGGCGCGTCGCTCTCGAAAACCGTCTCTCCACAGCGCAGCGATGTCCCGCCGCAGAGCGCAAACCAGCCCTCCCCGATCGCATAGACCGCCGCGCGGCCCGAAAACGGGCCGACCTCGAACCCCGCCTCCCCCGCGCCCACCAGCGCCCGCCCTCCGGACCCGTCGATCAGCGCAGCGGACGCGCCCACGCGCCGCATCCGCGCCTCCACCGGCCTCTCAGCGTTCGTCGCATAGAACAGGTTGAGGAACGCATGCCGGTCCGCGGGGGCCATCTCCCGGTTGGCGGACTGGCGAAGGATGTTCACGTAGTCGTCGGAATAGGGGTACTCGTGCCACCAGTGACCGAAATTCTCCCAGTCCCGCTCCAGAGAAACCCGATCCCCCCCAGACCCCTCCAGCACGAACCGGTCCTCCCGGCCGCTCTCAGGGTCCCGCTGCACCGCCTCTAAACGGCCACCGTTCAATTCGGGCGTGCCCAGGCATCGCCAGTGACACTGCAACGCGAACGAGCCCGCCGCCGTGGCCTCCACCTCGTCCACCACCACAAAATACAGCCCCGGAAACCAGACCACGTTCCGCGCCCACCGCGCCCCCCACGCCCCATCCATCGAAGTCCGGCTCATCCCCACGCGCCCCAGATTCGCCAGGGCGTCCAGGCGGCACAGCGCAGGCGCCTCCCACGCATTCCCGTCCCGGATCGCCGTCACCCCGTTGTGGTGTTTCAGCGTGGGCCCCTCCGTGTACGAGGCGTCCACCAGGAAAATCCGGTCGTTCGCCGAAAACTCCACGAGGGTGTTCCCGTCCTCGTGCCCGTGGTTGCCGTACGAGATCCCGTGCAGCATCAGGTACTGGTCGTCCCGGCCAAACCCCTCCCGGAGGCAGATCGTGTCGAACGCCTCCTCGCGGGGCAGGTTCAGCGGCTTCACCTCGCGCGGCCGCGCCTGCGGGTCCTTCGCCCACTCGTAGAATCCCGGCGCCACCTCCAGCGAACGCACCCCCGTCATCCCCTCCGGCGTCTCCGGCGTCAGGCCGTCGTCGAAATGCTTCTCAAACCCCCGGACCAGCCGCTCGCGGGGGCCCCGCAGCCGCAGCAGGAACTCCGCCCGCCCGTCCTGCAGCACATGTCCCGCCTTCACCAGGAAATTCGTCGGATACCCGCCCAGGGCGGAGCTCGTATCCCCGAACGCAGGCAGCGCCCCCCGGTTGTTGCAGTAGAATACCGCCTGGTCCAGCGACCTCCGGCAGTTCCCGTTCTCCACATAGGTCATGTCCCCGCTGGCCAGGGAGTAGGTCAGCAGATGGTCCAGCGTCGTCCACTGATACGCGTTCGCGTCCTCGACCGGCTTGAACGTCCCCATCGTCCCCTTGAAGATCTCCGTGGACGCCGCCATCCACTCCTCCGCCTCCGGCATCCTGTAATGTGTCCGGAAATACCGGCCTCCAAACCACGCCGCCAGCGCCACCAGCGTCTGGTGGTTCTGCCTCATCATCCGGTGGGTCAGCCCCTGCCGGAAGAACGGATAGTAGGCCCCCTCCCTGGAGTCCAGGATCCAGAGCAGATGCCGGGTGATCCGCAGCCGGTCCTCGTCCGAGAACACCGGGCTCTCCTCGATCAGGTCCCAGATCACGGCCAGCCACCAGAGGTTGAAGTGCGCCATGTCCCCCTGCACGTCCATCAGCCGATGCGCGTCCACGGCCTCCCGCACCGCCTCCGCGTAGGCCGCGTGCCCGGTCCTGTGGTACATCAGGCCGTTCAGGCCTGCCTGGGCGACCAGGAACCCCCCGGCGGTGGCCGCCGAGGCGTGCGGCTGCGTCGCCTGCCTGATGTATTGATCGCGGCGTTCCTGAAGCCAGTCAGCCGCCGGATGCGACACGAAATCGACCGTGCCCTGATGGTATTCCCGGTGGCCGATCGTGCCGTCGAACCCCGGCCCCAGTTCGATCTCCATCAGCCGTCCCAGAGTCAGCGACTTCCCCTCCGGCATCAGCGCGAGGAACCGCGAGGCAGCCCGCTCCAGACCCGCCCCGTCGCTCGCGCAGACCAGCGCCGCATTCTTCCCATTGCCGAGCGGATTGTGCAGCGTGCGCAACGCATACCCCCCGGCGCCGGGATAGCGCCGGTCCTCCACCGCCCACCACTGGTAATACAGCCACCGGAGGAACGGGTTATCCGCCATGTTCCCCAGCGCGATCACGTGCTGCTTCCCCAGCGGCCCGGCCTCCACGCCGCCGGCCTTCACCACGGGCAATTTCGCGCCCGTCATCTCCTCAATCCGCGCCACAACCCGTTCGGCCAGCGCCCCGTGCGCGGCATCCTCTCCGACGACCACCACGGCCTCCCCCCTCCCGCCGGCTACCAGGGGCGTCTCCGGGCACATCTCTTTCAGCGCGTCAATCTTCAGCCCTGACGATCCTTTTTCTTCACTCATGGCCTCTCTCCCAACCGTTGACGTCCCCACGAGTTCATTCGTGAGAATGTCAACGCTCTCAAAAGGTATTCAGATTGAGCAGACCCTCCGCATTCCCCAATGTCGGCGGGCGGCGCACGTCGTCCCCTGCCTGGTCAAATGTAATATGATCGAGACTGATCAACGACAATTATTTTTCCCGGGTTCTGTTTCGGGGTCCCTCCATTGGTTCATCTTGATGATCGGTTGTATTTTTTTCTTGCCCTTTCATCTCAAAAATATTATACATGTGTGCAGTATTTCTTCCGGGTCAATCATTTGTGCGGATTTGGAGGGCACACATGTCACTAAACGACCTGTTTTTTCAAGATTTCTCGCGCATTTCGGCAGCCGGATCGTGGTGGCCGTGATGGATGGGATAAACGCCAAATGGGGAAAAGGTACAGTCCGGTTTGCGGCGGAGGGATTGCGCCAGGAGTGGGGCATGAGGCAGACCCGGAGATCGCCCAGGTACACCACCCGGTGGGATGAACTGGCTGTGACCAGGGTAGATGGAAAAAATCACCAAATCATAAGATTCAGGAATGAAAGGAGGAGGACAGAGATGCAGATGAGCGCACGCATTCAGTCGAAGATTCAGCGTATCGTCGAGGGGGCAGCGGCGTTGAAGGCCGTCAAGGAGTTCACGGACCCGGACGTCGAGGCGCTCTATGGTATCCGCAGGTCGGTGGAGGAGATTCTGGAGGCCCTTCCGCAGTGCGCCGTATGCAAAAAGCCCAGGGCTGGCCTCATCACCTTCGGGAGGGGATCTGGCCTGGAACACCTGGGCAAGCTGTGCAGGCCGTGTGCCGCCGCTGCCCTCAGCGGGGAGCCCCATCAGGCCCCGAAGGGGCGCAAGGCCCGCAAGCCCAGGGAGAAAAAGGCCGGGGAGGACCGTGCGCCGGGGGTCGAAACGAGTTCCACCTCTCCTGCAACCGCTGTCAAGAAGGGGATGGACGAGTTTGACAAGGGGGCTGAAGAGGACAACCGGGTCCGACAGATCTCCGAGGTCTCCGGCCTGGGCCTGGAGGAGACCTTGAGGGTCGTGGCCATCATGGAAGAGGCAGCCATCCCCATGCCGCGAGACTCCATGCTGAAAAACGTGCAGCAGGAACTCAAGGCCGAAAAGGACGCGGCCACCCGATTCGATCCCGGCAAGGTCGAAGGGGCGGTGACGGAGTACTACCGGCTCAAGGGAGTCGAAAGGATCGGGGGCGACCCGAACCGGCCTCGTCGAAAGGCCAGGAGGTAGCAGAGAGATAACAGGGAAGGAATAAGAGGTGAACCTCGCCATTTTCGACATCGACGGCACATTGACCGACACCAACAGAGTCGATGGAGCGTGCTACGGTCGTGCTATGGAACTGGAGTTCGGGGTGATCAGTGTGGGTAAGGAGTGGAAGTTTGGCGAAGTCAGTCTCGGCAGGTGGGACACGTACCCTCACATCACCGATTCAGGCATCATCCGTGAAATCTTTCAGAGGGCGTTCAGGTGTGATCCCGAAGCCGAAGAAATCCGACGTTTCATCGAGCGATATGTGGGCTTGCTCAAAGAGTCCTATGAGTCTTCCCCTCACCATTTCAGCCAGATTGCTGGGGCTGGACACATCCTCCGCCAGGTGTCGAAAACATCGGATTGGCGAGTCGGCATCGCCACAGGGGGTTGGTTCGCCCTGGCCACCTGCAAACTGAAGTGCGCCGGGATTTCCACTGAAGGCATTCCCCTCTCTACAGCGGACGATGCCGTATCCAGAGAGGACATTGTGAAATCCTGCATGGCCAAGTCTCAAAGCCATTACAGGGTGGACCGATTCTCGAAAATCGTCAGTATCGGCGACGGTGTCTGGGACATCAAAACGGCAAGGGCGTTGAGGCTGCCCTTCATCGGTGTGGGAGACACAAAACGTCTGATGCAGGAGGGCGCCGTTCACACGGTTCAGGATTACCGTGACCCTGACGGGTTCATCGGGCTGTTGGAAAAGGCTGAGATACCGAGAACATTCTGGCGACGCTGAGGAGCGATTTTTTGATATTTTTGTCATTTTTGGCTCTTTTTGGCACATCCAAAGCACTCGTCAGCACTCGTCTGTGCGTTTTTAACCCTTTCGTTGATCTCGATGGAGACGCAGAGACGCGCCACATGGAAAAGAAAAAGGGGTTACGCCTGTCTCAGCGTAACCCCTTGTCTTTCCTATTGCCGGGAGGTCAGCAAGGCGTCAGTGGAAAATGACTTATCTGCTCCCCCCGGACGCGACCCGGTTCCGGCGCTGTGCGCCTTAGCTCAAGGGGTATTTCTCCCGCTGTGCGCCGAGTTCCCGGTTGAGCTTCAGGACCGAGCGGGCGAGGTAAGCCTGGGTCTTTTGAAGCTGGTCCACCTTCCGCGTTATATCTTGCTGCTGGACCGTGAGGCTTTCCAGGTGTTGCAGGACCTCATACAGCCGCTCCTCGACAGCCACCAGGCGGGTTTCTCGGTCGGATGCCCTATTCATCGGCAATCTTCCGCAGCTCGCGCAGCAGCGGCTCCATTTCCTTGTTTTGCCGGTCGATCTGGCGCAAGTGAGCATCCGTGCGCTTCAGGTTGGCGTCGATCCGCTTCAAGGACGCCTTGAACTCGGCATCACTCAGGGCGGGCCGGCGCTTCCTGGCCTTCGTCTTGGGCGTCATTCGGAACCTCCGGGGCGAGTAGCCTTGACCTTTGGCGGGATATGACCGAAATTTAAGCTGACGGAAGGCAGATGTCAAACACTTTGGGGCCGTAGCCCGGGACGCCGGGCGAGCGGTTGCCTGTTCCAAGAAAAGGTCCTGGGCGGCCTGCACATCCGGCAAGTTCGGGCCGTTGGGCTGGTTTCTTGTTGGCGTGCGGCGGCAGACTCGACCGACGTGTTCCTGGGCCTCTATCGCGAGTTTACGGAACGCCTTTGGGTTGCACTCTGCTGTTGGGGACACTTCTGGCGCACACACCTAAAATTTCCGGTGGAAGGGTTGCTTTTCGCGCTTGGATACCAGAAACCCCCCCAAGTCGGGTACTCACAGCCCTACTATGAAACCTACGCAACCTGCTTGAGCTCAACCTCGCAGCCCAGGTTGGAGAGCCGGCGCACGAGACGGGCGATCACCTTGGAGCGGTCTCGGCGGTCGAAGTGGTCCGCCCCGAGATCGCGGTATTCGACTCGATCGCGCAGCATGTAGTAGGCGGCGATGAGCATCGAGGCGGCGACGGCGAGGATGGCCTTTTTAGCCCCCCGCCGGGATTTAATCCGCAGGAACTGGGTGTGGAGGTAGCTGTCTTTGTGGCGCACGGCAGCCCAGGCGGCGGTGACCAGGGTGGTCTTCAGCCAGGCGCCGCCCTTGCGGAGGCGGGTGGAGCGGCGCTTGCCGGCACTCTCGTCGTTTTTAGGGCACAGGCCGGCCCAGGAGACTAGGTGACCGGCAGTGGGGAAACGAGACATGTCGGTGCCGATCTCGGCCAACAGGACGTGCGCGACGACATCACTGACGCCGGGCATCGTCTTGAGCAGGTCGGCGGCGGCGGCGATGGGCGTCAAGGCTTTTCCCATCGCGGTCTCCACCTGCGCCACGGCGGTCTCCAGAGCCGTGATGATATCCAGGTGCAACCGGAGCAGGGCGCGATGATGCGGGGTGACCCGACCGCGCAACGCCTCTATGAGTTCGGGGCGTTTGCGACGGGCCGTTCCGCAGGCCAGGTCTGCCAGGTGCTCGGGGTCCTGTTCGCCAGCGATGAGGGCCGTCAGCATCGCCCGACCACTCTGGCCCAGGAGATTGGACAGGACGCTGGCGACTTTGATATTGGCGTCCTCGAGCACTTTCTGAAGGCGCAGCGTATGCTGGGAGATCTCGCGGACCAGTTGTTTTCGGGTCCGGGTCAGATCTCGCAGTTCCTGGATCGGGGCCGGGGGCACGAAGCTGCCGCGGATCAGACCGTGGGCCAACAACTCGGCGATCCACATCGCATCATTGACGTCGGTCTTGCGTCCAGGGACGTTGCGGACGTGCTGGGCATTGGCCAGCACCAACGCGAAGCGCCCTTCGAGCAGATGCCAGACCGGCTTCCAGTAAACGCCGGTCGCCTCCATGGCCACATGGGTGCAACCGTGCGTTCCGAGCCAGTCAGCCAGCGCCAACAGATCACTGGTAGTGGTGGCGAAAGTGCGCACCTGGCGCGACTGGGGCGGTGAGACGCAGCGCACACAGGCTACCACCGAATCCTTGTGCACATCCAGTCCGGCGCAACGGGGATGAAGGACTTCCATATGCCCTCCTTTGAGAACGGGCGCCGGGAAGAACCCTCGTCGTCGAATTCTACTATTCGTGATCGGCGGCCTTGCGGCCGATCGTCACAATTCGGGGTGCTCGCAGGGCTCCAGGTCCAACTTGACAACGGGCTCGTAGCACCAAAAGGGAGCCGACCTCGGTCCCGACGCGGTGCTACAATATACACTCCAATCCCGGATCCGTCTACGGTGCCCAGACCGGTTTCATCCCTTCGGGGTGGGTCCCGACCCATGAAAAACTTGACAGAGACGCGCGAGGGCGCTATACTCGCACATCGCGAAAATACTCGGAACCTGAGCAAGGGCAAATGGAGATGGATCGGAGGTGGGAACGGCCTTGTCTACAAATCGTTTTAAAACCACGACCCCCCATTCCTCTGACGTTGCCGCCACCCTGGTGGGCGCGATGTCGTTCCGGGGGTTTCGGGCCGATGAGGTGTATCCTGCGGACATCAACGGCGACGGACGCACGGAGTACCTGTTTCTCCAGTCGCCCGGGATCTTCCAGGAGGATGTCTTTGACGACACGCGGTGGAAGACCCCCCAGGAGGAGAAGGACATCTACTGCCTGACCGCCACTGACGGAACGGGCAATGTCCTCTGGCAGTTCGGGACGCCCTGGCTCACATCGCTCCGCTACGCCAGCCACGTCGCCGACCAGATGGTCTGGTGCGGCGACCTCTCGGGCCGGGGCCGGCCGGAGGTCGTCGCGTTGAGAAGGGATCGCCTCTACGTCCTGGACGGGGCGACCGGCGAGGTCCTGCGGTCGAGGCAACTCGACGCAGACAACTACGCGATCGTGCGCCCGATCCGGCGCCGGCGGGGCGTCAGACTCCTGATCAAGAACACGGAGCGGCACTACGGCGATCACTGGTATGGCGACCCGGCCCACATCCTCGACGCGGACCTGAACCTCGTGGCGACGATGACGCGGTCCGTCGGCTCGGGCCACTCGCCCCGCGCCCTGGACATCGACGGCGACGGCGACGATGAGGTCCTGATCGGCTACGAGGCCTACGACGCGGACGGCCGGCGCCTGTGGCGTCTCGAAGGGGAGGGAGGGGAGGGCTACGACCCCATGGTCCATCACCTGGACCAGATGCAGGCCGGGCCGCTGGGGCCGGGAGGGGAGGCGCGGATCGTCTATGCGGGGAGTCTGTATGTCATGATGGGCACGCTGGACGGACGGCTGGTGTGGAAGCGCCCCTTCGGCCACCCGCAGCACGTGGCGGTGGGCAGGTTCCGCTCGGGAGACCGCCCGGCCTCGATCGCGATCTTCAGCTGCCGTGTCGGCGAAGCGCAGGGGCGTTTTGCGGAGGCGCAGGGCGTGGACCTGCCGCCCGACGGGCGTCTGAACATCGCCTATCTGGACCGCGACGGGGAGGTCGTCTCCCTGGCCTTTCCCCGCACGGCCTGGCCCGCGCGGCCCGACCGGGGAGGCCCCACGCACAGCGGGGAGGGTGTCCTGATCTATCCCCAGGGCTGTCCCGACGGGGGCGACGCCCTGATCACGCGGGACTGGGGCTGGCCCCAGGCGCTGGACGCGGACGGCCGGGCCGCGTTCGAGTTCCCCTTTCCGGGCAGACAGGCCCGCGGGGCGGAGGACGATCCTGTCGGCCCCGACGGCTACGGCGTGCGCGTGAGCGACGTGGACGGCGACGGGCGGGCCGAGGCGCTGATTCACGACCGGACGACGGCCTGGATATTCAGGCCGCCGCTGCCTGTGGACGGCGCGCCCAACACGCACGGAAAACTGCAGCCGGTCACCGGTCAAGGCTGGTATGCGCTTTGACGGCCCGTGATTTTCGTAGGGTCCCCTATGTCTCGACACGTCGTGCTCATCGTGCTCGACGGCCTCAGACCGGATTCGGTGTGCGACGCGCTGACCCCTCACCTTGAGGCGCTGGCGCTTGCCGGGGTCAGGTTCACCCACCACCACGCCGCGTTCCCGTCCGTGACGCGAGTGAATTCCGCCTCCATCGCCACCGGCTGCCATCCGGCCCACCACGGCCTCGTGGACAATGTGCTCTACCTGCCGGACATCCTCCCGGACCCGATAGACACGGGGAATCATCAGGCGTTAAGGGCCATCGACCGGGCGACCGGCGGGCGTCTCTTAGACACCCCGTCGCTGGCCGAAATTCTGGGAAGCGCCGGCCTCCGGGTTGCAGTCGCCACGACGTGCACCACGGGGGCGTGTTTTTTGCAGAACCCCCGCGGGCACGGGCTGACGGTCAACCCCGGGTTTATCTCCCCTGAGCTCCCTGGAATCCCGGCGCGCTTTGGGGCCTGCCCGCCGAAGCGCCGGCCGGCGACGGAGGCGAACACGTGGGTCACTGCCGTTGCCACGGAACACCTCTGGAAGGGGCCTCGCCCGGACCTGATGACCCTCTGGTTCTGCGACCCGGACCATACGCAGCACGGCTTTGGGCTGGGCGCTCAGGAGTCGCACGAGGCGATTCGCGCGGCAGACGCCTGCGTGGGACGGGTGGTCCGGGCGGTGTACGACAGCGGGGCAAGGGACGACACGGATATCCTCGTGATGTCGGATCACGGCTGGATCAGTCACCGCGCCCCGTTGCCGGTTGAGGAGGCGCTCATCGCCGCCGGGCTCAAGCGGTCTCCCGAATCCCGCGAGGTCGTCGTCGCGGGCCTGGGGGTGTATCTCGCGCCAGACGCCGGGGTTTCGGTCCCGGATGTCGTCGCTTGCCTGCAACGTATGGAAGGGATCGGCCCGCTTTTCACGCGCGAGGGGGGCTTCGGGACCTTCCCGCTAACTGCGGTCTCCTGTGGCCACCCCCGCAGCCCGGACGTGCTGTTTGCCTCCGCGTGGGACGCCGCCGTCAACGCGCGCGGCGTGCCGGGTATGGCGTCAGGCGGTGGGACAGGGGGACACGGCGGGGCAAGCGTGTATGAGATGAACGCGACCGTGATCGCCGCCGGGTCGGGTTTCCGAAGAGGCGCTATCAGCCGCGTCCCGACCGGGCATGCCGACCTGCTGCCGACCGTCCTGCATCTCCTCGGACGCCCCCCGGCGCCCGGCAAGGATGGGCGCGTGCTGCTGGAGGCGCTGGCGGATGGGGTGTCTGAGCAGGAGGTCGAGGTTCGGAAAGAAGTGATGACCGTGGAACAGGGCGACTATCACTCCGTGTTACAGCGCTCCCACGCAGGCGGATCTGTGTATATCGATCAAGCGAATAGACAGGTCCGTTAAAAAACGACACAGCGTCTTCCCCTGCCGCATAACGCCGGCGGCTCATCCAGGGCGGTTGAAGCTCTCCAGCAGTTCGAGCATCACCCCGAGCTGAGGGACGCTGTCGATGTAGGCATAACATCCCCCCTTGAAATCTCCCTTTTGGACAAGGGGCATGCCCCTGCCCTCCAGGAAGGCGATCTGTTCGTTCATCCCCTTGATTCTGAAGGCGATATGGTGTACCCCTTCCCCTCTGGTGTCCAGATGCTCCTGCCAGGTGCTGGGTCCGCCCACCGGCTCGATCAGTTCGAGGGAGACCTCACCCAGCCTGAAAAAGGCCAGCCTGGCCCGGCCCTCGGTGGGCTGGCCCCGGTACTGAATGTGCGTCTGGTCGGCGGCGCCGGTGAGGTTCCATTTGGGGACCTCCACGCCGAAGAGGTCCGCGTAGGCCCTGGCCGTCTTCTCGATGTCGCGAACCACGACGGCGATCTGGCAGATCGCCGTGCTTCCAAGCTTCTCCTGAGCTGCCACGGGAACTCCTTTCAAAGGGTAAATCTCAAGCGCCTGAGACGGAAAACCCCCTGTGCGATCTTGTTCCCTCCTTCTACACCGGGTCAACTCCACCGCGTGACATCCAAGACAGTTGCTCGCTATGCCTCTGCCGGACCTCCGGGGTAGACCCTGACGGCGTCCCAGCGCCGGAGCGCCACCTCTCCCGGCGGAGCGCCACGGCGTTTGCTCACGTCGCTTACGCGGCAGACGTGGACCTCCACCTTCCCCCGGGCCTTGCGCGCCCTGGAGTGCCAGGCCGCCAGCTCCGCAGCCCGCTCGACGACGTGGCGGGGGATCTCAGACAGACCCTCAGGGTTCCGCACCACCACGTGGCTCCCCGCGCACCCGGACACGTGGAGCCAGAGGTCCTGCGGCTCGGCCACCTGAAAGGTCAGCTCGTCATTCTCCCTCGCCCCCCTGCCCACCAGGACCTCGAAGCCCTCCACCTCTATGCTGCGCCAGCCCCTGCCTTTGTTTGCCACGTCCAGCCCCATCTTCTGCGATAAGGAAAAACGGACACCCTACAGCGCAACTAATGTACCCCCATTTCTCACTTGCGTCAACAGCAAAGTAGGACGTATCTTTGGACGGCAGACCACAGGACCACAGGACTACGGGACCACAGGACCCATGCAAAAGCTTTATGGTCTTGTGGTCTGTGGTCTTGTGGTCTGTGGTCTTGTGGTCTGTGGTCTTGTGGTCTGTGGTCTGTGGTCTGTGGTCGATTTTCACGTCTCACGTCTTTTATGGAGTCATCGCCCATGTCCCGCTTCAAGCTCATCTCCGACTTCATCCCCAGGGGGGACCAGCCGAGGGCCATCGAGGAGCTGACGGAGGGCCTGCGGCGCGGGGACAAGTTCCAGACCCTGCTGGGCGTCACGGGGTCGGGCAAGACCTACACCTGCGCGAAGGTGATCGAGAACGTGCAGAGGCCCACGCTCGTGATCTCCCA
>Ga0114945_10000680_pt1 | contig 21985 bp, 25 predicted proteins | sample OV2TP3_FD_87194 | JGI IMG/M metagenome (GOLD analysis project Ga0114945, IMG submission 87194) | Hot spring microbial communities from Beatty, Nevada to study Microbial Dark Matter (Phase II) - OV2 TP3 | ecosystem: Environmental > Aquatic > Thermal springs > Hot (42-90C) | place: USA: Beatty...
GAAGAGATTGTTTGGAAACCACTTGCGTGGTTTAACTGCCAGAACACAACGAGCAGAAATATATATGCGGTTGATAGCCTACAATTTAGGGGCTAGATTTATTGAGATTTTCTACAGAGCCTAATTGACAATAATCTTTAAATACCCTAATTCTATCCCTCGCCTAGAGCTAAAATGAAAATGTGGGCATGCAAAGACTGTGGCTTTAACTATGAAGAAGAATATGGGTTTGTAAAACTAGGAATACAACCATGTACTAAATTTGAAGATTTGCCAGAAAATTTCATGTGTGATGTTTGTGGAGCTTCAAAAGAAAATTTTGAATGTGTCATAGATAGTTAAAAAGGTAAAACTAATGGAAAAACATAAGCCTAAGAATGACAAAGCTATTGAAGAAAAATTTAAAGGCAGAAATCCTTTAGATGAAGTTTTGGAAATATTGGAAGAATACGATGAAGGCACAGCCCCTAAAGAGCCAGACAGATGTTGCTAAGAATCTTAGCAAAAGAATTGATGCTATAATTAGAATTCTCTCAAAAGAATACCATAAATATGAAGAGCCATCTGTGACAAAAGTAAGCAAAACTAGAGATCCTTTCAAAGTTCTAATTTCATGCCTAATAAGCTTAAGGACAAAAGATGAAGTGACTTATCCAGCTTCTGAAAGACTCTTTAAATTAGCAGATACTCCTGAAAAGATGTCAAAGCTTTCTACAAGGCAGATTGAGAAAACTATCTATCCTGCAGGATTCTACATAACCAAGGCAAAGCGCATCAAGGATATTGCTAGAATCATCCATGAGAAATATAAGGATAAGGTGCCAAACACTATTGAAGAGCTTCTCACGTTACATGGTGTGGGTAGGAAGACAGCCAATATCACAATCACACTTGCATACAATAAGAATGGCATTGCGGTCGATACTCACGTTAACCGTGTCAGTAACAGACTTGGGCTTGTAAAAACAAAAAACCCTCATGAAACAGAATTCGCATTAATGAAAATCTTGCCAGAGAAGTACTGGATTATCTACAATGACTTATTAGTTAGCCATGGCCAAAACATCTGCAGACCACTCTCCCCATTCTGCAGCAGGTGTAAGATAACTGCATATTGTAATAGAGTAGGAGTTAGTATTAGCAGGTAACTTTTTAAACCAGCTAATTTTCATATTTACCATGCAAAAGGTGCTTAAGAATTATTCAACACTCTTAGAAGAATATGAAAAAAGAAAGTATTCTATTAAAAGAAGACTTAAGGATTTCCAAGATTTCTATAATAAGCCTTTAGTCTGGGAATACAAAAATAAGATAATTAAACTAGTTCCTAGTAATAAAACTGATGATGAAAGATTATTTGAAGAACTCTCTTTCTGTATCTTAACAGCCAACGGCACAGCAGAAACAGGCATAAACTGTATCAATAAAATTAGACCAATATTAGTAAAAGGAACAGCAAGACAGATACAAAAATTATTAATAGGCCACTGTAGGTTTCATAACAGAGCATCTTATATTGTGCATAACAGGGAATTCCTAAAGAAAAAGTATAACTTTAAGCTAAAGCAATTAATTGAGCAATTTACCGATATGCAAGCAATAAGAGATTTTCTAGTTATAAATATCAAAGGCTTTGGCTATAAGGAAAGCTCACATTTCTTGAGAAATATTGGTTTTAGAGGTTATGCAATCCTAGATAAGCATATTATTAACTCAATGAAGGAGTTTGGTATAATTAAAGATATTAAAACAATAACACCTAAAAGATATTTGGAATTAGAACAAACTTATATAAACTGGGCTAAAGAAATTGGCATTGATAATGATGAATTAGATTTATTGTTATGGAGCAGAAAAACTGGCAAAATACTAAAATAAACTTCTTAAAACTCAAATTCATAACCTTTAAAAACACTCTAAATTAACTATTGTTAACATGGTAGTCAATATTAAGCACGAGCAAAATATCTGTATAGGGTGTGGTGCATGCGCGGCCATTACCCCTGAGCATTGGGTTATGGTTGATACTGAAACAGGAGAATTTAAGGCACACTTAATAGATTCAATTAAAGACTCATCTACTAATATAGAAACTAAAGAAGTGGATGATTCTCAGTTCCAAGGCAACAAGGATGCAGAGGAAAGCTGTCCTGTTAATTGTATACATGTGAGTAAGGAATAGATTAAAACATTATTTCTCTATCTTTCTGACAAGTCCTTGGTCAGCATCTATCTCTATCTCATCTCCATCCTTTAATACCTTTGTTGCATGTTTTGTTCCTACTACGCAAGGCAACCCAAATTCCCGAGCTACTATTGCAGCATGGCTTGTGATACCACCTTCATCTGTGACAATTGCAGCAGCTCTTTGCATAGCTGGAACATAATCTGGATGAGTTGTGACCGCAACTAGAATATTTCCATGCTTTACTTTATTCAGGTCAGAGACGCCCTTGACAATAGCCACAGTTCCTCTTGCCATTCCTGACGAAGCAGGAGTGCCTTCAATCTCTCCATGATGTTCTTCATGGACACCTATCCCAAGTTCATTTAATGCAGTACCAATTTCTTCTCCGCTTTTGCATTCAATCTTCCTTTGCTGATTAAAATAAATTGCAAACCCTTGTTTTCTCAGCTCAACGAGATTCTTTGATATTGCACCACCTTTATCTAGAAAATCTATTATTTCTTCCTCAGTAAGATAAGACATATCTTGCAGACCAATACCCATTCTTTTAGCAATCTCTTCGAATAAGCTCTGTGCGTGGAATATTCCCTGCCTTCTGAAATCGTCCTTTAAATCCTTAAGATAAGATAATTTTCTTGCTATTTCTATTATCTGCATTTCTTTATCAGAGAGTTCTAGTTCTTTAAGAAGCGCCTCATAAGTCATCTGATGTTTCTTCTCTGTTTTCTTAAAATCTCCTATATGAGAAAAGAATTCTTCCTTTGTCCATGGCTTATTGTGTATGTCCAAGCAAGGTATCCATCTGAAACTTTCATATACTTCTGTTTTTTCTTGATTGTCCAATGTTTCCCATTTGGAAGTAATTTCGTTCAACTGTATAGAAACAGCCTTCTGATCTGGCTTAAGTGCAACTTCAATGTATGCGTATGCCTTATCCTTCCCAATTTTATTAGTAATTATTTCTTTAGCCTTTTCTGCAAAAAAGTTGTTTATTATGAACTGCATCCAAACAAAAGGGCAGTAGGCATAATTCTTTTTCAGATAATTCATATACAACAATTTTAATTGGTCATTGCTATTGTCTTTTAAGTTATTTCTTGATATTGCCCTTGCAGTCTCCATATAGTCCTTTCCAGTATTCATGAACATTTTGTGGAAATCCTCATAATTATCTGGATTTACGAAATATTTATCTTGCAATGCAGAAACAAAAGCATTCCATTTGTCTTCTAATATATAGCAAACTTCATTTCCATCCTCAGGGATGTAAACTTGTTCATAAAATGGAACAGGCACTATACTTTTATTTAATGGGCTAAGGCACTTTATAGATACTTCAGTATATTGTACTCCATATTCTCTTGCCATTATTTTCTTCCATGGTTGCTTTATACCTTTATTCAATCTTTTCCCTGAAGATTTCATTTTCATTTAATCCTAACTCTTTCCGCACATTTCTGATTCTTTTAACATATTCTTCATACACATCCTTTGGTTTATGCAATAGATAGAACCCTTGTGCATTCTCATATAAAGAGCAGTCAAAAACATCAGCATCCTTGGCCAGTTCAACATAAGGTTTATCAGTGTAAATCTGCTTCTCGCTGTGGTGGGCAATTGCTTCTGTTATCAAATCAATCTCTTCTTTATTGAAATCACCAGATTCTTCAAGCATTTTTCGAGCTATAACAGCGCCTCTCTGTGCATGGTTTTTGTAATCTCCTTCGACAATAACGCAAATATCATGCAAGACACATACAATTTCAGCTATTTCTATATCCAAATTCCTTTTATGTGCCAATATCCTGCTTATTTGGCAGCAACTAGATGAGTGCTTTAATTCAAAAATCACAGAACTTTCTCTTTTTCCATCTGGTATCTTACTATGTAAAAGTAACTCTACTACTTTGCGTTGTATCTTTTCAGACCTTGATAGTTCTTCTCCTTTGAAATGATGATAGTCTTTTATCATAGTAACTATGAGTGGAAGATAGTATACTTAAATTTTTTGACTTAGTCAAATCACTAACATTAAAAATAAGATAATCAGTAGTGCAACAAATAGAGTTATAACATTTAAACCAGCATTTCCTTTCACATTACCTATTGGTTTTAGGCCACAAATTGCCTTAGAAATTCCAGCCTTCTCAATAGACTTTACAACCTCATTTATATCTTTATAACTTGCACCTGATTCTTCAGCTAATCCAGACATACTCATTGATTTTACATAGATGCCTCTGCTCTCCATGTCTTTTTGTATTTTATCTCCTCTGAATTGGTGTTTCGCAGCTGTCCGCGACATAGTCCTTCCAGAGCCATGTGCCGTACTCCCAAAAGTTTCTTTCATTGCACCTTCAGTTCCAACAAGCAGACAGCTTCCAGTTTCCATGCTACCACCAAGTATAACAGGCTGCCCTGTTTTCTTATATTTTTCAATAAGCTCATGATGCCCTGGCCCGAAACTTCTAGTACTTCCTTTTCTGTGTACTACTAACTTCTTCTTTTCTCCATCGACAATATGCTCCTCTACTTTTGCCATGTTATGGGCAACATCGTACACTAAGTGCATCTCCAGTTTCTCAGCAGAAGTCTTAAATACTTTCTCAAACCCTTCTCTTATCCTGTGTAATATTACCTGTCTATTAGAAAATGCCATATTAGCAGCACAGGCCATTGCTTTATAGTAATCCTGCCCTTCTTTGCTGTTAAATGGCGCACACGCTAGCTCTCTATCATTAACAGTAATGCCATATCTTTTCATAGCATCATCAAAAATCCTTAAATAATCAGTTCCAATCTGATGCCCAAAACCCCTGCTTCCACAGTGCACCATCACTACAATCTGCCCTTGCTCTGTAATTCCCATTGCCTTTGCAATCTCATTATCATGAATTGTATCAGCATACTGAATTTCTAGATAATGATTACCTGATCCAAGAGTTCCAAGCTGCTCAATTCCTCTTTTTCTTGCCTGAGCAGAAACTTTCTCATGATCTGCTTGTGTAATCTTACCATACGCTTCTGTCCTTTCAATATCTTCTTCCCAGCCATAGCCTTGCTCAACACACCATTTTGTGCCTTCCTGCATCACATCACTAAACTGTGAATTATTCAGCTTCACAAATCCCTTTCCACCAACACCAGATGGAACAGTTTGGAATAGTGTATCAACTAGTTCACGTATCCGTGGCTTTACCTCCCTGAGTGTCAGGTTTGTTGTAACCAGGCGCATCCCGCAATTAATCATTCGTTGTAAATCAATTAAGATTCACAAAATCGAATCCGATGCCACCTGGACTTATAACACCTGTTTCCATATCAAACGCTGCAACCCCACCAATTGGAAATCCATAGCCCCACTTGTCTTGCTGTAGAACTAACTACAAAGCAAAATGACCATCTGGCATGCAGAATGCATATTTTTGGATTCCCGGCAGGCAAGCTACATTTGTTACCTGTTCAAAAACACCAGCATCCATTGCTTTCAAAAGTTTCTCAGTTGCAATAATTCTTGCTGGAACTCTCATTCCTTTTTTGAAGGTTACAGGCAATTCCCAAACAGCGTCGCTGATGCGTTTGATCTCAGGAGGCGGTCCTACTTGTGTTTCTCTCATTATGATTAAACCTCCTACTGGATGGTTAGGCTTAGAGGAGGCTATTTAAAGCTTTCTTCGGTTTCTCTTTGTTTAACTCAACTTACTTTAGGAATGTTGATCTTACACCCATAATTATAAAATAAGAAGCAAAGCATCCAAATATTAATCTTGCAATCAGATTATCTACTCCAAAAATTAAAACAATAGAAATCAGGGCAAATAATCCCTATTTTTCTGCGAATATGCTACAATTTATTCTCAAAAGCTGCAATTTCATATTGTGCTTCTTTAGTTCCATTTTTAATCTTCTCTTGAAAATAAAACTAAGAATCCCTAGATTATCCGGGTATAAATAAACACAAGGAATTTTATTTTCTGCGTAAATTCTCTTCTTTTCATTATATTTTTCTCTGTTATGCTCTGTATTCCAACGCCCGAAAAATTCTACATATGTCTTATACTGGGGAAGATAAAAATCAGCCTTTCTATAAGGTATCTTATCACCTTTCAAATTCTCTATTTTTACTTCTGGTTTAAATTCAATGCCTTCTGCATCAAAATATTCTTCTATTAGCTCTTCACCATCTGAGCGTTTATTTTCATATTTCATATAATTCTCTCCTTGGAAACTATCAATCAAATTGTATCTTTATTCTAAATATCAATCACAACTCTTGCTTTCCACCCTTTTCTATCCTGTTTAACTTCAAACATATGATAAGTTACAGCTTTTAAGTCCATTCGCAATTTCATTGTTTTGTAATTAATTTTGCTTCCTTCAGCAACTGCAGTAAGTGCATAACTCTCCTTACTTTTCTTTATATTTATCTTAAATCGTGAAAATATCAAGTTATCAGCATCTTTCATATAAATTAATTCTGCAAGCCAATCGAAAAACAGTTTGTCAATGCTTGTATTTTGCAACTTGATTGTTTTGTTAACTTTTGGCTTAACATTCTTTTGATCAACTTGCATTTCACATAGTGCTCTACCAGCTTCCGCAAACAAGTCTTCCAAGCATGGAGCATTTACTTCAAAAGCAATATCTGCAATAGCAACATCAGGCAGAAACTTAAAGCTCATCTGCCACCTCTAAGCCTTCTTATCAATCTTTCAGCAGCATCAAAAACCTCATTTACTGTTATCCTATCCAACATATCTTCCTTAGGCTTTCTATGCACACCTTCATAAATCTTAATTGTTGGTCCTTGCTGATGATTTTTGTATATTGCAATATTATCCTTTCCAAATGGTCCAAATATTACTGGAGTTTCAGGTCCAAACAAACCAATTGTCTTTATACCCTGTGCAGCAGCAATATGCATTGGTCCTGTATCATTTGAAATAAACAATTTACATTTATCTATTAATGCTATTGACTGCCCAAGCTTAATCCCAGAGGAATCAAAAGATTTATTTTTCATTAAAGCTTGTACATTATTTATCAACAGTTTCTCATTTTCAGAGCCTATAAATATTATACTAGCTTTATATTTATCTACTAATCTATCAGCCAGTTCTGCAAACTTTTCCTTTGGCCACCTTCTCTCTACTACAGTTTCTCCAGAAGCTGGACATATCCCTATTACAAGCTCCTTTTTTTCGTTTATCCCATGGTTTCTCAAGAATTCCTCTGCAAACTTTTTATCATTATTGGAAGTTTCAATCTTTTCTAATTTCTCCAATTTATAATAAGCACCAGCTTGTCTTGCTAGTTCCATGTTATTCAATACAGCATGTTTCTCTGGATTAAAAGGTATCTTATCTGAGTAAAGCAAACTTCTAAACCTATTAGAAAATCCAGTAATTCTAGCAGATGCAAAAAAGCTAAGTATTGCAGAGATGTTAAGCCAATGCTCCATATCTACCACTAAATCATATTTCCCTGTAATCTGCTTAATCACTTTTAGAAGAGAAAAGATATTCATATCAATCAAAATAATATCATCAATGTGCTTATTGTTATACAACAAATCAGCATTCTTTGTAGGAGTTATCACAGTTAGTTTTGCATTAGGATACATCTTTTTCAAAGCTCTTAACACAGGCAAGGTATTTACACTAGAGCCAATTCCCCAGAAAACTATTGCCAGTATATTTCTAACCTCATTAGATTTTTTTCTGAAAGTCTTGAAAATAGCTAGAAATGCGCATAAAGGTATCCCTATGTATCTATCAATAGCTTTAATAGTCTCAGCTTTCATAATCCAAAAAAATAAAAGAACTGTATTTAAATATTGCGTATATCCTGAACCAAGACGGTTTTTATTAACCAATTTAGAGAATCAAATCTAAATGGTATAAAAGATAGTAATTAGAGGCATTAAACTCTATCAAGGTACAATCCACGAAGTTCAAAATTTGCAAAAGGTTCATCCATTTTGAAAAATTTTATGTTTAAACAGATTTTTATTTCTTTTTTTTAATTCATTGAAAAATTTGTACGCATATAAGTAATAAAATCCTTCAATCGGTGATAATATTACTGCGCTAAGGTACAGCAAAGCTATAAACAGTATTATAGCGATAGTTACACCAAAAATTATTAGAAATAGTTTCAATGGTGCAAAAAGTAAATATAATAAATAAAACACTGCTGCAATAATTGCAGCTATAAGCAAAAACACTATAAGCATAGCAATAAAAACAATAATTGAGATTATTGCAGTTGCAATAGCAATTACAATTCTCATAAGCAAATAAATAAATGATTCAAAATGTTCTGCTTTCACTAGTTTTAACATCTTTTTAAAAGAATCGAATGAACCAGTATCTCTAGTGTACATATCAATTACAACGAAATTATTAATTACAAAACCAATCAGACCAAACAGTATTAAATCTAAAATAAATATTACAGCAAAGAATATTAGATAAGGTATATTGAATTGTGCCCAGCTCAAATTGTTCCAGTTTTTTACCAAGGGAATTAACAAAGGTAGAGCCAAAATGACTAGCAAAACCAGACTGATAGAACCGATAATGAAATTAAGCCAGAACAACGAAAGTCCCTTTCTTAGAAATTTCTTAAAATACTCCTTTATAAGAACTTTTCTTGAAAACAGGGATTCTAAAAAAATAAAATTAAATGTGTAGGAAATAATAGAAAATAAAATACCTATCAAGAATATTCCAGTAGATACAGGTAGTATTAATTTTATATGAGTTTTGATGAAGTTTATGAATCTTGTGAAATCTCTAATGTTGGGGGATGTGTAATTTAAGTTAAAGGATTTTTTATTATGTAAAATTGAAACAAAACCTATTTTAAGCCAGAATTCCTTTTTTATCGGGAAAAATATTCCCTTTGTTTCTTTAATTGAATCCTGAATTATGTCTGTTGCTATTGCCACTTTTTATACATGCATCCTCTTATTTCATCTTATTCCCTTTCTCAATTGCAATCTTCCTAACCATCTCTTCCATTTTCTTTTGAACCCTTCTAAGTACAGTATATGTATAGAACAATGTTCCAATAAGGAATAAAAATCCAGATATTATAAAAAAGTCCAAAGGCCTGCTTAAATTTAATATCCTTTTAACTAGAAAATCTAGAGCATTAGGAAAAAGTGCAATAAATATTAACCCAATCCAAAACACTATCCAAAACACGTTTTCTTTAATTGTAAACTGCTTTCTCTTATAGTTAAGAAAAGTAAGGTAAATCATAAAAACCCCAAAAAGCATCCCTAAAATCTGTATCCCAGCTAAAGCCATTTTAACTAATCTTTTATTCTTATTTAATTATCTTTTTATTTGCAATTTTGTCGCTTTTGCGATACTTGTCCGCTAGCTCACAATACATAATGGATAAGCGGACTAATGGCACTCCTGGAACTCAGCTTCAGCTGAGCGACCACTATGCTAATTATTTATTTAAAGTCTTTATTTGAAGGACCTTTGTATAGCCTCGCGTACTTACAGAACCGCAGTTCTGTACTTGCTAACTAGGTTCGTTTTCAAATTTAATTATTATTAATTTATTCATTTTGACTACTTTATTATTATTTAATCGCGTAATTCAAATATTTTTAATATTCTTTTAAATAATTGTTTTCATTAATATCATTATCTGAGCTATTCATAATCCTTAATCTCCATAATAACATATTAAATACAATCTTAAATCCATCTAATATAGTAGTACCCTTATACTTATCTGAATAAATTGTCTGTATCTCTATCTCTGTATATTTCAACTTATGTTTTCCAGCATTAGCAATCATTTCAGATTCCATGCTATAATCCAGTGCCTTCCACCTAATTTTCTTGTATGCGTGAGCAGTAAAGGCTCTATAGCCACATTGAGTATCTTTAAGCCTCATTCTGTAAAGTAAATTTATTGCATAGTTTATAAAAACATTTCCAAATCTCAATACAAAAGGCATATTCTTAGTAAATTTCCTGTAACCAAAAACTATGTCACAGTCTTCTAGTAACTTCACAAATTTAGAAATCTCATCTGGATTATGTTGTCCATCAGCATCTAACACAACAATCTTATCTGCCCCATGCATTATCGCAAAATCACATCCAGTCTTAAGAGCAGCACCTTTTCCAAGGTTTACAATATGCCTAAGCACAATAGCACCAGTTTTCTTTGCAACTTGGTAAGTCGTATCTCTGCTACCATCATCAACTATCACTATATTCTTACAATACCTCTTTGCACCTTCAACTACATCCCTAATGCTTCTAGACTCATTATAAGCAGGTATTATCACCCAAAAGTCTTGTTTCATTTTCAATAATTAATTTGTATATTCCTTTCCTCTCAATTTTTCTTTATTATATTTTACTTATTTTTTTAATATCTTTATTATTTTCTTTGCACTCAGTGAGCATCTTGGATATCCCAGAGGGATACAGGAACATTAGTGACTATATAGGAACGTGAGTGACTATACCTGTCCGCTTCATTCATGTTTTCTTCATGGATTAGCGGACCTTTGGCACAGTTTTGCGAATCAAAACTCGTTTACAAATTGTTGTAATAGCAATAAATTTTGATACTTAGTAATCCTAATTATTTTTATTTATTCATTTCTTTTACCTTATCTTCTCAATCCTAACTCTAAATGTTAGAGTCTTATTAGCCAATGGGTGCTTTGAAGGATCTGTGCCATAACCCTTTTCAGGGCTTACTGTAAATATCTTTTCCTCATTAAGTTTCATTCCGACTATCCTTTCTTCAAAACCGCTTATAACTTCTCCTTTTCCAACTACAAATGATAACAAATTAGTCTCGAGCTTACTGAAATCAATATCTTGCGTTATATTTTTTTCTATCCAATCAACTATAGAAGAATCTACTATAGTCTCGTTCTCTAGCCAGAGTATATAATTTACGCCAACAGTGTCTCCACTTTTAACCTCTGCTTTCTCCTTAAATTTCTCAGCCATATTAGGTTCACCTCCTTCCCAATCAAGTCTCCATACTGAAATTTTACTGCCAGTAAGGCCCTTTGCAAAATGAAAAAGCCTATAATGCCTTAGTCTTTCCCCTTCAAAGAAGAAAAGCCTATTGAACATGGACGCTGCATGCTCAGGGCTACTAAAAAAATTCTTATAGGAACCCCCATCCTTTATTAAAGATAGTGACAATCCTATATTACTAGTATTAAAAATCTTATGATGAAAGCCATCTTTATCTGCGTATGCCAAGCTATAAGGCTTAGGTTTTCCTGGGACATTGTTAATATACGCATCATGATCTGTTAAGTTTATAATTATCTGCAGAGGCTGCCTTTCTATTTGATTACTGCATGTAACTATGTCCTTTTCTACAGAACAGCCACCAATACCACTTACATAGCCAGGCCATGGAGCTACCCAAGCATTTCCAGTTCTAGGATCTATAATAGAGGATACTTCAAAATATATCTGCTCTGCCCTATCTTCGGTGTAGTTAAACTTCTCCATCATATATCTAATGCCATCTTCCATTGGCATATTTCTAACATTAAAATAAATGTCAGCTCTTTCGAAATTCCAGCTGCCAAAATGCCCCCAGACACCTGACTTGCCTATCATATCCTCAGAGGTAATCATAAATGCTTCAGGAGGGTTGCAATGAGTATATTTTAATACTAAATCAGCTTGTGCTTCTGTTAAACTCCTAGAAATTAACAATTTTTTTGCATCTTCTTTTTTCAGTTTAAATATTGAATACAACATATTTATTGATTTATGAGTATCCTGAGTGATATTGAACAAAGTGTCAAAAGCATTTGAACTTCCACAGTCAAGCATCCTTAGAATTCCAACTGAAAGCTCTTCATCATCTGTAAGCAGTGCTTTGCCAATCCAATGGGCAGGCTGCAATTCCTGAGTTGTTCCGTCAAAGGTAACTGGCCTATCTGCTATATATTTAAAGTGATGCCCAAAATCCCACCATGAGCTTATAATTGCAGTTTCAGTTGAATTGGTTCTTATTGCGTTAAGTGAGGAGTACCATGCATCGTTTATAATTGGAATGTCAGTCCCTGCAGAGGCATATGCCACTTTTGTTGGGCCTATTAAAAATAAGCTAAATATAACTATTAATATACTGCCAGTTATCCATGTTGCAATTTTTAGCTCCTTTGAAACTATCTGAGTGACATACTTATATAACATTCCTAATGCAACGCCAAATGCTATGCTAAAAGCTGGCGCAAGCAGTAAGGTAAACCTAACGCCTTTGAAACTGGCATAAATACTTGCTAAATACCATATTGCTAAAAGCAATGCATATTGAAGCTCAACCTTTTTACCTCTTATAAAGACTGCAATTGCCAAACATATAGTGCTTAGTATGAGAAATATGTTTCCTATTCCATTTTGTCTTAATGTTAGATATATACCCAATACAATGCCAAGCCAACAGAGCAATAGGAGTAGGGCATAGACTAAATCAAATTCTACTTCTTTTCTTTTAAGGAGGGTGAGAATTATACCTAGTATACTAATATAAAATAATAGTTCGCCACCCATCTGCCCAACTACCTGGTTAAGATTACCTTCATTAAGCTCTGCCACTGTTGTAAATACATTAGGCCAGAGGTCTTGTCTAACAGGGTCTTTTAACGTCACTATTTTTAGAGGAGAGGTTGGAGCATCTAGAAATACATTAAACTGTTGAAATAACGTTACAAAAATTCCAGAAGATATAACATAAATAAGTAATACAAAGAGCATATTAGGTATAACTTTATTTTCTGTGAAAAATAGTCTTAAACCTTTTCTAAAATCGTTGTAATGTATAATAATATAATATATAATAAAAATTCCAGACGCAGCTAAAATAAAGTCATAGATATACCACCATCCAATCCACACCCTTGCAAAAATTCCAGTAAAAATTCCTGCTAAAGTTGCATAAATAATTCTTTCATATCTTGTATTTGCCTCAAATGCTTCTATAAAGAAAAAAGCCACAGCTAACGGAAAGAAAACATTCCAACCATCAGTGTCTGCATGGCCCCACATAGTTCTTCCAAGAAATGCAGCGTTTACTGCAAGCATTGCAGCAGCAAAAAATCCTCCAACATTTCCCGCAATTCTTCTTCCAATAAAGAATATAGGGATTATTGATAGAGCAGAAATTATGATAGGAAATAGGGCACTACTCTCTTCAAGCCTGATATCTGCAAATAAGTTCAAGAATTTGTACTGCCACGCTAAATAATAATTTTGCAGAGAAGTGTCTGCTCCTCTTCCTATTGGAGCTAACTGGTGATTGTCCCACTCTATACCATTTACAACAATATCGCCGACATACCCTTTTGTAAGATAATTTCGAGCATAACGCATCCAAAAATATGGGTCTATATCAGGTATGTAATTTCTGCCTTTCTCGTCTTTAAAGAATTCTTTGTAGGAATATGAGGTGTCTCTTACTATCTGCTCAAGCTGCGCACCTTGCTGGTTGATTAGTTTCTGAAACTCTGCTTGTACTAGAGCATCTTTATTTTGCTCTGGAAGATTTGGGTATTGCCTGTTAATCTGGCTTTTTATTTGGTTTTGGTAGAAGCCGTAAACAGAAGCAGCTGCCCATTTGTCAGTTTGCGAAAGATCTTTAGAATGCATCCTTACGACGCTGCTCATTATCATTGGAATTAGAATTAAAATCATAATTAATAGCCATCTATTATTCTTTAGAAAAGATAAAACTGCAGAAAAATTAATACTTATATCCTCTTCTAATTTTTCCTTTTTATGCTCATGATGCTCTTTTTTGTCTCTTTTGAATATCTTTTTGATAGAAGAAAAATCAATATTTACAGAATCTTCAGATACCTCTTCCTTGTGCCCTATTTTCTCATGTGATTTTTCAGCTCCTGAAATCTTTTCTGTTTTAACACCATCCTTAGCTTCTTCCTTGTTTTTTTCCTTGTCTTTTCTTTTAAAGAAGTTAAAGCTTATGTCTATCTCTTCGTCATCTTCCTTTGTTTTACTATCTTCTTTCTTTGACTCAGCTTGCCCATGCTTAGGAGAGAGCTTATCAGGAGAAGGTTTATCTTTAGAAAACCATTTTTTAATCCCAGAAAAGTCTATAGTAAAATCTTCGTCTTCTTTACTTTTATCGCTCATGTATTAGCTCACCCAATAATTAACCCAAAAACATCTTAAAAGTCAAAAATTAAGGTATATTAAAAGCTTTGCGTTTTGTAAAGTAAAGTCGTTAACACCTCAAATAAGGCTTCTGGCAAAGGGAAGGTTGCCATCATTTCATGCGAGCATCTTCACAAGTTCAAGCAAGCAAAAAGGAAATTGCAATGGGAATTTTTTCCTTGATGTAATAGGCGAGTGGGTTTTATGCCAACCTAATTTTATGGAGCGAAGCGAAATAAAATTTACATTTGTTTAGCCCTAAAGTGTTTGAATCGTACTTTTACCGAGAAAGAACCGATATTTTTATATATAAGGGCAACCATTGATTTAGATATGGAAACCGTAACAATTCCAAAAGAAGAATACGAAAGATTAAAGAAATTAGAGCAGCTAGATTTTGATTTAATTAGGCAATTTGCTAGTTCTCTAGAAGACCTAAAGCAAGGCAGATTTAAGAGACTTGCTTAGCAATTTGTTCTGCAATTTTTCTATAATCTTTAAACTGAGATACAATGTGGTCTATTGTTGATTGTTGGTCTTTCTTGCCACTTACAGCAACAAGCAGAACTAAATTCAAGTCTTCATAGATGAGATAGTAAACTCTCTTTTCCTTTATTCGCTTTTCTCTTAAGAAAGGGTATTTCAATTGCTGACCGACAAATGGATTCTCTTTAAGTTGTTCTGGAATTTTTTCTGCTGCTTCTATCTCAACTTTAGACCACTTGCTAATTTCTTTTAAATAAGTGTCGGTCCCAATGACTTTAAACATACTCAGAATGCTAATACCGCTTCTTTATAAACTTTCTCGGTAAAAGTTTGTATAAATCCTAGATTTATGCGAAGTGTCGGAAGTTTTTATTATCTATTAAAATTGCAAAATTTCCGAGCATGCTCAAAAATTCCATAATGTATTTGTAATTGGGATTTTTGACAGTTCAAAGAAGAGAAAGGGGCTTGATTGTAAAGTTTAGAAATATTTAGTTAAGTATTTAAATGAGCACGGCTTTATAATAACAGCTTACTTTGTGAAAAACATAAAATGAAAGGACCAATGCAAGTTTATTATGATGAGGAAGGGGATTTTTTTGGAAATCTCTGTAGGAAAACCATCCAAATGCTATGCCTCTGAGTTAGGACAGGGAGTATTCCTGAGAATAGATGAAGAATCAGAAGAAGTGAAAAGCATTGGCATTCTTGGTTTTAAAAAAAGAGCTAAAGATCTTAAAGAGATTAGACTTGATATCCCAGTTGAGGTTAATTTCTCGCCACTTGCGAGTTCTTAGTGCCAAAAATCAAAAAAGTTAGCTAGAATGAAATAAGCCGTATAATGCACTACATTATACGAAGTCTTGGGATTATACATAAAGAATCATAACCCTCCAATTTTAGTTGAAAGTTGAAAAAACAGTTTTAAATAACTTGAAAATAATGATTAAAAAGGTTAAAATTAATCAAGTAATGTGCAGAAATATCCTTTTTATAAGTATTGTTTTCAGTGGAATAATTTTGATTGTAGGATGTAATCAACAGCAAAATTTTAGTAATGTAACAACAGAAGACTCTACAAAGAAAATAACTGGTACTTCTCTTCCCAAAGGCGATCGCATCTTAAGTATTGACGTCAATATGGCAGAAGATGGCGATTACGATAAAGCATTTCGTCTGGCAAAAGAAGCGCGGGGATGCAAGTCGTTCCGATTTCGATCAACTGGAAAGATATAGAAACCTCGCCGGGGAAATACGAAGATCCTGGCGATGTATTAAAAATCGCCAACAGCTACTACCCGCTGACTAAAACAGAGATAGCACTATACATCAGATAGGTGGACACGGCCAGTAAACCAGTGCCGGCCGATCTCCTCAATACTCCGTTTACCGATCCGGTCATGGCAGAGCGCTATCTTAAGATGTTGAATTGGGTATTATCACAAATCCCTGATGTGGATATTGAGTTTCTTTCGGTGGCAGATGAAATGGATCTTTTCTGGGGTGATCAGAAGGAACAGTATCGAGAGTGGGGCAGCTTCTTTAAAGAGGTAAAGGCAGCCCTGAAAACCAAGCGGCCAGATCTTAAAGTTGGCTTCACTATAACGCTCTATGGCTTAACACGAGATCTCGCGCAAGAGTTTCAGCGTATCAATCAGGAGAGTGATATCGTACTTGTTTCCTACTACCCAAACGATGATATGGGTCTCAAGGAGCCAACTGTGGTGAGTACTGACTATGAGGAATTAGTAAAGAACTATCCTAATAGAATAATTTACATCGAGCAAACCGGTTACCCAACAAGTAGTTTTCTGGAAGTTCCGAAGCAATGCAACGGGAATTCATTCAAGAGACATTCCGGGCGTGGGATAAACATGCAGATAGGGTTAAATATGTCTCATTCACTTGGCTTCATGATCTGCCTCAATCCACACTTGACTTCTACACCCAATACTACGGCACGAGCGATAAAAATCTCATGGAATTTTTGCGAACACTGGGTTTCCGAACATACGCGGGTAGCGGAGAGGATAAGGAAAGTTTTCGCGTCATCAAAGCAGAGGCACAAGCCCGAGGATGGTAGGGAATTCACAGTAGATTTTGCTGTTCGCGAATCGCCCAGATGTGGAGCGCGGCTTGGGGTGAGAGCGGCGGCGTACCGCGTCAGCGGGAGAGCAAAGCAGAATATTTTTCTTTCCTTAATTGAAAAAATTTTTTCGGGGGGGCGCGCCAAAACAAAAATGTAAAGAGTATTTTGCTCGGCGAGACAAAGATTTCAAGGATTCGGCACTAAGACATTAAAATCCGCAGAAATTTTTGGCGAGTAGGACAAGCTTTTCGACTTTATAGTTTAGTTGGGGAATGAGAAAAGTTGTCAGTCGAACCGCCTGTTGTGGTGGAATTTTCTTAAAGAAATGCAATCTTTAGTGCAAATCACTAGGGTTATGATTCAAAATCTATGATTTAAGTGAGTCTTAGAACAGCATCTTCATAAAATAAAGCAGTCTTGGCTCTCTAAATAAAAGCTTTAATATGAATCTGGAAGGATAATCTCTATCATATCTCTCTAAAATCTCTTTAGTCTTTTCTTGAGTAAATAGTTTGACTAAATAATCATAGTCTTGGTGAGAGAATTTGTCCATAGCTTTCCTCATCAATAGCGCAAGCCACAGATCTTTTGACAGTTTTTTCCTCCATTCCTTGTTATAATCTTTTCCATTAATTATAGAATCTCTAGCAGCTTCTGCAGCAAGCATGCCTTGTATAATGCCTCCTAAGGTTGTAGCTTTAACATGTCCTGCAGCATCCCCTATTAAATATACATTCCCTTTTTGAGCCTTGATCTTAGGGTTGTAAATAGGGATTAAACCCCCTTGCCTTTCAAGTATTTTAGCACCTGGCGCCTTCTCTTTCAGGAATGCATTGAAACATTCACTTACTTTATATTTTGCACAAATGCCAATTCTTACTGTTTCTTCGTTCTCAGGACAAATCCAGCCAATAGTTCCAACATAAGGAAAAAACTCAATAGCATTATCATTCTTATACTTAATTACAGCCTGCGCCCCCACCCAGAACTCTCTCTTGCCAAACAAGCCAGTAGCTTTCGCAACCTGAGAATTAGGGCCATCTGCTCCAATTAATATATCTGTTTTAACCTTTTTAATAGTATTTGATTTAGTATCTTTAATATGCATCTCATTTCCTTTAATATCTAAAAATCTATTATTTATATAAAATTTAACGCCTTCTTCTCCTGCCAAGCTTGCTATATGCTGATCGAATTTCTTCCTATGCAGAATAATGTTCTCATTATTTAAAGAAACTTCAATGAAATTATTATCAGGGGCATAAATTCTTGCTTTCTTTATTCTGTTAACAATGAATTCATTGCTCAGTTTAAGCATATTAATTATGGAAGATGTGACTATGCCTGTGCATTGTATAGGATCTCCTATTGTAGAATTTTCTTCAAACACCTCTACTTGTTGGTCATCTTTTGATAACAGATAAGCAGCATAACTTCCAGCTGGTCCTGCACCTATAATAGATATCATACTTAAGAAGTATAATAGCTGAATTTATAAGGCTTATTAATTTGAGAGAGCCTAAAGTTAAGCATCTTTATAGCCTATAATAATAGTTAAGTTCAATAATAGTTATATTCAATAAATTTGGAGTCCTAATAAATAGAAAAGAGGCTTTGGCGTTCTGTTTTGATTATTTTTGACTATTTAGTAGTTACTAAACGAAAGATTTAAATATTTATTTATCTTTTGACTTGTAGGAGATACAGTTATATTATGAAGTAAGCTCAATAGAATTAGCATTCTTAAGATCTTAATGTATCTATTAATTTTTATTATAATATGCCAAAAACAAAAAGATTTTCAAATATAGCAGGGTGTATTGGGATTGCAGTATTAGGTCTAGGCTTAGCTTCTGCTCTATTTATTGGGCAATATTCTGTAGACTTATCACAAAGAGACTCTGTTCAGGCAACACTTGTTGAAATCCCAGACATACTTAAAACTAATCTTACGAAATTTGATAGATTACCGCAAAATGAACAGCAAGAAATTCTTTCAAAACTAGAACAATATGTTTTAACACAGACTACTATTGGTAGAACTGCAGATAATCTGGCTATAAAGGTACCGGAAATGCAAATTCCTGAAATAGGAACTTTCTTAGCCTCTCCAGAAAGAAGTTATAATAGCTATAATAATACAATTCCTTATGCTATTGTCTCCAATAGCCGTAAGGTAGAATTATACTTATTAGGTAACCCCTATGAATTAGGAAAAGCTCATGAACGTTTTCATGCTGTCCAAGATAGAAATTCAAGATGGGATAAATTTGAAACTTTTTTATATAGTATAACCCCAGATACACATGACGTAACATCAATGAAAATAATGAAGTTACTCACAGAAGATAAAGCTAAAGACTTTGCAACAGATTTTTTAAAAAAGCCAGAAGCTAATTACGATGATATAAAGCAAGAAATTCGTGAATGGCTGAGAGATACGATTCTACATCACATGAAAGAGGACTAATTGATGAAGTTGAAGCACATTTAACATTTCGACCTTATACAAAATCAGATGAGCTGTATTATAGATTCATGAAGTTTGAATTTTATTCTCATTTGTTAGAAGGTGTAAGTAAGAAAAAATTTGATCAACTGTTTAATAGTGTTCTTCAATTATTAGGCTTAAAAGACCCTATTAGTGCTGTTGAGTCTATTGGTAATAGAAGAGATTCAATTGATGAATATGTAAAAGCAGTGGATGAGCTAAAAAGAGAACTAGGAGTTCAAGATGCTATACAAAGGGGAATACAAAGACAGAATATATTACTAAGCGAATTAAAAGCAATTAAATCTGAAGCTATGAAGTACGTCAATGAAACTAATTTTTGAATTATCAACCTTTTACATCACTCTTCATATTTAAATAATAAAATAATAACTATTTCTTCATTTTAAAGTAATAACATAGTAGAAAGCTTTAAAAATGCCAATAATATTCCCATATATATGAGCTTTATTAATGCAAAGATTTTTGTTTTAACAGCATTTATGTTAATTTTAGCAGCTTTGTTTAGTGACAATGCCCAAGCATTGAATGTTTCTATAGATAGAGTTAAGGTTAATGGCAATGCTGTTGCAGAGAGTAGAACAAATCTTATTAATGATACAGACATATTTTTTTTAACAACAGACTTAACTGCTGTAGAAAGCCTAGAAAAGGGGCATGTAGAGGCTATAATTAGAGGAAGGCAAAGTGGGAACTCAGTTTCAGATTCAACTGGCATCTTTGACTTAGCTGTAAACCAGAGTACAACAGTAAACCTAACATTTGCTTTATTGGATAGCCTTAACAGAGAAACAGAATATGACTTGACAATAAAAGTTACTGACTTTAAAAGTAAGTCCCAACAAAAAGAGTATGGCATTAAAACTAAGCAAGTAATCTTAGATAGACCGATTGATGTCTCAATTGATAGGGTAATAGTAAATGCTCAAGCAGTAGCAACCTCAAAAACAAATTTTATTAATGAAAGCGATAGTTTTGATGTCTTAGTTGAATTTACAAATTTAGAAGATTTAGAGGATACTCATGTAGAGGCAATATTAAAAGATCTAAGGAGCAGTAATGTTGTTGCAGATGCTTCTTCAAACTTTGACTTAAGCGCAGATTTAAGCTCTTCAGTACTGTTAAGATTAGAGTTACTGGACAGGCTTAAGAAAAGTGGTTCATTTGAGTTAACAATAAAAATTATAGATGCAGAAGGAAAGTCAATACAGCAATTATATGGGATTGTAATGGAGGATGAAGGGATAATTAAGAGAGATTTGGATTTATCTATAGAGAATGTAGAGATTGAAAATAAGATTCTTACAGAAAATGAGAATAATTTTGTTATGATTAGGAGCAAGCAAAAGGAGCTTGACTTAAGGGTAAGTTTAATCTCCATTGAGAATGTTAAAAATGCGCGTATCGATGCTGTTCTGTCTTTTGAGAATGGTGATGTGGTTGCAGATACAACACAGACTTTTGATCTAACTGAAGAGGAAAGGATTGTAAAAACTCTTGAGCTGCCTCTAATAGATAAATTTGAGCAAGGTAACTTTGAGCTTAAATTAATGGTTACAGATTCTGAAGGTGATTCACAAGAAAAATTATATGAATTGAAAATAAGCCAGAAGAAATTTCCACTATTTCCAGTTATTATAAATAGCTTTTCATTAAGCCCAATGGTAGAGGTACAAGCAGGGAAATATCTTATAACCAGATTAAATTTAAAAAATATTGGAGTAGTTCCAATTCAGGATGTCAATGCAAAGGTAACTATTCAAGAGCTAGGTATTAGCGCAACAGACTTTATTGATGAGATAGATAGCGGTGAGTCAAAATTAACTAAGGAAATGTTTTTAAAGATCCCTGATGGTACAGAGATGGGGGCATATACTGTAAAATCAGAAGTAATCCTGCTTAATAGAGATGATACAGATTCAAAGAGCGTTAAGATAAATGTAATAGGCAGAGAGCAAGTACAGCATAAAGCAGAGGAAGATGTGCAATATATGGTAGATATTGCAGAAACTTTGCAGATAATAAATCAAAAACAGACTTCTGTGGTTTATCCGGTATTAATAACAAATAAAGGGAATAGTGCTAGGGCTTTTACTTTATTAGTTGATGGAATCGGAATAGGGGATTTTGGTACTTATCATATATCTCCTACTAATACTTTGGTAATAGAGCCTGGGCAGAGCAGAACATTGGATGTGGTTATAACCTTGAGTAGCGAGGCTTTTGGAGAAAAAATATTCAAGATTATTGTAAAATCAGGTAGTGAGGCATTAAGGGAAATTCCCTTTAAAGTTATGATAGAGAAAAATGGGCAATACAAGCAATACGTGACAGATATTAGGAAAATAATTGAGTGGTTTGTGGTAATTACAGTTCTTCTATTTACAGCAATAGCTATATTGTATGCTGTGATGATGTATAGTAAAAATAAGGGTGAAAAAGGAGAAAGGCAAGAGGAAAAAATAACAAGTACAGAGAGTTACTACTAATTATTTTAACCATAGAGAATGAAATGA
>Ga0114945_10000681_pt1 | contig 21981 bp, 18 predicted proteins | sample OV2TP3_FD_87194 | JGI IMG/M metagenome (GOLD analysis project Ga0114945, IMG submission 87194) | Hot spring microbial communities from Beatty, Nevada to study Microbial Dark Matter (Phase II) - OV2 TP3 | ecosystem: Environmental > Aquatic > Thermal springs > Hot (42-90C) | place: USA: Beatty...
CGGAAAGGCGATCACCGCGATGCCGGCGACCAGGATGGCGTGCGAAAAGAATGTCAGAACGGGACGCTGCTCGACCATCAGTACTGGACCTTGCGCTCGATGAAGCGGAACTGCACCACGGTGAGCGCGATCACGATCGCCATCAGGATCGCGGATTGCGCCGACGAGCCGCCGAGGTCGGCCGCCTTGACGCCGTCGTAGTACACCTTGTAGACGAGGATCTGCGTCGCGCCGGCCGGACCGCCCTGCGTCGTGGCGTCGATCACGCCGAAGGTGTCGAAAAATGCGTAAACGATGTTCACCACCAGCAGGAAGAACGTGGTCGGCGAGAGCAGCGGAAACACGACCGTCCAGAAGCGGCGCGCGGGGCCGGCGCCGTCGATTGCGGCCGCCTCGACGAGCGAGCGCGGAATGGACTGCAGGCCGGCAAGAAAAAACAGGAAGTTGTAGCTGATCTGCTTCCACACCGCGGCGATCACCACGAGCAGCATCGCCTGGTCGCCCTGCAGCACCCAGTTCCACTCGATGCCGATCTGCTTCAGGGCGTAGGTGATGATGCCGACCGAGGGCGCGAACAGGAACGCCCACAACACCCCGGCCACCGCCGGGGCGACCGCGTAGGGCCAGATCAGCAGCGTCTTGTAGGCGAGCGCGCCGCGCACCACGCGGTCCGCCATGGTCGCAAGAAGCAGCGAAATCGCGATGCCGAGAAAGGCGACCAGAATGCTGAACAGCGCGGTGATCCGGAACGACTTCAGGTAGTGCGCGTCCTGCAGCAGCGCGAGGAAGTTGGCCGCGCCGACGAACTGGGTCTTGAGCCCGAACGCGTCCTGGAGCTGGAACGAGAACCAGATCGCCTGCGCCGCCGGCCAGAAAAAGAAGATGATCGTGACCGCGATCTGCGGCGCGACCAGCGCGAACGGCAGCCATGCCGAACGGAAGACGACGCGTTTTTCCATCGCGGCGCTCACCTCTCCCTCTCCCCGCGGCCCGGGAAGAGAGAGCGCGATCGCGGGTTACTTGTTGGCTGCCTCGAACTTGCGCAGGATGTCGTTGGCGCGCCGCACGGCGTCGTCCATGGCCGCCTTGGCGTCCTTCTTGCCGGCGAACACCGCCTCCATTTCTTCTTCGATCACCTCGCGCCCCTGCACGAAGTTGCCGAAGCGCAGTCCCTTGGAGTTTTCCGTCGGCGCCTTGTAGTTGAGCTGCCGGATCGCCACGTCGGTGCCCGGGTTCCTCTCGTAATAGCCCGCCTTCCTGGTCAACTCGTAGGCCGCGTTGGTGATCGGCACGTAGCCCGTGGACTGGTGCCAGCCGGCCTGGACGTCGGGCGAGGACAGGAACGAGAAGAGCTTCGTCACCCCCTTGTACTCGTCCGGCTTCTTGCCGGACATCACCCACAGCGTCGCGCCGCCGATGATCGAATTCTGCGGGGCGCCCTTGATCTCGTCGTTGTAGGGCAGGAAGTTGACCGAGAACTCGAACTTCGCATTGCGACGGATATTGGCCTGCGCCGCCGAGCTGGAGGTGAGCATCGAGCATTCGCCGCTGAAGAACTTCGCCTCCGCTTCATTGCGCCGCCCCGAATAGGTGAACCAGCCTTTCTTGGCAAAGTCGGCGAGCATCGCGACGTGCGCCACGTGCTGGGGCGAATTGACCGTGAACACGGTGTCCATGCCGCCGAACCCGTTCTCCCTGGTGCCGATCGGGAGGTTGTGCCAGGCGCTGAAATTCTCCACGTGCACCCAGGAGGGCCAACCGGTCGTGTACACGCAAGCCTGGCCGGCGGCCTTGAGCTTGCCCGCCGCCGCCGCGAAATCCTTCCAGGTCCTGGGCGCTTTCTCGGGGTCGAGCCCGGCCTTCTTGAAGGCGTCCTTGTTAACGTAGAACACCGAGGTCGAACTGTTGAACGGCATCGAGAGCAGATTGCCCTTGGGATCGGTGTAGTAACCGGCGACTGCGGCGAGGTAGTTCCTGGGATCGAACGGCTCGCCCGCGTCCTTCATCATCTGGTACACGGGCTTGATGGCGCCCTTCGCCGCCATCATGGTCGCCGTGCCGACCTCGAACACCTGCAGGATATGCGGCGGATTGCCGGCGCGGAACGCCGCGATCGCCGCCGTCATCGATTCCGGATAACTGCCCTTGAAGACCGGTACCACCTTGTATTCCTTCTGACTTGCATTGAAGCCGTTGGCGATTTCGTTCACCTTGTCGCCGAGCGCCCCGGTCATCGAATGCCACCACTGGATTTCGGTCTGCGCGTGCGCATTTCCGGCGAGCAGCCCCGCGCCTGCCAGCGCGGCCGCTAAGAGTTTGATACGCATGGGATCTCCTGTAGTTGATCGGCCCGGTCTTGGCGCCGGACGATGCGCGAGTATAGCCAAACGGCGCGACGCCTTCGCGAACTATTTCTTCGGCCGCCGGGCGCTTCGCACCGGCACTCGGGCCTCCACGCCGGCGCGCGAGTCGCGCTCGAATTTGCGCAGCAACGCGTTGCCCCGTTCCGCGGCGTGGTCGAGCGCGAGCTTGGGCGGCTTGCCCGCTTCCCAGACCGCTTCCAGCTCCTCCTCGATGATCTGGCGGATCTTCTGGAATTCGCCGATCCGGATGCCGCGCGACTCGCGTGTCGGGGCCTGCAGCAGCAACTGCCGGATCGCGATCTCCTGCCCGGGGCGGACCGCGTAGTAGCCCTGGGTGCGCGTGAGGTCGTAGGCGGCGCGGGTCACCGGGACGTAGCCGGTCCGCTGGTGCCACTCGGCCTGCACTTCGGGTTTCGCCAGGTACGCAAGAAACTTTGCCGCGCCCCGGTACTCGGCGCTTTTCCTGCCGGCGAGAACCCAGAGACCGGCACCGCCGATGAGCGAATGGTGCGGCGCGCCCTTGACGTCGTCGTAATACGGCAGTTGCGCGACACCGAAATCGAACCCGGAGGCGCGGCGCAGTTCCGCGTCGCTCGAGGAGCCCGCCGTGAGCATCGCACACTCGCCTTTCACGAAACGCCGCTCGCCCTCGATGCGCCGGCCGCTGTAGGTGAAATAGCCCGAACGCGCCCACGAGGCGAGCATCGAGACATGGCGCACCATCAGGTGCGTGTTGAAAACGAGCTTCGCATCGAGCCCGCCGAGGCCGTTTTCCCGCGTCGCGAAGTCCTGGTTGTGCCAGGTGCTCATGTTCTCGAGCTGCACCCACGAAGGCCAGGTCGTGGTGTAGGGGCATTCGAATCCCGATTCCTTGAGTTCGCCGAGAACGTCCGGCATTTCGTACCACGTCCTCGGCGGACGCTCGGGATCGAGCCTGGCGCGGCGGAAAGCGTCCTTGTTGTAGAACAGGATCGGTGTCGAGATGTTGAATGGCAGCGCGAGCAGCCGGCCCTTGTGGTCCGAAAAGTAGCTCGCCACCGCGGGCAGGAACGATTTTGTCTCGACCCGCTCGGAGGCCTCGCCGAGCACCTGCCACACCGGCCGGTAGGCGCTGCGCGCGGCCATCATGTGGGCGGTCCCGACCTCGTACACCTGCACGAGGTGCGGGCCATTGCCCGCGCGCTGCGCGGCGAGCGCGGCGATCATCGTGTCTTCGTAGCTGCCCTTGTGCTCGGCAACGATGCGGTGCTCTTTTTGCGATTCGTTGAAGCGCTCGACGAAGGTGTCGAGCGCATCGCGCAGCGCGCCGCCCATCGCGTGCCAGAGGTGAATTTCCTGCTGTGCCTGCGCCAAGACGGGCACGCAGGCGAGGAGCACTGTCGAAACGAGGCGCCGGCTCATCACGCGCGCATTGTATGATGCGTGCGCCATGGCCGCGATCCACGAACTGGCCGCGCTCGAACTCGCGGCGCACTTTGCGAGCGGCGCGCTCTCCCCGGCGGAAGCGGCGCGTGCGTTCCTCGCTCGCATCGAGGCGTGGGAACCGCGTCTCAATGCGATGGCCCGCCTCGGTCGATCCGGCGCGGCGGTGAATCCTGCCGGTGTGATGGCGGCCGCGCGCGCAGCGGAAACCCGCTGGCGCGCGAAGCAGCCGCTCTCGCCGCTCGACGGCGTTCCCGTCACGATCAAGGAAAACATCTACACCAGGGGCGATCCGTCGCCCATCGGCACGCGCGCGAACGAGGACGCCGCGCCGCAGGCCGAGGACGCGCCGCCCGCGGCGCGGGTGCGCGAGGCGGGCTGCGTCGTGCTCGGAAAGACCGCGATGCCCGATTACGGCATGCTCTCCTCGGGCGTCTCGAGCATGCACGGCATCACGCGCAATCCCTGGAAGCTCGATCGCAATACCTCGGGCTCGAGCTCGGGTGCCGGTGCGGCCGCTGCCGCGGGCTACGCGCCGTTGCACCTGGGCACCGACATCGGGGGTTCAGTGCGTCTGCCAGCGACGCACTGCGGCATCTTCGCGCTCAAGCCAAGCCTCGGCCGGGTGCCGATCTACCCGCCGTACATCGGCCGCGTCGCGGGGCCGATGGCGCGAACCGTCGCGGACAGCGCTGCGCTCATGAATCTGCTCGCGCGGCCCGACGCACGCGATTTCATGAGCTTGCCGTACGACGCCGCCGATTACACCGCTTCACTCGATGGACTCGATCCGCGAGGACTTCGCATCGGCTATCTCCCCGAGATGAAAGCAGGGTTGCCGGTTCACCCGGAAGTGCGTGCCGCAACGCTGGCCGCGGCGCGCGCGCTCGAGGCCGCGGGCGCGAAGGTGGAGGAGATGAAGTCGTTCCTCAGCGTGGAGCTGCTCGACGGCGTGGCGCGCTTCTTCGAGGCGCGCTCGTACAGCGACTTTGCCCAGCTTTCGGCCGAGCGGCAGGCCAAGGTGCTGCCCTTCATCGCCGAGTGGTGCACCTGGCGCGCGAAGGAGTTCACCGGACGCGAGGTGTTTTCGGCCTACAGCGCCTACGTCGCGCTGCGCGAAGCGGCGGTGAAAGCGTGCCAGCCCTACGACTTCGTCGTTTCGCCCGTTTCGCCGATCCTGCCCTACGACGCCGAACTGCCCTGCCCGGGAAACGATCCGCACAATGCGCTGCCGCACATCGCCTTCACCGTTCCCTACAACATGTCCGAGCAGCCCGCCGCGTCGCTGAACTGGACCTGCAGCAGCGACGGCCTGCCGATCGGCGTGCAGGTGATCGGCCGGCGCTTCGACGATGCCGGAGTCCTCAGGCTGTGCCGCGCGCTGGAGCAGATGCGCCCCGCGCAGCGCGCCTGGCCCGAGCCGGCGTAAGAATCAGGCCGGGGCGTGCATAGAGGCCCGCCGCAGCACCCGCCCCCCGCGCGCGCCGGTCGGGCGCCCTCCCGCAATCGCCTTCACGCCGTTCACGTACACCGCCTCGATCCCGTCGGGCGGGAGGTGCGGTTCGTCGAACGTGCCGCGATCGATGATCCGATGCGGATCGAAGAGTACGAGGTCGGCGTGCGCGCCCTCCTTCACCACGCCGCGGTCGCGCAGGCCGAACTTGGCCGCCGGGAACCCCGTCATGCGGAAAACCGCTTCCTCCAAGGGAAAGAGCCCCTCGTCGCGCGCGTAGCGCCCCAGCACCCGCGCGAACGTGCCGTAGAGCCGCGGATGCGGCTTTCCTTCGAGCGTCGGAATCCCGTCCGATCCGATCATGGTGCTCGGGTGGCGCATCACGGTGCGCACGTCCTCTTCGCTCATCGCATGCAGCACCACGGTGACGCCCGAATCCCCGGTGAGGATTCGCGCCGCGGCTTCTTCGGCCGTGCGGCCCATCGCCCCGGCAAGGGCGGCGATGGACTTTCCTTCCCACTCGGGATGCCGCGCGGTCGAGGCGATCACGACGTCCTCGGGCCGCAGGTCGCCGAGAACACCGCGCAGCTTTCCGTCGCGGAACACGGCGGACAGGATGGTGCTTCCCGCCGTGTACGGATACTGGTCGGCATGGACATCGAGCCCGCGGCGCTGCGCCGCCTCGATGAGCTTCAGCGACTCGCCGACCAGACCCCAGGCGGTGCGGCCCGAAGCCTTGTGGTGGGAGATCTGGACCGGAACGCCGGCCGCATCGCCGATCCGGATCGCTTCGCGCACCGACTCGAGCAGCCGCGAGCCTTCGTCGCGCATGTGCGTCGCATAAAGCGCGCCGCTGCCGCGCAGCACTGACGCAAGCTCGATCAGCTCTTCGGTCGCCGCGAAGCGGCCCGGGTCGTAGACGAGGCCCGAGGACAGGCCGAGTGCGCCCGCCTCCAGCCCTTCGCTGACGATCGCCTTCATCGCCGTCATTTCGGCGCCGCTGGGGGGTCGGTTTCCGGGTCCCATCGCGGCAAGGCGCGCCGTGCCGTGCCCGACCAGCAGGCCGACGTTGACACCCGGCGGATTGCGTTCGAGCACCCGGGCATACCCTGCGTACCCTTCCCAGGGCGGAAGATCGAGTTTCGGGTGCAGGGTTTTCGCCATCACCATGGCGGCAGCGAACGGCGCCGCGCCAAAGCCGCAATTGCCGACGATGCAGGTGGTCACCCCGCCGACCAGCTTGAACGCCATATCCGCATGCATCACGGCGGCGAAATCGTCGTGCGTGTGCACGTCGATGAACCCCGGCGCGAGCGCCAGACCGCTGCCGTCCACGCTCTCGCGCGCTACGCCGGTCACCGCGCCGATCGCCTCGATGCGTCCGGCCCGGAGCGCGACGTCGGCGAGGCGCGCGGGCGCCCCGCTTCCGTCGTAGAGTGAGACCTCGCGGATCAGCGTATCGAAGCGTGCAGGCATCGGCCCTCCTTGCCGGTCGAAGGCCCTTTAGGATATCGTGCGCCGACCCGTCGAGCGAGGATTTCCACATGACCATTTCACGATTTTCGGCAGCAGCGGTGTTGGCCGCCGCGGTCGCCGCCGCATCCGGCGCGGCGCTGGCGCAGGGCGATCCCAAGGTGCTGCGCATCGTTCCGCACTCCAACCTCTCGATCCTCGATCCGGTCTGGACCACCGCGTACATGAGCCGCAACCACGGCTACATGATCTACGACACGCTGTTCGGCACCGATGAAAAAGCGCAGATCAGGCCGCAGATGGTGGAGGAATGGAGCGCGAGCCCGGACAAGCGGCTGTGGACGTTCAAGCTGCGCAAGGGCCTGGAATTCCACGACGGCAGGCCGGTCGCGAGCGAAGACGTGGTCGCCTCGCTCGCGCGCTGGGGCAAGCGCGATGCGATGGGCGTGGCGCTGTTCACCTTCGTCGATCGCATGGACACGCCGGCGCCGGACACGTTCCGCATCTTCCTGCGCGAAGCCTGCGGATTCCTGCTGGAGGCGCTCGGCAAGCCCTCGTCCAACGTGCCCTTCATCATGCCCAAGCGCGTCGCCGAAACCGATGCCTTCAAGCAGATCGACGACTACACCGGCAGCGGCCCGTACATCTTCAAGCGCGACGAATTCAAGCCCGGCGACAAGGCGGTGTACGTGAAGAATCCGAAGTACGTGCCGCGCAAGGAGCCGCCCTCCGGTACCGCGGGCGGCAAGCACGCCTACGTGGAGCGGGTCGAATGGAACCTCGCGCTGCGCGACGCGCAGGCGCAGGTCAACGCGCTGCAAAAGGGCGAAGTGGACATCATCGAGAGCCTGGCGTTCGAACACTATGAGACCGTCAAGAAGGACCCGGCACTGCAACTGCCGAACTTCGACATCCTCGGCCTGCAGTTCATGGCGCGCTTCAACCACCTGCACAAGCCGTTCGACAATCCCGCCGTGCGCCGCGCCGTGGCTGCGGCCTTCGCGCAGGAGCCGTTTCTCAAGGCGCAGGTCGGCGTGAAGGAGCTCTACAACACCTGCGCCTCGATGTTCACCTGCGGCACGCCGTACGCAAGCAGCGCCGGCAGCGACATCCAGTCCAAGTCCAACATGAAGAAGGCGCAGGAGCTGCTCAAGGCTTCCGGCTACGACGGCACGCCGATCGTGATCATGAAGCCGACCGACCTCGTCACGATCACCAAGCTGCCCGACGTCGCGACCCAGCTCCTGCGGCAGGCCGGGTTCAAGGTCGACCTGCAGGCGATGGACTGGCAGACCCTCGTCGGCCGGCGTGCCAAGAAGGACCCGCCCGACAAGGGCGGCTGGCACATGTTCCTGACCGCCTGGCAGGCGCACGACATCTGGAACCCCATCCCGAATGCCGCGCTTGACACGCGGGGCGAAGCCTCCGGCTGGTTCGGCTGGGGCAAGGACGACAGGATCGTAGAGCTGCGCAACCAGTTCATGCGCGAGACCGACGAGGCGAAGAAAAAGAAGCTCGCCGAGGCGATCCAGGCGCGCGCCTTCGAAGTCGCAACGCACGTGCCGCTCGGCGAATACCGCTCCCCGATGGCGGCGCGCAAGAACATTGCCGGATTCTTCGTCTCGAACGGCAACCTGTACTGGAATCTGAAAAAGAACTGAAACCGGCGGCAGGACCGCGCGCGGCTCCGGGGTAAACTCCCGGGGCCGTTTCTTTTTTCAGCACCCGATGTACTCGTTTCTCGCGCGGCGGCTGCTCGCCACGATCCCGGTCCTGCTGGTGGTCGCGGTGCTCGTGTTCCTGCTGCTGCGGCTTACGCCCGGCGATCCGGCGGCGATCCTCGCCGGAGACGCGGCGAGCACCGAGCAGATCGCGCGCATCCGGGCAAGCCTGGGGCTCGACCGCCCGATCCTGGTGCAGTTCGGCATCTGGTTCGGCAACCTCCTTTCGGGCGACCTGGGCGAATCGTTCTACTACAAGCAGAGGGTCACCGACCTGATCGGCCAGCGGCTCGAGCCCACGGTGTCGCTTGCCGCGTTCACCATCCTGATCGCGGTGCTGGTCTCGGTGCCGCTCGGCGTCGCCGCCGCGTGGCGTTTCGGCGGCTGGTTCGACCGCATGCTGATGGGCTTCTCGGTGCTGGGGTTTTCGGTCCCGGTGTTCGTCCTCGCCTACATCCTCATCTGGTTCGTTTCGCTCAAGTTGGGTCTCTTGCCGGTACAGGGCTACCAGCGTCTCGCCGACGGCTTCTGGCCCTATTTCAGACACCTGATCCTGCCCTCGGTCACGCTCTCGGTGATCTACATCGCGCTGATCGCGCGCGTCACGCGCGCTTCCGTGCTCGAGGCGCTCGGCGAGGACTACATCCGCACCGCGCGCGCCAAAGGGCTTCCCGAACTCCGCGTCGTCGTGCGCCATGCGCTCGCCAACGCCGCGGTGCCGATCGTCACGGTGATCGGGATCGGCGTTGCGCTGCTCATCGGCGGTGTGGTGGTGACCGAATCGGTGTACGCGATTCCCGGTCTCGGGCGGCTCACGGTGGACGCGGTGCTCGCGCGCGACTTTCCGACGATCCAGGGCGTGATCCTGTTCTTTTCCTTCGTGTACGTCCTCGTCAACCTGCTGGTGGACCTGTCGTACGTGTTCCTCGACCCGCGCATCCGCTACTGATGGACACGCCGGGCTTGAAGCAGTACGAGGCGCTCTCGGTCGAATCGGCGGCGGCGCTGCGCCAGGAAGGCGCCTGGCGGCGCGTGCAGCGCAGCTGGTCGGTGCGGATCGGCGGGACGGCGCTCGTGGTGCTGGTCGCGGTTGCGCTCGCCGCGCCGTGGCTCGGCACGGTGGACCCGGCGCTCTTCGACGCCGGCAGCCGCGACCTCCTTCCCGGGGAGCGCGGGGAGATCACCACGCTCGAAGGCGCGACGCTGCACCACAAGTTCCTGATGGGCTCGGACTCGTTCGGCCGCGACATCTACAGCCGGGTCGTCTACGGAACGCGCGTGTCGCTGATCGTCGGTGTCTGCGCGGCGCTGGTCGCACTCGCGTTCGGCATCGTGTTCGGGCTTTGCGCCGGGTATCTGCGCTGGCTGGACGGGATCCTGATGCGCGTGATGGACGGCCTGATGGCGATCCCGGCGATCCTGATCGCGATCGCGCTGGTGGGGCTGTGGCGCGCGAGCCTCGTTACGGTGATCGTCGCCATCGCGGTGCCGGAGATACCGCGCGTCACGCGGCTGGTGCGCTCGCTCGTGCTGACGATCCGCGAGGAGCCCTACGTCGAGGCCGCCATCGCGCTCGGCACGCCGACCTGGAAGATCATGCTCGGCCACATCCTGCCGAACACCGTGGCGCCGCTCGTGGTGCAGGGCACCTTCATCTGCGCCTCGGCGATCCTCGTCGAGGCGATCCTGTCGTTCCTCGGCGTGGGCCTGCCGCCCGACATCCCGACCTGGGGCAACATCATGGCCGAGGGGCGGATCCAGTTCGTCTCCTACCCGCACAACGTGTTCTTTCCCGGGGTGTTCCTCGCCGTCACGGTGCTCGCGGTGAACATCCTCGGCGACGGCCTGCGCGACACCCTCGACCCCAGGATGGCCAGGCGCGTATGAACGTGATGGAGGCGCGCGGGCTCACGATCGCGCTGCCGGCGGGCGGGGACCGCAAGGAGGCGGTGTCGAAGGTCTCGTTCTCGGTGAAACGGGGCGAAATCCTCTGCCTGGTGGGCGAATCGGGCTCGGGCAAGTCGGTGATCGCCCAGGGAATCATGGGGCTGCTGCCGCGCACGCTGCCGATCACGGCGGGCGCCACGCTGCTTGAAGGCGAAGACACCGTGCAGGCTTCCCCCGAGCGCCTGCGCGCGCTGCGCGCGACGCGCATGTCGATGATCTTCCAGGAACCGATGACCGCGCTCAACCCGGTCATGACCTGCGGCGAGCAGATGGACGAAGTCCTGCGCGCGCACACCGCGCTCGCGCCCCCCGAGCGGCGCCGCAAGACCCTCGCCACCGTGCAGGAGGTGCTGCTGCCCGATCCGGAGCGCATGATCGCCTCCTACCCGCACCAGCTCTCGGGCGGCCAGCGCCAGAGGATCATGATCGCGATGGCGCTCGTGCTCGAGCCCGCGCTTTTGATCGCCGACGAGCCCACTACCGCGCTCGACGTCACCACCCAGGCGCAGATCCTGAACCTGATCCGGGAACTGCAGGCGCGTCACGGCATGGGCGTGCTGTTCATCACGCACGATTTTGGCGTCGTCGCCGAGATCGCGCACCGGGTCGCGGTGCTGCGCCTGGGGGAGCTGGTCGAGGTCGGCGACCGCGACGAGGTGCTCAAGCGCCCGCAGCACGAATACACCCGGATGCTGATCGGCGCCGTTCCGACGCTGCAGCCGCACGGGCGCAAGGCCGATCCCGGCGCGCCGCTGGTGCTCGAGACGAAGAACCTCGACAAGATCTACGTGGATCGCGGCTGGTTCGCAAAACACCGGCCGGTGCACGCCGCGAAGTCCGTGTCGCTTTCGATCCGCCGCGGGCAGACGCTCGGCATCGTCGGCGAATCGGGCTCGGGAAAAAGCACCGTCGCGCGCTGCATCGTGCGGCTGATCGAGCCGAGCGGGGGCGAAATCCGCGTGCACGGTGAAGAGATCGCCGCCCGCAGCCACCGCGCGCTGCGGCCGCTGCGGCGCCGCGTGCAGATCGTGTTCCAGGATCCGTACCGCTCGCTCAATCCGCGGCGCACGGTGGGCGACGCGATCATGGAAGGTCCGCTCAACTACGGCGTGCCGCGCGCCGAGGCGCGGGAGCGCGCGCGCCGCCTGCTCGAACTCGTGCGGATGGACCCCGCGGTGCTCGAGCGCTACCCGCACCAGTTTTCCGGCGGGCAGCGGCAGCGGATCTGCATCGCGCGCGCGCTCGCGGTGGAACCCGAGCTGCTCGTCGCCGACGAGCCGGTCTCGGCGCTCGACGTCTCGGTCCAGGCGCAGGTGCTCGCGCTGCTGGAGGAGATTCGCACCCGGCTCGACCTGGCGATGCTTTTCATCACGCACGATCTGCGCGTTGCGGCGCAGGTGTGCGATCACGTCGCGGTGATGTCGAGCGGCGAAGTGGTCGAATACGGGCCTGCGGAAGAAGTGTTCCTCAACCCGAAGCACGCGTACACGCAGGCGCTCTTTGCGGCCGCGCCGGGACGCGGGTTCGTCTTCGGAACCGCGTAAACTACGCGGGATGAATTCGCGGCGCGAAACAGGCGATGCGCTCGATGCGGCGGCCATCACTGCGGCGCTCGGCGCGCGCGCGGGCCGTGTCGCCGTCGAAGTCGTCGCCTCGTGCGGCTCGACCAACTCGGTGCTGCTCGATCGCGCGGGCGGCGATGCGCCGCAGCTTCTCGCCGCGGAATACCAGAGCGCCGGCCGCGGCCGCCATGGCCGGCGCTGGTACGCGGCGCGCGGCGCCGCGATCACGTTCTCGCTGCGGCGAGGCATGCGGCGCGCGCTGCGCGAGCTGGGCGGCGCCTCGCTCGCAGCGGGCGTGGCGATTGCGCGCGCGCTGCGCGCGGCGGGCGCCCGCGAGATCGCGCTCAAGTGGCCGAACGACCTCCTCGGCACGGGCGCGCACGCAGGCGCGAAGCTCGGCGGCATCCTCACCGAAACGCGCTCGCAGGGCGCGGCCACGCTCGTCGTGATCGGGGTCGGCCTGAATTACCGGACGGCGCCGCAGCTCGCGTCGCGGCTGCGTCGCAGGATCGTTTCGCTGGAGGAGCTGGTCGCGGCGCTGCCTTCGCGCAACCTCCTCATCGGGAAAATCGCGGCCGAACTGCTCGAAGTCCTCGATGCGTTCGACGCGCGCGGCCTGGCGCCGCTGCGCGAGGAGTGGGAAGCCCTGCACGCGCACGCGGGGCAGCGCATCCGGGTGCGGCTCGCCGACGGGCGCGTGCTCGCCGGGCTTTCGGCCGGAATCGAGGAGGACGGCGCACTGCGCCTGCAAACGCGCGGCGGCATACGCGCGCTGCGCTCGGCGCGCGTCGTTTCGGCGGGACCGTCATGAAGCTCGCCATCGACGCCGGCAACTCGCGGGTCAAGTGGGGCTGGCACGACGGCGTGGGCTGGACGAGCATCGCCACCGTGTCGCTCATCGAGTTCGCCGCTTCGAGCGATCACATCAATCCGTTCTCCGTGACGCACGACAATCCCGGCCGCATCGTGATCTCGAACGTGGCCGGCGAAGGCGCGCAGCAGCTCCTCATCAACTGGACGAGCATTTTCGACGCCGAGCCGGAGTGGGTGCATGGGGAGGCGGAACGCTGCGGCGTGCGCAGCCGCTACGATCGTCCCGAGCAGCTCGGGCCGGACCGTTGGGCGGCGCTGATCGCGGCGCGCGGGCTCGAGTCCGGGCCCTGCCTGGTGGTCAACGCCGGAACCGCCACCACCGTGGACGCGCTTTCGGCCGAGGGCGAATTTCTCGGCGGCCTGATTCTCCCCGGCGTGGAACTGATGCGCTTCGTGCTGCACGAGCACACCGGCCGCCTGCCGCTGCAGGAAGGAACTTTCCGCGACACGCCGCGCAACACGCTGGATGCGATCGAGTCCGGCTGCCGCCACGCCCAGGCGGGCGCAATCGAGCGCATGTACCGCGCGACGGGCCGCCGGGGCGCGTGCCTCGTCTCCGGCGGCGGCGGCCGCGCGCTCATCGAGCGGCTCGATCTGCCTTGCCGTTACGTCGAGAACCTGGTGCTCGAAGGGCTGGCGCGGATCGCCAATTCCTGACCGGCATGCGCGCGCTGTTCCTGCTGCTCGTCGCGCTCAACCTGGGATTTCTCGCCTGGTCGCAGTACTACGCGCCCGCCGATGCCCTGTCCGACCCGCACCCGCTTTCGCGCCAGATCGCGCCCGAACGGCTGAAGATCGTCTCGCCGGAGCAGCTCGCCGCCGCGACGCCGCGCAGCCCGGCGGCGTGCATCGAGTGGGGCAGCTTCACGCTCGCCGCGGCGCCGCGCGCCGAGCAGGCGCTCGAGCCGCTCGCGCTCGGTGCGCGCCTCTCCTCGCGGCGCGGCGAGGAAACCGCGCGCTGGTGGGTGTACATCCCGCCGCAGGGCGGAAAGGCCGGCGCGCAGAAGACGATCACTGACCTCAAGTCGCGCGGCGCCGACGAATATTTCGTCATGCAGGAGGAAGGAAAGATGCGCTGGGCGATCTCGCTCGGCGTATTCGGCAGCGAGGGCGCGGCCAAGGCCCGTCTCGAGTCGCTCACGGCCAAGGGCGTGCGCAACGCGCAGCTGGGCGCGCGCGACACCACCGTGACGAAAATTTCCTTCCAGGTGCAGGACGCCGATCCGGCGACGCAGGAAAAGATCCGGGAACTCGCGCAAGGCTTCCCCGGCAGCGAACTCCGCCCCTGCCCATAGCCGCCCCCCGCGTTCCTTGCCTTTCCCAGACGTTGGCGTGGTATTTGTGGTGCTGGTGGTCAGACTCGAACTGACGACCTGTCGATTACGAATCGACTGCTCTACCAACTGAGCTACACCAGCAGCTTGCAGCGTGCTTCAGAAGGCCCGCATTCTAGCCTGCGGTCGGCTCACTGGGCGTAGGAGCGCTCCGACACCGCGCCGACCGTGATTCCGACGCGGCTCTTCACTGCGTTCGGTCCGATCTTCCCGGGCGAGAAGCGCACTTCGCTGAAGATCGCCGCCGCGCGCACCACGACCTCCACGGGCAATGTGGCGGATTGCACGTCCACGGCGGTGACCTTGCCGGTTTCGTCGATGAAAAGCGTCATGCGGATGGCGCCGGCATGCGGAACCATGCGCTCCAGTTCCGCGAGCGGCGGCTCGGAGAGCGGGCGAGGAATTTCGGTGAGCTGCCTCACGTCATGATGGGTGTCCGAGAGCGGCACCACCCCCCCCACCGCTTCGCCTTGGCGCGGCTCCGCGCGCGGGCGAGCATCAGGCGAGCTCTGCGGGGCGCGCACGACCACTTCGTCGGGCGGCTCGGGCTCGATCGCCCGTGGACGAACCGGTCCCGCGTCCGGAGCCAATGCGCGGAAGGTCACGCGGATCGCCCGCGCTGCGGCGGCCGCGGGGAGCATTCCCTCGCCCGTCATGGAGCCGAGCGGCAGCGAAAGAACCGCCGCGTGCAGGCCGAGCGACCCGGCCAGCGCGATCGCCATCAGCCGGCCGGGCGGCCGGATCAGTTGTCCGCCGAGAGATTCCAGAACACTCGGTAGCGCCAGCCGGGCTGCGTGCCGGTCGGCTGCACCACCTGCGTCCCGGTGATCGCTCCCTCGTAGAATTGACTGCCGATTTGCGTCGCGAACGGAATCGCGGTCGGCGGGAAGCCGCCGCCCGGCCGCTCGGTCGCCCGCTCGCCCTGCGTCACGCTGCCGCTCAAGTTGAAGTCGATCTGGGCGGTCGCGTCCTTGAAATCGACCGCGTAGATCAGCGCCGTCCCCAGTCCCGAGCCGCATTGGCCGGGCGCCCTTTGCGATTCGGGGATGTTGGTGGCGAAGATCGTCGTTCCGCCCAGCGTCGTCGCCCCCGTGACCGTCTTTTCCCCAACGCCGGTGAGCCGGATCAGCCAGCCTTTCTTGGCCGGGTCCGCAAGGCAATCCGTCGCCGCCGCCGCCGCCGCCGCGTCGGTCCCCTGCAACTGGTTTTCCGTGAGGTCGCAGAGATTGGCTTCGGTGACGACCGAGTTCGGCAGATCGTTCATCCCGTGCGAATCCTTGATCATGTAGTAGCGGTTCCGGATCGTGATGTCGAACGGGTGCTCGCGGTCGCCCGAGCCGATCAGGATCGAGTCGGTCGCGCTGTCGAAGGAGACCGTGTCGGGCGAGAACAGGAATTTGCGCGCATTCACCCCCGTTCCGCCGAGCGAGGCCACCTTGCCGACGTCCCAGTTCGCCGGATCCGGGTCGGAGATATTGACGCGCCAGATGTTGGCGCCCGTGTCGGCGGCGTAGATGCGGTCGGCGATGTTGTCGAAGTCGAGGTCCGAATTGATGACCGCGAGATCGGCCGGAATCGCGTAATCCATCCCTTTCACCTGCTTGTAGGTCGCGCCCAAGGGCATCGACACGTCGCTTGCCGCCGTCGGGCTGGCGTGCCAGATGAGCGATCCGGCGATCGCGTCCACCACGAAGATGCCGCGGCCCATGGTCGCGGTTCCCTGCACGTCGGGATCGTTCGCCGCGGGGTCGTAGCCGGCACCAAAGACGAGCACCTTGCAAAGCCCTCTCGCGTCCGCGCCCCCGGGGCAGTTGTCGAGTTTCAGCCGCACGACCTTCGCCTCGGACCAGGATTGACCCAGCTCGGCGAATCCGGTGGTGGCGTTGCTGATCTTCCACTTGTACACCGGCCGGTCCGGATCGGTGACGTCAAGAGAGTAATAGAACCGGCCGCCGCGGCGCATGCCGATGTAGATCTGTGCGCGTGCGCCAACGCCCTGGAGCCGGTCCTGGTTCGGCGTCACGTTGGTATCGGTGACGTACACCGCGTCGACGCTGATCGGCCCGTCGGCAAAATAGGTGCGCGGGTTGTTGCTCGAGATGATCGGCGACTGGCCGTAGAGCCTCGCGAGACCGGTATAGAACTCGGTCGGGATGAAGCCCCACTTCTCGACGCCGTCGGCGTCGTCCTGCCCGCCCTTCACCGCGTGGATGATGCCGTCGTTCGAGCCGTAATAAACGAAAAGGTCGCGGTCGACGGGCTGGCTGGCGCGGTTGTAGTTGATCACCGCGGGCCGTGAATGCAGCACATCGCCATGCAGGTAGCCCCGCACCCGGGTCGCCGTCGGCGTCGGGTTGTCGTCGAGCTGCGCGTTTTCGCCGCGCACCCAGTTGATGAGCGAATCCCGGTTGATTCCCGGCGAGCCGGTCGCGGTGATCGTTCCGGACGCGGGCGAGAGCGGCTGCGGCGTGAGGTTGAACGTGAAGGTCGTGGCCGTAGCATTGCCGATCGTGAAACTGCCGTTATACAGAGAGTCCGATGCGCCGGAGATCGTGATCGTGTCGTTATTACCGAAGCCGTGCGTGGCGGTGGTCGTCACAGTCACCTGCGTGCTGCCGACGGGGCGGGTCATCGAGCTGATGTCGCGCGAGACCGATGCGTCGGCGGTGATCACGCCACCGGCCGGCGAGGTCGGCGTAAGCTCCGAAGAGGTGAAGTTGAACGTCAGGTCCCTGTTCCCGACCTTGGTGCAAGGAGACCGGTTGACGACGTTATAGTTCGACGGCACCGCGCCGGTGATCGTCACGTCGCTGCAGCCAAGCGCCCCGGTGAACACATTGGCGGACGTGCTGACGCTTACCGTAGTGCCGCTCCGGGTCATCGCGCTGATCGCGCTCGACGCGGTGGTCCCATCGCTGCGCCGAACGGTGATATTGCCGAGCGTGGTCGGATTCGCGGGTCCCGTGACCACCGCATAGGTGAACGTGCTGGTGAGCGGGCCCAGGGTCGTAATCGTGAACGTGCCCTGGTATTCGCTTTGGGTCGAAGCGTCGCCCGTGATCGTCACCGTCGCGCCGTTCGAAAAGCCGTGTGCGACCGGCGTTGTGGCCGTCGCGGTCGTTCCCGAAAGCGTGATCGAGCTCACCGGCTGCGCCACGCTGCCCTTTGCCGCCCGCAGGGTCTGGCCGGTGGCGGCGGTGGCGGGCGATGCCGGCCGTTCCGTGATCTGGTAGGTGAACGTGTTGTCGTCGATTTTGGTGATGTTGGCGGCGACGTTGTACTCGTTCTGGGTTGCGCCGCCGATCGTCACGGTCTGGCCGTTGATGAACCCGTGCGCGGCGGAAACCGCGGTCACCGTGTTGCCCGATCGTGTCAGCGAACTCACGGGCTGCGAGCCCGAAATCCCGAGCAATGTCGTGGTGATGTTCGTATTGGCCGCGTTGAAGGCGTGCGAGCCGTTGCTCAGGTCGGTGTCCGCAGTGCAATCGGGCGAGCCACCGCTGACGCAGGTGTAGACGTTGCGCGTCGTCACATCGGTGGCGTACACCGTACGCTGGCGCTGTGCCGCGCCGCCCTTTTCTACGAACTCGCCGTCCGGCGAATCCGAGCTGGTCGGCGTGAGCGGGGGCTGAACCACCGTTTCCGGGTAATAGACGGTATCCCAGAAGGTCGAAGGGGCGGTCCAGAAACTGACCGACGAAGTTCTGACGAAGCCCGTGTCCGGGTTCTCGATCGGCTGCCCGTTCTTGTCGGCGAGGAATACGCTGCCGCCCGAGGACACGGCGAGGTTGTAATGCTTCACGTTGCCCGGCCAGCGCGGAGAGGAGTTGGCATCCGGCCGGAACACACCCATGTACACCTGGTTGAGGAACGTGCCGCGCACGTTCACGCTCACCGGCAGGGTAGACGCGGCGAACACGCTGTTCACGGCAAGGATTTCGGCGAAGATCTGGTTGAGCGCGTCGGCGATTGCGGTCCCGCCCCCGGCGCTCGAGACGCCGAAGTATTTGCCCTTGCCCTGGAACGCCATGCTCTTGAGCAATTCGGTGTTGGCGAGGCCCTGCGTATTGGTGAGCGGATTCACTTCGACCGTGTAGGTCACGATCGTCTGCTTGCCCGGCAAGGTCGGGTTCGTCCCATCGGGCAGGATGTCGTTGTTGGCAAGAAACCGCGTCCATTCGTCGGTGATGTTGCCCTGGTCGCCGGTGTTCTGGGTGAAGAGAATGGTCGAGGTGTTGCCGCCTGCGGCTGCGAGCTTGGTCGTCGCGTCCGCGTTGGACGAAGTCGGGTCGGTGATCGGCCCGTTCGCGATGTAGATGATGAAGTTCTTCTGGCAGGCGTCCGTGACCGGCTTGTTGTACACGGTCGAGGACGAATTCGTCAGCGCGTTGGGCGACAGTGCCCAGAGCGCGTTCGCGGCCGTCTGCTGCGCTGCCGGCGCTTTTGCCTGGCTGCCGCTGGTGGGCCAGGTATTGCCGTTGTAATCGCGCTTTACCTTGCCGATGCCGGAGAAGGCGGTCTGGCCGCTGAAATACAGGTACGCCTCGTTGAACGCCATGCCCATCGAGGTGTTGTTCGATTTGTCGAAGTCGCCATCGACGTTGGCGAAGAAATCCACCAGCCTCTGGCGATTCGTGGTGCTCATCTGGCGCACCCCGGCGCGCATCACGCCGCCGTCGACATTGCTGTTGCCTTCGCCGGTCTCGGCATACATCATCAGGCCGACATTGAACTGGTCGGTGAGGTTGCCGATGGTGCTCACCATCGCGGCGCTTACATGCGTGAATTTCTTGCCTCCAGCTACCTGGTCGGTCGAGGCCCAGTTGGCGCTCGAGTCGAGCATGATCAGCACGTTCGGCCGCTGGCTCGCGATCGCCGGGTTGACCGTGAAGATGTCGATGTCCTCGGCACGCGCGGGGGAGGGAATCGCAAGCAGCGACGCCACGTAGACGAAGGACGCGGCGATGAGGCGGCGATGGGTCGGGGGCGTCATGGCCAGGTCTCCAGATTCGGTCAGTTCACGCAGATCGCGTTCACCGGCAGGCGGATCTTCACCCCCTGCCGCAGCGTGACCGAGGCGCCAAAGGCGGAGTCGGACGCGTTGGAAACGACCTCCCACATCGTGTCCTTGGGCGCCGAAGCGTAGAACTCGTAGCTGTAGCCCTCGGCCGGCTTGATGCTCAGGCACTTGGGCGCCAGGGAGGTCACCACGAAGTCGGTCACGCTGTCTCCGTTCACATCCACGTTGGTCGGCGGCGGCGTCGCGACGGACAGGAACGTCGTGACGCTGCTCAGCAACTGCTCGATCTGCTGCTGCGCCGCGTACTCCGCCTCCAGGATCATCTGCGAATTGTTGGCGGTGCGCAGGTTGATGACGCCGGTGTTCATCCCCGAGACCGCGAACAGCGTCAGGATGACGAGGAACACCAGCGCGATGAGGAGCGTCGTGCCGCCCTGGCGCCGCCGCACTGTCGGTTCGGTGCGCATGTCTACTCCCGCCGCATCGAAGTGTTGTTGAGCCGGACGAAGGTCGAATACGCGTGCCGGCGATAGGGATCGCCGGGCGCGGCCGTATAGCCCTTGAGTCCGAGGCTGTAGGTCTTGTCGTCGGTGTAGCCCGGCGAGCGCTCGGTGTTGCGCGCCACCAGGTTGATCTGCACCGAGACGACGTTGTGCCAGTCGGTGGTCGAGCACGGGCTCGCGCCGTCGCACATCGAGAGGCGGTCCGCGACCCCGTCGCCGACGAAACCGGTCGCCGGGTTCACCGCCGCCGGCTGGTCGTCGATGCCGAAATCGAACTGGAGCTCCTCGATCCCTTCGGCGAGGGCGAGCTTCTGGAACGCCGGGCCGGGACCCAGCTCGAGCATCTTCAACGTCGGTATCGGCGTGCCGCCGTCGTCGCTCACGCCGTTGCAGGTGAGGCCGCTCGCCGGCACATTGCACTTGCTCACGAAGTAGATCCGCACCATGTAGCGGCGAAGCATCGCGTCGGCGACTCCTGAACTGTTGGTGGTCGGGAACCGCAGCGTGAACGAGCCGGTGTTCGACCCGAGATCCATCACGTAATTCGGCGGCGCGAACATCGGCGAATTGACCTGGATGTAGGGCTGCGTGCCGACGACGGCCGGATCCGATTTCGCGATGGTGGACGTGCTCGCGCGGCGCACGACGAGGACGTCGGTGCCCGTCTTGTAATCGGCCGCCGAAAGGCAGGCCGCCACCTCCGCAGGCACCGAGCCGCCGCCGTCATAGGCCTGGATCGCGAGCGGCATGCCTGCCGGCAGATCCGTCACCGCGGTCGCGCAGGGCTGTGCCGCGGCGGTCGTGGCGGGAAATCCGGCCTGGCCCGGACTCGGAAGCTGGTAGTACTCGCTGAAGTAGCCGGCGTGCCGCAGATCCTCGGCGATCCGGTCGATCGCGTAGCGGCCGTTCTCGATCTGCCGGCTCGAGCGCTCGATCTCGGCCCGCGAGCGGCTCGCTTCCGAAATCAGGTACACCAGCCCGGCGACCAGGAACAGCCCGATCGTCATCGCGATCATGAACTCCACCAGCGAAAATCCGCGCGCGCGCATGGCTCAGGCGATCAGGTTGCCGACGCGCACCGTGACGCTGATCACGCGCCGCAGGCGCTCGTCGGTATATTGGTTCTGGCCGCAGGCATAGGCCGCAGGGGGCGCGACCGTCGGCGCAAGTCCGCGCCAGGCCACGCTCACCGTATAGACCCGCGGCTCCGGGCTGGTGACGCAGCCGCGCGCATCGATGATCGAGCCGACGTCCGCGACGCCTTTCTTCTCCGACGTGCCGAGCAGCGCGTTGTTCCACGCCTGCAGATCGGCGACCGCCCGGGCCCCGGTGCCGCCGCCGCAGGCAAAGCTGCCGCCGTAACCGGTGCCCTGGGACGCCGATCCGCCGGTCGCGGCGGTGGTCACGTAGCAGTCGGCGGCAACGTGGTTCGCCAGCATGCGATCCACCATGTCCTGCACCAGCACGGTCGCCTGCTTGCGCTGGTAGGCCTCGACTTCGCCCTGCTGCGTCGTGACCAGCATGCCGGCGAGACCGAGCAGGCCGATCAGCAGGATGAGCAGTGCGACCAGCACTTCCAGCATGGTGAAGCCGCGCTGCGGCCGCGCCCGCCGGAAGCGCGCGCCGACGGCGTAATTTGCGTTCATGGACATGTCGTGCCGCTCGTCGTAGTGGTCTTGGGCAGGCCCGTGAGGTCCACCCGGATGCAGCGGTTGGGGATCGTCGCGTCCGCGGTTTCCGGCCGGACCAGGACCCCGATGTTTGCGCCGCCGGTGAGCCGCCCGTCCAGCCGGTACACCACCGAGGCTGCGCCGGAGGTTGTGACGCCCGCCAGCGCGTCCTGGGTTCGTAGCGCGGGTGTGACTCCGGCCGCCGTTACCGTCCATCCCGTCGCCCAGTTGCCGCCGTTCGCCGCAACGGTGACCGTCACCCTGCGCTTGATCGCTTCGCTGCGGGCGAAGATGAGCGTGGCATACAGATCGAACGAAGCGGTCTTGACGCGCTGGCTCGCCATGTAGTTGCGGAACGAGGGCGCGGCAAGCGCGAGCAGCACGCCGATCAGCACGATCACCATCAGCGCTTCGATGAGCGTAAATCCCCGCTGGCGGAGCGCAAAGCGCCGGTTCATATACGCTACCTCTTCCACTTGTCGGCCGGGGTCTTGGTTCCGTCGCTCGCCAGCGTCAGATTGCCGTCGGATGCCTGGGGCCCGATTGCGGTGGCGGCAATCGTGTAGCTCGTCGGTGTCGGCGTTGTGAGCGTAAACGTGTACCTCCCGGTCGTCTCGGTGGGCGCCGTGAGCCCGAGGCC
>Ga0114945_10000685_pt1 | contig 21903 bp, 20 predicted proteins | sample OV2TP3_FD_87194 | JGI IMG/M metagenome (GOLD analysis project Ga0114945, IMG submission 87194) | Hot spring microbial communities from Beatty, Nevada to study Microbial Dark Matter (Phase II) - OV2 TP3 | ecosystem: Environmental > Aquatic > Thermal springs > Hot (42-90C) | place: USA: Beatty...
CATGCGATACATGCTTCACCTAGAGACAGACCTTTATAAAGAGTATCTCCAGTTCTACACGGACCAAAACTTTTTCTCCGACCGCCGGGAAGGCTGGATCAAGCTCACCGAATATGACCAGACCTACGCGTTGACCGGCAGCCTTCAGCATTGGGGGTGGCGCATTCAATATGAGAAGGACGCACCGCTGGATCGGAGCGGGACGAAGCAGATCTATGCGGACACGGTTCTTACCTACGCGATCGACCCGTTGGGGAACCTCGCATGGTGGAAGCAGCGATTGCCGAACCAGAACCTCACGGCCTACGCCGGAGCCGGCTGGCTGTTCCACAACCAAAATTACTTTGCCAGGCCGGATAACACAGGCCGGGCCCTGTATCGACTGGTCGCTCACGCGGACTTGGACCTCTACAAAAATCTGGCGGTGCTGTTTGCGGACACGAATTGGTTTACCGACCGATCGGGCGGCCGTGCGTTGACTCTCACGGAACTGGATTGGATTGTGGGGATTGCGCTGCACTGGGGCAGCGCCGAGCTGAGCGTGTACCACGAACGGGACCTGCCGCTGGATCGCGGCGGACTCGTGCAGCGCTATACGGCCGTCCAGCTCCGGTACGAGTTTGAGTGGATCAGACGCTCCGGACAGGGGCGGAATTGAGATTTGTGTTAGAATACGCCCGCCCGCGGATGTGACTGTCTGACAGAGGAACACTATGAGGCGAGAACGAGACGTCGAATACATGCGCCTGGCGTTGGAAGAAGCCAAGCGCGCGCCGGCGAAGGGCGAAGTCCCGATCGGAGCGGTATTGGTGATGGAGGATCGGGTCCTGGCGCAGGTGCACAATTTCCGGGAGGCCTGGCAGGACCCCACAGCCCATGCCGAGATCGTCGCGCTCCGCGAGGCGGCCAATCAGCTCGGCACATGGCGGCTCACCGGCACCACGCTGTACGTCACCATGGAACCCTGCGCGATGTGCACCGGAGCGATCATTCAGTCACGGGTGTCGCGTTTGGTGTTCGCGACCAAGGACCCGAAGGCCGGGGCGTGCGGGTCGGTCTTTAACCTGCCCGATGAGCGCCGCCTCAATCACCGGGTCCAGGTCTTAGGAGGGGTCCTGGAGCGAGAGAGCCAGGACTTAATCCAGGCATTCTTCCGGGGCTTGCGTGACGGCGTGGGCGAGCGGGCCAGCCTGTAATCACAATTTCAATTTAAAATTTGAAATTTTCAATTTCGGGCCGGAGAGGTGCGAGAGCGGCCGAATCGGGCGGTCTCGAAAACCGTTGTCCCCGCGAGGGGACCGTGGGTTCGAATCCCACCCTCTCCGCCACATTCTCAATTGCCCACACACTCACAGTGGAGCCCTACCCGGTGTCACCAGCCACACCTAGAGGGTGGGATTCGAACAGGGGGATCGTGGGGGAGAGGCTTCCCCACGTGGGGAGCATACGAGGGGGCCTGGCCCCCTCTGTAGGAGCGCGAGCTGAAACTGCGAGCGCGACTTCGAATGCCCACCCTCTCCGCCAACCAAGCTTCGCGGCCTTAATGTTTCTTGACAGAAGGGCGCGTGTCTTTTCCGGGTCCGCTGGTGATCTCGAGGCGCGCGACTCCTTTCACATTCGCACAGAGATCCCCGAGACCCGGCGTGATCAGTCGGAACGGGCCGCCGTTCTGTTCGGAGAGCGGAGCCCCGTCAGCCTCGTAAATCAGGATGCCGTGTTCGGTTGCCTCTTTCAAAGTCAGGCTGGCGGCAAAGCGCCCGTCACCGGAATGAAACGTCACGTGATCGGCTCCGATGGTCAGAGCCGGCATCTGCAAGAGCCCTTTGACGCGGATTCCCCGCCCCCGCATCCCCGGCATGAGCGTCGCAACCTCCGACACCTGATGCTCCGCCGGTAAGGCGGCCAGGACTGCACGGTCCAGCGAGAACGATTGGACGACAGCGCCGTCAATGCGCAGCACCCCCGGACCGCTCTTCTCCCGTTCCGTCAATGCCTTGATGACGCCGGTGAGGGCTTCATTGAGGGGCGCCGGCACCCCGAGCTCCCGGCTCTTTTTGACGATGTACCCGTTGAGAAAGTCGATTTCGGTGGGACGTCCCGCTTTCCAGTCGTCGTACATCGAGGTGTGGATGTCGCGGATCTCCTGAGACCACCGCACCACCTTGTCAGCCATGTTCTCCGGCAGCGGAACCTTGAGCCCCGCCGCGACGGCCACCACCTCCGCCACGATCTGGGAGATCACGCCCCCCATTTCCGGGTGGTCGAGCGCCTTTGCCACCCGATCGTTGAGGATCACCGTCAACGGGTTGAAGACGCAGTTCCAGCACATCTTTTCCCACTTGGCGCGACGGATGTCGTCGGACACCTGACACGGTGCACCGGCGCCCTGAAAGAGGTCGGCGATCTGGCGGACCCGACCGCTCTGGTGTCCGAGCAACTCTCCGATGGCGAGCGTCCCTCGCTTGTAATGTTCGATGACTCCCGGCTGGACGATCTTGGAGTAGATAAACGCCACCCCGCCCACCACGCAATCGCGCTTGAACCGCGCAATGACGCGGTCCTCGGCGTCCACGCCGTTCTGCAGGGTGAGCAGGACGGTCCGGTCCGTGACGACCGGCTCGATCAAGGCCAGCGCCTCTTCAAGATCGTACGCCTTCACCGCCAGGACGATGAGATCGGGAGACGGAAGATCGCGCGGATCGGCGGCGGCCTGTGGCCTGACCGTGAACGCGCCGGAGGCGCTCCGGACGGTGAGCCCGTGCTCACGCACGGCCTCGAGCGTTCTGGGCCGCAGAACAAAGGACACAGCCGGATGCTGCCTCGCCAAGTGCGCGCCGAAGAATCCCCCGACGGCGCCGGCTCCGACGATCATCACCGAGTTGATCGGATGGCTGGCCATCGCACTCCTTTCGTCACGACAGGGGCGTACTATAACACCCCGTCAGGAGCCGATAAAGTGGCGTATAATCGCCGCGGCGGAGCCCGCCGATGAATGATCCAAGTGTCCGAGAAGTGCGAGCGCGCTTGCGCGGCGCGAGAGTGGTGACTGTGTTGACGGGAGCCGGCATCTCAGCCGATAGCGGGGTACCGACATTTCGCGGCGCCGACGGTCTGTGGCGGAACTTCCGGGCCGAGGAGCTTGCGACGCCTGCGGCGTTTGCCCGTGATCCCCGGCTGATCTGGGAATGGTACAACTGGAGACGGGAGATCATCGCCACCAAACAGCCGAACCCGGCGCATTTCGCAGTCGCGGACATGGAGCGGCGGTTCGAAGGGTTTTGGCTCGTCACGCAAAACGTGGACGGGCTGCACCGCGCCGCCGGATCTCAACAACTCTCGGAGATCCACGGCAACATCTGGCAGGTGCGCTGCACGGCCTGTGCGCGGGTCGAAACGAACCGACAGGTTCCGCTGCCGCTCCTCCCCTCCTGCTCACGCTGCGGAGGACTCCTGCGGCCCCACATTGTGTGGTTCGGCGAGCCCCTGGACCAGGCGGACCTGGACCGAAGCTTCGAGGCGGTGCGGTCCTGCGACGTCTTGCTGGTCATCGGGACGTCCGGAGTGGTATACCCGGCCGCTTCCTTTGCATCGGTCGCCAAAGGCGCCGGCGCCTTCGTCTGCGAAATCAATCTCGATTCGACGCCGAACTCGCACATGGTCGATGTGGCGATTCAGGGTCGGGCGAAGGATGTAGTGCCCTCATTGCTGTGACTTACGACGCGATCATCATCGGCGCGGGCCACAACGGCCTCGTCACCGCCTGCTACCTCGCGCGGGCGGGCCGGAAAGTGCTGGTCCTGGAACGCCGGCATCTGGTCGGCGGCGCCTGTGTCACCGAGGAGGTGTTCCCGGGGTTCAAGGTTTCCACCGCCGCCTACCTCAATAGCCTCTTCCGGAAGGAGATCATTCGTGACCTTCGACTGCACGAGCACGGACTGCTGATCCTGGAGCGAAACCCCTCCTCCTTCACCCCGTTCCCCGACGGCCGTTGCTTGATGCTGGGACCCGATCCCGGGCTGAACTACCGGGAGATCGCCAAGTTCAGCCCTTACGATGCTGTGCAGTATCCGAACTACCAGGCCATGCTGGAACGGGTAGCCGGCGTGATCGAACCGATGCTCACCATGACCCCGCCGAACCTGGTCAATCCCGGCATCAAAGATGTGTGGCTGCTCTTCAAGCTCGGGCGCGCGTTTCAGGATCTCGGCTCCCGGATGGGCGAGGCGATCGAGATCGTGACGGGCTCAGCGCGCGCCATTCTGGACCGGTGGTTCGAGTCGGAGCAGCTCAAAGCGACGCTGGCCACTGATGCCATCATCGGCTCCATGGCCTCTCCGTCCATGCCGGGAACCGCCTACGTCCTGTTCCACCACGTGATGGGAGAAACGAACGGCAAGCGGGGGGTCTGGGGGTACATCCGGGGCGGCATGGGGTCGCTGACGCAGGCGCTCGCCAGCGTGGCCCGCAGTCTTGGGGTGACGATCCGTTGCGAGGTCGAGGTCGCCAAGATCCTCGTGAAACACGGGGAAGTGACCGGCGTGGCGCTGCTCACCGGCGAGGAGTTTCACGCGCCGGTCGTGGCGAGCAACGCGGATGCCCACATCACGTTCACACGGCTCCTTGACCCGGGCCTGTTGCCGTACGATTTTGTGGAAGCGGTCAAGCGCATCGACTACCGCAGCGCGTCCCTCAAGATCAACCTGGCGCTCTCGGAGCTGCCGCGATTTACCGCCTGCCCAGGGGATCCTCCGGAGCCCCAGCACCGGGGTACGATTCACATCTGCCCGGACCTGGACTACATCGAGCGCGCCTTCGACGACGCCAAATACGGCAGACCCTCGCACTTTCCGATCTTGGAATGCACCATCCCATCGGTCGTGGACCCGTCCGTCGCCCCGCCGGGAACACACCTCATGTCCATGTTCGTCCAGTACGCGCCGTACCACCTCCGGTCGGGAACCTGGGACGACCTGCGTGAAGGCTTCGCGGACCGCTGCTTCGAGCTGCTGAACGAGTACGCCCCGAATTTCAAGAAATCGGTCATCGCCCGGCAGGTCCTGACGCCGGTGGATCTGGAGCGCACGTTCGCGCTGACCGGCGGCAACATCTTTCAGGGAGCGATGACCCTGAACCAACTCTTCTTCTTCCGGCCGGTCGTCGGTTTCGCCAACTACCGCACGCCGATTCGCGGCCTGTATCTGTGCGGAGCCGCGGCTCACCCTGGCGGCGGAGTCATGGGGGCAGCGGGCTACAACGCGGCTCGCGAGATCCTCTCGCGGCGCTGACCGTCAGATCTTGGCGAGGAGCGCCGGAAGTTCGTCCAGGCAGCGGATAGTCGGGATGGACAGGGCGGCATGCTTCCGGCCCCGGTCGAGCAGAACGCCGGTGAGCCCGGCCGCGCGGGCGCCTTCAAGGTCTTCTTTCAGATCATTGCCGACATGGATGGCCTCGTCGGGGTCGAGCGCATGCTGCTCCAGCGCCACTCTGAAAATGCGCGCTGCCGGCTTCGCCGCATGCGCGAGGCTGGGAATCGTGACCGTCGCAATCAGGTCCGCGATGCCGAGGCCTCGGAGGATGCCAAACAGGCGGGTATCGAAGTTCGAGATGACCCCCAACTCAAGACCCGACCCCTTCAGTCCTTTCAGGACGTCCAAGGTCTCCGGATAGAGCATCCAGTGCTCCGAACCGGCGAAGGCCTCGAAGACCTCGTCGAAGAAATCGTCGAACCGCTCGAACATCCCGACCCGATAGAAGACGCTATGGACGATGTCGAACCACCACAGCCGCTCGCACCGCTTGATCTCAATCGGATCGTTGACCGCGAAGACCGGTGGTGGGGCGTCCTGGAAGGCGCGCTTGAAGGCCTCGTTGACGGCCTCGAGCAGCTCGCCTGTCCTCGCGACGCCGTACTTCTCGGCGTAGCGGAGATAGACCTCCGCGACCGAGCCTTTCACGTGAAACAGAGTCCCGGCCGCGTCGAAGAAAACGGCCCTAATTCGACCGGCGGTCATGCCCCTCCGTGGGCTGCACGGAGTCGAGACGCCCCAACCGGTCAATGCCCTCCTGGCAATATCCAAGCGGCAGCCAGCGGCACTGACCACAGATGCTCGGCAAGCTGGCGCCGGTCACCGATCGGCGAATCCGCTCCAAGACCTCGCGCCACTGCAGCCGGTCTCCCGGCTGGAGGCCAAGCAGTCGCAGCACATGGCCGTCTTGCGCCTGCATGCCCTCCTCGGAGGCGTTGCCGTTCAGTCCGCAGCCTGCGGGCATCCGGTGAGGACACGCTGCGCAGATGGTGTCGGGTTCCTCCACGACTTCGATCCATGCCTCCGGATTCCTGAGCAGCTCGGCATGGATCGAGGCCATATTCCGGACAAAGCCGGGACTATAGCCTTCGCCGCGAAATCCCTGAAGGCAGAGCAAGGTGTGGCCTCTCACCCGAATCGGGCGATCCTGATCACCTTCCCTCATCCTGCGCTTCTCCAACTGAAAGAACTCAGACACAGCGATCTTAATGACTCCCTCCTTCCGTCGTCAAATCCCAAGCGGGCTCCTCGCCTATCTCTCCTGAGCGTCTATCTTCGAAGGCCATCCCACCCCCACAGCAAATTCCTATCATCATCTTGACGTCAAAGACGCATTTGGGCCGGCAGGAAAGGGAAAAAGGGGTCGAAAAAAGGGGTCGGGAGTCTTTCTTCAGGGCCTGCGCAGAAGCGGGTAGGCAACCTTGCGCTTGGCTGGTCGTCGCCGGCCCGGGACCGGAGCGCGAGCAACTGCGTGGACGAGGAGTACAGGATGCGGGGCGCGCCGGAATCCGACCGCGCGGCAGGAGAACCTGGAGAACGACTTTGCGGTGTAGTGAGTGAACGCCTGTGCAGCGGTGCGGCAATCAGTTTCGGCTCACCCCGGCAGCTCATACCCCAAGAGCGTCAACGCTTTGTCAAGGACTTCCTGGCTGACTTCCGGTGGCGCCTTGCCGGCATAGTCGGCGTGTCGAGTCGCCCAGTCCACGCTTTTGATCTGGTCGGCGAGGACCACCCCATGAATGGTCGTGCTGTCCACGAGGACCTCAAACGGATAGCCTTTGACGCGACTGGTAATCGGGCAGCACAGCATCAACAGCGTCTTGCTGTTGTAGGCTCTCGGCGAGAGAACCAGGGCTGGGCGGCGGCCCGCTTGCTCGTGGCCGCTCTGTGGGGTGAAGTCCAGCCAAATGAGATCGCCCCGCTGGGGCACATAACGGGCTTTCACAGCAGCTCACGTCCGACCGGACGCCCGAATTCCTCGGCGTCGTGGCGATTGGCCGGCGTGATGCTGGTGAGGAGTTTGGCCAGGGTCTGTCGCCGCCCTTTCAGCGGCCGGATCACCACTGCGCCCTTCTTGGCCGAAACCTCGACGGGCTGGTTTTCGGCCAAACGGACTTCCTTGAGGATGTGCGCCGGTAACCGGACGCCGATGCTATTGCCCCATTTCTTGAGCACGGCTTGCATAATGCCTCCTGAGAACGTATCAACAACGTTGATACATCGTAGGGGGGACCGTCCTTCTCTGTCAAGTCTCGATGGGCTGCTTTGCGTCCTGAAGAGCCAGGTGGCGAGTCGACCGTTTCTCCTCGGTCCTTCCGCAACCGGTTGGTAGGTTTGCCGGGAATGTTCCTCTGAGCAGAGCCCATCCCCCGGGTGGGGCTTGATGAACAGGACGCGGAACCTGGTCCAACCTACGCCATGTCTCCGCTCTTCGCCGAGTCTACAAACGCCAGGAGATCCTGGAAACTGTAGTCGTTGCCGAGCAAATCAATGGGCCGGAATCCTCGAAGAAGAGGCTGTGGGGTCTGAAGAAACCTGAATACTTCCGACTCTGGCAGCGCCTCCTCGATTCGATTCACCAGCTCGTTCAGCCGTCTGAGTCTGGCCTCGACGTCCGGGGTTGGTTGAGCGATTTGTCGTTCCCAGCGAGACACGCTGACCCAGGACGTTCCCAGGACCTGGGCGAGGTGCTCCTGGGAAAGTGCGGCTTTCTCGCGCAGCGCTCGGACATCAATGAGGCGGCTCTTGGTCCGCTTAGTTCTAAGCGCGCTCGATCGCATAATCACGGCCTCCTTTCGCCTAGCTTATGACCTTTCGGCATCCTCCGGAGCAATGGGACGGATCTCCACGCGCTCAATTCCGGACGACGGGTCAAGCCGATCGAGAAACACGACGAGGACACGCCCAGCCGGCTGATCGGCTCGCGAATACATCCATGCCGCCTGCATACCGTCGGCTCGGAGACATCGCGCCAGCTCTTGGCACCGCTTGTATTCCTCGCCGATCAATACTTAGCGGTCAACCCCGTATCGCTTCTGGACCGACTGCTTCGTCAGATCGGCGATCTTAGCGACCCGAATCCGCACCATTGCGAGCCGGTAGGCACCCTTGTCCGCCCGCCACCGGTGCGTCACCTCGCGCCAGGCCGTCGAGGATCGAGCAGCCAGGTATATCGTGACGCGAGCCATTAGCGAGTCGTGAAACCGTCCGGATTCGCTTCGCGAAGGAAGAGGATCGTCCGAAAACTGTTCATAGAACGCCTTATAGCCGGTAAACGGTTCTCCGGGTCGAGGAGCAGCCATCCTGCGATGAAATCTTAACCCGGCTTCTGGGATCTGTCACTGGTGGGGTCACCCACCCCCAAGCACATTCCTACTCACCCACACGGTCAAACCGCGGCATCTGAGCAGGCAGCTCAGGCCATCTCGGCTCCTCGTTTCTTGACAAACCTTACCCCCTCTGCTACGGTCCGCCGAGAACCGCAACAAAATTGGTCAGTTACGTGGGCGCTTGCCTCTTCGTCGTCGATAGCAGCCCGGCTGTGCAGCGGCTGGTGGAATATGCCTTGGCCTCGGAACCGTACGAGGTGCTTGGGTTCAGGGACGGTATCTCGGCGCTGGACGCGGCCAAGCGGTTCCGACCTGAGCTGATCTTCGCCGATTACCATCTCGAAGGCCTCCCCTTCGATGCCTTCTGTGAGCGACTCAAACGGGCGGACCTTCTCCCTGAAACGCTGATCGTCTCGCTGGCGAATCTCTCCGACAATCTTGATGAAGAGCGGCTTCGGGCCAGCGGAGTGTACGCCTTTCTGAAAAAGCCGCTCCAGGCCGATCACATTCTCCAAGCCGTCAAAGAAGCAAGCGCCGGCGCACGCCGCGGACGGGGAACATCTGGCACCCTCATACGCCCTCCCGAGCCTGCGCCCCTTCAGAGCGAAGACATGGAGGCGGCCGAGATCGATCGCATGCTGGGGTGGGCACCGGCGGAACCGGCCAGGGCCTCTTCGGGGGCCGCGGCGACCGGACCAGATCCCCGCGCAGGCGCCCTCCCGACGGATTTCCCTGGTGGCGAGCCACCGTCGGCCGAACATCTACGCGGACTCATCGAAGAAGCGTTGCAGGGGCAGGTGTCGGATCTGCTTCCGAGCCTCATCGCCCGGGAAGTCAAGACCTATCTGGGTGATGTCGTCCGCGCGGAGCTCGCGACCCAGATCAGTGCCGCTCTGCCCCGGGAGCAGATGATCCAGATCGTCCGGGAGGCTGCTGTGAGCGCGTGCGGCGAGGCGGTGCAACGTGTCCTCCCGGACATGGTGACCCGACACATCGCCAACATGGGGTCCACCATTGAGGAGAATCTGAGCAACTCCTCGGCGGCTCTCGTGCGCGATCTGACGGATCGCTTGGTGCGGGAGTTGGCCGGGCCGACGCTCCGCAAGCACTTGCCGGAGCTACTCAAGGAGCAGCTCGGCCCCGTTGACGCGCTGGTCAAGGAAGCCACCGAGGAAGCCGCCGCCAGGTATTCCCGGCAAGCGGCGGAAGCCGTCAGGGAGATGGGACGGGATGTGGTGAAGGACGTGATCGAGCAGGTCGTCCGCGATGTCGTGCCGGAACTGGCGAAAGCCGAGATCAGGAAGGAAATCGAACGGCTGACGGCGGACGACAGCTAGAGACTTTACTTCTTGACCCGCTTCTTGCGCCGGGCTCTGGCCAGCGCCTTCATCCGCTGGATGTTCTTCCGATGCTTCTTCCTGACCTTCCTGTCCTTCTCGCGTCCTCGTGCCATGCGTGGAGCTCCCTTTCCGTCTCCGTGATTCAATCGCCAGTCACTCAATCACTCATTTCGTCTTGCGGGCGCGCGCCTGTATAGCATAAGCGACTCAGCAGCACAAGGTTGCCACCGCGCGCGCCTTGCACGGTGCGCTGTGCGCCTTGCAGGGTCACGGGCAGCATGTTAAGATTCTGCGCGTCGTTACAGCCGATGCGATATCATGCCGTTTGCCCAGTTAGAGAAGGCGTATGATCCCGGACAGGTCGAGGAGCGGTGGTACCGATTCTGGACCGACAAGGGATATTTTCATGCTTCAGTCGATCACCCGGGCACGCCGTACTGCATCGTCATCCCGCCTCCGAACATCACCGGCTCGCTCCACGTCGGCCACGCGCTGAATAATTCCTTGCAGGACATTCTGATCCGCTGGCGCCGGATGCAAGGCAGAAATGCCCTGTGGGTTCCCGGCACGGACCATGCCGGCATCGCCACCCAGAACGTCGTCGAGCGGCATCTGATGGACACAGAAGGGCTCTCCAGGGAGGACCTTGGGCGGGAAAAGTTCATCCAGCGCGTGCAGGAATGGAGAAACCAATACGGCGGGAGCATTATTCAGCAGCTAAAGCGGCTCGGTGCCTCGTGTGATTGGAGCCGTTTGCGGTTCACGTTGGATGAAGGGTTGTCGAAGGCCGTTCGCGAGGTCTTCGTCCGGCTCTACGAAGATGGCTTGATCTACCGCGGAGAACGGCTGATCAACTGGTGTCCCCACTGCCTGACCGCTCTCTCAGACATTGAAGTGGAGCGGGAGGAAACGAAAGGGAAGCTCTATTACATCGGTTATCCGCTGAGCGACGACCACGCCGTCCGGCTGACCGTCGCGACGACGCGGCCCGAGACCATGCTGGCCGACACCGCCGTCGCGGTCCATCCGGAAGACCCTCGCTACAACAGGCTGATCGGAGGGGCCGCCCGCCTGCCGCTGACCTCCCGCACCATCCCGATCGTGGGAGATTCAATCCTGGTGGACCGGGAATTCGGCACCGGAGCGGTGAAGATCACGCCGGCGCATGACTTCAACGACTTCGAAGCCGGGAATCGACACGGCTTAGCAAGACTTTCGATCTTCACCGAAGATGCGAAGCTGGACCCAGGGGGATTACGCGAGGCTCAGGTAGAGGAGTCGTTGCAGCGGCAGATCGCTTTGAAGACCACACGTGAAGCCCGGAAGCTCGTGGTGGAGGCGCTGGACAAGGGCGGGTTTCTGAAGAAAGTCGAAGACCACCCCATGGCTCTCGGCCGGTGCTACCGCTGCAAGACCGTGGTCGAGCCGTACCTGTCGCCCCAGTGGTTCGTCAAGATCAAGCCGCTGGCCGAACCGGCCATCAAGGCAGTCGAGACCGGCCGCGTGAGATTGATCCCGGAAAGCTGGGTCAATAATTATCTGGGATGGATGCGGGACATCAAAGACTGGTGCATCTCACGGCAGATTTGGTGGGGCCATCAGATTCCGGCCTGGTACTGCCGAAGCTGCAACGAGGATGCGATCCTGGAGACTGCTCATGGAGTCGGTGCCACAGCGGAAGGTGGTACGCTCCCTGCCGCTTCAAAAAAGTCTTTCACGATCACTTCCGCCGCCAAACCGATCGTGGCCAGGACCAAGCCGGCCCACTGCCCGGGCTGCAGTGCGGGGGATTTCGTTCGGGATCCTGACGTCCTGGATACCTGGTTTTCATCGGCGCTGTGGCCGTTCTCCACCCTGGGCTGGCCTGAACAGACGCCCGAGCTGAAACAGTTCTATCCCACTTCCGCACTGGTGACCAGCTTCGACATCCTGTTCTTCTGGGTCGCGCGCATGATCATGATGGGACTCAAGTTCATGGGCGATGTCCCGTTTCGCGACGTGTACATCCATGCCCTCGTCCGCGACGCGGAAGGACAAAAGATGAGCAAGTCCAAAGGCAATGTGATCGACCCCTTGAGCGTGATGGAGCGATACGGCACGGACGCTCTCCGATTCACGCTGGCGGCGATGGCGTCACCCGGCCGGGACATCAAGCTGTCCGAGGAACGGATCGAGGGGTATCGGAACTTCGCCAACAAGCTCTGGAACGCCGCCCGGTTTATCCTCGAGCACGTGTTCGAGGAAGGAGGCGCTGGGCGTGAAAAGAACAGACGGACCGTCCCACCGGGCCGACGGGGCGAGACCGATCGGTGGCTGATGAGTCGCCTGGCTGATTGCATCGGCAAAGTCCAGCACAGCCTCGAAGCGTACCGGTTCGATGAGGCGGCGCATCATCTCTACCACTTTACCTGGCATGAATACTGCGACTGGTATCTGGAACTGTCGAAACCGGTTTTACGGGGCTCGGAAGACCGGGCGGAGGAGGCCGCAATCGTCAGGGGCACGCTCGTTGAAACCTTTGAGATACTTCTGCGACTGCTGCACCCGTTCATGCCGTTCATCACCGAGGAGATCTGGCAAAAGCTGCCCCGTGAGGGGACCAGCGTGATGCTCGCCCCCTTTCCGACAGCCCGCCCGGACTGGTCCGACAAAGAGGCCGAGGAAGGCATCCAGAGCCTTATCGGGGTCGTGTCGGAAATCCGGGCCATCCGCGCGAAGTACGGGATCCCCCCATCGCGCGCACTGGCGGCGCAGGTCAGCCCGCATGGCGACCGGAAAGCCGAGATTGTCCGTCGGAACCAGGAGCGGATCGAAACCCTGGCCAGACTGGGAGCCCGCAACCTGGCTCTCCTTCCGAGCGGAGGACAGCCGGACAGACGGAAGGGCCTTGCCGTCGGGTATACCGAGGGCGCCACGGTGTACGTCCTGCTCGAGGGCATCATCGACCTCCGGAAGGAGCGCGAGCGGCTGACCAAACGGATTCGGGAGCTGGAAGGACTCATCGAACGGGAGACGAAAAAGCTGGCGAATCCCGACTTCGTCAACAGCGTCTCCGCCGAGGTCCTGGAAAAGTCCAGAGCGAAAGAAGCCGAGCTCTCTGCGGAGCGCTCTAAGCTCTCCCAGGAACTGAGTTATCTGGCTGCTGAATGATCCCCCGCCTAAATCAGCAGATCATCCGCGACGCCGTCGCCGTCGCCTTGGCCGAGGATTTGGGGACGGGCGATGTCACCACACGGGCGCTGTTCCCGCATGCGGTACCGGCCACCGGCTCCATCCTCGCTGAGGAGCCGGAGGGAGTAGTGGTCGCAGGGGTTGCGATCGCGCAGGAGGTGTTCGCGCAGGTCGATCCATCGCTGACCTGCCGTGTGCTGGTTCCCGACGGAGAGCGGGCGCCGTCCGGCGTGGCGATCCTCACCATCACCGGGGACGGTCGCTCCATCCTGGCCGGCGAACGGGTCGCCTTGAACTTCCTGCAGCGTCTCTCCGGCATCGCGGCGCTCACGACCAGGTTTTGCGACGCCGTCAAGGGTTTCCCGGTCAAGATCATGGACACACGCAAAACCACCCCCGGGTTCAGGGTCCTCGAGAAATGGGCGGTGCAGGTGGGCGGGGGGCACAACCATCGTCACAGACTGGACGATGGCTTGCTGATCAAAGACAACCATCTTGCGCTGGCCGGCGGTGACGTGGCCAAGGCCTGCCGGATGGCTCGCGAGAACGGGCCCAGCGGCCTCAGGATCGAGGTGGAGGTCCAGACAATTGAACAGGTGCAAGCCGCGCTGGAAGGTGGAGCGGAGATCATCATGCTCGACAACATGCCACTCGAGTCGATCCGCGAAGCGGTTCAGCTCGTGAAGGGCCGGGCCGTGGTGGAAGTATCCGGTGGCGTCACGTTGGCAACGGTTCAGACGATTGCCGCCGCCGGTCCCGATTTGATCTCGATCGGAGCGTTGACGCATTCGGCTCCGTCCGCCAACATGAGTATGGATGTTCGACGCGTATGAGCCATCACAAGTCGCCCATCACCGATCAGCCTGCAAGTTCACACTTGACCGCGGGGTCGGTACAAGCGCTACTGTCCACGCGCACGTTCGGTCGAACGTTGCATCTGCTCGATGAAACCACATCCACGAACGTGGCCGCGCTTGCGCTTGCTCACGATGGCGCGGCGCATGGCACCGTCGTCGCAGCCGAAACGCAGACCGCCGGTCGCGGGCGGCTGGGCCGACAGTGGCACTCCCCCGCCGGCGAGAATCTTTATTGCTCCGTGATCTTGAGACGGCTTCCGACCGACGAACGCTCGCACGGCCTGTGCTGGATTCCGCTCGTCTCGGCCGTCGCAGCCGCTCGCGCCATCGAAGTGGTCTCGGGCTTGACTCCCGCCCTGAAATGGCCCAACGATCTCCTCCTCAGTGAGCGCAAAGTCGGCGGGATATTATGCGAGAGCGGTGGTCTGGGCCCGAACGGCAGCGCCAATCAGCACGGCATCGTGATCGTCGGCATCGGCCTCAACGTGAATACCTCCCGCGGGGGCTTCCCCGAGCATCTCCGGGAGATTGCAACCTCGCTCGCCATCGAGGCCGGACGGCAGTTCGACCGTGCAGCGCTCCTTGCGTCGCTCCTGAACGCGCTGGAAGATCGCTATGAATTGCTGCTTACGGATCGAGCGACGGATGCGGAAAACGAATACCGGAGGCTCTGCGCGACATTGGGCCGGCGCGTGCGCGTCGAGCTGGCCGGAGGCGAGCGTGTGGAGGGACGGGCTGATGCGCTCCTGGAAGATGGTTCGCTCCGGGTCATCCGCGATGATCCTCGGAACGCCGTTGCCGAGGTCCGTGCAGCCGATGTGGTCCATCTGCGCTAGCGGGGATGTCATTGGTCATTGGTCATTTGTGCAGAGTGGCTCTATTGACCAATGACTATTGACGATTGACGAGGGCTCAAATGTTGTTGGCGATCGATATCGGGAACTCCAACGTCGTCTGGGGCATTTTCGACCAACAGACCCTGAAGGGTCACTGGCGCGCCGCGACCGATCTCTCGAAAACCGCCGACGAGTACGGAACGCTTTTTGTGAGCCTGCTGCAAGGTACCGGCATCGCTCCAGACCAGGTGACAGGGGTCATTCTCTCCAGCGTCGTCCCGGCCTTGACGTCCACGTTCGATGCGATGACCGAAACCTATTTCCACCGCTTCCCGATCGTCGTCTCGTCGGATCTCGACACCGGCCTGCAAATCCGCTACGAGCACCCACGTGAGATCGGCAGCGACCGGTTGGTGAATGCCGCGGCCGCATACGCCCGGTACCGGTGCGGCCTCATCGTGGTGGATTTTGGAACCGCCACGACATTCTGCGCGGTGACCCACCATGGAGAATATCTCGGCGGGGTCATCGCTCCGGGAATCCGGACCGCCGCTGAGGCGCTGTTCACCAGGACCGCGAAACTGCCCATGGTGGATCTCGTTCGCCCCAAGGCTGTCATCGGCCGCGATACCGCGAGCGGCATGCAGTCCGGCCTGATCTTCGGCTTCACGGGACTGGTGGACGAGATCGTCGAACGCATGCAGCGGGAGCTGGAACAGAAGGCCATGGTCATCGCCACCGGCGGCTTGGCCGCGGTCATTGCGCCGGAATCCCGCACCATTCAGGAAGTCAGACCCTATCTCACTCTGGAAGGCCTGGAGCTGCTGTATCGAAGGACCCGCGGAGAAGACTGACGCCGGAAACAAAGTATGCCTTCCTGTTGACTTTCCCCCCCTCGGTGGCTATCTCACACCATCCAAAGAACTGCCGGACTCATGGAATCAGAAAACCATAATACAATCAGCAACTTCAATAAGAATTCTGAGGTCCAACCTACAACTGATCAGCAAGACCCCAACTCCTTGCAGGAGGGCCCTGGCTCCTTGCAGGAGGTGAAGCACAGGCTGACCTCCACCGCAGACGAGCTAGAGACCCTTCGCGACAAATATTTGCGGTTGGCCGCGGAGTTCGAAAATTACAAGCGCCGCGTCCAGCGGGAACAGAACGAGGCAATCCGTTTTGCCAACGAGGGTCTTCTCAAGGAACTGTTGCCGATTATCGATAACCTCGAGCGGGCGATCCGGAGCGCAAAGGAGTCCCCTGCCCTGGATGGTGTGGCTGAGGGGGTGGATCTGACGCTGAAGCAATTCATGGAGACACTGGCAAGATTCGGCGTCCGACCGGTCTCGAGTGTCGGAGAGCAGTTTGATCCCTCCCGCCATCAGGCGGTCTCCCGCACGGGCACCGACGCACCGGAAAACACCGTGGTGGAGGAATATCTGCGCGGATATCTCCTGCACGACCGGGTCTTGAGAGCGGCAATGGTGTCCGTCGCCGGCCCCGAGTCGAGCGGTGAGAGCCACGAAACGGATCATCACGAGAACAGCGGCAGGAGCGACACGGGTGCGACCCGGTGATACGGTCGGCGCCCATTAAGCGTTCAAGCAGGAAGGAGAAGCACACATGGGTAAGGTAATAGGCATTGACCTGGGAACAACGAACTCATGCGTCGCGATCATGAGCGGCGGCGACCCCACTGTGATCGCCAACGCCGAGGGCAGCCGGACCACTCCTTCCGTTGTGGCGATCACGGACAAGGGTGAACGGCTGGTCGGCCAGATCGCCAAGCGCCAGGCGATCACCAATCCCGAGAACACGATTTACTCCATCAAGCGCTTGATGGGTCGCAAGTTCAATTCGCGTCAGGTTCAGGAGGCCATGAAACGGCTGCCCTACAAGATCGTGGAAGCCTCTAATGGCGACGCGCATGTCGAGATCCGTGGGAAGCGATACAGCCCTGCTGAAATCTCCGCCATGATCCTGCAGAAGATGAAGCAAACGGCGGAGGATTACCTTGGCGAAAAAGTGACCGAGGCGGTCATCACCGTGCCGGCTTACTTCGACGACAGCCAGCGCCAAGCCACCAAGGATGCCGGCCAGATCGCCGGTCTCAACGTACTGCGGATCATCAACGAACCGACGGCCGCGTCGCTGGCGTACGGGCTGGACAAGAAGAAGGACGAGCGCATCGCCGTATACGACCTCGGTGGTGGAACCTTCGACATCTCGATCCTGGAAATCGGCGAGGGGGTGTTCGAGGTCAAGTCCACCAACGGCGACACCTATCTGGGGGGCGATGACTTTGACCTGCGGATCATGGACTGGCTGGTCGATGAGTTCAAGAAGGATCAGGGGATCGACCTCCGGAAGGACCGGATGGCGCTCCAGCGCCTCAAGGAAGCGGCGGAGCGGGCCAAGATCGAGCTGTCCTCTTCACAGGAGACCGAGATCAACCTGCCGTTCATTACGGCCGACGCGAATGGGCCGAAGCACATGGTGACGAAGCTGACCAGGGCGAAGCTCGAGCAACTGGTGGACGATCTGATCCAGCGCACCATCGAGCCCTGCAAGAAAGCGCTGGCGGATGCCGGCGTGACCGCCCGCGACGTCAACGAGGTGGTCCTGGTGGGCGGCATGACCCGGATGCCGAAAGGGATCCAGGTGGTCCGCGAGTTCTTCGGCAAAGAGCCCCACAAGGGCGTGAATCCGGATGAAGTGGTGGCCGTCGGCGCCGGGATCCAGGGCGGTGTTCTGAAAGGCGAGGTGAAGGATGTCCTGTTGCTGGACGTCACTCCGCTCACGCTGGGGATCGAAACGCTGGGTGGCATCTTCACTCATCTGATCGAGCGCAATACCACCATTCCGACGAAGAAGAGCCAGATCTTCTCCACCGCAGCCGACAACCAGAGCGCGGTGACGATCCGGGTCTTCCAGGGCGAGCGCGAGATGGCCAACGACAACAAGCTGCTCGGCCAGTTCGACCTGGTGGGTATCCCGCCGGCCCCCCGCGGAGTGCCGCAGATCGAGGTGACGTTCGACATCGATGCCAACGGCATCGTCCACGTGTCGGCGAAGGATCTGGGTACCAGCAAAGAGCAGTCGATCAAGATCACGGCCTCCAGCGGTCTGAGCAAGGATGAGATCGACCGCATGGTGAAAGAGGCCCGGTCGCATTCGGAGGAGGACAAGAAGCGGCGGGAATTGGCTGAGGCTCGTAACCAGGCCGACAGTCTGATCTACGGCACTGAGAAGAACCTGAACGAGCACGGCGATAAAATCAGCGAGGACGACAAGAACCGGATCACGGACGCGGTCGCGTCGCTGCGAAAGGCCATGGAAGGCGATGACCCAACCGCCATCAATTCGGCTGTCCAGGCGCTCACGACCGCTTCGCACAAGCTGGCCGAGGAGATGTACAAGAAGGCTTCGGCTTCGGCCGCGGGGGCGTCCCCCGGAGGTGATGGCAACCAGTCTTCGAAGACCGACGACAAAGTGGTGGATGCGGAATTCGAAGAAGTGGATAAAGACAAGAAGTAAGTTACAATGACGCGGGTCGGGCCACGTTTCCGTAGCCCGATCCGCGCTTCACCGCTTCCCCATGGCGCCCGTGGCGAAACGCGATTACTACGAAACTCTCGGCATCGTTCGGAACGCCTCGGACGACGAGGTCAAGAAAGCCTACCGCAAGCTCGCCCGGCAGTACCATCCCGATCTCCACAACACTGATTCTCAGAAGAAAGTCGCCGAAGAAAAGTTCAAAGAGATCAACGAAGCATACGAGACCCTGAGCGACCCGCAGAAGCGCCGGCAGTACGACACGTTCGGCCACGCCGGCCCCCAGGGCTTCGGCGGCGGCTTCGAAGGGTTCGACTTCGGACGCGGTGGCTTCGGCGATGTCTTTAACGACATCTTCGAGGACTTCTTCGGCGGCGGGCGCGGGCGACAGCGCGCGGAGCGCGGCTCGGATCTCCAGTACAACCTTGAGCTGTCGTTCGAGGAAGCGGTGTTCGGCAAGGAGGCCAAGCTCCGTATTCCCCGGTGGGAGACGTGTGCGGACTGCAAGGGCACCGGCGCCAGGTCGGCAGCCGGATTGAAGACTTGCCCGAGTTGCAAAGGCACCGGGCAACTTCGCATGCAGCAAGGGTTCTTCAGCGTCAGCCGGACCTGTGGGCACTGCGACGGAGCCGGACAAATCATCTCCGACCCTTGTTCCGCGTGCCGCGGCCAACGACGAGTGTACCGGGAGCACACGCTCTCCGTGAATATCCCGGCCGGCATCGAATCCGGCATGCGGTTGCGTCTCGCCAACGAGGGCGAGCACGGGCTGAACGGCGGGCCGCCCGGAGATCTGTATATCGCCATCACCGCCAAGCCCCATCCGGTCTTCTCCAGGAAAGGTAACGACATCGTGTGCGACGTGCCGGTGAGCTTTGTCACCGCCACGCTGGGCGGGAAAGTGGAAGTCCCTACTTTGAAAGGAAACACGATCATCAAGGTCCCGGCGGGCACGCAGCCCGACAAGACTCTCAGACTGAAGGGTCTCGGGGTCCCCAATCTGAAAGGTCACGGGCAGACCGGGGATCAGGTCATCAGGGTTAAGATCCAGATTCCGACCAGGCTGACTCCCAAGCAGAAAGAGCTGCTCACGGAGTTCGCGAAAGAAAGCGGGATGGCCTACGACTCTGAGAGCGGCGGCTTCTTCGACAAGATGAAAACCTTCTTTGAGTAATCGTCCGCTCCATACCCGCCCCTTACTCCTCACTCCTCACGCCTAACGTCTGACGACTATGCCGGTCTTCTTCATCGGTGACGAGCAGGTTCACAACGGTCTCGTCACCATTACTGGCCCCCTGCTGGACCACCTGCGCGACAGCCTCCGCGTTCAGGTCGGTGACACCATCACCGTCTCGGATCGCCACCGCCGCCGGTACGTGATCGAGGTCGAGCATCTCGATCGGGAGCAGTTGCGCGGCCAGATCCAGAGGGAAGAGATCGCGCCGGTGCCGCACGTCCCGACCATCGTCATCGGGCAGGCGTTGCTGAAGAGCGATCGCATGGACTGGGTGATTCAGAAAGCGACGGAGCTTGGCGTGGGCCGCATCGTGCCGCTCTTGTCCCAGCGGACCGTCATCCGGCCACGTCCGGGTCGTGTCGCCTCCCAACTGGAACGCTGGCAACGGATTGCGCTTGAGGCGGCGCAGCAAGCCGAGCGCTGGGATGTCCCTGTGATCCAGCCTCCCTGCGATGCTGCGGCATTCTTTGATAGTCAGACGTCCGATGACGCGAAGCTCATCTTGCGGGAGCGCGGCCTCGGAGAGAGCCTTCGGTCGGTCGAGCTGCCGTCCGGACCGCAGTCCATGATCCGCATGGCGATTGGACCCGAAGGAGGTTGGAGCAGCGAAGAGGTGGGGCAGGCTTCAGCCGCCAAGTTCCTGCCGGTGACGCTCGGGGAGCGCATTCTTCGGGCTGAGACCGCGGCGCTGGCGGCGCTGGCTCTCATACAGTCTCGTCTCGGTGAACTTGGCTGATAGCTAATGGCTCTATCGTGGCGTGGTGATCATCAGAATCGTGCCCTGATCACCGCTCGCCCAGCCACGCGAAGGGTCCGGGAAGGTCAAGCCGTACAGCGACACTTTGGTCCCGGGGGCCTGCTCGACCCATGTGAAGCCCGCATCCGTTGTCCGTAATATCGTCCCCCGCTCCCCGACCACCCACCCGGTACCGCGATCGCTGAACCGGACCTGGATCAGGTCCGCCGGCTTGATGCAATGCTGGATGCACGCCACGGTCCGGTCAATCCAATTCTTCCCGCCATCGACTGTCTGCAACATGGCACCGGCATTCCCGACGGTCCAGCCGTTGAGGTCGTCCAAGAAAAAGACGTCGAACAGCGTGGTGGCGGCGTTTTTGCTGTCCTGGCTGCGCCATGTGATGCCGCCGTCTCCTGTCGCGACGATGGTCCCTAGCGCTCCAACGGCCCACCCATGCTGCTTGTCCGCAAAGTGGACCGCGTAGAGCACGTTGTTCGTGCCGCTGGTTTGATCGTCCCAATGCAGCCCCCCATCAGCCGTATGCAGAATGGTTCCGCGCTCACCCACAACCCACCCCAGTGCGGTGGAGAGGAAATAGATCCCGAACAGGGCGGATTGTGTCGGAGCGGACTGGGCCGCCCATCTTTTCCCGCCATCTTTGGAGTGCAGAATGGTCCCATTGGATCCCACGACCCAGCCGTGCCAGACATCGGCAAAGAAGACGCCGGTCAGAAGCGCCCTGGTGCCACCCGGACTCGCTGCCCAGCGCTTGCCGCCATCGACCGTTCTGAGAATCGCTCCACCGGCCCCGACAGCCCATCCGTTCCGGACATCGCGGAAAAAAACGTCCAAGAGCGTGGCCTGCGTGCCGGTCCGCTGGACGGCAGACGTCACGGCTGAATCGGCATTGGGCCGCGGGTCCGCCGCCCGGACCGCATGGTCCGGCAACATCGCTACGCACAGTAACATGCCGACCGTGAAACCGAGGGGCGGTGACGGGAACGCGAGGCGCATGGGTCAGTCCCGGCCCGGGCCGGGATCGGTCCAATACCCTTGGTTGGGAAGTCCTCTGAGGAGGATGGTGAAGGAGCCGGCCTCGGCGGTCACCCATTTTTTCGGCGTGCAGCAGCGTCCGTCCGGCAGCACGTCCCAGGAGCCACGCCGTACCAGCAAGGGTCCGGTGGAACGCTCACCGAACCCGGTCTCCGTTCCGATGCCGAACACGTTGCGCCGCGGAACCCGGACCTTGATCTCTGAATCGCTCCACGACACGACCTGAGCCGCCACGCCGTTGAACAGGACCTCGCTTCGGGAGATGTTTTCTCCGAGCCGGACAGCTTCGAAGTCGTGCCCGCTCTTGTCCAGACCCGGCTGGGTCGCTTCGGCGGTCTTGATGAAGGTGCCGAACCCCGACCCATTGATCGTGACGATTTCGTCCAGGCCGGCCGATGTGGGTGTGTAGCTTTCCACGACCGGGGTCACCACAGTAAAAATCCCTGCCTCCACAGACGCAATGCCGCGCTCGGCGCAACA
>Ga0114945_10000686_pt1 | contig 21874 bp, 18 predicted proteins | sample OV2TP3_FD_87194 | JGI IMG/M metagenome (GOLD analysis project Ga0114945, IMG submission 87194) | Hot spring microbial communities from Beatty, Nevada to study Microbial Dark Matter (Phase II) - OV2 TP3 | ecosystem: Environmental > Aquatic > Thermal springs > Hot (42-90C) | place: USA: Beatty...
CTGGGACCTCAGGAAGAGCGGATAAGACCACGGCCTCGCTCAGATTGCTAGTCTGCTCTAATGGTCCTTGCAACTCCGCTTTCTCCTCGGCCTCGGCAGGAGCACGACCGGGGGCTTGCGCCAAAACCGTCACTTCCCCTTCACCACTACTAGAGGCCGCAGGAGTCTCCGCCAACAGCTCTTCTGACCTCCGTAAAAACAATGTCACTGTCTCCTCACGCTTCACAGAAAGAAGAGCTAGGGTTCCCAAGGATGGTATTATTGATGCAGAGGTTAGTTGAACAACCGCTTTGCCCTCAGGAAGAGCGGATAAGACCACGGCCTCGCTCAGATTGCTAGTCTGCTCTAATGGTCCTTGCAACTCCGCTTTCTCCTCGGCCTCGGCAGAAGCACGACCGGGAACTTGCGCCAAAATCGTCTCTTGCCCTTCACCACTGCTAGAGACCGCAGGAGTCTCCGCCAAGGGCTCTGGAACCGCCGCTTGAACAGGCGTAGTTACCGAAAGAATTTTGGGCCGGCCTTTAAAATAAGGGTTAGGGTTGTAGAGCCGAGGTTTTATATCCCAAGGAACATAGGTTGCTTCTTTTTCCTTTATCATTTGATCAGTTTCTTTAACTATCTCGAAAAATTGTCGAGGCTTCAATAAAGATTCTCTTGCAAGCGGTGGAGTCAAAGTAAAGAGTGCGGTTGTAAAGATAGAGAAAAAAGAACCAATAATCAGAAATTTGTACATCTTCCTCACGGGCAAGACATAAAAGAACATAATACCTAAAGAGACGCCAGTAATAAGGCAAGCGATAATGATTGTCCTCGAGACATAAAAAAGAGCTTTGTAAGGCAGGGAAATCAAAATAACCGCAAGGCAAAGGTAACGGATTCTCTTATCTTTAAGACTTAAAGTTAAAGCGAATCCCAAAATGATATAGGGCAATAGATAAAAACGAAGCTCAAAAAAACCAATACTGACGGTAATAAAAGAAATGGCGAGCGGCTTTAACAAGAACCATTTTTGTTCTCTTTTAAAGATATCGTAAGTGATTATGGCAAAGACAGGGTAATAGAACATTGCGGCATGTCGAAAAGCAAGAGGGCCAAATTGACGATAACCCAAAGTGGTTTTAATAAGAATAAAGGAAAGGTATAAAATTAAGAAGGCATGCCATGTTGTCAATTTCGGACGCGATAAGAACAACCATTTGACAGCACATAAAACAAGGCAAAACCCCAGAAGGATTTCTCCTATAAATATCGGAAAAGTCAAAAAAGGCAAATCCACATGAATCTCTGCAAAATTGCTTAAATTCAGGGAATAAAAAAAATAAAAAAGACCGATAACAAACAATAAAATATTATTAATAAAATAAATGTATGATTCTTTTTCAAAATATTTTAGGAACATGGGTTTGCGGATCTTTCTACGCTCAAGCAAACGGCTGCATCTCTTCTGTGCAGATAGGTTTTTACGATCTTGGCGTACATTTTTACATCCCACAACAAGGAAGGCTGAGAAGAGATGATTTTGATGGCTGTTCGGATAGCAAAGGCACGAGAACTCAAAAAAAGCTGTGGGATGTAGTACATCTTCATGCGATTTTTAATCTTATTCATCCGGCTGTCTATAACGTGTGAATTCATCACCTTATCAAAAAATGCACCAAAGAGTCCAAAAATTAAAGCGCTATCTCCTTTTGAAGCTTGAGGCCAAAAATTCAACATCCTCCATAAAATCTTTGATTCCTCATCGCTTAACTGCGGCCAGTAGTATTTGATATTATCCATAATCATCTTGGCGCAATCTTGTCTAAAGATGCCTTTGGATTTTTGAGTTTGGGCATTTTTTCGGACTCGGTATTTAAATAATATTTCCTTCAAATTCGAAAAAAAATATTTGCGTGACATCCTCACCCACAAATCATAATCCTGGGTAATAATTTCTTCATTATACAAGCCAACGTCAAAAAGCGCTTTTTTTCTTATTAAGACAATCGGATGCGGCACGCATTGATAAGATAATTCACTGACTCCGATCAAATAACATCTAATCTCGAAAGGGTCCGTTGGTAGACGGAATCGAAGGATGGTCTTGCCCTCCTCATCAATCGCCAGATATTGAGCCCCCACCACAGCAATGGAATCATGACTAAGCAAATATTGATACTGTTTTTCTAGCCGCTCGGGATAAGAAATATCGTCAGCGTCCATCCGCGCGATAAAATCTCCCCTGCTACGACGGATACCGATATTCAGGGCTTTGCTTTGCCCCACATTCTTTGTATTTTTAACATAAACAATGCGCGGATCCCTATAGGAACATATAATTTCACCTGTTTTATCGGTACTATCATTATCGACAATGATGAATTCAAAATCCCTAAAGGTCTGATTCAAAATGCTATCGATAGCCTCCCGGAGGTGGCTTTCGCCATTAAAAACAGTCATGACCACACTAATTTTAGGGTTTGTATTCACTAATGAACGCAAGGGGCTGTTTGATCAATTTCGTCTTTGAGCATAGCCAAAGCCTCATCAAGGCTATGAAGCTTTGTTTTATGTTGACTATGAAATTTCTCGGTATCGAAGCAAATCCGTTGGGAATAAACGGGGGGATTTTTGGGTGTCCTATCTTGGGAATACACCCAAGAAGAGTCCCAGCCTAAAATATCGCAGGCTTTTTTTATCCATTCATAACGGCTCAGATAACTTCTACCAGCGACATGATACACGTCATTCTTTTGAGATAAACTCAATTCAACAATCGCCTTGGCTAAATCATGGACATAGGTAGGGTTACCCCATCGAAAAGCGGGTACATAAATTTTTTCTTTCTTCGAAATGGAAAAATACGCTTTCATAAGAGCGTTGGGGGTCACGGTATCCGGTTGCCAACCAAAAACAAACATCGTCCGGATAATAGTAAAATCCGTCAGATGTTTGCAAATCCACTGTTCGCTTTCAGCTTTCCATTTCCCATAAATGTTAAGAGGATTCGGGTGATCGTCTTCCCGGTATATTTCTTTTTTCCCGTCAAAAACGCACTCCGAAGAAAGAAAAACCAATTTGGCGTGATGTTCAAGGCAAGATTTTCCTAAATTGACAATCCCTTCAAAATGAAATCTCTTTGCTAAGTCAGGATTTTTCTCACAAAAATTCACCCCTCCAGCGAGATTGGCACAACAAACCACGTGGGTTGGCTTAACGGAATCCAACGTAGAAACGACGTCCCGGAAATCCATAATATTGCATTTGAGATACGGTGCGCTTAGACGCCGAAAATAGGTTCCCTTCCAGTCATATTTTCCATCAACCTCTCTGGCAAGAGCCTGCCCAATAAGACCGTTAGCTCCAATAATTAAAAAATTTTTGCTTTCTCCCATAGAGAAATTGGTTCACCAAGAAACTAAATGCTTTTTATCCAGCTTGATGGGATGTTTTTAATCAATTCAATGCTTTTAAATTTTTTAGGGCTCTTAGGTCCGACTTTTCTAGCCCATTGAACCATTCGCCTGACTCCTTCTTCTAATGGAATCGTCTCTTGAATACCAAAAACACTTCTTATCCTAGAATGGTCGGAAAACGCATGGACAACTTCATTGCGGGGTGGCAAGAATTCAACTTTCGGCGCAACCTCCATCGCTTTAGCAATGATATTGGCCAATTCTAAAACCGAATAGGATTTATCCGCACCGATATTAAAGGTTTGATTCTTAGCAGCTTCAACCGCTACCGCCTGAGCGATATAAGGCGCCACATCATCGATATACGTAAAAGCGCGGGTTTGCTTTCCATCGCCAAAAACTGTCATGGGTTTACCCTTCATGAGATTGTTGATAAAAATTCCCAGGACATTCCGATAAGGATCGCCGTGATTTTGACGTTCTCCATAGACATTATGTGGACGAAAAATCGTGTAGGTAAGTCCAAACACTTCTTGGGCCGCTTTCAAATCAAGTTCGATCGCATATTTGGCAATTCCGTAAGGATCTTCAGGGATTGGTGTCATTGTTTCAACCATGGGCAGTTGGTTTCTTCCGTAGGTGGCAATACTTGAAGTAAAGATAAAATGTTCAATATTATAAAGAATAGCCAAGTTAATAAGATTAATCGAACCGATCACATTGTTCATATAGTTAAATCTACGTATAAAATGACTCAAACCCTCGGCTGCATATGCTCCCAAATGATAAACATAGTCGAACTTATATTGCTTAAATATCCTTTCCATTAATTTTTGATTTGTAATTGAGCCCTTAATAAAAGCACATTTCTTATTTACATTCTCGCGTGAACCACCGCTTAAATCGTCAAGCACAACAACCGTATGATCCATTTTTAAAAGATAGTCTGCCACATGAGACCCTATAAATCCTGCTCCACCCGTCACTAGGCTTATTTTCTTTTTTACCATATTGCTGCCTTTTCTATGCTTTTTATGAAACCTCCACTGGCTTTTCCATAAAAACAGGAGCTTTAACCTCGAAGATGTCAAAGCGTTTTATACCCCACTCATGGAGTTTAAATTTCACTATCGTCTTAAGGATCTTTAAGCCATACTCAATGCCTTTGCCTAAGGACATTTGCGAATTTTCCTGGCGGTAACGCGTCTCGTGTGCGACTTCCGCGATTCTAAATTTCCGGATCGCGATCTGGATCATAATGTCTGTATCAAAATCAAATTTATCCGAAAATTTTTCAAAGGAAATAGACTCTAAAACTTTACGACTATAAGCACGAAAGCCATTATGATAATCCGTGATATTTGTCCTAAAGACAAAATTTTCTAAATGGGTCAGAAATCTGTTGGGGATATATTTCCAAATCGGCATGCCTCCTTTAAGGGCGCCGCCGTTTGACATTCTTGATCCTGTGACCGCATCGGCACGGCCCGAAGCGATTGGTTCTATGAATTTTGGCGTAAGGGTCGGGTCATATTGATGGTCGGAATGAACCATCACGACAATATCGGCTCCTCTTTTCAACGCCTCTCGATAACCTGTCTTCTGCGCGCTGCCGTAGCCTAGGTTTTTTTCATGGCTTACAACGCTAACCCCTAATCTCTGGGCAACTTTAACAGTGTCATCTCGGCTACCGTCATCAACAAGAAGGATCTCACTGATTCCTTCATTGGGAAGTTCTTGGTAAGTTGTCTCCAAAATATGGCCGGTATTAAAGGCCGGCATGAAAACAATGACCTTTAAATTGTTGTACATCAGCTGTCCTTTCCTTTGGTTGTTTTCTTCTGAGCAAATACTAGCATATGATCCCCCAGATTAAGATTCAAGGGCCACTGTCCCATTTTCAGGGAACGAATGACCTTATCAATCATTCCGTATATACGGCGGTTGTAAGGTTCAATCTTTGTGGCCCAATAGGATAAGGTGAAGCTCCTGCCATAAGTTCCCTTTCTTATCATCTTAAAACCTGCCTCATTAAGCATCTTTCCTATCGTACGGGGCGTAAAGTAGTAAATATGCGATGGCACTAGAAACCACCATTGATCCTTAAAAATTCTTGCCATAAAGCTATTAATATTAGGAGTCACAAGGGCCAAAAGCCCGTCATCTTTAAGCACTCGATTGATCTCCAGCAATGTCTCTTTGGGATTATGAAGATGTTCAATAACATCCCACATGGTGACAAGGTCAAAATGCCTGTCGGGATAGTGAGCCGCAAATAAATCCCCTTCAAAAACATCTATTCCAAAATGTTTTCTTGTATAAAAAATGGCGTTTTTGCTAAGTTCCACACCGTACCTTTGCCATTTCTCTTTAGAAGCAGCTTCCAAGAAAAACCCGTAAAAACTCCCGATATCCAACAGGTTGCCGCCGCTTTTAATTTTTTCGCATTCCCGTGCAGTTCTACGAAAGCTTTCAATACGTTGTTTTTGCTCCTTAACATACAAAGGGTCTGCGGAATTGACATAAAGTTCTTTGGCCACTTGCGGTTTTAACCGTGGGTTGTTGTACATAAGACCGCACTGGCGGCATTGAACAACGGTCCCAAAATCTCCTTTATTGATCTCCGTGCATAGATAGCGCTGAGGGACCATGCCGCCATTATCCGAATGGCCGCTCTTATAAATAATCGCATAGTCATTTGAATGACAAAGGTTACAATCTGTGTATTCAAGATGATCCATCTTTGTGTCCGACCCAATAGCAGGTATATTCTTCATTAAAATAAACAGTAGGATACGGCAAGGAATATTTATTCGACAGCATAATATAATCCAGCCGCCAGGGTATCTTAGCAATGAACTGAATGATTTCTGCCTTATTTCCACCTTGGATCAGTCTCATAAGATTTTCTCTGAAGAGTTCTCTTTTTTTATGCTCTTGAATCAAATCATAATTTAAATAAAAACTATTATAGTCGCCGAAAAGCATCGTTCGGCCGGAAAATCTTCTAAATCCATGTTCGTGATAAAATATGCTGCCTTCTTTAAAGCAGAGAAAAACACTATCTTTGGGAGTGTGCTCTTTCGCCCATAGTTCGGCATCATAAAATGGTCTTTCTAGGTTAAAAACGGTCAGAGGAAAAAACGGGGCTTTTTCCTTATAAGATTTTAAAACCATGCCGCCGGCCCTGACCATAAGAAACAGGAAGACCGCCGAATACATAAAGGCGGTTAAAGGCTTTAATCCCATTTTAAAAGGAATCTTTTGGCTACGATAAACAAGGACATAAGCGACAGCAATACATACTAGATATATAACAATCGATTTCTTAAAATTTGGAAAATAAGCAAAAACAAACAAAGCAAAAATGACGAGCCATCGCAGGTGGGCATTTTTTCCGTAGCGAATAAATAAGGTTAACAAGGCCCCGCCAATCAAAATAATCGAAATAATCAAAGGGAGAGCCATCATCCGCGGAAAGCTTAATAAAAGCACTTCCGGAATAGGAACAACTTTATAAAAATATGAAGTATAAATCGTACCAAAAGCGAAAACCGCCAACGATAACACATAAAAAAAAGAAAGTTTAAAGCGCTGACCCACATCCTCAACAAATGAAACACACTTCCAGCCGCCAAAAAAGACCAAAAATAATTTAACAAAATCCCACCAGGGATTCATCAAAACAACAATCTCATTTAAATCCCTTTTATTAATCCCTTCGCACATCTCCAAAAGCTGAGAAAAAGTGAGCACGCCATTTCCTGTATGCGCCCCGCGGTATAAAGACATAATTAAAACAACTATACCGCTTAAAAAAAAGGCTACTAAAGTTTTTTTAGAGCTTAATTTTTTATAAGAAAAAATAATGAAGGTTACAATCATCAAGAAAATGAACCATGCCGACTTAAAATGGAGTGGGGCTGCCAACACGCCCGATAAAAAAACGGCCGTAAGCAATTTACCCTTCAGAAAATAATAAAGACTCGCCGAAAGAATCGGCATGGCGATGGTAGTTTGGGAAAAACTGAATTGTAAGACAATCTGGGAATAAGCCATAAAAATAGGATAATCGTATAGAAACAACAATAAAGCAATCAGACCGATGTCATATTTTCTAAGATTTGGGAACAAGAGTTCGACGATTTTAAAGATGAAAAAGACATTGATGAGATTGGCTGCGGTATGCAGCAGAAAGATAAAATACGTATTGGAGGCAAGGGGGCCCAAAATACTTAGCAGGGGATATAAATAACTGCTGCCGGCGACCAGAGAATGATGCACATAAATGTCATTCGGATAGTAGGTCGGATCTTCAAACAAAGAAAAAATCGGCATGTAGGCTACGTGGCTTACGCCCGAAAACCGCAGGTAACACAATAGCAAAGCATAAATGAGAACATAGAGATAAATCATGAGCTCCTTTTACCATTCGATATTACGAATTGATCGCCGACATGAGATTTTCGTAATACCGTTCGTCTGTTTGATAAATTTCTATATACCGATTAAAAAATTCCCGATATTCTGTCTTATTAATCTCTTTTTTATCTTGCATAATCTCATAGGCAACGTCAAATAATTCGGCCGGAGTTGCCACGTAGTGGGCTAAATGACTCACCTCCGATAGCGGACAGATATCCACAAAGCTGTACAGATACGGAACGATAATCGGAATATTGTGATTAATAGCCCAAAAAACTGAGGAAGATTCCTTGACGATCATAGCCCGGGATTCGGCAACCACTTCATCCAAACTCTGATTTGTAAATCTTAAATTTCCGGTCATATCTAGCCCTATCTTTTGGGCTACTTTCTCTAAGGGATCAATGGGGTGACACTTAAAAAGAATATCAAAACTGTAATTTTTATTATAAAAAGCATCGTAAATAAATAATAGTATTTCCTTATTAGCAACCGGCGATAAAGACAAGGCAACCACAATCTGATTTTTTTTCTGTGACACAGATGTCATCGAAGATGTTTTTTTAAGGCTGGGAAATCGAAACCCACCTAAGATAAATATTTTTTCGCGAGGCCAACCGTTTTCCAGAAAAATATTGCGGGCAATCGATCCAACACATCCTAAATAATTGGGCGTGGGAGTATAACGAACATAATCGCTTCCTGATAGATCCGTTGGATGATTAAAATAATTAAGCCACAAAGAAGAGATGGAGGCATGCTGCAGGCCGACGCAGACAACATCTTTCCTTTGCGCGCAGGCCACATTCAAGGCCTTTTCCCACCCATGCAATTCTGCGAAATAAAGTATTTTTGTTTTTGGCAGCAACTCTTGTGTAATATTTGAAAATTTCCAATAATCGCTTAGCCCCCAGATAAGAACTTTTCCACAAAATGAAGAAAGAAAATCTCTCGCAAAGATAGGCCAGAGATTGAGGTTAGCCCCCAATGTGGCTTCACGGTAATAAAATTGTGCCCTGTAGCGGCCAAGATACCTTAAACACCGAAACGCTAAAAAAAAGTATGTCGATACAATCCTGCCTAAATCTTTTAAACTCAACCATTCATCCACTAAGAAAAATCGTTCAATTTTTTTTATTTTTCGTGTGATCGGAAGAACCTGAGGCCATTTTAAAGAATTGACAGAAGCAAAGATTCCAAACCAGGCTATCTTCTTTTTGTTATGGCTTTGTTCGATGGCATCCTGCAATGACCCATAAGCAAGATTAACAAATTTCCCCTGTTTAAGTTTTTTCTGATCAATCAAGGGAAATGTTGTCAATAGAGCTAAGTCGCAATTTTTAATAGCTTCTTTGTGGCATTTAAATTCAGCTTTCATTTTTTTGAGAGCAATGGTTTCTACAAAGGAAGCCAAAATAAACCTTAAAACACGCGGCAGCTCAATCAATAGGACTTTTGCCGTGATGAATCCATCAAGAAACCGATTGTTGGAAGACCCTGACACGACACCCTGCAACTTAAGTTTTGATAATACGTCATAGACAAGGCGGCTGTTTTTACTGATCCAAATCTCCTGGCAACTCAATTCCTTTTTTAACTTCAGGATCGTATTGATCTTCGTAAAAAAGATAAAACTGGAACTTTTATAGGGATTTCTTTCGGCAATGAGCGAAAACCACCACACAGAGAAATTTTCTTTGGGATAAGCAAAATATTCTTTTAAATTCTTTCCATTAATTAACTCTTTTTCACCAAGGTCATAGATAAAATTGATATATTCACCTTTAAGCTGATAAGCCTCTTGATTGAACTTGCCCACAAAGTCCACAAGCTCTGCATTTCCAGGCTTTTTCTCATTGATAGATTTATTTAATCTTTCGGCAAGCCTAGACGCTCGATAGTCAATCGGACACAAAAAAACCTTATTGGTATTCTGCTGCAGAATTTTCCTTAACAAAGATGGGGCATTATCTTTTTCCGAGAGAACTAACAGAATATTTTTACTCAAAACCGCTCCTTTTTAAACAGACTTCAGCTTCTGCTCTTGTATACCGGATTTCTTATCATACATGACATTTAACAGCTCAAGAATTCCCTGTCCTAAATCGACATAGCTCGAATCAACGATCCTTTTGGCGAGCTTCGGCCGGAAATTATATGGGGTAATCTCATAATGCTCTTCATAATTCTCTTTAAGAAATTCCAGATCGATCTCGTTATTAAGCATCTCCTGAACCATAATCATGAGGTTTTTAATCTGAATAGGTTGCTGTCCGGTGATGATGACATACTGATTTTTAAATTCCTCCGAAAGGATTTTGACGCTAAGCCGCGCCGCGTCCAACACATGGATATATTCGCGGATTTCTTCTCCATCGCCTTTACGCACGATTTTTTTCTCTATAAGCGCTTGTTTCAGGATTTTATGAATCCAATTTGTTTCATCTGAGCGGGGGCCGTATAAGGAGCCGTAACGCAAAATGGTAAAATCAATATTGTGCTGCTTGTGATAAGATTCGATTAAAAGTTCGCAGGCCTGCTTGCTGGCACGATAAAAAGATCCCGCCTCGCTGTAAACATAAACCGTGCTGGCAAAAATAAAGCGCTTAATGTTATTTCGACAGCAACCCTCAAGCAAATTCACGGTCCCCATCACATTGGAATTGATCGTCTTATAGGCATTGAATTTTGCCTCGTTGATATCGGCGATTCCGGCAAAATTATAGACGACCTCCGCCCCCTTGGTAACTGTTTTAACTGCATCGAGGTCCAGGATATCACCGATGATCATTTCCTGTTCGGGTTTTAAATAAGATGAGGGGCGCAAATCAAAAATAGTCACCTCATGATTTTGCGATGATAAAACGTCTGCCACATGACTGCCCAAAAACCCGCTACCGCCAAAAATGACTACTTTCATAAAATGACTCCTCTCTTATATTTTCTCCGGGGATGATAGCCATTTAACACTTGGATTAAATTTTCAACTGCCTCCAATTCCATATTGATCCGCGCCTCGCGAGCATACGAACCGATGTGTGTTGTCAAAATAATGTTATCCAACTCTTTCAACGGGCCACTGTAGGGCTCTTGCGCAAAGACATCCAGAGCTGCTCCGGCGATTTTTTTGTTCTTTAAAGCTTCGTAGAGGGCCTGTTCATCAACGATTTCACCGCGGGCCGTATTGATGAAAAAAGCATCCTTTTTCATCTGGCTTAATGTCTTTGCATTAATCAGATTTCGCGTGCCGCCGTTTAAAGGCAGATGGATACTGACAATATCCGAATGGCTGAGAAGCTTAACCAGAGAGACATATTTGACTTTGTATTTGGCGGCAAATCTTTGGTCTCGCGAAAGATCATAGGCGATGGGGTTAACGCCGAAACTATTCATCAATTCAATCAGCCTTTTCCCGACCTGCCCCAAACCGATCACGCCTAAAATTTTTCCACGCAAAAGGTAACCCATCGGCCGATGCCAGCGTTCCTCTCTTACGGCACGGTCGGCCTGCGAAACGAAACGCACAGAATCCAAAATAAGACCGGCCGTCAATTCCGCCACCGCATCGATGACGTGAGCCCCGGTTGTAAAAAGCTTGATCTTCTTCTTTCGGGCGGCGGCCAAATCCACATTGTCTAAGCCGATCCCACAGCGGGAAATCACCTTTAAAGAATCAGCCTTGCTTATGATTTCGGATGATATCTCTTCGGTCCCGGCGATGACCGCGTCAATATCGGGCGTGTACAATTTAAAACTTTCTTCGACCGTGAGTTTACGCCCATAAGGATTCGTGATAACCTCAAAACCTTTTTCTTTAAGCCGTTTTAAAGGCACTTCGCTGTATTGAGCAAATGTGCTTAAGGTTACCAGTGTCTTCATCGTCTGTCGTTTTTGTATTTTGGGAACAGCGGATCGTTTTTCATCACTTCAATCACTTTTTTCTGATCCGCCGGCACATCAACGCTGTAGGTCTTAAAATGGCTTTCAATGAGCTTAATGCGGTAACCGTACTCCAAGATCCGCATCATATCCACCGACTCAACCGTTTCCAGCGGTGTTTGCGGCAGACTTGGGAATTTTAGAAGAAATTTCGTGCGATACGGCATAATACAAACCTGCTTATAACGGTCAAAGGGGCTCATCGAAAGTTTCGCGGAAGGAATCGGTTCGCGTGAAAAGTACAAAGCAAAATTATTTTTGTCCTTAACGACCTTGATCTCATTCTTGTCTTCAAATTCTTCGTCGGTTTCAATTTTTTTAATCAAGCAGGAGCAGACCAAATCTTGATCTTTCAAAAGCGGTTTAACAGCCGTATCGATCATCTGCGGATGCACAAGCGGCTCATCACCCTGAATCAATACAACAATGTCGGCTTTGGATTTGATTTTTTTAATGGCGTAAGCAACCCGATCCGTGCAACGGTTAAAGGTATCGGGTGTCATGATGACTTTGCCGCCAAAACCTTCCCCAACCTGCTTGATCTCTTCATTGCAGGTCGCAACATAAACTTCATCGAGGATTTTGCTCAAGGCGGTCCTTTTATAGACATGTTCGATCATCGTAACACCACAAATATCGCATAAAGGTTTTCCCGGAAACCTCCACGAACCCATCCGGGCCGGAATCACAGCAATGACTCTCATCTATTTTCTTCTTAGGTTGATATCCTTTAAATATTTTTCATAGCTTCTTTGAAAAACAAGCGTATCCAAACTAAACGCGATCAACGAATAGCCTTGCTTTAATCGCAATTTGACTTCATTCGGATCAGGGGGGATCACATGGATGCCTGCGATCGCTTTCATCTCTTTCGCCACTCGCATCACTGCGACAAGCGCCTCTTTGACCGAGGGATGCGAAAATTCCCCCGGCCGGCCCATTGAACCCGACAAATCATATGGCCCTACGATAAAACCATCCACGCCATCGACACTTAAAATACTTTTTAAATTTCTGACCGCATCGATATGTTCGATCTGAAGGATCACAACGCTTTGAGAGGCCAGTGATCTTTTATACTTTTCAAAAGAAATCCCGTAACCCTGAGCCCGCGCTAAACCCACACCCCGTCTGCCCAAAGGCGGATAACGCACCGCTTCCACCGCTTTGACCGCATCCGATTTATTATTGATCATAGGAATAATAACGCCGTAGGCGCCCGCATCCATTACCCGCTTAATCAAGGCCGGGTCATTTTCACCCACACGCACCAGAGGAACATTCCCGACAAGATCAACAATGCGTATTAGATTTTGTGCCTGCGGCAATTCAATGGCGCTGTGTTCCATATCGACAACGACAAAATCCAACGGCATCTTGGCCATCGTCTCAACGATAATTTCATTGCCGATTGTGATCCATCCGCCTAAAACTGCTTTTTTGCGGTTTAATTTTCTTTTCAGGCTATTCTCTCGCAAGGATATCCTCCTTATTCAAATCTTCCAAAACGGCATCCAGCCTTGATAAAGTCGGGATCACCGCAAAAACCGCCGGGTCTTTGAGCCAAAAGAATGTTTCGACACTCACACGTGCTACAAAATGGACACCGGTTTCTTTGGCAGCATTTAAATCCGTTATCGAATCACCCACAAAAAGGACCTCTTCCTGCTTAAAACGGTCTTTTTTCATAATATCGCTGACGATTTTATCTTTTGTTTTGGGAGAACCGTACACACCGGCAAAATATTTTATTAAGCCCTTGCTTTGGACGACCTCTTCGATCTCTTCCTGGGGCGTGCCGGAAGCGACAAACATCTCAAAATGGCCAGCGTTCTTCTGAAGGAACTCTTGCGCGCCGCCCACAAAATCGGCTGCCACAACCTTGTCTATCACAAGCTTGCGGAATTTTCGGCAGAGTTCATTGATTTTTTTTTCACTCAACGGTTTTTTCAAAATGTTTTTATAGATGTGACAAAATTTTCTCTGGCGCGAAATACCGCCATTTAAAAGATGGTACTCTTTGATTTCGTCCAGATGTTCAGGGAAATCCTTAAAAAGATCCACAAAGGCGGCTGTTTTGATATCCACCGATTCCAAGATCACTCCGTCAAAATCAAAAATAATCACTTTGATCATTTAATGGCCGGGCTTCGCCTTTCTTTTCATCCCCGAATATCCCAGATTTTTCACGATAAATTTCAGCCATTCGATATCATCGAGCGTATGCACGTCCACAAAACAGTTAGGATTATGAAAATTTTGTTCAATACCTTTTATCTTACGACCCAAGTAATTCCACGGCTTGGTCCCTTTTTCACGATTTAACCATGACTTATACGTAAAACACTCAACCGCATGATCGATTTCATGACCTTCGCTATCTTGGCGTGAACCCGAAACGGATTGCTGCAATTCGGGAAAATACGGCAGAAGCTGTCCATCCTCTTTCTTCATAATGGCGCCAGGAATAAAAGGAATCCTTCGGATCGTAACCGCTGAATCGTAATCCTTATTCTCTCTTAAGAAGTTAATGCATCTGTCAAAAATATCGGGATCGCGAAACGGGACAACACACTGCGGAATGGCAATAATTTCCAGGTCGGGATATTTATTCTTAATATAGGTTACTGCTTGATCAACCGCTTCCAAAAATTTTTCATTTTTAGCAAGTTCGCTATCGCGTCCTATCACATCTGCCCCGGCCTTTTGGGCGACTTTGGCGATCTTTTCGCCGTTAGTGCTGACAAAAATCTTATCGACCAGCTTTGAACGCTGGGCATCATAAATCGTCCAGCCCAAGAGCGTACGGCCCTTGATTCTCCAGATATTTTTACCTGGCAGACCTAAACTTCCCTCTTTGGCCATAATTAAAACCGTATTCATTAATCATGGCTCCCATTTAAACGCTTTTCCACAAAATGCAAAAAATTTAAACGCGCCTCAGGCTTATATCGATAAGCCCTATCTTCTTTACTAAATTCTTTATTTTGCCGGAGCTCAAATATTTTCTGCATGACCTCCTTAAGAAGGCAAGGTTCGGTTAAATAATAGGCTGGCTTCTGTTCAAGCGATCCCGACCCTAAAACTTCTTCTAAATTAAAATGGTTGTACCGTTTCCATTTATCAAAAAGGACAACCGGAATATCGTTTTGAACGGCCTCTTCTATGCAGGTCGAAGAATAACTAACCAAAAGGTCAGCCACCGATAACACTTTCGAGAAATTGCCTTTATTGAGGATGCTCATCCGCCGGCATTCAGGCAAAAGAAGTCGATATTCCTCTTCGGTTAAATCACAGGCCGGATGAGGTCGGACGACCAGATAACTCTCTAGCCATTCGTTGATCGCATGGATAATATCGGAAAGTGTCGAAAGATATTCATCTAAAGTTTCTGCGATATGAAAGCGCATGCCACCGCGGGTTTTCTGTGTCGTGGCATGGACAATGATTCTCATATTTTCATTGCCGTTGACAATTTTGTTTCTTATCTTCTGTCCTATCGCCTTATTTTTTTGTGTGTATAGCAAGGGGCCAGAAAAGAGACGCTCTCTTTTATCCCCGTAATAATCAAGAAATCTATTGGCCCATGGTGTTTGAACGGCCACAAATTCGTAGTCATTTAAAATAACGCTTTTGGATAGCCGATAATTCTCGATTTCTTCAAATCTGTTGTTGGGCGGCACATGGGTTCCGTGGCTAATAGACAAGGAACAAAAGCCCAGATAGCGAGCAATCTCTCCCATCGCAAAATAAATCCCATTACTGTACATCGACATCAAAAGCTGGGGCTTTAATCGGTTGAAAACTTCAATTAAGATCTTACCCATATGTTGCAGGGACAAGATTTCCTCCTTTAAGCCTCGTTCGATTTTTTCCGTCAGATACCGGCCGAAGAATACCCCTTTATAGGTAAACTGCTGTTGACCCGAGGAAATAATAAAATCAGAGATTTTATCAAACTCGCTGGCCATTTCATTTTGAAGTTTTTGATCGGCTTTAAATCGGCCATTAATCAAATCGAGCGAGATTATACCATCGATGGGATTTTTCTTTCTTAATTTCTTAAGCCAATTATCCAAAACCAAATATATCCTGTACAATTCCTGCTTAAGCGTAGATTTTCCCTCCCAAACCATAACGCTTCGGACATCAGGAACGATTTGCTGAATCTCTTTGAGCAATGCATCCATCCGATAAGAAAGCGCCGGGACAATAACCGTTTTCTTTTCCTGGCGAGTTAAAAATTGATAATCGATCCACGTTAATATTTTGCCGATCGTACGAACGGTTTTTGTTGCCAAGAAAACAAAAAAATCTTTAAGCAACGGATGTCTTTGCGGTAAACCCTCAAAAACGATTCCTCTTAATCGACAAAAATCTTTGGCCAAAAAACCTAAAAACCGCTCCCTGTCCTGTAGGAGCACATTGTTTGTATACATTTTTTGCCGATTATTCGGTAAAGAACAATAGATTTTTTCAACGCGATGCTGGCAACCAACAGCGTTTAATATCTCTATGATCCATAAAAAATGGCTCATATAAAAACGTAAATGGTAAATACAGGTCTCTTCGTAGGTCTTGGTTAAGCCATAATGGTCGGTCAGGGATAATTTCGGCAAAATCTGCATAGTCAATTCTTCGGTTTTCAAAAGGATATCATGCTGGGCCGCATTATTTAAATATTCAACCGTATCGCGGAAAGCGATATTTTGTTTTTTTAAATAAGCGCTCACTTTAGGATGGAGAGAGACGATTAGGACATTCTTTTCTTTTAAAAAATTTTGGCCGTATTTTTTTATAAAGGCTTTAGCCTCATCAAGGAACTCTAGGACTATAACTTGCATTTAAACCGTTGCCTTCCGTTGATGATTCCCGGTTTGCAACTCATAAAAATCATGGATCGACTTCTTTAAGAGAAAGCATCCCGCCCGACTATAAGGCGAAATCTCACCCTGATTGTCTCGATTGTCGTGATCAAATACCACTTTGCCAACAACCTTATACAAACCCGAGGAAATAAAAATATTGGTGTAATCGAGCTTGTAGGTATAAACCTCCCGTGCCGGAAGATGATGGTAATAGTTTTTAAGAGGTTTATCGGGCAAAAAATCTCCCAAAATGAGAAACCCACCATCGGCAACGATGCGGTCTATCTCAGCGACAGACTTCAAAAGCAAATCGCGGGCCACCCAATGAAAGACAAAATGGACAATCACCAGATCAAAGCATTCATTTTTAATCGGTAAGGAAGCAATATTCCCATATTTAAAAATGATATTCGGATATCTCTTTTCCCCGTCACTAATGGCTTTTCGTGAGGCATCGACGCCAAGACACTCGCAGCCATATTGCCTTTCGATTTCCCCAAGCCTCCAACCATTACTGCAGCCTGCTTCTAAAGCTTTCTTGGGAATGATTCCTGCTTCCCTGATTAAACGAAGGACATTATCCTTCGTCAGGATATGAAAATCATGCAATGCCTTTTTATTTCTCTGAAACCAGGCATTGCCCTCTTTTTTCATAAATATATCGGTTTGATTTTTCACTTGCATTTTCAGGAACTTTAAGGCTACGCTTAAAGGAAAAAATCTCTATTTTCTCGTTGTTTTTGACTTCACTTCTTAGCTTTAAATATTCCGCTTTTTGAAAAGCTCGCTTTGAAACGGCATTCTGTTTAAAAATCTCGGCAATAATTTCTTTAACTGCCGGGGTGGACTCTAAAAAAATTCTTGTCGCCATTTGAATCGCGCGCGTCCCGATTCCTCTGTTAAAAAATTTCGGATTAAGATTGATATTGATGAGAGCCTTTTCAGAACCGACACCATCGAACCTCACTTGGCCGAGCTTTTCCTTATCCTTCCCTTGTATGATAAATATCGTTGTTTTGCCGTTTTTTGATATCCCTTCAAACCATGTTTTATGCTGCCCATAGGGGATTCCCTCTTTATTAAAACACCACTTTCTGACCTCAGGGTGATTGCGCCAAACCCATAAATCCTTGCAGTCATTCTTCCGCGCCTGCCTTAAGGTGAAGCTCCGTGGGCTATCGTCCATGGCCTCTTTTGTTTCGCGGTTCCCCGATGCTTCGGTCGGGAAACTCCGATCCACCGCTGCTTCATCCGCCTGAGATGGACATGGGGACATCGGAGTAAAATCTTCTTTCTGTGTGGTTAGTGCGATTTTTAATAGACCGCTTTTCAATAAGGCGTCGGCCGCCTCTCTAATCCGTTCAAAAGGCAATTGTGAACGGATAGCAATATCTAAGAGGGAGTGGTTTCCATCGGAAAGATTAAGAACCCAGAGCATAGCTACCTCCCTGGCTCCGTCCTCACCAAATCCGCTGATCATACTGTAAAGTCCCCGCTTTCCCAATTGAGGCTCGCATTTAGGATTAAGATTAAGGTAGGTACTATCTTTTTCTAAGATTGAAACGACCGCTTCATATTTTTTAAAGGAATCGCCTAAATATTGAGGCTCTACAAAATCTAAATTATCGGCCGAAGTATGATATTGAGAAAACTGCCCGTAGGGGGTCCTCATCAATGAACCGATCGGCAAATTAAAACCCGGAGAACAGAATTGACGCTCATCGCTTCCCGATGGAAAAAAGTCGATGATTTTATAGGGATCTTTTAAATCAATCAGGGCTTTTTCCACCGTCTTATCAATCAAGGTATTTGCTTTGCGGCTTTTCTTGTAGGTCATTGAACCGGGATCACCCACACAGGTTGCGACTAATCCACCTTTGATATTTTCGACCCTTTCTTCATTTAAACTCAACCACGTAATAGAGCCGATTGTCTCCGGAATAAACAAAAACCGATACGAATATTTTAAAGAATGCCCTAAAAGGGATTTGGCCAAGAATGTCAAAAGGACAATTCCGCTTAAATTGTCATTGCACAAAGAGGGATGGCAAAGATAACAGGAAAACAAGATTTCTTCTTTTGAATTCCCCTCAAGAAAGAACTCACCAAAGGTAAGGCTCCCTTCTTTTAGCTCTGAGTCGATCACAACTTTATACGTATCCTCTTTTAATTGCTGGAACTGATGGTGAGTCATACAAAAGCCCCAATTCTCCTGATAATAGGACGTCCGGTAAGGTATTCGATCGGGATATTGGGGCAAAGTAAAAATATGTTTCTTTAATTCTTCGAGGTTTACCGTTTTAGAGACAGGCACACTGTAATTCAAAACATGCAGATTGGAATGCTTGAAATCTATTATCTTCTCTCCCCTAGAATTTTTAATATAAGCATCCTTAATGTTCCACTCTCTGGGTACGGTCCAATCCAACACTTTTATCCCGGTCGGCACTTCTGTGACCTTAAGGGGAATATGTTTTGAAATTATGCGCAGCGTTTTTCGAACGCCATCGCCGGTGATACTACGGCAAATCGGATAAAGCTCAACCATAAGCCCATAAATCTCTTGTCCGATATCGATGGGATCTGACATTGGTGGTTTGGGCTTCTTAGATTTCTTAGACAGTGCTTTCAGCTGCAAGTTTCCCATTTGTCCAACAAATGGCTCACGAATTTCTCGGTTTCCGACGATTCGGGACCCGATAACGAAACAATCGGAATCTCACTTTCTGTCCAATATAAACTTTTATGCTCAAAACCCGCATTTAACCGTATCAAAAGTTCTTCTATCTTGCCTTCGGGATTAAATTCTTTGAAGGCGTTGACAGTTTTTGAAACAAAGTCCGCATGGCCGCCCTTAGGGATAGCCAAAGCATAGGGCATTGAACCGATTCCATCAAAAAGCAATCCCCCGAAGATATGGCTCTTATCGGAAAGTAGATTTAGATAAAGTGGTAAATGAAAGCTCTGCGGGAGAATAATAAAACAGTAGGAAAGATTTGTATTCCCTTCCTTCAACTTCTTAAAAATTCTTATTCCCAGATGGGTGCTCAAAAGTCCGTCTTTAAATCTTTTCTGGTCGGTCAAATGACTAATAAGAATAATGGTATCCCCTTTCTTTCCTTTGACAGCGGCCTCAGCGATCTTCAATGAACCATAGCTTAAATCGCTTTTGATAACCACGCGATATTGGGAATCCGTGAATTTCTCGCTTAGGAAACGGGATAAACAGAATCCCCAATTCGAATCATAATACAGAAATGCACTCGGGACGTCGTCCTTTGATAAAGGATCCGTCCAAATATGCTTCAATAATTCCTCGCGTTCGACAATTCCATCGAAGGATTGCGAATAGGAGGCAATGCAGGAGGGGCCTTGATCATACGAGAAGATCTCCTGTCCATCTGATTTTGCCAAATATCCTTCATAGCAAGTCCACTTCTCCGGCACAATCCATTCTCCTGATTGAACCCCTGTGGGGATATCGTAAATTTTAAATGGTATTTGATCCGTTAGCGCCTGGAGACATGCGTCATAACCGTCACAAACCATATCCCGCGGGATACGGCTTAAAGCGCCGATTGTTTTGTCGATCGATGGCTGGGAGATTTTTAAATCAAAATGGCGTTTTGCAGATTGCAAGGAAGGTTTATTGGCGACATCACGGGCCTTGGTCAGAAAGTATGTATCCTTTTCCAGCAACTCTTGAACTAACTTATAAAGGTCTCGGGCCCCCACAGAAGTGATATAGCCCCGCCCCATCTTGACCGCATGTGACAATCCCCGCTCCTGCGCAATCTTATCAATGCCCAACCATTCGGATTCCAACAATTCATTGGTCAAATCACGGCAGAAATAAACCGTTGGCCTGCATTCGATAAATCCATTCTTCCGCGTGTGAATAAAAAAGAGTTTATTATACCGATAAGGCACATTTAGACTTCTTTCGATGTAATGAAAAAACGTGACAGCGACGCCAAAATTAAAATTCAGAATCAATCCGTCATTTTCATAAAAACGATCCCAGAAAGTATTTTTTCCAAAACATTCATAAGACACCTTTTGAGTAAGCTCCCTGGCTTTGGCTCCCAGGGCGGCAACGGAAAATATAGGCTCTTCGGAGCGATAAGCCTGTGGATGTCCACGGACAATCTCTGTCAAGACGCCGCATACGGATGGCGTTTTCTCAATATCAAAAACGCCCTTATTGGGGAAGGTATAAGAAAATGTCGGGACAACAAATGTCCCCTTGGAGCCGATAGTATCCAGTATAGAATCCAGAAATATTGTTTTGATATTTTCCGATGTCATGCTGCCTGCGGGAACACCAAAATAAGCGAGATTGCTATGTGAAAAAATTGTCTCATCTTTCTTAACGCCCAGGGCTTTAAGGGCGTTTAAAAAATCGGCACGTTTATAATCGTAGCCTCTTGATGTCTTTATATTAAGGGCCAAATTTCACCCCGTGTTTTTCCAGGGCTATTTTGATAAGTTTATAATTTAAAATCTCGATCGTTTCCTCTTCGCTAAAGGAAATCTGAAATTTTTCTTCCAGCGCTAAAATAAGATTAAGGTGCCTGAGTGAATCCCAGTCCGGAAGGGTATCAATGGATGAATTCTCATTGACCGTTTGGACATCGACACCAAAAATATCGGCCATCACCCGCTTTATATCCTCTTCCATAAAAGTTGTCATATTGATTTGTCATCCGTTTTAATCGTTATCCATTTAGGAATCTGAAATACAAAATTCTTTAAATCCAACCGCCATTCGGATTCCTGCGGACCTTCTTTTTGAGTGACAAACCCCCGGCGCTTATAAAAATCGGCCACCTGTTGATTTTTGCTGCTACGGATATAGCGACCCAAAAGAGTTTTGTATCCCCTGTCTTTAACATATTGAATCATATATGATAGAAAAGCATCTTCGGCATTGCGCCCTAAAATACGACAGCTTAAAAGAAAACTGTCGATCTCAGCGACCGAACCGTTGTATTTGATAATTCCTGTCCCCACAAGACCCAAATCGGATATTTTGTCTTTAAGATGCAGGTACCAGACATCCGCATCATTGTTTTTGACAAATGTCTCGATATCGCCCTCTGTATAACGGCGCGTGGTCAAATTGAACTGATTTGTCTTTTGGGTTAACTGGGCCACCCGCGGAATATGAAAGCTTCCGGGAATCCCAATGTGGGCGACGATTTGAAGCTCTGTCAAATAATCCTCAATGGATTTTGCCTCGGAATA
>Ga0114945_10000688_pt1 | contig 21807 bp, 14 predicted proteins | sample OV2TP3_FD_87194 | JGI IMG/M metagenome (GOLD analysis project Ga0114945, IMG submission 87194) | Hot spring microbial communities from Beatty, Nevada to study Microbial Dark Matter (Phase II) - OV2 TP3 | ecosystem: Environmental > Aquatic > Thermal springs > Hot (42-90C) | place: USA: Beatty...
CTTGAAGATATGCCGTAGCATAGGGGCATCCTTTCAGTGTGGGTTTTTGTTTTCCAGACCCAGATAATCTACACCGAAACTGCTCCTGTATCAATCTCCTATCGGATTTTTGCCAAACAGCAGAATTCTAAAGACCCGCATTATGAGAAAACCCCCTGCTCCATTCTACCAAGCTCCTCAAGAACAAGGTTTGCGCCAAACCTCGACTTAAGCAGGTTTATTGGAGCTTCATGGGCCAGAGAAATACTGGGTTTGTTGAGCCAGGAGAGAAAATTCTCCTTATCTTCAAACACCTCTGCGCCCTTAGCTGCGACTTCTGCAATATGAAGTATCTGCTCGGAAACAGCGCTATCAAAAAGTTTATCGGCATGGTATCTTTGCAATGTGCGCTCGCTAATAGGTAACAACTGAGCCATTTGACTCAAAGAAAGACCAAGATAGTTTGCCAGGTTTGTTAGCGCGCTTTTAGGCACGCCACGATCACCAAGCTCAATAAAGTCAAAAAAGCTATGAATCTCCTTACGCAGGACCCTTTTCCCTCCAAGGATTTTGGAGACTTCCTGTAATTCAAGCAATGACATCATGGCTAAAACGCCCTTTAGGGGTTGCTAGGGCAAGAAGTATGGGTAAGCGTCATTTGTCTTTAAATTAACGACAAATGGCGGAGATGTCAAGTGAAAAACTTGCTTTCACGACATTCAACTCGCAATCTATTTCAACTCGTAGTGGATCATCCGCCGGCGGAGGGCATCGCGGGAGATGCCGAGGACCTGGGCGGCCTGGACCTGGCTCCCGCCGCACCGCCGGAGCGCCTCCTGGACGACCTCCTTTTCGACCAGAGAGAGGTCCAGGTCCGCAGCCGGCGCGTCGCGGATGAAGCCCCGCAGGTCCGTCCCGCGAACGGGCGCGGATTCCGTGGCCCCTGCCGACGCCGCCCAGAAGGCCTCGCCGGCCGGCGGGGCGTCCTTTGGCGCGGGGTCGAACTTCAGGTCGTCCAGCGTCACCCGTCCGGTCTGGCAGAGGATGACCGCGCGTTCGACCAGGTTTCGGAGCTCCCGGACATTGCCCGGAAAGGGATGCGCCCTCAGCGCAGCCACAGTCTCCGGGGCAAACCCCTGGATGGGCCTGCGCATCTCACGCGCATACCGGTCCAGGAAGTGCTGCGCCAGAGGCAAAATGTCCTCCCCCCGCTCCCGCAGCGGCGGGACCCGGATAGTGAAAGGTGATCAGATCGACGTTGGAGGGGATGGAGACGCGACCCTCCCCCGGATACCGGCGGTCGGCCACCACCCCGTCGATGACGGCGGGAGGGGGCGACGGCGCAGGCTGGCGATAGCGCGTCGCGCCCTTCGTGGTCCCGAACCAGAGGCGCCCCTCCCGACCTGAAGGAGCATTCTGACCGAACTGCTCCCCAGGCCGTCCTGCGCCGTGAAGGTGACGAACGCCTTCCCGCCTTGTCCTGAGCTTGCCGAAGCCTGCCCTGAGCGAGCGTCCGCGAGTCGAAGGGGATCATACCGGCTCCCCCCCCGTTGGTGCCAAACCACAGAACCCCCTCCCGGTCCTGAAGGATCGACCAGACCCAGTTGTTCGCCAGACCATCCTTCGCGGTAAACGTCGTCCAGGCTTGTCCTGAGCTTTGTCGAAGGGCTTGTCCTGAGCTTGTCGAATGGGCCCCCTTGTCTCCTGTCTTCGGATCATACCGACTCACCCCGCCCCACGTGCCGAACCAGAGATACCCCTCCCGATCCTGAAAGACCGACTGCACGACGCTCTGTACCAGCCCATCCCCCACGTCGTAGGCGCGCCAGTGCCCCGTCCCGCGTCCGGCGGTGACAGTCTTGCCAGGTCCCGCCTGCACGACCTTGCCCGAACCCGCAGGCGTGGAATAAAGGGCGAACGCATATAAAAGGGGACCGGCGGACGGCCCCGGCCCGAACGCCTTTCCAAGATGCACAAGGAGAGCACTCCACGCCGGATCGCCCTGGAGCGCCTTCTGCTTCTCCTCCACCTCGGACGGCCTCCTCACCTCGAACAGCCGGCTGAACACGCTGTCCGGCGTCGCTCGCCCCCGGATGGGGGACTCAACCAGGCCGTGTCGCTTCAGAATAGGGACAAGCCGCTCCTGGTAGGCGGACTCGAACTCGGCCATCCGCTGCGGCGGGACCCGGAAGGAGAGCCGGGCCAGGGTGGGCTGTGCCCACGCCGGGAGACTGAAAATTGAAAATTGAAGAACGAAAATGAGGATGCGGGTCGAGGTTGTCATAAGCTCAAAATAGAGCAGGGGCCACCCATCGGGTCGCCCCTGCAAGGTCCCCGGCGTCCTTAGTGTCTTGGCAATTTAGATCGGCTTCAAGCCCACCCCGGCGTCACCCCGAACTCCCTCCCCGTCGCCTCGATGCGCGCCAGGTCCTCCAGTCCATAAGGTATCCCCTCCAGCCCGTACGCCTGCTCGTTTCGGGACTCGATCGTGCCCGGCAGCGTGGCCTCCGCGTAGCCCCGCACCGGCGCCATGTGCTCCCGCACCCCGCGCACTAAGTTGTCAATACCCGTTCGAAACGCCTCCGCCGGCGCGAACAGCCCGATGTCCATCACCAGAACCATCCCCCCCTGCCGCGCCCCCGGCCACCGCCTCGTCACCGCCTCCGCCTCCGGGCTGTTCATCCCCACGAACGCCCCGCCCAGGGCCGTGGCCACCCCCGTGTAGCCCATGGACTTGAAGAACGCCGCCGGGATCAGCTCCTGCAGCGCGTCGAACTCCTCCCCTCTCTGATAGTCCGCCAGGATGCACGTGGCCGCGTCCAGCACCAGCGGCGGCTCGTCCCGGCCCGGCAGCCCGAAGCAGATCGGCGGGTTGCCCCAGTACGCGGACTGGCGGGTCCTGTTCCTCCCGTCCTCCCCCCAGTACGTGACGTGGCCCCCCTGCACGGAGAACGCCGTGCACCCCTCCCGCATGGCCCGGCGCACGTAGTGCCCCGCAGACCCGTAATGGCCGATGTGACACGTGCCCCCCACGGCCACCCCCTTCGCCTTCGCCTTGGGAATGGCCATCTCCGTCGCCATCATCATCGGCGCGTAGCCCAGGCCCCCGTCCCCGTCCACCAGAACCGCCGTGTCGGTCTCCTTCAGCACCCTCAGCTCCGGCCTCGGATTGACATTTCCGTCCCGCAGGGCCCGGCAGTAGCCGGAGATCGTGCGCGTCCCGTGCGAGCGCACCCCGCGCAGGTCCCCGTTGGTCAGCAACTCCGCGAGCTGGTCCGCGTGGTCCGGCCACATCCCCGCGGCCTTCAGACACGCCCCCGCGAACGCCCGGAGCTGTTCCGCGGGAATCCGTTTGAACTCTTCCGGTGGTCGGTTCATGGAAAATTCCTTATCGTAGTGAGACCTAACCCCCCGGCCCCCTTCCCCAGAGGGGAAGGGGGAGCAGCCTTGGCTAAACGACAAGCAGGCGCGCCGCCAGAAACCCCCACCACCAGAGCCCAGCAGAAGCACCCCACATGCCGGGGGCACAAATTTCGGTGCGATCACAGGACGTCAAGGTTGCGGCGCGCCCAGCCTCCCCGGCGCTTGAGGGGTGCCCTTTCTTTTGTCCAACTTTTCTTTGGGCAAGCAAAGAAAAGTTGGAACGCGATATGGGTTATCAAGCGTACCCAAAGCGGACAGCATCTGCTGTAAATTTGCTTAACACCCGCTCCCGGACCTCCTCAAACAGCTCTCGCGTCAAAAAATGTACCCCCGGCAGATCCCCCTTTCTTCCGCCCACGAAGACCTCCGCCGGCAGGTCGTAGTCCTCCTCGGTCGCGCCCTGCCGCTGCTCCAGCGCGAACCCCATCAGGTGCGACCGGTACGTGGCGTCCAGGATGCGCTCCGCCGTCATCGGAATCCCGTAGATCGACGCCACCGAGTCCGCCACCTGCGTCGGCGGGGCCATCGCGAACAGGCACCCCCCGTGCAGGTTGACATTGATCATCTTCCACCCCTCGTTCGCGATCTTGTCCACCCAGTAGTCCGCCGACTCCGGCTTGCACTCCGGGTCCGTCGCATACAGCAGGAACGTGCGCATAGACATGTGCCCCCCCGCCGTGGCGAACGGATAGCCCGGATTCGTCTGCCCCAGGTAGGCCGACAGCTCCACCCCCTTCGAGTGCATCGCGAACCCCTCCCCCCCGATCGCCTCCGAGATCGCCTTCACCCCCTTCCCGAACAGCGGCTCCAGCCCGCTGGCGATCTCCTCCATCACCCGCGCGGCCCCCTCCGCGTCCCCGAACTGAAGCCCCCCGGCCACCTGTCTCCCGTTCCGCGAGTTGTAGTCCATCAGGAACGACAGCACCACATTCACCGAGATCGCGTCGAACCCCAGGTCGTCCGCCAGCCGCGCCAGCGCCAGATTCTGGCCCAGGTCCAGCACCCCGTTGTTCGGCCCGGACAGCTCCATCGGCTCAAACTCATAGCGCCCCACGTAGGGCCCGTGGTTCCGCCTCGCCACGCGCGGATTCGGGTCCTTCCCCCCCTCCGGCGCCGCGTAGACATCCTGGTGGCACGAAATCTGGCACCCGAAGCAGTTCTTGTCGATCACGATGTATTGCGCCGCCTCCCGCGTCGCCTCTAAGTGCACCGGCGTCGCCAGGTTCTCCCCCCTCGGCTCAAAGTTTCTGACCGGCAAGATGCCGAAGCCATCCAGCAGCCGCTCGTTCCGGCCCGTCCCCCCTCGCCCGTCCTGATTGTTCGGGTGCCGGTAGTTCTTGCTCTGCTCCCCCCGCCCGATCTCCCGGTTGATCGGCTTCATCCGCTCGTCCCCTTTGAGGGCGAGGTCCTCCTCCGCACACGCGACGATGGCGATGATCCCCTTGGAGCCGAGCACCGACCCCATCCCCAGCCGGCCCGCGAACCGCATCTTGTCCTCGCCCGACTGGAGCTGCTCCGTCGTGGACCCGGCGATGCTCGCGTACCAGACCGTCTGCCAGTGCTCCCCCGCAGGCCCCAGCACCGCGAAGTGCGCCGGAAAGTCGCGCCCCTCCGGCCTGTTAAACCGCTTATTCAGGTACTCGAACTTCTCGGGCGTCCGCGCCCCCACGACCTCCGCCGGAGCGGGCAGCAGCGAGACCTCCGGCCCTGACGGCGTCTGCTTCACGAGCAGGATTTGCGGCGTCTTCGCCGCCCCGACCAGGATCAGGTCGTCGATCCCCGTGGCCCGGAACTTCCGCCCGAAGCACCCGCTCATGGCCGACCAGGCGGCCATGGGCATCCCCTTCCTCGTCCGCTTGAGCGGGGAGTAGCCCGTGAAATAGGCCCGCAGCCCCGTCATGTAGGCCGTCCCGGTCAGGCACCCCGTGTTGATCATCAGCGGGCTGTCCGGCGCAAACGGGTCGGTCACGCGGTACTCCGACATGACCTTGAAGGACCGCCCGATGCCCCCCAGGAAGTCCATGTCGTCCTGCACGGGCAGCTCCCGGAGATCGACCATCTTCCCCGCTGAGACATCAAAGATTCCCCGCGTGAAACAGAAATCGGCCGCCTGCCCCGGCGTATCTATCGTGGCCCTCATGAAGGCGCTCCTTTTATAATAATGAGCCTGTATCCATCCTCTTCAGGCTTCAAATATAACACAATCCAGGCCCTCTGACAAGAATCGGCGTCCGCCCCATCGACGGCCCCGAAACGGGTCACTCCCCTCCGGGCCTGTAGCCGTCCACCAGCGACAGGATGCGTTCGGCCACGCGGGCGCCCAGCGCGGCCGCCATCTCGTCGATCATCTCGGACCTTTCGCGCAGCCTCTGCCGCGCCCTGAACCGTTCATCCTCCCCCTCCAGACGCACGAGGTCGCCGTACCGCTCGACCCAGAGGTCCTGTCGCCCGATCCCGTTGGGGTCCGCATATTCCACGCCGTCGCGGACCTCCTCTTCGACGGAATCCCCTTTCAGGACCTCGCCCGTCCCGGTGTCTACGACCCGGTAGCTCACCCGGCACGTCACCCGGACATCCTTTTTCACGATGTAATACGTATGCTCACCCGTCTTCTCTCGTTTCTTCTTCTCCCGCCCCTCGGAGTCGAGATAAGCGACCTCCTGCGTCAGGAACGCCCGGTGCGCCATCCGGTTGCTGGCGTGGGTCAGTGAAGCGACCTCCACCTCCCCGAAGGCCACCGCCGCGATGCCCGACGCCTTCAGGGCCTGGGCCACCTGCGTGGGGTCCGCCGTCCGAGCGTCCAGCCCCCTCCCCTTGAGGTCCCAGTCTAGCCGGTTCCCCACGACCGGCTCCACGTACGGCGGCAGCCCCTTCAGAAGCGCCCTTTGCAGCGCCCCGTTGAGACCCTCCTCCAGGGCAGCGCGCCCCTCCTCCTGCCGGAGCAGGTCCACCGTGCCGGACTCCGACAGGGCCTCCCACGCGCGCCTCAGCGCCCCCGGCCTGGACGCCCCGGTCCTCATCCGGGCCGTCACGGGGAACACAGCGAGACGGTAGCGCCCCTTCTCCACGGCCTCCCGCATCAGGGAGTCCGCATCCTGAAAGTCGGAGATCAGGTCGAGGGCGGCCTCGAAGTCCTTGTATGCCGTGATGTAGGCCCCCCGCCTCAGGTTGTCCCGGCCCGACGTGTAGATGCTCAACGCCGCCCTCTCCAGCTCCCCCGGCGCGAGATACCTCGCCACGGCGGGCACGGACACGACCTGAGCGCCCCCCATCAGCGACGCCGGCCTCCCCGACGGGCCGTCGTCCGGCGCGGACTCCCTCTCCGCCCGGTTGAACCTCCAGTAGCCCACCAGCCCCGGCTCTTTGCCCGTCAGCGGCCGGTCCATCCGGGAGACGACCTCCTCCCGCGTGCGCCGCCTGTCCCAGACCCGGAACTCGGCCACATAGCCCTGAAACAGCTCATCCCCCGGCCAGTTCGACCTCCCGATGAAGTTCTGCCCCGCCGGGGCCTGGTCCAGCCCGCCCTCGTAGCGGTCCGAATCTACCAACCTTCCGTCAACGTAGAGTTCCATCCCGCCCGGCCCGCAGACCGCCGCCAGGTGATGCCAGACACCCGCCTGGATGACCCCCTCCGCCCTGGCCCGGTGGGCCTTCCCCTTCCGGTCGTAAATGGCAAACTGCACCGTGGAGGTCTGCTTCTCGTTCAGCACGAGGACCGCGTTCCCCTCCCGCCCGAAGTCGAACACCCGCCTCCAGGCGTTGAACTGCTCCCACCGGACCCACGCCTCGACCGTGGCCTCCGTCAGGTGGTCAAAGAGGTTGGACGGCAGCGCCACGTACCCGCTCTTCCCGTCGAGATGGAGGACGTTCATGGAAAGCGCGTCGTCCTGCTGCCCCCACGACGAGTTGTGCCCCGTCAGGCCCATCAGAACGATCAGAAGCGCAAGCGCCCGTTTCATACTTTCCACCTCCTATATCCCCGGCCGGTTCTTCGTCCCGTATCCGGTCAGCTCCACGTACCCGCGCCCGACCCGCGCCCCATCGGAGTTCTTCACGGATACCGCCCCTTCCCAGTAGAAAAGCCCCCCGGCCAGCCTGGCGCGGTTCTCCTGATCCGCCAGTTCCGGCGCGACCTCCACGCGCAGCCCCTCCCCCGGCAGCTCCACGACCCAGCGGGCGGGATATTCCGCGCCGGTGTGAGGGCTCTTCCACGTCTTCACGGCCCGGACGCGCCACGCCTCCGGCGTGAGATACTTCGCCTCCCCCGCCTGCGTGACCAGAGTCCCCCTCGCATAGTCGACTCTCCCCACCCCATCGCGCAGCAGGTAGAGCATCACCTCCCGTCCGTCGTCCATCTGCAGACTGAACCAGTCCCACCCCACCTGATCCTTTCCGAGCTGGTTGGACCCGAACTCCTTGTCCATCCAGCTCTCCCCCCGCACCCGCCACTGCCTCCCGTCCAGCGACAGCGTCCCCTCCGTCCGCAGCCGCGTGAAGCTGTAGTACTGGCTCGCCGCCGTCGCCCCTCTCCCCTTCCGGCTGTAGCCGTTCGGCCCCTGAAAGACCGGCGGCTTGAGCGGCCGCGTGGACAGCCGGAAGGCCGCGCCCTGCGCCTCGTCCCGCATCTCAAAGTCGAACGCCTCCCCGTTCCAGCGCAGCGTCCACTGCCCATCCGTCCCGGCCGGCCCCCGGCTCCACGCCATCAGCGGGTCAGGGTACGCGTTGAACCCGCCCAGCAGCGGGACCGCGCGATACAGCGCCTCGCTGAACACGTGCCGCCCCGCCGTCAGGTCGCTGACCGCCGCGTGCCCAACGATCAGGTCCCGCGCGGCCCAGTCCGAGGCCAGGTCCGGCCGCCCCGTCAGAAGCCCGACCCGGAAGAACGTGAACTGGTAGCCGAACCGCCGCGTCGAATCCCCCTCCGCGCTCAGGTGTCCCGTGAAGTACCACCACTCCGTCCGGTAGCCCTCCCGCGCCCAGTGGTCCTGCGGAAACGCCCAGACATAGTCCGGCCGCGCGGCCTTCCACTCCTCTGCGTGGGTCGCCCCTGCGAAAAGGCACAGGCACAGGAACGCGCGATTAAATATCATCTCTGCTCAACTCCCTCGCCGGCGTCTGACTCGCCCGCAGCGCGGGGTACAGACTCGCCAGGACCGCCGCGGCCAGAATCGTCGCGGCCTGCTGCGCGACCGCCCCCCACGGCCAGTGGACCTGAATCGTCCACCCGAAATAGGCCCGGTTGATCGCGAAGATCAGGATCATCGCCAGGGCGACCCCCCCGGCCAGGCCCAGCCCCAGGCCGAGGACCCCCACGCTCAGCCCCTCCCCCACGAACACCCGGAAAATCTGCCACCGCTGCGTCCCCAGCGCCCGGTAGAGCGCCAGCTCCGAGACCCGCTCCCGCGCCTGCGCCAGCAGCGTCAGCGTGATCCCGCTGACCGCGACTAAGAGACTCATACCCTGCAAGACCTGCGTGACCGCGAACGTCTGGTCGAAGATGGCGAAGATCCTCTCGCGCAGCGTGCGGTTGCTCCGGATCTGCAGCGGATACGCGGCAAACCGCGCCTTCAATTGATCCACGACCTCTTCCGGGTCATACCCCGGCTTCAAATACAGGGCCAGGTTGTGGATCGCCCCCGGCCCGAAGCGTTCGTTCATAGCCCGGAGGTCCATCGCCGCCGCCCCCCCCTCCGTGGTGTAGTCGTAATACACCCCCGCCACCCGGAGCCTCATCTCCCCCCCCGGCCCGTAGACCGGCAGCCAGTCCCCCACGCCCAGCCCGGCCTTGCGCGCCAGAGGCTCGCTGATCAGCGCCGCCCCCTCCTCCCGCACCTGCCGGAGCGCCTCCCCCCGGTCCCCGGCCAGCAGCGGAAACCGGGCCTCCCCATCCGGCAGCCCCATCTCCACCCCGCCCAGGACGATCCGCCGCTCCCCCGTGTAGGCGAAGAACTGCCGCAGCCGGTCCACAGCCCTCACCCCCGGATGCGCGGCGATCGCCGAGGCCAGACTGGTATCGAGCGTCGCCTCCGCGCCCGCCCGCGACCACGAGTCCGTGGTGATATAGACATCCGCCTGCGCCGTGGCCCCCACCCAGACCTCCACCGTCCGGCGGAAGCTCCCGATCATCAGCGTGATCCCGATCAGCATGCTCACGGCCACGGCCAGGGCCGCCACCGCGAACGAGGTCGTCTGAAGCCTTGCGCTCAGCGTCCTGAAGCTGTAGCCCAGCCCGAACCCCCGCGCCGGCGCCCGCCCGCAGACCTGTTGCACGATAAACGGCGTCACCAGCGGAACGCCCAGCAGGACCGCCAGGCCCAGCACGAACCCGCCGGGCCGGTAGCCCTGCCCGAACCCCCAGAACCAGAGGCCCGCCGCGCCCACCAGCCCCCACCCCGCCAGGAACAGCCGGAGGGCCATCCCCCCCACCCTCTCGTGCAGCGTGAACGCCGCCAGAAGGGACCGGGTGTCCCTCCGGCTCACGTCGAGCGCCGGGAAAACGGCCCCCGCAATCGCCCCCCCGATCCCGATCAGGCCCGCCAGCCCGTAGACCTCCGGCGGCACGCGCAGGGACTCGATCTGATCCAGCTGATAGAGATTGGTCAGAGTCGCGCTCACCGCCCTCACGCGGGCCGTCGCCGCCCAGTAGCCCAGCGGCAGCCCCATCCCGACGCCCAGGACGGCCAGAAGGACCACCTCCCCCACGATCAGCCCGAACACCTGCCCCCGCGTGGCCCCTGTGGACCGGAGCAGCCCGAACTCCGCGCGCCGGCGCACCAGGGCCGCCTGCGTGCTGCTGTGGATCAGAAACACCCCCACGAACAGACTGATCAGGCTCAGCGCCGTCAGATTCAGCCGAAAGGCGCTGAGCAGCCGCTCCGCCTGCTGCCTCCGCTGCTCCGGCGTGACCAGCTGGACCGAAGGGCCGAGCCGCGCCCTCAGCCGGCCGATCAGGTCCCCGGTCGCGACGCCCTCCGCAGCCTTGACGTCCACCTGATGAATCTCCCCCCGGCGTCCCAGAAGGCCCTGCGCCTGCGCGATGTCCATGACCGCGAGCTTGCGGCTGGCTAAGGGGCTGACCCGCTGAAAGTCCACCAGCGCCCCCACCACGAGCCAGGCCCGCCTCGACCCGCTCGACACCTCCACGGAGTCCCCGATGGACCAGCCCATCTCCCTCGCCAGCGACGGCGTCACCGCGACCCAGCCGGGCCGGCCCAGCGCCCCCGAGGCGTCCCACCCCTCGCCCTCCCACGGCAGGGGCGCGGGGGCGAAGAGATCCACCCCCAGGACCTCCAGGTAAAAGTCCACCCGGCCCGTCACGGCCACGTCGACCCGGTAGATCGGCCAGGCTGCGGCCACCCCCGGCTCGGCCAGGACCTCGACATAAAGGGACTCCGGCAGCGCCGGCGTCCGGCCCAGGACGCTGAAGTCCGCCTCCCCGCTCACCGCCTGGACGCCCCCCTCAAACGCCCCGAGCGCGTTCCGGTTGATGATCTGGATGCAGAGCACCGACGCCACCCCCAGCGCCACCCCGAACGCGCTCAGGAGGTAGAGACCGCGCCCCTCCCGGAAGTGGGCGAGCAAAGTCTTTAGAAAGTACCGGATCATGACGCTTCCAGCATCCCGCTGTGCAGATGCCAGACCTCATCCGCAAGCGCGGCCAGGTCCCGGTCGTGCGTCACACAGATCAGCGTGCTCCCCTCCTCCGAGACGAGCCGGAGCAGCAGGTCCATCACGACGCGGGCCGTGGCGTCGTCCAGGTTGCCCGTCGGCTCGTCGGCCAGGATCAGCCTGGGCCGGCGCAGCAACGCCCGGCAGATCGCCACCCGCTGCATCTCCCCCCCGCTCAGCTTCTGCACATTGTCCTCCGCCCGGTCCGCCAGCCCGACCCGCTCCAGCAGTTCCCGCACCCGCCTCCCGAATGCCTTCGGCCTCCCCCCGGCGATCAGCTCCGGCAGGGCCACGTTGTCATATACATTCAGATGGGGCAGCAGGTAGAAAAACTGAAAAATGAGCCCCACCGCGTCCCGCCGCCGCAGCGTCCGATCCCGCTCCGACAGCCCGGCCAGGTCCCTCCCCAGCAGAGCGATCTCCCCCCCCGTGGGCAGGTCGATCCCGGCGGCCAGGTGCAGGAACGTGGACTTGCCGCTCCCGCTCCTCCCCACCAGCGCCACCTTCCGCCCCGCGGCCACGTCGATGGACACGTCCCTTAGAACGACCCGGCGCCCGCTGCTGGATGAGTTATAAATCTTCGATACATGTCGGAATGAGAGGACTGGATCGTTCAAGACCCCTCCCCCTGTCCCCCTCCCCCGGAGGGAGAGGGGGAATAGACTTGGCAAAACGACAAGGGGCGCGCCAGGGCGGTGGAACGCGACCTCATGGGAGCGTTAGGAAGGGTGGGAAACCCCCACCGCAGGCGTCCAGCAGAAGCAACCCACCTACCGGGGGCACAAATTTCTGTGCGACCACAGGACGTTGAGGTTGCGGCGCGCCCAGCCTCCCCGGCGCTTGAGGGGCGTGCTTCTTTTGTCCAACTTTTCTTGCACGAGCAAGAAAAGTTGGAAATCCTATCCCAAATCCTTCAGCACCTCCTGCGCCGCATTGTGCCCCGGCAGCCCGCTCACCTCGCCTCCGGGGTGCTGCCCGGCCCCGCACAGGTAGAGCCCCTTCAGCGGCGCGCGGTAGGCCGCCAGCTCCGGCAGGGGCCGGTTCCAGAACAGGTGTTCCCCCGCGTGCTGCACGTGCCAGATGCACCCGTCCGTCAGCCCGTTCTCCCGCTCCATGTCCAGCGGCGTCCGCAGCCTGCAGTCCCGGATCGCCCCCCGGAAGTTGGGCGCATACGCCGTGATCTGGCCGATCAGCCGCTCGGCCACCCGCTCCCGCGCCTCGTCCCATGTCCCCTCACAGAGCCTGGCGGGCGCCGGATAGACCCACAGGGACGCCGTGTGGTAGCCCGGCTGCGTCAGGCTGGGGTCCGTGAACGATGGGATCGAGAAGCTGATAACCGGCGCTCGCGGGGGCCGCCCCGCCTCCAGGTCGTCGTAGGCCGCGTCGATCCCGGCGCGGGAATGTCCCAGGACCACGGAGCCCTGAGGGGGCCGGTCCGGGTCCCCGTCCCAGCCCCTCCACTGAGGCAGCTCCGAGATCACGGCCAGAAACTTGTAGCAACTCACGTGCGTGATCAGCCCCTCCACGCGGCTGCGAAACCCCGCCTCCACCTGCCCCGGCGCGAGCAACTTCAGGAACGTCCGCTTGGGGTCCAGGTTGGACACCACGACCCGGCCTCGCGCCTCGGACCCATCCTCCAGCCGCACGCCGATGACCCTTCCCCCCTCCACGAGGAACCGATCCACGCCCCGGCCCACGTGCACCCTCGCCCCCGCCTCCTGTGCGGCCTCCTCCATCATCCGGCTCACCGCGCCCATCCCCCCGCGCGGGTACCCGTAAGGAGGCGCTTCCCCGGTCCCCTCCTCCGGCCGGTTGATGGAGCTGTAGGCCAGGTGCAGGCCGAGCGGATTGCGCCCCACGGCGACCCCCTCCCCGGCGTACATCTCTCTCAGGAACTCGGACGGGAGAAACGCCTCGTGCAGCCCCCGGATGCGGGTCGTCAGCGCCCGCTCCAGCGCCTCCGCCGCCGGCGTGTCCGCCGCCTTCGCGCGCGCCTCCTCCAGCGTGGGCGGCGGCCCCAGCCGGTAGGGCGCGAACAGATCGATCAGCGCCCGTTTGAAATCGCCGTACCGGCGCGCCCCCGCTCGCTCCTCCGCCGTCAGCCGGCCCTCCGCCGAAAGATTGCGCGACGAGGCGTGACCTCCGGGTCCATAGTAAGTCCCGTCCGGGCAGAGCCGGATGCCCCCCTCGCGCTTGCACATCGCCAGACCCCGCCCGTACAGGCGCAAATCCCGGATGATCTTCGGGTGGATCGCGTGCGTCATGTGCGCGCACGTGGAGAACCGGAACCCCGGCCAGAGCTCCTCCGTGATCGCTGCCCCCCCGGCGAACGGACGCCGCTCGAACAGGTCCACGCGCAGCCCGGCCCGCGCCAGGTAGGCCGCCGCCACCAGCCCGTTGTGCCCTGCCCCCACGATGATGACATCCGTATCCATAGTTCACACCCATTTATCCAGCCATGCGAACATCTCTTCCTGCATCTGCCGGTTCAGGCAGTGCGGCACGTCGTAAAATCGCGCGTCGAACCGCTCGCCGTGCCCCCAGTCCTCGTAGACCCTGCGGATGTCCTCGCACGCACCCCGCATGGAGTCCATCGTAAACAGCCGGTCCTGCACGCACTGGAGCGCCATCAGCGGCCTCGGCGCCCCGATGGCCGCGATGTCCGGGTGGTCCAGCGCGCGATAGACCGACGGCGCGGTGTAGAGCCCGATGTGGCAGCGCGTCTCGTGCAGGAGCTGGTCCCCGATGCGCGCCATCCACCCGGCAATGGCCGCGGCGCGCAGCCCCGTCTCCGCCCCGAACAGGTACGTGCTCCGCCACCCGCCCCCCGACAGCCCCGCGCACGCGGCACGGCCCGCGTCCACCTCCGGCCGCGACAGCAGATACTCCAGCGCCCGCCGGTCGTCCCAGACCACGACCCCCATCCAGCTCACCCCCGCGAAATTCGCGTGCTGGTTGAGCGCCGGCGTCACCTGCGCAGCGTGGTTGTTGAACGCCGCGGCCCACTCCCGGCTCCCCTCCGGCCACTTTTTCAGCCGGACCCGCACGTCCTCCGGCAGGTCCTCCGCCGCCATCCGCCGCTCCCCCCAGCCCAGCGCATCCGTCACCAGGACCACATATCCGCGCCGCGCCAGCTCGCTCGCCCAGAACCGCCCCTCGTAGCCCTTCTCCACGAACTCCATCAGCGCGGGCGAATCGCTCAGCCCCTCCACCAGCTTCTCCCGCCCGTGCGTGTAGAACCCCCCGTGGTCGTGCAGCGCCAGCACGCCCGGAAAAGGCCCCTCCCCCCGTTCAGGAATGAGCAACTCCCCCCTGATCCGGTGATGCCGCGTGGAGGCGAACTCCACGGTCTCCCGGACGTACCCCTCCTCCGGCGTCCAGGTCAGGACCCGCGCGTCCAGCGGGACCGGCTCCGGCGAAAAGTCCAGCCGCTCCAGCAGCGCCGCCCGCGCCCGTTCGGACCAGCCCTTCGGCCCCATCTCCCGGCATCTCGCATACGACAGCGTCCTCCCCTGATCCCGCGCCAGGGCATCCATCAACCGCCCCAGAGAACCCAGATAAGGTTGAAACATGGGAATTCCTCCAGACCCCTCCCCCCATCCCCCTCCCCCAAAGGGAGAGGGGGAGAAACCTGATCATTTATCTACAACCCCAATCTCACCCACCGCACATCCGTACACCCCACATCCCCCGCGTAGTACACAACCATCACATCCCCCTCCGGCAGCGCCTCCGCGTAGGGCAACCCGAAGCTCCAGACGCTCATCTCTGCCAGCATCTCCCCCGTGTCCCGCGCCCGGTCCCGCCCCTGCTCCCGGTACTCATACAGCGCCACCTCCGTCTCCGCCCGGAAAGGCGCATCCACGCCCTCCGCCAGCCTTGCCCGGATGGACCGCGTCCCGTACCGGTCCACCCAGGCCAGGACGGCCCTCCCGTCCGGCAACATCGCCGGATGCGACGCCTGGTCCGCAAACCCGATGTCCTCCGGCGCGGTCCACGTCGCCCCCTCGTCCCGGCTGACCCTCCGGCGAATGTTCAGATACGTCGCCGTCTCCCGGTCATAAGTCCATGTAAACGTCACCACCCGCCCATCCGGGGCCACGCCGGCCCGCTGGTCCCAGTTGAAGAACCTGGCCGCCGGGTCCTGCGCCACCGTGACCGGCTTGCCCCACGTCCTCCCTCCATCCCCCGAATACACATACACGACCCGCTGGTACCACTTCGACCGGTCCTCATACGGCTTGTTCGTCTCGATGCTGACCGCCAGCCTCCCGCTCCGGAGCCTCAGAACCGGACTCGTCAGACTCGGCGGCCCCACGTCCTCCGGCACGGGCACGACCCTCCACGGCGACCACGAATGCCCCAGGTCCCCCGACTCCGCCACCAGGACCGCCATCGGCAGACATCCCTCCGTATCAGGGTTGAACAGCGGCCTCCCCGGATGCGCCTCCCGGTCCACCCAGAGCGCCGCGGCCATCAGCCGGTCCCCCTCCAGCGGCGTGAGGTAGGCCACCTTCAGGGACCCTCGCCTCCCATCCACCACGCACGAGAACGGCATCGCGGGCGCGCCCCAGCTCCTCCCTCCGTCCCCCGACCGGCGCACCTCCACCGTCTCATCGTCCGAGTCCTTCGTCGTCCCGACCCGATAGGTCGCCAGCAGCGCCCCGTCGCGCAGGGCCGTGACCGCCGGGAACGTCCCCAGCGCCCGCCTGGTCCCCCGCTCCCCCCGGTTCAGGATGCCTTGCTCGATCATTTTCATCAGCCCTACCTCATATTCGCCGCCAGGACCGTCTTCCTCAGCCGCACGTTCTTCGGCGTCACCTCCACCAGCTCGTCGTCCTTGATGAACTCGATGGCCCGCTCCAGCGTCATCGGCGTCACCGGCGTCAGCAGGACATTCTCGTCCTTGTTCGCCGCCCGGATGCTGTGCTGGTGCTTCTTCTTGGTGGGGTTCACGTTCAGGTCGTTGTCCCGGTTGTGCTCCCCCACGATCATCCCCTCGTAGACCATGTCCCCCGGCGACACGAACAGCGTCCCGCGCGGCTCTAAGTTGAACAGGGCGTAGGGCACGGCCTCCCCCTGCCGGTCCGCCACGAGCGACCCTGAGACCCGCGACACGAAGTCCCCCCGGTACTCCTCGTACCCCTGCAGGTAGGAGTTCATGATCCCCGTCCCCTTCGTGTCCGTCAGAAACTCGCTCCGGTACCCGATCAGCCCCCGCGATGGGACCGTGAACTCCAGACGCACCCGGCCCGTGCCGTGGTTCACCAGGTTCACCATCCGCCCCTTCCGGCGCGACAGCTTCTCCGTCACGATCCCCGTGAACGCCTCCTCGCAGTCGATGAACAGATGTTCGATCGGCTCCAGCGTCCTCCCCTCCTTCTGCCGAAAGATGACCTTCGGCCGGCTCACACTCAGCTCGAACCCCTCCCGCCGCATCGTCTCGATCAGGATCGCCATCTGGAACTCCCCCCGGCCCTTGACCACGAAGTGGTCGGCATCCTCCCCGTCCTCCACCTGAACGGCCACGTTGCGCAGCGTCTCCTTGCAGAGCCGCTCCCGGATCTTCCCCGCCTGCACCATCTCCCCCTCCCGCCCGGAGAGCGGCGAGGTATTGGCCGAGAACCGCATCGAGATCGTCGGCTCGTCCACCGTGATCCGCCTGAGCGCCCTGGGGGCCTCCCGCGTGCAGATCGTGTCCCCGATGTGCACGTCCTCAATCCCCGCCAGGACGATGATGTCCCCCGGCGCCGCCGACTCCACCGCCCCGAACCGGATGCCGTCGTAGACCTGCACCTTCGACACCTTCAACGGAGTGACCCGACCGTCCTCCCCCACGCAGACCAGATTGTCCTGGAACCTCACGGTCCCGTGAACGACCCGGCCCACGGCCAGGCGTCCCAGATAGTCCGAGTAGTCCAGGTCGGACACCAGCATCTGAAAAGGCTCGTCCGGGTCGTACGAAGGCGGCGGGATCTCGGCCAGGATCGTCTCGAACAGAGGGATCAAATCCCCTCCCCGTCCCTCCAGCGTCCGCTGCGCGACCCCCTCCCGCCCGACGGCGTACAAAAAGGGGAAATCCACCTGATCTTCGTGCGCGTCCAGGTCGATGAACAGGTCATAAATCTCGTCCAGGACCTCCTTCGGGCGGGCGTCCTTCCGGTCGATCTTGTTGATCACCACGACGATCTTGATCCCCCGCTCCAGCGCCTTCTTCAGCACGAACCGAGTCTGCGGCAGCGGCCCCTCCGAGGCGTCCACGAGCAGGATCGCCCCGTCCACCATCATCAGCGCCCGCTCCACCTCCCCCCCAAAGTCCGCGTGCCCCGGCGTGTCTAAGATGTTGATCTTGACCCCCTGCCACGTCACGGAGCAGTTCTTCGCGGCGATGGTGATCCCCCGCTCCCGCTCCAGGTCCAGGCTGTCCATCACCCGCTCGTCCACCTTCTGGTCCGGCCTGAAGATGCCGCTCTGCCGGAACATGAAGTCCACCAGCGTCGTCTTGCCGTGGTCCACGTGCGCGATGATGGCGATGTTTCTCAACTTCGGGTTCTGCGCAAGAGGCTTCATAGAATCTCCCATATCACGAGATGAGTCCGCCGGAACACCCGGCGCTAAAACGGTACGCCGAATCCCCCCGGCGCGTCAAGGGAAATCTTCCCCGGCGCAGATTCCGCTTGCCCCGGAGGGTCAAAAGCCCTAAATTCCCCCTGGCTGGCCCGACAAAAAACCATACCGGACGACCTCTGTCCGCCGCAGGAGACGCCACACCAGCCCGCAAGGCGCCTGCTTATCCCTTGGACACACGCGAGGGGATAGGTGGGCGCTTTTTTTGTGGAGGAAGCCATGCTGCACAAGACCCGAAACCTTGTCGAAGACTGGCGAAAGGGCGACGCGGAGAAGCTCGCCCGGCTGATGATGGAGGCCGCCGTGGCCTGGCCGGGAGGGGGGGGCTGGCAGACCACCCCGGAGGAGGAGGAGCGCCACATCCGCGAGAGCAACCTGATCGGGGCCTTTGTGACGGAGGACAGCCGGCGGATCATCAGCATCTGCACCCTCCGGGCCAGGCCCGGCCAGAAGGAGCACGCCTTCATCCCGCACCTCAACTGCCACCCGGACTTTCACGGGAAGAGACACGGCAAGTCCGTGCTCTGGGCCGCCGTGGAGCGGACCTGCGAGGCGGGCTACCGGAAGGTGGACCTCTACACCTGGCCGGGGAACCTGAAGGCCGTCCCCCTCTACAAGAAGATGGGATTCATGTGGCGTCCCGACAGCGCCGTCCAGATGGAGAACTTCACGCCCGCCGCCCGGAGGCACCCCCTCGGAAGGGCCTACTTCGCCCGGCACGACTGGTACGAGACCCAGGTCCGGTCCCTCAAACTGGAGGAGGACCTGGTGAAGCGGGGCGAGGTCCGGGTCTACGAATACCTCTGGCGCGCCGAGGACGGCGAATTCCTCAGAATGGTCTTCGACCGCCAGAGCTGGGGGATCGTCGAGGTCGAGAACAACGACCTGCTCATCTCGTGCAGCCTGACCGGCGAGAGACTCGTCGCGGGCATCTCCCACCCCGTGCGCTGGCGGATCGTGAACCGCCGGCCCGCCCCCGTCCGCGTCCTCCTGAGCGCCTCCGGCGACCCGGGCGTCGAGGTCCGGAGGCGCGAGATGCTGCAGGTCAGGGGCTCCGCCGAACTGGAGGGGACGTTCGTCATCGACCCGAACATCCCTGAGAAGACGCAGGACCCCAGGGCGGCGGTCCTGCGCACCGACCTGCTCATCGACGGCGTGGAGGTCCAGCTTGCCGCCGGGATCGAGGCCCAGCAGGCCGTCGCCATCTCCGTGGACACGCCCCGGTCCATCCTCAGGCCCGGCGTCCCGCAGGAGGTGGTCCTGACCCTGCGCTCGAACCTGAAACGAAGGTCCACGGCGCGCCTCTCGGTCCTGCCGGCGGGAGGGGCCACCGTGGAAAGGCGCGAACACGCGATCCCGCTCGCCCCCGGAGGCGGGGCGGAGGCGCGCGTGCCCGTGAGGGCGGAGGCCGGGCCGGTCAGACTGAACATAGAGGGGGTCGCCGGGAAGGAGCGGGTCCCGATCAAGACCAGGCAGGTCGATCTGCTGTCCATCGAGCCGGGAGGGGTGTCCGGCTGCGTCGGGGAGGAGCGCGCCCTCCTGTGCGGCGGCGGGCTGATGGCCAGCGTGGACCTGCGCAGCGGCGGCGTCTCGGCCTACCACCGGCTGCGCGCGGAGCGGGCCTACAGGCTCCACCTGTCCGGCCCAAGGCTCGGCCCCCCCTTCTCCTGGGAGGACTTCTTCCAGGAGAAGGCGGAGGCCTCCGTCCAGGAGGAGCCCTGCGGCGCTGCCGTCCGAATTCGGTCTAAGTCCATCCTCCGTCCGGGCGTGGTCCTGGACAGACGCATCTCGCTCGGCCAGGGCCCCCTCATCCGGGTGGTGGACACCCTCCTCAACGGGTCCGCCGTCCCCCTCGATCTGTCCCTGAATCAGGGCTGGAACGTCAGCCTGGGCCCCAGGTCGGAACTCGTCATTCCCCGCCCGCAGGGTGTCTACCGGGACACGGTCGGCGCCGGAGGGCGCGGCCTGGGGAACCTCAACCTCCCCGAAGAGGGGGCGCAGTGGCCGGAGGGGTGGGTCTGCGCGCAGCGGGAGGACGGCTGCGCCGTCGGCGTCCTCTGGGGCTGCGCAGAGCGGGTGGAGCCAGGGCGCTGGGGGACCGAGATCAGGCGCAGGGTCGGACGCCTGGAGCCGGGCCAGGCCGGGACCCTGGCCCCCATCTACGCCTTCGTGGGCGACGGGAGCTGGCAGACCGTGCGGGGCTGGTGGCAGACGCTGTTCGGCGAGGGCGTCCCGGAGATCGAGACCACGGCCTCGCCCACGCGGACGCCGATCGAGCTGAGGATCGACCCGAGCCCCCTCCTCCTGACAGGAGGAGAGGCCAGCGCCGTCCTCTCCCTCCGCAGCGTCGGCGAGCACAAGCTCAAGGGGAGACTCATCCTGGAGTTGCCCGCCAGCCTGCGCTCGGACGCCCGCGCCGTCCCCATCTCGGGCCTCTGTGCGTCCCGTCCGGCGACGCGAAAGCTCCACCTCCGCGCGGCCAGGAGCGCCCGACCGGGGCCTGCTCATATCGGCCTTCGGTTCGAGACCGACGAGGCCATTTATCGCGCCTCTGCTGAGGCCCTGATCCTCGCCCGACAGGCCCCTGAGGTGCGCGTCTCCTGCGAGGAGGAGGGCCGGGTGATCGCGATCCGGAACGGCATCCTGACCGCGAAGGTCGCGCCGGGGTTCCTCGGGTCCGTCATCTCCCTCCAGCGGGACGGGCGGGAGTTCCTCAACAGCGCCTACCCGGAGCCGCGCGTTCGGGGGTGGCAGAACCCGTGGCACGGCGGCCTCTCGCCCACCTACGGACGGCTGTGGGGGAATCTCCACAAGGAGCGGTTTCTCCATCGCGTCGTGGAGCGGAGAGGGCGGCAGGGCCTCGTCTGGCGCGGAGTGCGGGTCCAGTGCACGATCGCCCAGGAGCGCGCCCGCGGACAGACCATCACGCTGGACTACCTGATGACCCGAGGGGCGGACGCGCTCGCCGTCGTGGCGAGCTGCCGGGACGAGCTGGGCATCTCATCCGACGGCCACATCGGCTTCGCCGTCTGCCCGGCCTTTGCCGCATCGCCAGGGGCGGCCTCTTTCTGCAACCCCTCCGCCCCGGCGATCACCCCCCTGGCGGCCCCCCACTGGTCGGAGGCGGGCGCCTGGGACTGGGGAGGCATCGTCGGAGACGACGGGAGGGCGCTGTTCCTGAGCGCGCGCGGAGAGGGCGCGCGCGCCGGCGGCAGGGCCCTGGGCGACATCGGGTGTGAGCTCGAAGGCCACGTCAGTGGCCCGATGCCCGCCCGCGGGGGCATCGAGGGCCTCTTCTTCGTCGCGCCCGCCTTCGGCCCGGAGGGCGTCAGCGCGCACGCCGTCTGGGGCGAGTTTAAGGCGTTGCCGTAGCTCCCGCGCCTGAGCCGTTTCCGCCTTGACTTTCGCGCAGCGCCGATTTATCATGCGCCTTGCGTGCGACAGGAGGCCCTGATGATTCGGAGGGCTTGAAAACCACAGGCGCAACAGGAGCGCGGGACCGATGCAAGTCACGAGCCTGGCAGGATTCGTAAAGGCGGTGGAGCAGCTTGTCGCGGGTGGATGATGTCCAGGGCGATTCTCCGGCGCGTCAGCCCGGGATGCAGGTCGTGTTTGACAATAAACAATTCGTTTATTATCATGTTCCATTGACAGGAGGCCATAATGATCAGGAATCCGCCAATCCATCCCGGGAAATTTCTGCGTGAAACCCTGGAGGAGTTGGGCATCTCTCAAGCGCAGTTCGCTCGCGCGATTGGCGTTTCACCCATGCGGGTGTCGCACGTGGTCAATGGCACGCGCCCGGTCACGGCTGCGTTGGCGCTCTTATTCGGCCGGGCCTTCAGTCAGTCGCCGCAATACTGGCTCAACCTGCAGGCGACATACGACCTGAAAACCGCCGAGGCGGCCATGGGCAAGCAGTTGAGAACGGTTCCCAATCTGTCGCGTGTCTGAGGATAAGGATGGAGGCACGAAAATATGGTGATACTCAGTAGATGGAAATTTTGAGTATTTTAGCAGTTGACAATTGGAGGAAGATGTATCTTCTTGAGATCTCTAACCTTATTCGACCCATCAGGCTATGGAGGTCTCACCATGAAATCTGCCTAC
>Ga0114945_10000690_pt1 | contig 21775 bp, 31 predicted proteins | sample OV2TP3_FD_87194 | JGI IMG/M metagenome (GOLD analysis project Ga0114945, IMG submission 87194) | Hot spring microbial communities from Beatty, Nevada to study Microbial Dark Matter (Phase II) - OV2 TP3 | ecosystem: Environmental > Aquatic > Thermal springs > Hot (42-90C) | place: USA: Beatty...
GCCTCGAGTACGTCCTCGTGGCGACGGTACGAACCTTTGGCGTGGACGCGCACTGCGAGGGCCCCACGCGCGGCGTCTACGTCGAGGAGCGCAAAGTCGCCTCCATCGGCATCCAGGTCTCGCGCGGCGTCGTGTGGCACGGCTTCGCGCTGAACGTCTCCTGCGACCTTGCGCCCTTCGATCGCATCACCATCTGCCGCCACCCAGCAACCCGCATGACCTCTCTTGCGCAGGTGGGAGTTCTGGCTACGCTCTCCCACGTAGCACGACTCATTGCGCAGTACTGGAGCCTCTTACAGGGCAAAACCACCCTTACAATTTGACGCACTTGTGCTACACTTATGATAGGAAGTGCAACTCAGCTCATGGAGGAACTCCAATGCCAGCTACCCAACCTCGCCTGACTGCCGTCGTGGAGCCGCCACTCTATGCCGCGGTGGAGACCTTAGCGCAGCGCGATCACGTCAGCTTGTCGCAGAAAGTGCGCGACCTCTTGCTCGGCGCGCTCGATCTGATGGAGGATGCCGCGCTGGAAGCGCTGGTGGAAGAGCGGCGCAAGCGCTCCAAGAAAGCCTATTCGCTGGCTGAGACGAAGCGGCATTTTCAACGCGCCTAACGGGCCGTGGCCTACAACGTCGAGTTTCGAGAGGTCGTGTGGGAAGATCTCGAAGCGCTGCCGTGGAACATTCGCGAGCGCATCCTGCGAGCGATCGCACAACGCCTGACCACCGCGCCCACCCACTACGGCGTCAAATTACGGCAGGCCCTTTCCGAGCTCTGGAAGCTGCGGGTCGGCGATTATCGCGTCGTCTATGACATCACGGGCAATCACGTGACGGTGTGGGCCGTGCGCCATCGCAAGGATGTCTACGCGGCCGTTGAACGCCGCTGGCTCCGTTCGTCATGAGCATCGCCCCCAGGCAGAGACCATGACGCGTCATCGCCTCCCGTGGATCGTCGCGATCGGTGGCGCGAGTGTTGTGCTCGGTATGCTCTTAGTGATGTCGCTCACGACAGAGCCCATGTTGAGTGACGAGGCCTACCGCAAAATCGCCCAAGAGACGACAGAAGCACGACTGTTTCTGAAGAAGTATCCCCAGGCCACTGTGACGGTAGATCGCTCTGGAGCATTAGCGGTTGATTTTCGCGTGAATGCGTTCGCGCCTACGGCCAGTTCTCGTGTGCCACCGTATCTACGGTTGCGCGTGTTCATTGGCCCACAGAATCGTCCCACCCTGAGATTTCTCGATTGTCAAGGTCGTCTCATTGTGAAAGATCTGCTGGACTATTTGCGCACGGAAACCTGCTTGTCTCCATGACACGACATCCAGACTGGATTCGCGTGCAGGTGGCGGAAACGGGCGAGTTCTTTCAAACGCGCCGGGTCGTACAGGAGTTCAACCTCCACACCGTCTGCGAAGAGGCGCGATGCCCGAATGTGCGCGAGTGCTGGGCGCATGGGACGGCCACCTTTATGCTCGGCGGCGACACCTGCACGCGCGGTTGCCGGTTTTGTGCCGTGGCCCACGGCCGACCGCAACCGCTTGATTCGGATGAGCCACGACGCCTCGCTGAGGCGGTACAGGCGCTCCAACTGCAGCACGTGGTGGTCACTGCGGTCGCGCGCGATGATCTCCCCGACGGTGGAGCAGCGCATTTCGCCGCGACGGCAGAAGCGATTAAGCGCCTGACGCCGGCCTGCCGTGTGGAGGTGTTGATCCCCGATTTCCGCGGGGACAAAGATGCCCTGCGTCTCGTCGTGGATGCGCCGATTGACGTGCTCGACCATAACCTGGAGACGGTGCCGCGGCTCTACACGCGCGTGCGTCCTGGCGCAGTGTACGAGCGGTCGCTGCGCGTGTTGGAGCTCGGCAAGTGTTGGCGGTCAGACCTTGTCACCAAGACCGGCCTTATGGTAGGATTGGGAGAAACGACCGCGGAGCTAACCGCGGTGTTTACGGATTTACAGGCCGTGGACTGCGAAGTGCTCACCATGGGGCAGTACCTGCGGCCCTCGCTTCAGCAACTGCCGGTGGAACGGTATGTGCCGCCTGATGAGTTTGCCACGTTGCGAGCGGTCGCCCTGCGCTATGGCTTTCGCCACGTCGAGGCCGGGCCGTTGGTGCGCAGTTCATACCATGCCTGGGAGCATGTGCCACGCCAGTAACCGAAGGAGTCGCTGATGAAGAAACTGGGAACGATCGTCCTCATCCTCTGCGCGGTGGGCGTCGTGGGCCTGGGCAGCATCGTGATACTGCGCAACACCATCATCAAGGTTGTGCTGGAGCGGGGGATCAAGGCCACGACGGGAGTGGGACTTTCCATCCAGCGGATGCACATCGGGCTGACGACGGCGGCGGTGAGCATTCAGGGGCTCAAGCTCCGCAACCCCTGGGGCTTTCATGAAGAGATCATGCTGGATGCACCGCAGATCGCGATTGATGTGAAGGCGCGTGACCTGCTCAGAGGGAAAGTCCACTTGGAAGTGGTGAAAATGCACGTCAATGAGGTGATCGTGATCAAGAATGCCAAGGGCGAGGTGAACATCAATGCGTTGAAGCCCGTCAAGGAAAGTGGTCAACACAAGACAGCGCCGAAGCCAGCCACAGGCAAAGCCCCGCCGTTTCAGGTTGATCTCCTCGAATACGCGATCGGCAAGGTGGTCTACAAGGACTACACGCAGGGCAACCCGCCGAAGGTGCAGGAATTTCCGATTAACCGCACACGCCAATTCCGCAATGTCACCCGCCCAGAGTTTGTCGTGACGATGTTGATCTTCGATACCGTCGGGAGAACCGCCGTGGGACGGTTGGCGGATGTGCATTTGCAAGGCCTCCAACAAGATCTCGGCCTGATGTTACAGGAAGGGACTGAGTCGGTCGGTGGCGTCTTCCAAGAAGTGATTGATGCCTTCAAGGGCTTATTTAATTAACAGAACTACAATGAATACAGTATGTTATATTATTTTTAATTAAAACTTGACAAAAAAGTCATATTTTGCTAAGCTTGTAATAGGGGTAAGTAACCGAGGGAGTAAGCCATGTTAAGTGCCCTGCAAGAATATGGGGTGCGGTGCCTGTTGCAACTGGCGCGCCAGCCAGGCGGCGAGCCGCTGACCGCCCGCGAAATCGCTGAAGCCGAAGGGCTCTCCACGCCGTATGTGGAGAAAATCCTGTCGCAGGTGCGGGAGCGTGGGTTGATCCACAGCATGCGGGGTGTGCACGGCGGATTTCTCTTGGCGAAGCCAGCGGAGCACATCAGCCTGCGCGAGGTCTTCGCCGTCTTTGGCGGGCCGCTCTACTCGGAGCAGTTTTGTGGTCGCTTTACCGGTCTGCGCGAGGCCTGCGTCCACACGGGCAACTGCGGCATTCGTCCGGTGTGGTCGTTTTTGACACGGGAGCTCGATCGCATCATGGCGCGCACGAGCCTGAAAGACCTCTTGCATGACGAGGGAGTCGTCGCGCAACAAATGGTTGCGCGGTGGGAAGTCGTGACGGCCACGAGGAGTGCCTGACATGGCGGTGCTGCGGATTGACGATCTCCATGTGCGTGTCGAAGGCAAGACGATCCTCGATGGGATTACGCTCACCGTGCGCGCCGGCGAGGTGCATGCCCTCATGGGGCCGAACGGCTCAGGGAAAAGCACGTTGGCGTATGCACTGATGGGCCATCCGAACTACACCGTGACGCACGGCCAGGCGTGGCTCGATGACCAGAATGTGCTGGCACTCTCCCCGGACAAACGGGCGCAGTTAGGATTGTTCCTCGGTTTTCAGTATCCGACGGCCATTCCTGGAGTGAATCTGGCGAACTTTCTCCGCGCGTCGCTGAAAGCGTTGCGCGGCGGCGATGTGCCGGTGCGGGAATTTCGCCAGGAGCTCAAAGCGCAGATGCAGCGACTCAAAATCGAAGAGTCGTTTATCAAGCGCTACATCAACGATGGCTTTTCTGGTGGGGAGAAGAAGCGGATCGAAATTTTACAGCTCGGGATGCTCAAACCCAAGATCGCGATTTTAGACGAGACGGATTCTGGGCTCGACATTGATGCCTTGAAAGTCGTCGCCGACGGGATTAATCGGCTCCGCGGCCCCGACCTCGGGATCCTGCTCATCACCCACTACCAGCGCATGCTCAACTACATCATCCCCGACCAGGTGCATGTGTTGATCGGAGGACGCATCGTGCGTAGCGGTGGCCGGGAGTTGGCTCAACAGCTCGAGGCCGGAGGGTACGAGAAGTTCACACCAGAACTTAAGCAGGCAGCGGAGGTCATCTGATGCGACAACCCACGATCAGCAAAGGGGACTACCAGTACGGCTTTCACGACGATGAGGCAGCGCTCTTCAAGCTGCCCAAGGGGCTCAGTCACCGGGTCATTGAGCAGATCTCAGAGCTGAAGCAGGAGCCGCAGTGGATGCGCGACTTTCGGCTGAAGGCGCTGGCGATCTTCGAGAACAAGCCGATGCCCAAGTGGGGTGGGGGTGGTTTGCTGGACACCCTCGACTTTCAAAACATTCACTACTTCGTTCGGGCGTCTGAGCGACCTGAGCGCAATTGGGAAGATGTCCCCGACTACATCAAGCGCACATTTGACAAATTGGGCATCCCTGCAGCCGAGCAGAAGTACCTGGCTGGCACTGGCGCCCAGTACGATTCAGAAGTCGCGTACCACAACGTGCGCGAAGATCTCGCGAAGCAAGGCGTGATCTTTATGGATGCCGACTCCGGGTTGCGCGAGCATGAGGCGCTCTTCAGAGAGTACTTTGGAAAAATCATCCCGCCGATGGACAACAAGTTTGCTGCCCTCAACTCAGCGGTGTGGAGTGGTGGGAGTTTCATCTACGTGCCGCCGAACGTCCACGTCGAGTTGCCGTTGCAGGCGTACTTTCGCATCAACTCCGAGAGCATGGGCCAGTTCGAGCGCACCCTCATCATCGCAGACAAAGGGAGCTCTGTGCACTACGTCGAGGGCTGCACCGCGCCCATCTACCGCACCGACTCACTCCACAGTGCGGTCGTCGAGATCATCGTCAAGGAAGGGGCGAAGGTGCAGTACACCACGATCCAGAACTGGTCCACGAACGTATTCAACTTGGTCACGAAGCGGGCGGTCGCGTATCGCGACGCGACGATGTTCTGGCTTGATGCCAACTTGGGCTCGAAGCTGACGATGAAATATCCCTCGGTCTACATGGTCGAGCCGGGCGCGAAGGGGGAGATCACCTCGGTGGCGTTTGCCGGTCGTGGACAGCACCAAGATGCGGGTGGCAAAGTGGTGCACGGCGCACCGCACACGACCTCGACGATTCTCTCGAAGTCCGTCAGCCAACATGGGGGGCGCACCAGTTACCGAGGACTCGTCAAAGTCTATCCGGACTGCGAGGGGGTCAAATCCACCGTGCGCTGCGATGCCCTATTGCTCGATCCCGAGTCGCGCTCGGATACGTATCCCGTCATGCAGATTGATGAGGAGCGCGTCGAGATCGGCCACGAAGCCACGGTGAGCAAAGTCAGCGACGAGCAGATCTTCTATCTCATGAGCCGAGGCATCAGTGAGCCGGAGGCGATGAAGATGATCGTCAACGGCTTCATCGAGCCACTGGCCCGCCAACTGCCCATGGAGTATGCGGTCGAGATGAATCGCTTGATTGAACTCCAGCTCGACGGCTCGCTCGGCTAATTCCGCATCGCCCGTCCACCACGAGGCGCCGCGTGACGACCACAGCTCTCGAGGACACGATGTCCATTCTCCAGCTGCCACCGACGAGCCACAACGAGCCAGCGTGGTGGAAGGCGTTTCGCACACAGGCGTGGGAGACCTTTCGTCAGTTGGACTGGCCGCCGGCACATGACGAGACGTGGCGGATGGCTAGGCCAGAGACATTCCAGCTGGGACGGTTTAGTGCAGCGTCGCGCCTCCATCCAGCGATCGTAGTGCCGCAGACGTCCCCGCAGGTACTCGCCCTCTCGCTCGAGGAGGCGTTGACCCAGCAGCCAGCGCTGGTGCAAAGCTCCCTGATGCAGCGCGTGATCCGTCCGGCAGACGGCAAGCTCCAGGCCTTGCACGCCGCGCACATGAACGGCGGTGTCATCGTGCGCGTGCCGCGTGGTGTCATCGTGGAACAACCCATCGCGATTCACTGGCACTACGCCGACGCAGAGCGCGCCTACTGTCCGCACGTGCTGGTGATCGCAGAGGAGGGGAGCCACGTCGCCATCCTGGATGAGTACACCTCAGTCAGCGAGGGAGCCGCCGTCAGCGTGGCTGCGGTTGAAGTGATCGCTGAGAGTGGCGCACACGTGACCTATGCGACGCATCACCAGTTGGGCTCGCAGGTCAACCACGTGAGTGTCCAACGGTTGCTGGCGGCCCGTGACGCCCACGTCCAATTGGTCTTGCTCTCGACAGGAGGTCAGTGCTCGCGGTTCCAACTCGAATCCATCGCTGAAGGATCTGGGGCGCACATCGAGCTCTTGGGTGTGCGTGTCGGGCGGGGCATACAACAGTGTCATGTAGTCAGCCTTCAGGACCATCCTGCGGCGCACACGACGAGCGATTTGCTGTTGAAATCCGCCTTGCACGACAGCGCCTATGGTACCTACTACGGTCTGATTCGCATTCATCCCAAGGCGCAGAAGTGTGCCGCGTATCAGGCAGACCGCAATCTCTTATTGGGTGAGCACGCGAAAGCGGAGACCACGCCCGTATTAGAGATTGAGGCGGATGATGTGCGCTGTACACATGGGGCTAGCGTCGGGCCGGTGGATCAGCAGCAGCTCTTCTACATGCGCTCGCGCGGGATTCCACCGGAGATCGCGCAGACGATGTTGGTGTACGGTTTTCTCGACGGTGTCCTCGATCGCGTGAGACATCCAGTGGTCCGCGAGCAGTTCAGTCGGCGCTTGATTGCAAGCGTCGGCACGCTGGATCTGCTTGAGCGTGTGGAGGTGTGATGCCACAGGCGCAGGTACCCCTTGCAGCACTGCCAGCCGGCCACACGAAGACGGTAACGGTCAATGATCAACGGATCCTCGTGTGTCATGTGGCAGGACAGTTCTACGCGATCGGCGATGTGTGCACGCACGACAACGGGCCGTTGGGCGAGGGACGACTCGAGGGTTATGAAGTGGAATGCCCACGACATGGAGCGCGCTTTGATGTACGGACAGGCCACGTCGTCTGCTTCCCGGCCATCAGGCCTGTGCCGACGTACACCGTTACGGTGCACGGGCAGTCTCTGCTCATCGAGGTCTAGATGATGCTTGACGTCGCAGCGATTCGCCGCGAGTTTCCCATTTTGAGCCGCCAGGTGCATGGGCGGCCGCTCGTCTATCTCGACAATGCGGCCACGACCCAAAAGCCGCGGGTGGTGATTGCAGCGTTGCGCGAGTTCTACGAGACCACCAATGCCAACATCCATCGCGGACTCCACCTGCTCGCGGAAGAGTCCACAGCCAAGTATGAATGCACCCGTGAGCACGTCGCGCGTTTTCTCAACGTACCCCAGCATGATCCTGCGCAGATCATTTTTACGCGCAATGCAACGGAGGCCATCAATCTAGTCGCGCATGCGTGGGCGAGGAAATTCCTGACGAGAGGCGATGAAATCCTCTTGACCGTGATGGAGCACCATTCTAACCTAGTTCCCTGGTTTCTCCTCGCGAAAGCCACCGGCGTCGTCCTCAAATTTGTAGATATTGACACACAGGGCCAGTTACGGATGGATCAGTTGCGACGACTGGTGACGAAGAAAACCAAACTCGTCTCGGTGACGCAGGCCTCCAATGTGCTCGGGACGATCAATCCGATGCCAGAGATCGTCCGCGAGGCGCATGCACAAGGGGCCCTCGTCCTTGTGGATGGGGCGCAGAGTGTGCCGCATTTTCCGGTAGACGTTCAGGCGCTTGATTGCGATTTTCTCGCCTTTTCCGCGCACAAGATGCTCGGGCCGACGGGTGTGGGCGTCCTCTATGCGCGCAAAGCGATTCTCGAGACGATGGATCCGTTCCTCGGCGGCGGCGAGATGATCAGCAAAGTCACCCTCGAAGGCGCCACGTGGAATGAGCTGCCGTGGAAATATGAAGCGGGCACACCGAACATTGGTGATGTGGTGGCCTTTGATGCCGCGCTCACGTATCTCGAGGACATCGGCTTAGACGCTGTGCGCGCGCACGAAGAGCGACTGGTGACGTATGGCCTTGAGACGCTCTCGCGCCTTTCTGGCATCACACTCTATGGCCCGCCTACAGCAACGCAGCGGACCGGTGTCATTTCCTTTAATGTGGGCGACCTTCATCCGCATGACTTGGGTACCGCGCTCGATCGTTCTGGCGTGGCCGTTCGTGCCGGACATCATTGCGCCCAGCCCCTGATGCGACGGCTCGGTGTGCCAGCGACGGCGCGCGCGTCCTTTTATCTCTACAATACCGAGGCGGAGATTGACGCCTTAGCCGAGGCGATTGAGGAGGCGGTACAGTTTTTCAGCCAGACGGCCCGTAGGGGCGGTCGCGCCAAGGCGTCGGTTCGATGAGTACGCAACCCAGGGAATATGAACTTGACGAACTGTATCGCGATCTGATCCTGGATCACTACCGCCAGCCGCGCAACCACGCACCGCTTGCGCATCCGACGTGCGCGAGTGAAGGAGAAAACCCGCTCTGTGGCGATCAGGTCGCAGTACAAATTGAGCTCGCCGACGGCACACTGGCGGATATCGGTTTCAGCGGACGCGGATGTTCCATTAGTCAGGCCTCGACGTCCATGATGACCGAGTGCGTGAAAGGGAAGCCTCTCGCCGAAGTGCGCGAGCTCATTGACCAGTTTAAAGCCATGATGCTCCAGGACGCCGAGCCAACGCCACAGCTGGGCGATCTCGAGTCCTTGCAGGGGGTGCGCAAATTTCCGGTGCGCGTCAAATGCGCTACCCTCGCGTGGAATGTTCTTGAAAGATTACTACAGGCCAATGCGCAAGGAGGTACAGCATGAGTGATGAAACACCCCCAGCAGAGTCTCCACGATCGGCCTCAACAGCGACGATTACGGAAGAGCAGGTGCGCCAGCAGCTCACGCGCGTCGAGGATCCAGAAATTCATCTCGACATCGTGAGTCTGGGCCTGGTCTACGGTGTTGAGATCCAAGACGGCAAAGTGCATGTCAAAATGACCTTGACCTCCCCTGGCTGTCCTTACGGGCCGATGTTGGTGCAGATGGCGCGCTCAGCGGTGTACGCGGTGCCGGGAGTGAAGGAAGCCGTCATCGAAATTGCCTGGACACCGCCATGGGATCCGCGGACGATGGCATCCGATGATGTGAAGGCCACGTTAGGGATTTGGGATTGATTAAAGGTCCGTACATCGTGCATCGTACATAGTGGGCCGGCACCACACACGATGTACTCAGTACCAAGTGCTATGTGCTAAAACAAATCATGCAGACAGGCACTGAAGCCGCAGTCAAACAACACCTCGCGCTGGGAGAGGAATTACTCTCCAAAGTGGGGAAGACGTCTTTGCTGCGACTGCGCAAGATCGCACAGGCGGAGGCGCCGCACGTGACGTTGCTGGCGAAGGCGGAGTGGGAAAATCCCGGTGGCTCAGTCAAAGATCGTCCGGCGCTGCGCATGCTGCAAGCGGGGGAGCGCTCAGGCCAGCTCACGAAAGACAAAATTATTTTGGACGCAACGTCGGGCAACACCGGTATTGCCTATGCCATGATTGCCGCGGTCAAAGGGTATCGCGTACAACTGGCGATCCCTGCGAACGTGAGCGAAGAACGGAAGCGGATCTTGAAGGCCTACGGTGCGGAGCTCATTTTTACGACGCCGCTGGAAAGTACCGATGGTGCGATTCGCGAAGTCAAACGGCTCTACGCCGAGCATCCGGAGCGCTACTTCTTTCCGGATCAGTACAACAACGACGAGAATTGGAAGGCGCACTTTGAAACGACCGGCCCAGAAATTTGGGAACAAACGCATGGTGAAGTCACCCACTTCGTGGCAGGTCTTGGAACGGCTGGCACACTCGTCGGTACAGGACGGCGATTGAAAAGGTACAATCCGCAGATTCAGCTGATCGCTGTGGAGCCGGACGCCGCGTTTCATGGCCTGGAGGGTCTCAAGCACATGAAGGCCGCCATCGTCCCTGGCATTTACGATCGGGCTCTGCCGGACCAAACGCTCTACATTTCAACAGAAGAGGCGTACCGTCGCGTCAAACAACTCGCGCGACAGGAAGGCCTCCTCGTGGGCCCCTCGTCGGGAGCGGCGCTGGCCGCAGCACTCCACATCGCCACACAGATTGAACAGGGCGTCCTTGTCATGATTTTTCCCGATGGTGGGAGCCGGTATTTGAGTGACCGATTTTGGGAGGAAGCGTCATGACGGCGACGATTCTATTGCCCACGGCGTTACAGGCCTACGCCAACAAGCGCGAGACCTTTACCGTCAACAGCGCGACGACAGTTGGCGATGCCTTGACGCGCTTGGTTGCGCAGCACGCCGCCCTGAAACAACACCTCTTTGATGACACGGGCAAACTACGCAGCTTCGTGAACATCTTTGTCAACGAGGAGGACATTCGCGCGCAGCGCGGCTTAGCCACGCCGATTAACGACGGTGATGAACTCGCGATTGTGCCCTCGGTGGCCGGTGGGGCCGATCTTTCGAATGAGGAAATCAAACGCTACAGCCGCCACCTCATCATGCCGGAAGTGGGCATGGCAGGTCAGCGCAAGCTCAAAGAGGCGAAGGTTCTCTTGGTCGGCATGGGCGGTCTGGGCTCACCGCTGGGCCTCTACTTGGCTGCGGCTGGCGTGGGCAAACTGGGTCTCGTGGACATGGACAAGGTAGACTTCACCAATCTCCAGCGCCAAATTCTCTACACGACTCCAGACGTCGGCAAACCTAAACTGCAAGCAGCCAAAGAGCACTTGCAAGCCATCAATCCGCACATCGAGATTGAGCTGCATGAAACACGCCTCTCGTCGGACAATGCGCTCGAAATCTTCAAACCGTACGACATCATCATTGATGGGACGGACAACTTTCCCACGCGCTACCTCGTCAACGATGCGTGTGTGCTGCTCGGCAAGCCCAACGTCTACGGCAGCATCTTCCGCTTTGAGGGACAAGCCTCGGTCTTCGATGCGAGGAAAGGTCCATGCTACCGCTGCTTGTATCCCGAACCCCCGCCGCCGGGACTCGTGCCCAGTTGCGCGGAAGGTGGCGTCCTTGGAATCTTGCCCGGCCTCATCGGCGTCATTCAGGCCACCGAGGCGATCAAAATTATCCTCGGCAAGCCCGACACGTTAGTGGGAAGATTGCTCCTCATCAATGCGCTCAAGATGCGGTTCCGTGAACTGCAATTGAAGAAAGATGGAGCGTGCCCGATCTGTGGCCCGAAGCGCACGATCATGAAGCTCATTGACTACGAGCAGTTCTGTGGGCTTCCCGGCGCTCACGCGCAGCAGCCGGAGCCCACCGATGAGCGGCAAGGGTGGGAGATCGCACCCCAAGAGCTCGAGACGCTCCTCAAAAACGGGCAAGATGTGAGGGTCATTGATGTGCGCGAACCGCATGAATGGGACATCTGCCACATCGAGGGCGCGCAGCTTATTCCGTTAAGCGAATTTACCGAGCGCATGCATGAACTCAACTCCGCTGAGCCGATCGTCCTGCACTGCAAATCCGGCGGCCGCAGTTGGAAAGCGCTCCAGATCCTCCGCGAGGCCGGGTTTACGAAGCTGAAGAATTTAAAGGGCGGCATCACCGCCTGGGCGGAGGACGTGGATCCACAGATGCCTACCTACTAACATGGAGGCCCGTGTGCACGGGAAGCAGGGGAACAGTGTCCTCATCAGCGTGCTCAGTGGGAGTGTCTTGTGATGACCATGTCTACCAAACCGTGGATGACGTGGAACGGAAAGGCGGGGAGGTGGTTGATCCTCACTGCCGTCTCGGTGCTGACGATACCAATCCTCGCTGCGACCGACCCGGCGGGGAGTAAATCGAGATCCGAGGAGTGGGAGGCCTTTCGGAAAGCGAACGGCCTCAAGTGGTCAGTGGGCTGGGATCACCTGCTGGGGACGCCCCGCGTCTTGGACGGCGGTCGCACCGAACCGATTCCAGGCACGCCGGAAGAAGCAGCGCGGCGGTTCCTCGCCCGCTACTCCTCCCTGTTCGGGATGACTCATGATCTGCGGGACTTGAAGACGTTGCGGATCCAAGAGAGCCCTGGCGGCACCCACGTGTACTTCGACCAATCGTTCCGGGGCCTGCCGGTGTTCGAGGGTGGCGTGGACGTTCATCTCACGGAAAGAAACGAGGTTCACCTCGTCTACAACCGCTACGTTCCCGAAGAAATCCTCGCTGATCTGGTCCTGGAGCCGAGGCTTACCCCGGAAGAGGCGAGCGCACTTGCAAAGAGAGAGTACTCTCACCACGTCTTCCGTGGGTTCGACGGGAAGCCGATCAAGGCGGGAATTCCGTTCGAGGTTCTTCAAGGTCGTGAGCTCGGTATCGCCCGGTGGAACGACGAGTACCGTCTGGCCCACAGGATTGTGGTCGGTGCTGTCCGCTACACCCTCGACGCGACATCGGGGGAGATTCTGGACACCACAGAACTGGTCCTGTTTTGACGGCGTCGGGGAAGTATTCGATCCGAACCCGGTCAATCCCAGCTCGGGTGGACTTACCGGCAGACGACCTCACCGAGCGCGACAGGCGCCTCCGCGCCCGCCTGGGCGCGCTGTAGTCTCGGACCGCTATTCGAGTTCCTGCCAGTGGTATGCTATACTACGCCTATGCAGATCGTGCCATCCGTGGCCGGCGTCCCGATTCGGTTGACCGATGAACGTCTCGCGCACATTGCTCGTCGTCATCCCGATATGGACGGACAAGAGAACCGGATCCTTGAAACGGTGGCAGAACCAGACTACGTGCAGGTAGGTGATGCCGGAACATGGATAGCGGTGCGGCACTATGCCAGCACACCCTTGACAGAAAAATACTGTGCGGTGGTGTATCGCGAGGTGAGCCCGGAAGATAGGTTTGTGGTCACCGCCTATCTCACGCGGCAACCTGCTGACTGGAGGCAGATCAGATGGACACGGTAAAACTCTTCGAGCAACAGGAGGCGCCCCTGACCTGGGAGTATGACGGTGAGGCCGATACTTTGTACCTCAGCTTTGGCAGCCCCAGACCTGCGACTGGCGTAGACGTGGGTCAAGGCGTCATCGTGCGCTACGACGAGCAGGCACGAGAGGTCACCGGCTTGACGATCATCGGAGTGGGACGGCGGCTCGAAGAATATGTCAAGCGGAGCCAGTAGCCCCCCTGGCTAAGGAAGCACACACCCTCCGCGCCCGCCTGGGCGCGCTGTAATGGGCTCCCTGGTCTACGTCAGTCAGTTACCGAGTCAGTGAATTTGCTGGTGTTACCAAACTCAAGAACTTCAAGGGCGGCATCACCGCCTGGGCGGAGGACGTGGATCCACAGATGCCAACCTACTAACATGGAGGCCCGTGTGCACTGGAGACAGGGGAACGACGTACTCGTCAGCGCGCTCATCGGCGGTGTATTGATGGCGGGCGGTTGCATTGCCAAGCAAGACGGGGGACAAGCGCCATTAACGATTCAAGAGCAGATGACCGTGAAAATTGACTACACGTTGACGGTGGACGGAGCAGTCGTGGATACGAGCGAGGGGCGTGGGCCGCTGAGCTATGTGCATGGCCAGGGCCAGATCATCCCCGGCCTCGAGCGCGAGCTGATCGGTTTGCAGGTCGGCGACGTCAAAGATGTGACGGTGGCGCCCGCTGATGGGTACGGGGAAGTGAACCCCCAGGCTGTCATAGAGGTGTCGCGGGAGCAGCTCCCCAAGGGGAGCGTGCCGGAAGTAGGCCAGCTCCTGCGCGGCCAGGATCAGCAGGGGCGGCCGTTTCAGTCGCGGATTGTGGGCGTGGCCGATGACGTCGTTACCCTCGACCTCAATCACCCCCTCGCTGGCAAAACCCTCAGCTTCCACGTCACGGTCGTGGACATTTCGCCGCAGTCGTAAGAGTCCTCCGCACACCCAGGAACTCCATCGAACGAGCAGCGCCCACGCTGCTCGTTGACGTTTCAGCCAACGACTCCTGCCGGCCACGCTCCTCGTTTCCCCTTGGGCGTGGGAGGTGGTAAAATAGGGGCCAGAGTTTAGGGGTATGGACGAGCAGGTGAGACTGGCAACGATTTTCTCGGTCACGTGGGATCGGTGGCGGTGAAACTCCTCATGGCGATCATCATGCTACTGATGGTGGGCATGTACCTCATCGCGCATAGCCACGGCGATCCTTCCTTCGAGGAGAAAGGAGTGTTACAATATCCCAGCATGACGACTGAGCAAGCGACGTTTGGGGGTGGGTGCTTCTGGTGCATGGAGGCGGCCTTCGAGGTGACAGAGGGTGTCACATCGGTGACCTCGGGCTACACCGGCGGCACTACCACAAATCCAACGTACGAAGCCGTCTCCTCGGGCACGACCGGCCACTATGAAGCGGTGAAGGTCCTCTACGATCCCGCGAAAGTCACCTATCAGCGGCTGCTCGACGTGTTCTGGCGCAACATCAATCCCACCCAACGCGACGGACAGTTCGCTGATCGCGGCAGTCAATACCGCACCGCCATTTTCTATCACACCGACGAGCAGCGGCGCGCCGCCGAAACCTCCAAGCACACCCTGGCCCAATCTGGCAAGTTTGGCAAACCGATCGTAACCGACATTCTCCCCACCGCGGACTTCTATCCCGCCGAGGAGTACCATCAGGACTACTACAAAAAACATCTCATCCAGTATCAGCGTTACAAACACGGCTCGGGTCGGGAAGCGTTTCTCCACGACACGTGGGGCGACGAATCTCGATGAGGCGTTTCCTCATGCTGGTGATGCTCCTCGTCATCGTGGGCTGCTCTCGCCAACAACAAGAAGAGGCGGGCGAGGTGTTGGACTACAGCACGGGCAAGACGCAGGTCGAGACCTACCAACGCGTCAAAACGCAGCTCAAGACCATCCAGCAAGACCAAGCCCAACCACTCGAATGAACGTCACGCCGGTGCACTGTGCCGCAGTTTCCTGTTAGTCCTGAGACAGCAGATGCGTTACGCGCACGTTTACTGAACGTCGGGGTTCGCGAGGAGGATCTCGAGGAGCGGTTTGTGCGCTCAGGCGGGCCCGGCGGTCAAAACGTGAACAAAGTGGCGACGTGTGTAGTGCTGACACACCGTCCATCCGGTCTGTCGGTACGTTGTCAAGAAGAGCGTTCGCAAGGTTTGAATCGCTTCCTGGCGCGCCGGCGTCTCGCCGAGAAAATGGAGGAGCGAATTCTTGGTCGCGAGAGCGATCGGCAGCGCGAGATCGCCAAAATCCGACGGCAAAAACGCAAGCGCAGTCGGCGTGCGAAAGCCAAGCTCCTCGCTGACAAACGCCACCGTGCGACGATCAAAACTCTGCGCAAACCTGTCGCTGAAGTTGAGTAAGGGAGGCGTAGTGGAGAAATTGCGGAAGAGCGAGGCGGAGTGGCGCAAGCAACTCACAGCCGAACAGTACGCGGTCACGCGACAGCAGGGGACCGAGCGCGCGTTTACTGGCCAGTACCACGATCACCATGCGCCCGGTGTCTACCAGTGCGTGTGTTGCGGGGTCATCCTCTACAGCTCCGAGGCGAAGTTCGATTCGGGTACCGGCTGGCCGAGTTTCTGGGCGCCGATCGCTGAGGCGCACGTACGGTACGCGCGCGATCACCGTGGGTTCATGGAACGCACCGAAATTCTCTGCGCGCGCTGCGATGCCCACCTCGGCCACGTCTTCGATGACGGGCCACCACCGACGGGCAAACGGCACTGCATCAACTCGGCCGCGTTACAATTTAGGAAGGAGTAGCGAACAACTGGGGATCGTGGCGGGCTTCAAACGCGCTGATCGCTTGTTCGTGCTTGAGGGTAATGCCAATGTCATCCAGGCCGCGGGTCAATCGCTCCTTGACGGCAGGATCCATCTCAAAGTGAAAAGCCAGCTCTTCATCGAGATGCAGCACCACGCGCTGCTTATCCAAATCCACCGTCGCCGCTAACCGTGGTGTCCGTCCGACCATCTGAAAGATTTCCTCGACTTCCGCTGCAGCTAATTCCACCGTCAACAGCGCGTTTTTGCTCGCGTTGGTTTTGAAAATGTCCGCAAACGCCGGCACGCGCGTCGCACCACGCATGACCCACGGAGCTATGACGACGTGAAATCCGTACTGCTGCAACGCCCACACCGCGTGCTCGCGGCTCGATCCGCAACCAAAATTATTCCGCGTGACCACAATGGACGCTCCCTTGAACCGCTCAGCGTTCAGAGCGAAGTCTGGATTCGGCTTGCCATCGGGAAGATATCGCCAGTCCTGAAACAGATGTTCGCCAAACCCGGTGCGCCCGATGAGTTTGAGGAACTGTTTCGGAATGATCTGGTCGGTATCCACGTTGGCGCGGTCGAGCGTGGCGATGAGGCCGCGGTGCGTTGTAAACGGCGTCATGGTTTCCAACTCCGAATATCCACGAAGTGTCCCGCGATCGCTGTGGCCGCGGCCATCTCGGGACTCACCAAGTGCGTGCGCCCGCCCTTTCCTTGACGCCCTTCGAAGTTGCGATTCGACGTTGAGGCACACCGCTCGCCGGACTGCAATTGATCCGGATTCATGCCTAAGCACATGCTGCAGCCGGCGTGGCGCCACTCGCAGCCGGCCTCGCGAAAAGTGCGATCCAATCCTTCCGCCTCCGCTTGCTGACGCACGGATTGTGAGCCAGGCACGATGAGCACGCGCACCTTGGGATGCACCTTGCGGCCTTTGAGCGTGTTGGCGACGATCCGCAAGTCTTCAATGCGCGCGTTGGTGCAACTACCGATGAACACCACATCAATCGTGATGTCCGTCATCCGCGTGCCGGGTTGTAAGCCCATGTACTGGAGCGCGTGCTCCACATCCTGCCGGCTGTAACCCGCCACCTCATCTGGCGCAGGGACGCGACCGGTGACATCCACGACCATGCCGGGATTCGTGCCCCAGGTGACTTGCGGCGCGACATCGGTTGCGTTGATCCTGATCGTGCGGTCAAACGTCGCGTCCGCATCAGAGGGCAGCGTCTTCCAGAACGCCACCGCCTTCTCGAAGGCCCGTCCCTGTGGCGCAAACGGCCGCTTGCCGTCGGCGAGATATTGAAACGTCGTCTCATCCGGCGCGATCAAGCCGGCGCGCGCACCCGCCTCGATGCTCATGTTGCAGATCGTCATGCGCGCTTCCATCGAGAGCGCGCGGATCGCCTCGCCGCAGTATTCAAAGACGTAACCCGTCCCACCCGCCGTGCCGATGGTGCCGATGAGTTTCAAGATCAAGTCTTTCGCGCTGACCGGCGGTACAGGGCGACCGGTGAATTCGACTTTGCATGTCTGCGGTCGTTTCTGCAGCAGGCACTGCGTCGCTAACACGTGTTCCACTTCCGATGTCCCAATCCCAAACGCGAGGACCCCAAACGCGCCATGCGTAGATGTATGCGAGTCACCGCAGACGACGGTCGTCCCTGGCAGCGTCAGACCCAACTCCGGGCCGATGATGTGGACGATCCCTTGGCGGTCGCTGTCCAGTCCATACAAGGTGATACCAAACTCCGCGCAGTTCTTCTGGAGCGCCTCCATCTGTGCCTTGGAGATTGGATCGCGAATGATGGTGCGATCATCCGTCGGTACGTTGTGATCCATCGTCGCGAACGTGAGCGCTGGCCGCCGCACTGTTCGGCCGGACAGCCGCAGCCCCTCAAACGCCTGGGGACTCGTCACCTCGTGCACCAGATGCCGGTCAATGTAGAGGAGCGCCATCCCATCAGGGAGGGTCGCCACCACATGCCGATCCCAGATTTTCTCGAACAGGGTCTTGGCCATAACCCCTCAGTATACCAAGAATGACCGCAGCTCAGCAAGGAGCGAACCCCACCACCCTCATGGTGTTTGGTATACTAGAGCAGAGATGCCGACACCACACCAACGAGACGCCTCACTGCGCCTCAAAGGAGGACGTATGACGCAACGCACCTTTCGGACGACCGCCGGGGTCCTCTTCGCGCTGATCACGCTGCTGCACGGGCTACGGCTCGTCAGCGGATGGGAGGTCCTGGTGAACGGCCGACTCGTGTCCCCGCTGCTGAGTTGGGTGGCGGTGCTGCTCTTCGGTTTCCTGACCTACGCCGCGTTTCGGTCCACGGTGAGTAACGATACGAGATGACCGTCCTCGTCATCGGCGGCGGGATCATTGGCTGTGCGGTGGCGGAGTCGCTCGCGCGCGCCAACTGTCGGGTCACCCTCCTGGAACGGGGGACGGTCGGCACAGAGGCCTCCAGCGTCGCCGCTGGTTTGCTCGCCCCACAACTCGAAGCCCACGGCCCTGGACCGTTTCTGGATCTGTGCCTCGCGAGCCGCGCGCTCTTTCCCGACGTGGTGGCGCGCCTGACACGCGACACCGCGCTGCCGATTGACTTTCAACCCACGGGCTTGTATTTCCTCGTTTTTACCGAGGAGGATGCGCGCGAAGCCGACACGCGCCTGACGTGGCAAGTGCAGCGAGGCCTCCAGATTCAGCGGCTGACGCGCGAGGAGCTGCTCCGCCGGGAACCAGCGCTCAATCCGTCGGTGCGGTGGGGCCTGTTTTTCCCCGAGGATCATCAGGTGGACAGCGCGCAACTCACCCGCGCCTATGCCGAGGCGGCCCGTCGTCGAGGGGTGACCATCATCGAAGGGGTGGAGGTCAAGCAGTTGCGCCATCAGCGGGGACGTGTCCACGGCGTCATCAGCGACGATGGCCGGACATGGGAGGCCTCCATCGTTGTAGATGCCGCAGGGAGTTGGGCTGCGTTTGATCCGGAGCTTCCGTTTGCGATTCCGGTCGAGCCGGCGAAAGGGCAACTCCTCGTCTACCAGCTGACGCATCCGCTCCTCAAGCGGGCGGTGAAATCGAGCCAGGCCTACTGTATCCCGCGCGGCGACGGGCGGCTCATCGTGGGGACGACGGTTGAATTCGTCGGCTTCGATCGGCAGATCACAGCGGAAGCCAGCACGCGGTTGCATCACGCGGCCGCTGCTGTGTGTCCGCAGCTTCAACAGCACTCCTACCGCGACGCGCTGGTCAACTTCCGTCCCGCGACGCCTGATCGTCTACCGCTCCTTGGCGCGACACCGATCAAAAATTTTTACCTGGCCACGGGCCATTTTCGGAATGGGATTCTCTTAGCGCCGATGACGGCGCAATTGATGACCGACTTGATGACGACGGGAAGGGCCTCGATCTCCCTCGAGCCATTTAGCTTGACACGATTTCTTGAGTCAGCGGCGTAACCCACGCCGGCCTCTTGGGCGTCTAAGAGGTGGAACGTGAACAGGAGGCGACAATCATGCATACACACAACACATGGAGAATACTGATGTTAGGTACAGCGATGGTGCTGCCAATCGCTCAGCCGGGGTGGGCGGGGGAGGACCGTCCGGCCGTCACTGATGAAGACGCCATCCCTATTGAATACGAACGTCGCTACGAGCGGCGCGAGGTTCAGAAATGGCGCGAGTTACAAGAGGAAGATCCGGTCCAGTTTCAGGAGCTCATGCGGCAGCGACGGACCCATCTGCGCGAGCGGCTGGAGTATCTGAAGGAACACAACCCTGAGCGGTACGAAGCCGTCAAGGACCGCATTCGTGATCGCAGGCAGGCGCATCTGCGCGAGCTACGCGAGCGCGATCCCGAGCGGTTTCAGGAACTGATAGAACGCAAGCGCGCGCACCTGCACGACCGGCTTGAGTACCTCAAGGAACACAATCCGGAGAAATTCCGCGCGCTCCAACAGCGTGTACAGGAGCATCCCAAGGCGTTTCCAAAACCACAGGGCCTTGAGTGGCGGCCTCAGCGCGATGGAGTGCGGGACTGGGGACGTGGTCGAGGACGCGACGAGCATGGCCAGGGCTGGAATCATCGCAGCGACCGCTCCCAGGGTGATGTGCGCGGCGGGCCGAAACGCTGAGGCTGTGTTATACTCAGTAGCATGGACGAAGCCCAACTGGTCACCCAAGCGCAGGCCGGCTCGCAGGAGGCGTTCTGTGAGCTGGTCGAGCGCTACCAGGCGAAAGCGATGAGCATCGCCGTCGGACTCCTCGGCAATGTCGAGGAAGCGAAGGATGCCTCGCAAGAAGCCTTCGTCAAGGCGTACCGCGCGCTGCCGCAGTTTCGCGCGCAGGCTCAGTTTACGACGTGGCTCTACCGCATCGTCGTCAACGAATGTCAGACCGTACTGCGCGCCCGTTCGCGCGTACGACGCTGGCTGTTCTTTCCGACGCGAGACACAGAGGATGCGGCAGGGGAGACAGTCCCTGTGCTGGAATTCGTCCCGAGCGCAGAGCCTTCGTCGCGGGATGTGGCCTCCGGAGCGGAGGTGGCGAGGCAACTTGAGGGCGCGATTGCGCGATTATCACATCGGCAGCGGACCGTCGTGACGTTACATTATTTGCAGGAGATGCGCGTGGAGGAGGTCGCCGCTGTCATCGGCTGCGCGCCAGGGACGGTGAAGGCGCAACTCGCGAGGGCGCTGCGCCATTTGCGCGCGCACCTCAACGGCGTGTTGGAAGGAGGGAGCCCATGACATCGCCATCGCTTGAAGCGTTGTTGAGACGGGTGCGGATTCGACCAGTCAGCGACGACGCGCTGGTTGGCTACACCGCTGAGGTGCGTCGTCGGTTGACCGCCGCTCCGACGCCAGCACGACCGCGCCTGCAGTGGTGGCCGGTGGTGGTGCCGCTCGGCGCAGCAGCGCTCCTTCTCACCGCGATCGTGACGCGCCCCACATTCCCACCCACCTCCCTCAGCGAGGTGGCGTTAGCGCACGAAGCCGCCCTCTTGAGCGTCCTTGCGCCGGAGGAGCCGCTCCTGCCCGACGACGACGCCCTCCTCGACGACCTCGCGTGGCTCGAGGAACTCTCGAGTTGAGTGGAGGTGGAAGAGGCGGCCACGGCGCCGGCTCGCGCGCGCCTGCGCCTCCGCGTCGGCCTGCCTCGCTGAAACATCGTCGCTCACACGCTCGGCTGCTGACGTCCTGGCGCTGCCCGTGGACGTCTCTCCAGGCGCCTGTCGGTAGCATCCTTCCCCTCGGCGTGCTACACTCGTGCCATGTCGTGGCTCCTCTATGTGAAGCTGGCGGAGGGAGTGATCGCGCTCGCCTCCGCAGCAATTGGGTTGCTCTCCCTCTGGGCGCCGGCACGTTCCATCCGTCTCTACCAAGCGATCATGCGGCTGTGCAATTGGGACGTCCGCCCGATCAACGCCGCCCAGGAACTCCGCAACACCCGCCTGCTCGGGGGCGTGCTCCTTCTCCTGGCGACGTTGCTCGTGGGAGCTCTGGGGAGAATCTAAGAACGTATGGCGAAGACCATCGAGCGAACCGTCAAACAGCAGCTCCACCAAGAAGGACTGTCCCCCGAACAATGGTCCAATGGGCCGTGGGCCACCTACGCGGTCCATGAACATCCGTATGCGAAGGTGTTGTACGTCATCGCTGGGAGTATCGAGTTTGAGCTTCCACGCGACGGGCGGACCGTGCCCATGAAGCCAGGGGACCGCCTTGATTTGCCTCCGCACAGCCCCCACGCAGCCCTCGTTGGGCCTCGTGGGGTCGTCTGCCTCGAAGCCCATCGCTAGCGCCTCGACATCAACCTTCCATTTACATCGCGCGAC
>Ga0114945_10000691_pt1 | contig 21767 bp, 26 predicted proteins | sample OV2TP3_FD_87194 | JGI IMG/M metagenome (GOLD analysis project Ga0114945, IMG submission 87194) | Hot spring microbial communities from Beatty, Nevada to study Microbial Dark Matter (Phase II) - OV2 TP3 | ecosystem: Environmental > Aquatic > Thermal springs > Hot (42-90C) | place: USA: Beatty...
GATCGAGGCGGAGGTCCGCGTGTACGCGCTGGAAGAGATTGTGGCGGAGAAGCTGCGTGCGATCCTCCAGCACGTGGAGAAGCTCGAAGAACGCGGCTGGAGCCGCTCACGCGCCCGTGACTACTACGACCTGTGGCGCGTGCTGGGAGCTTACAAGGACCAGATGGACCTCGCCGACTTCCCCGCCTTCCTGACCGAGAAGTGCGCCGTTCGGAATGTCGCCTTCACGGGCCCGGAAGACTTTTTCCAGGAAGCCATGCTTGCCTACATCGAGAAGACCTGGGACCGGTGGCTCGGCCCGCTGGTGCCCGCGCTCCCTTCTTTTAAGACCGTGATCGGCGAACTCCGCCCGCAGATTACAGCTCTCGTCTCCACCGCGGGGTGACCAATGACCTTGAAGAGGAACGCACCGGGCGGGGCGGAAGGCACCGTGAGGCCGGAAAGAGTTGGCGCGCCCCCTTCAAAATGAAGAACCCTTCAGGACCGCCCGCAGGCCCTGCCGTGCAGGCAGGGCCCAGCCGACGGAAGAACAGGCCGAGCGGCCCAGCGCGGCGTGGCCCGGCCCAGGGCCACACCACGTCGCGACCGATCCTTCGATAGGCTCAGGACAGGCTGTGCAGGAGGGAGCGGTCGGAGGCAAGCAGCCCGCCAGCCGGAGGATTGAGAGGCATGACAATCGCGTGCAGTTCTGGCACAATAAGCGCACCATGTAAGTCTTGGCCTCAGCAGAGGCGAGCCTATGGAACAAAGCGGAGGCCTGAGGTATGGAGTACCAGCAATACATTGTGCGTGATCCCAAGATCTGCGGCGGGGAGCCCGTCGTGAAAGGCACGCGGGTGACCGTGCGGACGATCCTCGCAAGCCTGGCCGAAGGAGCCACCATTCAAGAGATTCTTGCGGATTTCCCCACCCTGACCGAACGCGATGTTCGCGCTGTGATCGCGTTCGCTGCCGCCTCAGCAGAAGAAGACCTGCCCGTTCCCAGCATTCCGAACATTTCGTGAAGGTCAAACTGGACGAGAACCTGCCGGCACGGCTGGCTCAACTCCTCGCTCCACGCAGGATCTGGACTTCTCCGATCTCCGCCGCTTCACCCCAGGTACCCACCCCGGTCTCTTGCTCGTGCGGCTCCGAGTTCCTGGCCGTGAAGCGCTGGTCAGACGCATCGGGGCTTTATTTCAGACCGAGCCTGTGGAGACCTGGAAGCGCGCGTTCGTGTTGGTGACCGACTACAAGCTCCGGGTTCGCCGTCCCCAGCAATCTTGAGACTGTCAGTCCAAAGCCACGACCGCGTCAACGGGTTTCCGTAACCACGATTCAGGGAAACAGAACATGAACCCGCCGAAATACTTCCTGTACGCCCGAAAGTCCACCGACGAGGACGATCGTCAGATCCTGCCTGCCCCGAGCCTAGCCGAGGGGTTCATCGAGAGCCAGCTCACGGCACGCCGCCCATAGGCTCTGCGCCGATGGGTCGGAACTCCTAGAGTTTGCTCGGAAGGAGCGGGTGGATACCGCCCGTCCAGGCTGAAACCGGGGAAGTGATGTGCGGGTCGGACCAAGGATGGATAGCCTACGAGCGTTCTTTGCTGAGGCGCTTCAGCACCCGCAGGTCGCCGGCAACCAAGGCTTCCTTTTTCGCGCGGCTCCAGCGCTTCAGTTGCCGCTCTCGCTCGACTGCCTCCGCTTCCGAGTGAAACGCCTCTGAGTACACCAGACTGACAGGCCGGCGCTTGAACGTGTATGCGGCGCCATGGCCATCGTTGTGGGCCTTCACACGTATCTGTGGGTTTTCCGCGTGCCCGATGTAGAGGGTTCTGTCTGAACAGCGAACGACGTAGACGTAGAACACTACAAATAGCTGCCCCCTCGACGCTGCTCGGGGCACCATTCGACTCGCGCCGAACTCATCCAGGTGGCCTGCCATGAGTCCCTCGGCTTGGCTCGGGACAGGCGAGCGGGAGGAAACGCTCAGTAGAGCGTTTCCCCCGCGAGTCGAATGGTGGAGGGCACGGGAGTCGAACCCGCGACCCCGACGTTGCGAACGTCGTGCTCTCCCAGCTGAGCTAGCCCCCCACCTGTATCTTTGCTCGACCTAGGCTGGGCGGCGTCCTGGCCTTCCTATACTCGCAATATGCATCGTGGGCAAGGCGATTGAAGCCCGAAAAATGTTGAAGCCCTCTATCTTGGCTCGTCTTGGGCGCGTAGTCTACCAAGTCTGGTGCGTGATTGTACATCGTGCGTATTGGGAAGTGGACTCAATTCATCGAATCCAGGAGATCCCATTCGGACAAGGCTCGCTCGTTGACGATTCGCAGGAATCGCGGGCGCAGGACCAGATCGAACACCTCGCCTTTGTCCGGAAACAGCTCCAGGATCTCTTCGCGCGTGCGCTCGATCAGCTCATACGCGGCTTGCAGGGACAAGGCGCCATACCTCAACCGGTACGTCGTGAGGTCCACGCGTACCCGCAGCCGTGTCATCCGCACCTGCTCTTCGCGGATTTCGTGAAGCTCGGGCAAGGGGTCACCTTATGATACGAACCCGTCGTCCCTCAATGCGTAGTCGGCCGTCCACGTAGAGTTGCAACGCCCTCGGATAGATCCGATGCTCTTCGACAAGGATCCTTGCGGCCAGCGTCTCGGGTGTATCGTCCTCCTGGACCGGGACGGCGGCCTGTAAAATTATGGGGCCCTCATCCACGCTTTCGGTCACGAAGTGCACCGTACAGCCGGCTACATTGACGCCCCACTCCAGGGCTTGCTTCTGCGCGTCCAGTCCCGGAAACGCCGGCAAGAGGGACGGGTGGATGTTCATCATTTGATAGCGATAGGCCCCGAGTAGCACCGGCGTCACGATCCGCATGTAGCCTGCCAGGGCCACCACCCCGACCTCGTGCTTGCGCAAGACCGCCAGGACTTGCTCGTCGTACGCCTGGCGGCCGTTCGGCTGGCCTGCAAACGGTTTCGGGTCGAGAAAGACGTCGGGGATGTCATGCTGCCTGGCGCGCTCCAGCGCCTGAGCGTCCTGCTTGTTGCTGATCACCACCGCGAGGTCGGCCCGCAACATGCCGGCTTCTTGCGCATCGATGATCGCCTGGAGATTGGAGCCGCGCCCTGAGGCCAGGACGCCGATCCGCAGCTTACCGGGCATACGCCACCTGTGCCTTGCCGCTATTGGCTGTCACAATCTCTCCGATGCGGTAGGCGCGGTCTCCGAGCGTCGGTGCTTTGGCCAGGACGCCGTCTGCGTGTTCGGGCGCGACCACCAGCACTAAGCCGATGCCCATGTTGAAGACCCGGTACATCTCGTCATCCGCCACATGGCCTCTCTTCTGGAGCACGGCAAAGATCGGCGGGACCGGCCAGCTGCCCGTACGGATGTGCGCCTGACAGCCTTGGGGCAGGACCCGCGGCAGGTTCTCGGTCATGCCGCCGCCGGTGATGTGGGCGATTCCTTTAATGGGAAACTCCGCGATCAGGGCCAGGACCTGCTTGGCATAGATGCGGGTCGGCGTCAGCAGGGCTTCTCCCAACGCCTGGCCTATCTCAGGCAACCGGCTCGTCACGGAGAGCCCACCGTCTTCCAGCAGAATCCGGCGGGCCAGCGAATAGCCGTTGCTGTGCAGGCCCGTGGAGGCCAGGCCGATGAGGACATCGTGGGGGCGGATGTCCTTGCCGTCGATCACTCGCGTCCGCTCCACCACGCCCACGGCGAACCCGGCCAGGTCGTATTCGCCATCGGCATAGAACGAAGGCATCTCGGCGGTCTCGCCGCCGATCAAGGCGCACCCGGCCTGTCGGCAGCCTTCCGCCACGCCCCGGACAATCGCCTCCGCTTTGGAGACCTGCAGCTTCCCGCAGGCGAGATAGTCCAGAAAGAACAGCGGCTCGGCGCCGCTGACCACCACATCGTTGACGCACATCGCCACCAGATCGATCCCGACGGTATCGTGGCGGTCCATGAGGAAGGCGATCTTCAGCTTGGTGCCCACGCCATCGGTGCCGGAGACCAGCACGGGGTCGGTGTACCGCTCTGAGGGGAATCGGAACAGGCCGCCGAAGCCTCCGAGATCGGACAGGACCTCGGGCCGGAAGGTGGATCGCACGAGCGGCGTGATCCGCCGGACCAGCTCGTTGCCGGCGTCGATATTCACGCCGGCTTGTCGGTACGTGGCCATCGGAGCCGGCATCTTACTGACTAAAGCCGTCAATGGTCAATCGCCATTGGTCATTCGTAAAGGCGTCAATAGTCATTGGTCATTTGTCATTAGTCGGGAAAAGTCCTGGCAATGACTATTGCCGATGACAAATGACTCTTCTCACCGGGCCAGCTCGACCAGCGTTTCGAGGTGCGCAGTTTGCGGAAACATGTCGAAGGGCTGGAGGCGGGCGAGGCGATAGCCGCCGGCGGACAATCGGCTCAGATCGCGGGCGAGGGTCGGCGCATCACAGGAAAGATAGAAGAGACGTCCGGCCTGGATTCGGATCAGGGACTGAACGCACTCAGGACTGAGTCCCGTTCGGGGCGGATCCACGACGACGACATCGTATTCGCCGGGTTGCACGGTCTTGAGCATGACTTCGGCGCGCAAGGGTCGAAACCGCGTCCGGCCGATGTGATTGGTTTTCGCCGCGTGGCGGGCGTCGGCCAGCGCGTAGCGGTTGCCCTCCACTTCGGTGACCAGCGCGCCGTGCCGTGCAAGGGACAGGCCGAGTGTCCCGATGCCGGAATACAGCTCCAGGACGCGGACTCCCCCGCCTCCAAGTCGGGACGGCGGCGCCACCCACTCGGTGAGCGTGCGCGACAGGGTTTCATTCAAGACCCAATTGGCCTGCGCGAATGACCGGTCGCTGATCCGGAACAACAGGTCGTTGAAGCGATCCGGAATCCAGTCCTGCCCTTCCACCGTTCGCTGCCAGCGCCGCCCCTGGCGGGCCATCACGATCTGTCCCGCAACATTGGGGATTCCATGCCCCAGCTCGAACAGACCCTGGATGGACTCTTGATCCCCCGGCCCTGTCCGGTAAATCAGCAGCGTCGCCCCGAATGCCACAGAGTGCCGGAACTCCACGGACTCCAGTCTCCCCGGCAGTCGCGGTTGCACACCCAGTCGCCCGTCCACCATCATCACGATGTCCCGGAGCGGCTGTGGGGCGAGCAGGCAGCCGGCGGCGGCAACGGGTTGATCCGTCCCCTGGCGGTGAAATCCAAGCTTGAGGCTCTTGTCCTGACGGAACACCGCGAGGCGTACCGAGCTCCGGTAGCCGTATGAGTTGGGAGAAGGAATGACGTTAGGAATGGGCTCGATCGCAAGCTTGCCGATGCGGCTCAGGGTTTCTTTCAGGATCTCGGCCTTCTGGACGAGCTGCGCCTCGTAGCGCACGTGCTGGAGCTGACAGCCGCCGCATACTTCGTACACCGGGCACGGCGGGGCCACGCGATCGGGCGACGCGACCAGCACATCGCTGATCGTGGCCTCCTGGAATCCTTTGTGCTGCGCGCCACCGATGACGGTGACGGTCTCCGCCGGGATCGCGCCGCGCACGAACACCACCTGCGAGCCGTGATGCGCCAGCCCCCGCCCCCCCTGCACCAGCTTCTCAATCGTGACCGTGATTGTCTCGCTCATAAAACATTTCAGAAAGGCCGCAGGAGCTCGGCGACTGAGGTGTACGTTGTTGGGTGCGACAGGTAGACCGGCAGCCAAACCGAGATCGGCATCGTTCGCGTCATTGACCTTTTGTCAGGTACTCTCGCAACGAAACCAGGCGGAGCCCCCGGTATCGCTTCAATTGAAGCATCGTCTTATCGCCGGTGACGATGCAATCAGCCCGGCCAGCCTCGGCACATTCCAGGATCCGGTTGTCGGGTTCGTCTTTGAAGACGCTCACGATGTGGTCGGGCTTCACGACTTCAGCCATCTCGGTCAGGATCACGGCGGTCCGGCTCAATGCCTCGGCGTCCCGGCTGAATTTTCTGGCCAGAGTGGCCAACACTTCGTCCAGGATCAGTTTGGAAATCAGGAGAGTGTCGGTGCCGTCGAGAATGCGGGAAAGAGCTTGTGCCGCTTGGCCGCCTGGAACAACCAAGGCGGAGATGTACACGTTGCTGTCGAAAACCACCCTCACCGCCTGCTCAAGTACCTGCGCAGGTCCCGTTCGGTGAGGATCCCTTTATCTTTTGCTTTTTGCGTCCAGTATCCTTGGATGGCAAGGAGCCCCGTTTTGAGCCGTTCCCGCTTGGCAGTCCGCAGCGCTTCCTGGATTATTGCGCTGACGGTCTTGCCTTCTTCGCGCGCAATCTCGTCCAATTCCTTGGACAGCGCCGACGGAAGAGAAATCGTTTTTTTGACGGCAGTGCCCATGACATAACCTCCGGTATGAAAAAATCATACCATAGGTGCGGCCGTCATGCCAACCGGGCGACCTCCCTTGACGCCGCAGCCTCTGCTTTATGTTGACCCGTCGAAGTGACCGAAAACGCAGGTGGTGGCTGTTTTCAGCAGAGTTTAGTTTTCGGGGCGCAGTTCGACGCTGAGCAGTTTGATCTTCCGGTGCAGGTGGCTGCGCTCGATCTTCAGGTCGTCCGCGGTCCGCGACACGTTCCAGTTGTGCTCGCGCAGCTTGCGGGTGATGTACTCCCGTTCGAATGCGTTGCGCGCGTCGCGAAGCGAGTCGTATTGCCTGGCGGGGGAGATCACGGGAGACGGGATCCCGGGCTTAGCGTGGAGAAAGACGGACACGTCCGGCGCCTCGATCATCGGGCCGGGCACCATGATCAGCAGCCGCTCGACGAGATTCCGCAGCTCCCGGATGTTGCCCGGCCAATCGTAGCCCTGCATGGCCTCCAACGCCTCGGCGGAAATCTGTTTTTCCTTGAGTCCTTCCTCCTGGGCGTGCGTGCGCACAAAATGCCGGACCAGCAGCGGGATGTCCTCCCTCCGCTCCCGGAGCGGAGGGACCTCGATGGGGAGCACGTTCAAGCGGTAGAAGAGATCGTCCCGGAAGGTTCCCTTTTCGATCTCCTTGGACAGGTTCTTGTTCGACGCCGCGATGACGCGGACATCCACCTTGATCATCTTGTTCCCGCCCACGCGATTGAATTGCTGCTCTTGCAGGGCGCGCAGCACCTTGGACTGGGTATTAAGCGTCATGTCCCCGATCTCGTCGAGAAAGAGCGTGCCACTGTCGGCCTGCTCGAACTGGCCCCGCTTCTGAGCCGTGGCCCCTGTGAAGGCGCCCTTCTCGTGCCCGAACAGCTCGCTCTCGATCAGGGTCTCCGGAATCGCCGCGCAATTCACCGCCACGAACGGCCGTTCGCGACGCGAGCTCTGCATGTGGATCGCTCGCGCGACCAGTTCCTTGCCGGTCCCGTTCTCGCCTGAGATCAACACGCGACTGTTGGTCGGTCCGGCGACCGCGATCAGTTGAAGCAACCGCTGCATGGCCGGGGAGTTGCCGACCAACTGGAAGCGGGCTTCGACCTTCGTGCGGAGGGTGAGGTTCTCCTCCTCCAGCCGGCGCTGGTCGAGCGCGTGCCGGATTCGTAACGTGACGTTCTCGAGCGAGAGCGGCTTCTCGATATAGTCGTAGGCTCCGAGCTTGATCGCTTTGACCGCCGTCTCGATCGAGCCGTGCCCCGACATCATCATGACGAGCAAATTGGGAGCCTGCTCGCGGGTGCGTTTCAGGGTCTCCAACCCATCCATCTCCGGCATCCAGATGTCCAACAGCACGAGGTCCGGCGCTTCGGCACGAATGACCTTCAGGGCTTCCGCCCCGCTCTTGGCGACCGCGACCTGGTAGCCTTCGTCTTCCAGGATCCTGGTCAGGGTGTTCAGAATGGCCGGCTCATCATCAACGATTAAAATTGATTCCATTCTTTCTTACGCCTCACGGCTTTCATTAGATGGGAAGCTCAATCGTGAAGACGGCGCCTTTCGGCTGGTTGTTCGCGGCCCGGATCTGCCCTTCGTGATCGGTGATGATCCGGTGCACGATCGCCAGCCCCAAGCCGGTGCCGGTGCGTTTCCGCGAGAAATAGGGAGTGAACAGCCGGTCCTGATCGCCCATCTGGATCCCGTGCCCTTCGTCGGCCACGCTGATGATCGCCCGCCGGCGCTTCGTGTCATAGACCGATTTCACCCACAGGCGGCCCTTCTGGTTCATGGCCTGGATCGCATTGTCGAAGAGATTGACGAAGACCCGCTTGATCTGCTCGTGGTCAAGGTTCAAGGGCGGCAAGCTCTCATCCAGCTCCACGAGAAACTCCACATCGCGATGGGCGCTTCCGTACAACGCCACCACCTCTTTGATGATCTCGTCGATGGAGGTGCGCGCCATCTGGGGTGCCGGCATCCGGGCGAACTTCGAAAACTCGTCCACCATGCACTTGAGGCTGTTCACCTCGTTGACGATGACCTGCGTCGCTTCTTCGAAGATGCCGTCGAAATCGGGAGAGCGCTCCAGGAACTTCTTCTGCAGCCGCTGCGCCGAGAGTTGGATGGGGGTGAGCGGGTTCTTGATCTCGTGCGCGATGCGCTGGGCGACCTCCTGCCAGGCAGCCGCCTTTTGGGCCTTGATCAGCTCGGTCAGGTCCTCGAACACCAGCACGAACCCCAGGTCCTTGCCCCCTTCATCCCGCATGCGGGAGAGGTTCAGCCCGACCGTCACGAGTTTGCCCTGGATCTCCATGGGGCCTTCCAGGGAGAGTGTTTCCCTCAAGTCGGTCAGCATGCGGTCATAAGCCTCCTGAAATAGATTCAGCCCCAGATCCTTGAACGCCTCATGGACGGGACGGCCGCGCAACTGATGGCTCCAGACCCCGAGGATACGTTCCGCCGAGGGGTTGACCGTGGTGATGATACCGGTGCGATCGATTGACAGGACTCCTGCGGCGATGGTCGCGACGACCGCCTCGGTGTACGCCCGCCGCTGGTCCAGTTCCAGATTGGACAGCCGGAGCGAGATGTTCGCCTCCTCGAGCTTCGACTTGCTCACGCTCAGGTCTTCGGTCATCCGGTTGAAGGAGTCGACCAGGGTGCCGATCTCATCCGCCGCCTTCACATTGATCCGGACGTTCAGGTTCCCCTGGGCAATGGCCTCGGTGCCTTCGGCCAGGCGCTGAATCGGGACCGTGATGCCGCGCGCCACATAGAAGCCGAACCAGCTCGCCCCGAACAGGATCAGCACGGTGATGATCCCGATGATCAGGTACCCGCCCGCTTTGATCGGATTCTTCATCATCCGGACCTGCTTGTACTCGGCGTACTGCAGGGCGATTCCTTCCATCTTGGCGAGCAGTGATTCGGGGACGTACTCATCCACCACCACGACGCCATCGATCTCCCCCTCGCTGGAGCTGGAGGCAATCGGGATCGCCGCGCGGATCAAGCGTCCGTTCTTCGCCTCCTGGACCGAGGTCAGCTCCTGGTTGCCGCTCAGGACCTGGAGCACCAGTTGCCCGATGGGCAGGCCAAGAATCGAGGCGGGCACTTGGGGGTCCACGGCCTTGGTCAGCAATTCCATCCTGCGCGAGAACACCTCCACGCCGGCCAGGTTGTGTTCGGCTCGCTTTCGAGTCATTGCCGCGATCAGGAGCTCACGTTGCTCCGGGACGAGCAGGTCTTCTCGATAGATTTCCCGGCTGATGGCGCGAGCGGTGTTGACCGCCAGCGCGATGTGCCCTTCGTGATGCATCACCGCGACGTCATGCGAGTCCTTCAACACTTGCTCGATCTGCTCGCTGAACCAGACGTCCACGGCTTTGTTGACGATGCCGCTGGCGACGATCGCCAACAGCACCGCCGGGATCAAGGAGAACCCGATAAAGGCTGCAACGAGCTTGGCCCGGAACCCCGATCCCATCAGCCGATGGCGACGCTCGAAATAGGTCTTGATCAGGTTCCGCGACAGCAGCAGGGTCAAGACGACGAGCCCGACCAGGTCCAGATTGATCAACAGCAGGACGAAGGCATAGCTGGCGCTGGGCAGGAGGGAATCGGATTCCGCCGTGCCGGGCCCCGCATATTGCGAATAGTAAAAGGTGAGGATGAGGCAGGGGACCAGAAGGAACAACACGATCCACACCGGACGCAGGTGTCGCCTGCCCCGGTCGCTCTCCCGCGATCGTTCCCGAAGCGACCTCAGGCCGCTGGCTCGGGAGGATTCAGGCCCGGAATGGGGAGATGGCTCGAACGTCATCAAGGTCCGATGTCGGCAATACGAGGCTGTAGCGAGATTAAACGATCACCCGGATGCAATCAAGTCGGGACGGCGAAATAGGGCGAGTTTCTCAGGGCCGAGCTCGACGCGGAGAGAGCCGGGTTATGGCGCTGCGGTCTTGCCTGTTCCGGATGGCGACGCCAGGTCCACGTACTTCATGCGCAGGGCGTAGAGCAGGTCCTGCAGCACGGCCTGCTCCTCGGAGGTCAAATTTCCGCGGGTCTTCATCTCCAGCATGGAGAGGATGTCGATGATCTCTTTCGCCTGGGTCAGGTTGACGGGCAGCTTTTCCTGCCTCGGATCGAGTTGCTCCCCCATGAGCATCAACGCCGAGGTGCCCAGTGAAAAGACGAAGGATGAAAACGTGACCGGTGCCGCGGGCTCTTCGGGCGATGCGGCCTCAGGGCGAGCCTCGGTCGATTTGGCCTGGGGCGACGATGAAGCCGGGATCGAGTCCTCGGCGCGGCCTCGCCGGTCGCGGATGACGAATCCGCGTTCCTCCTCTGCGCTCATGAGCCCCTCCTGGTCAGGGAAAAATTATCATACGTCCGCTTGCAGCGCAACTCCGCAATTGAAGCGGGTGGGGAAACGAGTATAATGACGCAAAACGGTGGCCTGATCCGCCCTGCTCAGGCGCTCCGGCTCGACCATACTAAGCTTCGCATCTCCTCGGCTGCGCAACTCGCTCCATCTGAGCTGCGCTGGATGGAGCTCACACAGTGCTCGCCGTCCGCCGCTGGCGGACCGTATCTGCTTAGCAAGTATGGTGACCCGAGCCTCCGCGATTCGCGATGCGGATCAAGCCACCTTATTCAGATTAAGCTCGTTGAGGTAGGGAAACGGTGTCGAAACGATTTGATGAGCTGGTGCGATTGATGGCGAAGCTCCGGGCGCCGGACGGCTGCCCCTGGGACCGGAAGCAGACGCACGAGTCGCTGAAGCCCTACCTGGTGGAAGAGGCCTACGAAGTGCTGGAAAGCATCGATGCGGGCGATACCACATCCCTCCGGGAGGAGCTGGGGGATCTGCTGCTCCAAGTGCTGTTTCACGCGCAAATCGGCTCCGAGAAGGGGAGCTTCACGATCGAGGATGTGGTGCAGAGCCTGGCTCAGAAATTGATCCGCCGCCATCCCCACGTGTTCGGCTCCGAGGGTGAAGCCCCATCAGCGCAGGAGGCCGTGAGCGCCGATGACGTGCTTGCGCGCTGGGAGACGATCAAGGAAGGTGAGCGGCTCCGGAGCGGTCAGCCCGAATCCGCACTGGACGGCGTGCCCAAGGCCCTCCCGGCCCTGCTCCGCGCCTTTCAGATCCAAAGCCGTGCTTCGCGTGTCGGCTTCGATTGGAGCGAGCCGGGCCAGGTGATGGCCAAGGTGGAGGAGGAGTTGCAGGAGCTGCGTGACGCCCTCGCGTCGCCGGGGACGCAAGAGGACCGTCGCCGCGTCCAGACCGACATCGAGGCGGAATTCGGGGATGTGCTGTTCGCGTTAGTCAATCTGGCGCGCTTTCTCCATGTCAATCCGGAGGAAGCCCTGCGGAAGGCCACCAATCGTTTCATTCAGCGGTTCCGCTATATCGAGGACCAAGCGGCGCAGCGCGGGCGGCCGCTCAAAGACCTGACGTTGGCCGAGATGGATGTCTGGTGGGAGGAGGCCAAGCAGAAAATGCCGCGTGCCGCGCAGGAGGGCGACCACGGTGGACAGTGAGCAAGGTCCTTACGAGGAGGGCAAGCGAGCCGGAGCCCATCCGGTAGCGGTGATCCTCGGGGTCATCGTCGGCCTCTGGCTGCTGATCTGGCTGTTCGTGCCGAATCCGAAACACCGGCAAGGGATGGTGCCCGAAGCGGTGCAAGAGACCACCGACAATCCTGATGAGGCGCCCGTCATGTACCAGGTGGTCGACACCATTCCGGAGATGAACGCCATCAGCGTGCTCGTCCCGCCGCAGGCCACCGATAGCCAGATCATCGGGCTGTTGAAGCGGTTACGCGACGCCAGATTAGCCAACACCCTTTCGACGCTCCTTCCGCCGACGACACCGGGCAACACGCTGAGCGAGCATGCCATCGCCGACGTGTATATTTTTTCGGATGCCCAGTATGCGAAGAAGGACGTAGTGCAGGTGCTTGCTCGCGGAGCCCACGCTCCCGGGGAGTTCTATCCGCAGGCCGTCCCCTTCGAGACTGCGATGGAGCAGGTGCGCGGTCATTACCGCATCAATCTGGAAAATCTAGGTGCCCCCGATCGCGCCTCGCTCGGATTCGCCGACGAGTCGGGCGTCCATTCCCGACACTACCGCCGCATTTTTTAGCTCGTCGGGACCGGGACCCATTGCTCTGACGGGTACCCGTTGCATTCTGGGAGCAACGGGTGCCCAATGGGTGCCCCGCGCCAACCATCTGACGAAGACACAGCGGCCTCACCGGCTCGGCCGCGCGCACAAACATGGCGCTCTTTATTCATCGCGCCGTGCGCCTCGCTAACCCATCATCCAGGCTGGCATAGTCCCGGGCCGGGTACCCGTTGCTCCCGGCGGGTACCCGTTGCAGTTCCAGAGCAACGGGTGCCCAACGGGTGCCCAGGTCGAAGCCCACCTATTTCGGCCTTAAAGGCGACCTGTCATCTCAAAGCCCTACTTTTTCCCTGATCTGTTTCCTAACCTCTTCTTTCGCCCCGGCCATCCGGGCTTCCAGGGCCGGGAACAGGTGGGCGAGCGGGCCGGTGAACGGGCCGACCATCACATCAATCCGCTCCAGGAACATCCCTTCGTTTTCGGCGATCTGAAACTTGTGGTCCGCGATCATGCGCGTGAGCATCCGGTTGATGATGAGCTGTTTGCCTGGGCTCCCGCCCGTCACATCCAAGACCTTGCTCTTGAAGTACTCCAGCTCTTCAGTGATCGCCACCTTGATGCGCACGCCCTGAGGCGTGGGCCAGTTTGATCGCTGGACCGAATAGTCGTAGGAAAAGACAGGTTCGCGTGGCTCGCGGTAGGGGCCGTTGACGTTCAGGATACTGAGGGGCGTTCGCATGGTGCCGGGTCGGATCAGTGGTCGGTCCCGGCCCCAGTGGATCTCGGTCGAATCTGGATCAGGGTGAGCTCGCCTTCGCCTTCCGTCGGCCCGGGCCAGGCCAGGATGCCGTCTCGGACGTTATAGAGGTTGGTATACCCCTGACGCCCCAGGAAGTCGCAGGCAAACCGGCTGCGGTCCCCACCCTGGCAGTACACGATCACTTTCTCGGCAGATTCGGGAATCTCCTCTTTGTAGCGGGTCTCCAACTCGTCGATCGGCACGAGCTTCGCGCCGACCACGTGCTTAATCGCGTATTCTTTCGGGGTCCGGACGTCGATCAGCACCGCCGTGCCGGGTTCCTGGCGCTGTGACTCCTGGAGGAGTTGGTGCGCCTCGCCGGCCGAGACGTCGTGATAGAGGCAACCGTCGCGGATCATGGCCGGCGAGACTGTCTTGCCGCCGGCGACGCTCGCCAGATGCAGGCGGAGCGGTCTCACGGTCTCCTGGATTTCTTCTGGGATGCGCTTCAGCCTGCTCTCGGTATAGTACTGCTCACGCGACAGGCGGCTTACGTCGCTGGCTGCCTTCGAGGCGCGCCGCAACGCCAAGACCGCAATGATCAGCGCCAGTACCGTCAAGCCCCCCAACAGTCCGGTCATACTCGCCTCGTGCTTGCGTTCTCCTGGGCCGGCAGGTCAATCAGCCGATCACTATAAGACGGACTTTTCGGACTTTGCAAGGTGTCGGCCAACAGGCGCTCAATGAGCGCCGGTGTTATCAGGAATGTGACGCCGAGAGGACACGCGCCACCTCGCTGGCCGTCGTATTTCCGTCCCGGATGCAGTCCGGGATGCCGATGCCGTGATAGCCCGCGCCGGTGAGAAACAGGCCGGCGTGGCGCCGCAGCGCAGCCTGGATCCGCTCGAGCCGGTCCAGGTGCCCCACGGTGTACTGCGGCATCCCCTGGATCCATCGGCTCACCTCGGTATAGAGCGGCTTGGCCTCGATCCCGGCCAGGCTCTGCAGCTCCTGCCGCACCGTCGCGATGATCTTCGCGTCGTCGGCTTTCACAATATCCTCCCGCCCCACGCCCCCGATATAGCACCGGAGCAAAGCCTGGTTCGGCGGAGCTCGGTGGGGCCATTTCAGCGAGCTCCAGGTGGCAGCCAGCAAGGCCCGCCGTTCGATGCGGGGAACGACGAACCCGAAACCGGCGGCCGCCGATCCCAACTCCGTACGGTCATAGGCCAGCGAGACCGTCCCGGTGGAGGCATAGGAGATGCCGGCCAACAGCTCCGCCGCCAGGGGCTCGAGCGGCCGGATGAGGTCGGCCGCCACAAAGGCCGGCGTGGCCAAGACGACCGCATCGGCGGTGAGGGGGGCGCTGTCAGCCAGGCCGAGTTCGAACCGCGTGGGGGATCCTTCGGCGTGGCGGCGCAGCCACGTGACCGGGCGTCCGAGTTGTAGCGTCACTCCCGCTGCAGTGAGCCGCGCCACGAGGGTGTTCACCAGTTGACCGAGCCCGCCCCGAAGGGTCACAAACAACGTACGGCGAGGACGGCGTGACCCGGCAGCTGAGTCGGTCTGCCGTGCGGCGAGCATCCCGCGAATCAGGCTGCCATGCCGCTGCTCCAGTTCCCGAAAGCGAGGAAAGGTGGCCAGCAAGCTCATCTGCTCCGCATCGCCGGCGTAGATTCCCGCCATGAGCGGCTCGATCAGGCGGTCGAAGGCTTCCCGGCCGAGGCGCCGGCGGAAGAAGGAGGCCAGTGATTCGTCGGACTCCTCGCGCCGCGGCGGCAAGACCAGATCCAAGGCCATTCGGGCCATTCCCGGCCAAGACACCAGCCCGCTTCGCAGGAACGGCCCCAGCTTCGTCGGCACGATGACCACCAGCCCTTCGGGAAGCTCCCGCAACCGACCACGGGAAAACACGAAGGCCTTCTTCTCGGCCTCGTTGGTGTTGATCAGATCATCCGACAGGCCGAGCTTGGCGCAGAGCTCCAGGGCCCAGGGTTTGTGAGACAGGAAGGAGTCCGGTCCCGCTTCGATGAGGAAGTCACCCGTGCGGTGGGTCGCAATCTTGCCGCCCCAGGCCGGGCCGGCCTCGATGATGCTGCAGGAGAGCGGCAGACCCGACTCCTGCGCCCGTTCATGGAGAAAGAGCGCCGTGGAGAGTCCGGCGATACCGCCGCCGACTATTGCTACCCGTTGGGGCACCACCTGTTTGGGAGAAACGGTCACGGAGAAACGTGTCGGACCGGAGAGGCGAGGTGTTCCTCGAGAACCGAGGCCAGGGTGTCGATCAGCGGCATTGTGGCATTGAGCATGGAGATGCGCTCCAGGCGCATGCCTTTTGATTCGGCCAGACGCTTGAACTCCACGTCCACGTCATAGAGGATCTCGACGTGATCGGAGATGAACCCGATCGGCGCGATCAGCACGTGGCGGTGCCCGCCGCGATGCAGCTCTGCCAAGGTGGACTCGACATCGGGCCCCAGCCATTTTTCGCCCGACCGTCCCTGGCTCTGATACGCGAACCGTGCCGTCTCCGGTTTGACCAACTCGCACACCGCGTCCATCGTGGCCCGAACCTCGACGGGGTACGGATCATTCGCCTGAAGAATGCGCTCCGGCAGGCTGTGCGCGGTGAAGAGAATCGGGACGCGAGGCCGGACCTCGGCGGGGAACCGCTGGAGCGCCGCCGTAATGTTGTCGGCAATAGCCCGGATCAGGCCGGGGTGCCGGTGCCAGCTCTCGACATAGCTGATCGGAAAGTCGCCGCCCAGCGTCCGCCGCGCCTCTTCCACCTTCTGGATGTAGGCCCCGATGCTCATCGACGAGTATTGAGGCGCCATGCAGAGCCCGACGAGCCGCTCCGGCCGATCGCCCAGCAGCTCGGCGTAGGCTTCTTTGATAGAGGGATGCCAGTGCCGGAGCCCGACATACACTCGAAACCCGGCCCGGCTTGGCGGGCGATGACCGTTCAATTGCTGCTCGAGCCGGCGGGCCACCTCGCGCGTGATCTCGAGCGCCGGTGATTTCCCGCCGGTGACACGGTAGCGCTCGCGGATCTCTTCGACCAGCTCGGGAGGAGTCGGCCGGCCGCTCCGAACATCCAGCAGGAACGGCTCGACGTTCTCCAATTTATCCGGGCCGCCCATGGCCATGAGCAGTATGGCGATCGGTCTCTGCATCTTAAAATCCTGACCCCTCACTCCTCACCGTCTACTCAGCGTATGCACCAGGTCCACGGCCGCTGCCACATTCTCCAGTGGCGTCTGCGGTAGGATGCCGTGCCCCAGATTGAAAATATGGCCGGGGCGCCCACCGGCCCGATTCAGAATGTCTTTGATCCGGCGTTCCAGCTCGTGTCGGGGCGCAAACAGGACGACGGGATCCAGGTTGCCCTGGATGGCGACGTCGTAGCCCAGACGGGCCCAGGCGTCGTCCAGATGCACCCGCCAATCCACCCCGATCACATCGCCCCCGGCCGCCCGCATCAGCTCGAGCAGCGCCGCGGTGCCGGTGCCGAAATGGATCAGGGGAACGCCCTCTTCTTTCAGCTCAGTAAAAATGAACCGGACATGAGGCAACACGTACTCGGCATAATCGCCGGGAGTCAGGCAGCCGACCCAGCTGTCGAACAATTGCACCGCTTGGGCGCCGGCCCGGATCTGCGCCAGGAGATAGGCGCTGACCACCCGGGCAAGCTTCTCCATGAGCTGGTGCCAGACCGCCGGCTCGCTGTACATCAGTTGTTTGGTCCGCAGGTAATGCCGGGAGCTTCCGCCTTCGATGGCGTAGCTGGCCAGCGTGAAGGGCGCGCCGGCGAAGCCGATCAACGGGACGCGGTCGGCCAGCGCCTTGCGCGCGTGCGTGATCGCCAGACCGACGTAGCTCAGAGCGTCGCCGTCCACCACGCGCAGGCGCTCGATGCTGCGGCGGTCCCGGACGGGATTGTGGATGACCGGGCCTTCTCCCTCGGCGAAGGACAGGGTGATGCCCATCGGTTCGAGCGGCAGGAGGATGTCGGCAAAGATGATGGCGGCGTCCAGCGGAAAGCGTTCGATCGGCTGAAGGGTCACTTTGGCGGCCAGCTCTGGGGTCTTGCACACCTCCAGGATGGAGTGCTTGGCGCGGACCGCCTGATATTCCGGCATGTATCGCCCGGCCTGACGCATGAACCACACCGGCGTGCAGTCCACCGCTTCTCGACGGCAGGCTTTGAGAAAGCGATCATTCATCCGGCTGGCCATTCTACTACATCTCAATCCAAACCGTCTCCGGGCCAGTCCGTCTCCGCGCGGCTTCGCGTCGAGCGGGCCAGCGAGCTGAGCGCCTCACGAATCGTGCGGCTCGCGTCGTCCAACTCGGCGGCCTCGCGGTCCGACAGTATCCAGGCGTCTCCTGAGGCCAGCTCGATCCGATAGTGGTTCCTTCTGATCGAGAACCACTCGATGTACGGGTGGGGCGCCAGCATGGGGTGGGGATCGAAGGAGATGAGACTGACTTCGCCCACGTGCGGGATCTCGAAATCCGCCAGGACCTGGCCGGCCAGCTCCTCGTCCATGAACCGGCTGTTTCGGAATCGAATGGCCTTCCCGGCGATCTCGCCGTTGAAGTCACCCTGCAGGTACACATCGACCGATCCGAGGGCCGCCAGGGTGATCCGGCCGACCACGCTCCCGGCTTGACGGTTATCCAGGAAGCCCTCCTTGACCCATCGCGCGTTGCCGAACTTTTCCGCCATGGGAGACCTGCGCCGCGCCGGTCAGGCCTTCGGAGTGGCGAGGATCGCCCCGGCCGGGGCCGGCTCGGGCTTGAGCGGGCGAAGCGTCGAGAGCAGCACCGCAGTGAGGATGAGGCCGCTTCCGACCCAGCTGCTGGGGCCCAGCCGCTCGCCCAGATAGTACCAGGCCAGCCACGCGGCATACGCCGGCTCAAGCGAGAAGATCAATGCCACGCGCTGAGCAGGCACGACCTTTTGAGCCCATACCTGGATTCCAAAGGCTGCGGTCGCCAGGCCGCCGGTCACGCCCAGGCTGACCAGCAAAGGCGGGGACGGCGTCAATTCTGAAACGGCCGGATTCTCGAGGACCATCGCCGGCACGATCGGCGCGAGGACCAGCAGCATTTGCCACAGCAACAGCAACGCGGCATCTCCATGGCGGGTGTAGCGCTCCAGGCAAATAATGTGCAGGGCGAAGGCAGCGGCGCACCCCAACGTCCAGAGATCTCCCACGTTCATTGCGACGCTGGGCTTCACGAGGAACCATAGCCCCGTGACCGCCAGCCCGACCGACACCCACGTACGCCATTCGAACCGTAACAGAAAGAGCGGGACGAAGATCACGTAGAGCGCGGTCAGAAAGGCTGAGTTGGACGCGGTGGTGTAACGCAGGCCGACCGTCTGCGCGGCATAGCCCAGGAACAGGAAGGTCGTGGCCACCACGCTCCTCCACAGCAGGTTTCTGGTGAGGCTGAGGCGAGTTCGCAGGAGGAGCATGGCGCCCAGCACCAGGAGGGCGCCGAGCAAAAACCGCAGAAACAGGAAGGTAAACGGAGGAACCTGATCGAGGGCGATCTTCGTTGCGGGAAAAGTGGCGCCCCAGATCACTGTGCTCAACAACAGCGCGATTTGCGGCATGGCCTCAAGTACGTCAATGGTCAATAGTCATTGGTCATCAGTGAGGATGGAGAACGCTCTTCCCTATTGACCAATGACGCAGTTCAGGGTTTACAGAGCAGGCACATTCTCTGATCGGTCGCTCCGGATTGCTCCATGGCCGCGAGCGCCCGTTCCTTGTCCGGATAGTCGAACCAGCCTCCTTCCCAGAAATCGGCCTTGGTATAGCTGGACGGGACCTCAGAACAGCGCTCGCGGTGGAGCACCGCCCGGTCAATCGATCGCGCAATGTGGACCCAATAGATCATCGCGAGCCCTCACGCGACGGCTACTACGGGACTGGACTGGAAAGTAGCGAAGTAGGCGGGCAGCGGCCTTACTCTACGAGTTGCCACTCATCCTTTTCGATGAACACTTTCTGACCGGCCTGAAGCTTCTTCACATCATCCTTGTCGAACATGCGCATGTACCGGGCGATGCGATTGGGATCATCGATCCGATCCTCGGTCACCAACCCGCTGGGCAGCTTGTACTTCCGGATCAGCAACGACATACTGCCTCCTCCTAGCTTGGCGAATCTTCTTGCAAAGAGCGAGGATACCCGACGCCGCAAACCACGGTCAAGAGGGCCGGCGGATCGAAATGCCTCAAGAGTAGTTTGAGCCCCGGCGTTCAGGTATAATAGGAGCCTCGACGCAAGGAGGCGGCGGTGCCACTCTACGAATATCGTTGTGAAGGCTGCGAGACCCAATTCGAGGTCGTCCAGCCGATCAGCGCCAAACCGGAAGACACGGTGTGTCCTCAGTGCCATGCGAAGAAGGCGACACGCCTCCTGTCATCGTTCGCGTCCCGGATCGTCGGCGATCACAAGCCAGGCTTTGCGGAGATGAAAGCCTACAATATGCTGAATGAGCGCATGAGCAAATTCGCCAAGCTGCCGCCGGTCATCGGGAAGCGATCCAATCCGACGCCGAACATCACCCAACCCCCCGGCTCCAAAGCGGGAGAGGGCGGCTCCAAGAAAGAGGGCTGAGCCCTTATCGGTTCCCCTCCCGCTCCGTGGCACTCCTTGACTTTGCGGCTTTCCCTGGTAAATCATAGCCAACCGAGAGTTTGACCGACCTCCGGTAGACCCCGCGAGAGACTTCGTTCCTCTCTCGTTGCAGAGCCGTGGCTCCCTACGCGCGTCGGACAGGAGACGGCATGATCGCCAGCATCGTGATGATCCTGGGCCTGTTGCTTTCTGCCTACTTGGCATCCAGCCAAGCGGCCGAGCCCCAGGTGACCGGTTCGGTCGTGATCGCCGGAAACGGTCCGGAACTGCGGATGGCGGAGCGCCTTGCCCGAGCCTTCGAGAAGGTGCACCGAGGTACCTTTGTGGACGTCGTATGGGACGAAAATTCAAAGCCGATCGAGATGGTGAAGAACGGCCAGGCTCACATCGCAGTTACGGGGAGGGAGGAGCCGGATCTCAAAGCGACACCCGTGGGGTGGGACGGCATCGCCGTCATGGTCAACCTCTCTAACCACACCAAAGAGGTCACCACAAAACAGGTGGCCGACATCTTCTCCGGCAAGGTGAAGATGTGGTCGGAGTTGGGAGGTCCGGAGACGCGGATCCTCATTATCGACCGTCCGCAAAACCGCAACATCCGCCACGCCTTCGAGCGGTACCTGGGGATCGAAGGCAAGATTCCTGACGGGGCGAAGGTCATCGGGCCTGACGACAAGGCGATCAAGACGGTGGTGGGAACCTTGCCGCCTCTCTCAGCGGTCACGTACATCTCGCTGGGCCCTGCTCTTGACGCCGTCAGCACAGGTGTGGCCGTTCGTCTGCTCCCGATCGACAAGGCAGAGCCGGAAGAACCCACGATCAAGGATGGTCGGTACAAGCTGCGCCGTGCGGTGCTCTTCCTGACCAAGAAGGAGACGACGCCGGTGGTGGATGCGTTCCTGGCCTTTACACTGTCGAAAGACGGGCAGAAGATCGTCGATGAAGAGGCCTACATTCCCTACACGCCGCTCGATCAGAAGAAATGACCACCAGAAGGAGGACAGTATGTCATCCCATGTATTCTTACGCGTCATCATGCTCAGGAGACTGATCGGCATCGCGGTGGTGGGTTTGACCGTGGCGTCTCTGCCGGTTCAGTCGGTATGGGGCCAGGGAGCGGCTCCGGAGGGCGCGGCGGCCGGTGCCCAGGAGAGCCAAGCGCCGAAGGCCAAGGCGGAGGAGGGCTCCAACGTGGAAGGGGCCGGGTACAGCCTGTTCGATGTTCCCTCCATCAAGGGGTTTGATGCCAACAAGGTCCAATCCGCTCCGATCTGCGATCCCGGCAGACGGCCGAAGGTCACGAAAGTGGATCCGGATGAGGTCAAGCCGGGCGACAAGGTCATCATCAAAGGCGAGAACTTCGGGCCCAAGGAATGCTTGCAGAACGTCACCTTCGGCTCGGATCCGGCCGGAAAGTTTACGCTGGTGGACGAGACCACCATTGAGGCGACGGTCCCCGGTAGCAAAGCGGGGATGAGCTTCGTTCGCGTCGTGACCGGCGGAGGGAGCGCTCAGTCCAAGCCCGTCCTCATCAAGAAGTAGCCCGCTCCACAGAAAAAAGGCGTGGCAGTTTCTTCACTTCCTCGCCTCCCGAAGCGACCCTTGCGGCCTCAGCCGGGCGGCAGCCTTCGGGAAATTCTCTCCGCTGCGGTCGGGCGCCCGTTGCTCTTGCACTGCAACGGGTGGATCAACCGCAGTGCGTCGGTCAGTTTCCGTTTTCCACCCGGCTGAGGCTCGCTGGGACCCCGCTTCTCCGGCAAAGTCGTTCATAAACTGTCACGCCTTTTCGCGCCATTGAAAGGCGTCACGGCGGTGTGATACCGTACGCGAACCCTTTGAGGGCTCGTGGGC
>Ga0114945_10000692_pt1 | contig 21767 bp, 22 predicted proteins | sample OV2TP3_FD_87194 | JGI IMG/M metagenome (GOLD analysis project Ga0114945, IMG submission 87194) | Hot spring microbial communities from Beatty, Nevada to study Microbial Dark Matter (Phase II) - OV2 TP3 | ecosystem: Environmental > Aquatic > Thermal springs > Hot (42-90C) | place: USA: Beatty...
GCGGTGCCCGGGCCCCTTTTTACTTTTTCCGCCTATTTGGGTGCCGTGATGAAATCCGCGCCCAAAGGGTGGTCAGGAGCGATCCTTGCTCTCGTCGCGATTTTCCTCCCGTCATTCCTACTGATTGTAGGATCGCTCCCATTTTGGGACTTCCTGCGATCCAAGTCGAGCTTTCAGTCTGCGCTGCGTGGTATCAATGCCGCAGTCGTTGGCCTACTTGTCGCCGCACTTTACAAGCCAGTTTGGACGAGCGCGATTCACGCACCGGCGGACTTCGGACTCGGCCTTGTAGCGTTTGGCCTTTTGGCATTTTGGAAATGCCCCCCATGGTTAGTAGTGGTACTGACCGCTGTCGGAGGAGAGGTCCTGTCCCGTATGTGAGACGAGTTGCGGGGCACGCTGTGCCACCCCGCTAAGATGCGCGCCGAATAATTTCCTCCGGTGGTCGTATGTGGCGGAAGAGGGCGAAGATCCAAAGGTCGTAAATAATTTTTAGCCCGCCGGCCAAGAGAAACGGCAAGCCCAGGGAAGGGGCCGCTAGAACCGCGCCGGTGAACACCGGTGCAATGGCGGCTCCAATGTTTCGGGCCACTGACATGACGCCTGCCGCAGCCGCCCTCTCGCTCGGATCGACGACTGCCATCGTGTAAGACTGACGGGTGGGTACATCGAGCTGTGAGAGCAGGTGACGGGCAAGCAGCACGACGACCGTCAGCTCCAGGTTCGGCATGAACGGTAGCAAAAGCAGCAGGAAATTTGATGGAAGGTGGGTGAAAACCATGGTGTTCAGCAGCCCGATCCGACGCGCTATGGGAGGAGCGGCCAGGAAAGAAAGAGCGGACAGAAGGTTGGCACCGAAGAAGATGCCACCTAAGGCGTTTATGTCGGTCTTGTAGCGCAGGTAAAACCAGTAGGCGACCAAGCTCTGGACAATGAAACCCCCGGCGAAGGCATCAAGGGCGAACAAGGCCGCCAGTTTGGTTACAATGCCGCGCGATCGTCGGATGCCGATCCTGCGAAGATCCCGTGCAGCTCCGGTCCTTACCTCGACAGCCGGCGATAGAAAGGCAAATAGGACCAACATCAGAACGGCGGAAAGGACATACCCCCAAACGAGAAGACGGTAACCTGCGAGCGGTGCGAGGGCAAGAAGCGAGGGCAAGCCAACGGCCAGCGCACCGAGAGCTCCGGAAAGAGACCCCACAAGGTTGTAGGCGGAGAAAGCCGCGGTCCGGTTCTGCTCGTGAGTGGTTTGGGGAAGGATTGCCTGTTCGATTGAGAGAAAGGGCCCAACCTCCTTTCCCGAGGGGCTGATGGTCCCGAAAATGGCAGCGACCGCTAATAAGATAGGATCGTCTGAGGCAGCAAATACAAGGCCCGCCAGCGCCATGAACACCGCGCCCAGCACAAGAAGCGATCTCCGGCCGAAGGTGTCTGCGACAGCCGTGAGGACAATGGTCATTATGGCCCCACCTGCAAGCGCCGCGGTAAAGATCCAGCCAATGGCTGTCGTATCCAGACCGATGGCATCAAGGTAAAGCCCGAGCACGACGGACAAAAAGCCGTAGGCGAATGAGCGGAGGCCGCAGCTGGCGAAGAGCAACCACCCGTCCCTTGAAAGCTCCAGAAGCTGGGCCGGACGATTCACATGGTTATCCCCGCGTGGCGCTGCCCATGGAGTTCATCCGTCCGCCGTCTACCGGGAGGATAGCGTTGGTGATGTAGCTGGCCTTCTCTGAAGCGAGAAAAACCGCAGCCTCCGCCACATCCTCAGGCTGACCGATGCGCCGCAGCGGGATGGTATCGTATTCCGTTTTTCGATTACCCATCTCTCTGCTTCCGAGCGGCGTGCCGACGATCCCCGAGATGATGCAGTTCACTCTGATCTTGTACGGCGCCAAATCCACCGCCGCCTGACGCGTCAGAGAGTTAATCGCTCCTTTGGAGATGGAATAGATCGCACCACCCGGACTCCCTCTTTCTCCAGAGGCCGCGGAGATATTGATGATCACGCCCTGACCGACCTCCTTCATCATTCGAGCTGCGTGCTGGACGCAGAGAAAGTAGCCCGTGAGATTGATCGCCATGATTCGTTCCCAATCCTCCAGCGTGGCCTCCAGGATGCCATCCTTGGTGGAGTGGGCGACGGTATTGACCAGGATATCGAGCTTGCGGTGTTTTCTCTTTATGTGCTCGAAGAGTCTCCCAATCTCCTCGGCCTTTCCAACATCTGCGGCGAAATAGTCGCCGCCAAGCTCCTGAGCGATCTTCCGCGCCTCTTCCCCATGGCGCGAGTGGACAATCACCCTTGCCCCCTCGCGCGCGAACGCACGGACAATTCCCAGGCCGATGTTATTAGTCGACCCCGTAACCAAAGCAATCTTGTCTCCGAGCATCATAGACGCCTCCTTGTGGACTGTCGTGAAAAAATTGTAGGCTTAGAGTATCACACGGAATAAAAGCAGCGCAAAAAGGAGGTCGAATGACTCGGTCTTTTTGTTTTTTCGTCCTGATTTGCCTGATTGGCTTTGCGGGCTGCGCCAGCCAGAGCGTGATGCTGGTTCATCCCCAGAGCGGTGCCACGGTGAGGTGTGGCGCCGCGGGGGCAGGGTTGATGGCCGGCTTTGCGGATGGCTTTGTCGAGGAATGCTTGAGAAGCTATGGGGGTAAGGGATATGTCTCCGTGGAAAAGCTCACCCCAGAGCAGCGCGCCGACCTGGAGCGGCGGGGACTTTTGCCCAAAGCGGAGCCGCCACCCCTGCCCATGGGGTATTGATATTGCTCCAAAGCAAACGCAATTGTGCGTTTGCTTCAGCCCCCCAGGGTGATCATCTCTATTTTTTTGTGGTGTCTTGGGTCGTAGCCGGAGGAGAGAAGCGCCTCGAGCCGCTCATCCGAATAGCGATCCTTCCTCCTTCTCCAGATCGCGGCGATCGCTTCTAAAATCTCTTCATCGCTGGAGCCGTTTCGCAGCAAGGACTTCAGATCGTGACCGACCGAAGAGAAGAGACAGGTGACCAGCTTTCCGTCCGCCGTAAGCCGGGCCCGATTACAAGTAGAGCAGAAAGGCTCGGTGACCGAGGCCACGACGCCGATCTCTCCTTTCCCGTCCAGGAATTCGTAATCCACCGAAGGCGCGCTTCCCTGATCCCGGCCCGCTTCTCTCAACGGGTAACGGGAGTTGATCTTTTCCAAAATCTCTTTTTTGGAAACCAGCTTTTCCGAGGTCCAGTTGTTTGAGTTGCCCACATCCATATATTCGATGAAGCGGATCGCGAACCCATTCTCCCTGGAGAACTCGACGAGCTTGAGAACGTCGTCGTCGTTGACTCCCCGCTCGATGACCGCGTTGATCTTGATGGGATGGAGGCCGCAGCGCTTGGCTGCAAAGAGACCCTCCAGAACCTTTTTCAGATCTCCCCGCTTGGTCATCCGTTTAAATTTTTCGGGGTCAAGGGTATCAACGCTGACGTTGATCCGCTTGAGCCCGGCGGCCTTGAGTGCGGCAACCTGCTCCGCCAAGAGTGACGCATTGGTGGTGAGGCAGAGATCCCTTAATCCCTCCAGCTCCGAGAGCTTAGCAACAAGAAGGTGAAGGTCCCTGCGCACCAGAGGCTCCCCGCCGGTGAGTCTGATCTTATCCACCCCCAACCGGATGAACAGGTTGGCGAGTCTAGCAATCTCCTCAAATGTGAGGATCTCCTTTTTGTCAATCCACTCGTACTCATCAAGCGGCATGCAGTAGGTGCAGCGGAAGTTACACCTGTCCGTGACCGATATCCTGAGATCCTTGACTGGCCGATTGTACTGATCCCGCGACACGACGATTTACTATGCATCAAAGGGCAGGGGTCACGCAAGAGTCCGTCGTGGTTTGACATATTTTGCCTTCCCGAATAATCTCGGTCCCGTGGGGCCTTATTGAAGCTCAAGGAGATGGAGATGAAGATCATTGATGCCGACGGTCACATTGTGGAACGAGACAAAGATATCCGGGCATACCTGCCCGAGCCCTTCTGCAATCGGCGCGGCGCGCTCTTGCCTTCCGACGGACTCGATACCAGCATGGGAGGAATCCTGGGCGGTCTCGAGGACAATGATATAACGACCCGTCTTAAGGACATGGATCGGGAAGGGATTGATATCTCGGTGCTTTTTCCTACCAGCAGCTTTGCCCTCACCAAATTCATTGAGCGTGATTACGCGATCGCGTACGCCCGGGCCTATAATGACTTCGTCGCTGATCTCTGCAAACAAAGCCCCCGTCTTAGAGCGGTGGCCCTCATCCCTTTTCAGGATCTCGACGCGGCGGTGGCAGAGGTCCATCGCGCCATTACCAAGCTGGGATTGGTCGCAGTCACGGTCGCGACCCAGGGCATGAGAGAACACTTGGGATCCCAGAGGTTCTGGCCCATTTACGACGAGATCCAGCGTCTGGATGTCCCCCTTTGCGTTCACAACCGGCGCGAAGCCCCTGCAGGAGACAACCGCTTCGACAGCTTCCTCTTTATGCACACGATCGGGCGGCCGGTTGAGACCTTCATTCAATTTGCCGGCCTCATCTACAGCGGCACAGCCGAGAGGTTTCACAGGCTCAGAGTCGCCTTTCTCGAATGCGGCATCGGCTGGGTCCCTTACTGGATGGAAAGAATGGACGAAGAGTGGGAGAAGCGGGGAAAGGTCGAGGCCCCCCTGTGCAAGAAAAAGCCGAGCGAGTACGTCATCCATGGCAACTGGTTCTTCGCGACGGAACCTGAGGAGGGCATGCTGCCCTACGTCATCGAGCGGATCGGCGAAGACAAAATCCTTTTTGCCTCCGATTATCCCCACTGGGACGGGATCTTTCCCCATGTCATCTCCACCATTCGCGGCCGCAAGGATATCTCCGAAAGCGTCAAAGAGAAGATCCTAGGCAAGAATGCCATGAGGTTTTACGGATGGGACCGAGAATGAAAAAATTTGCTCTCCACCTTTCGCTTCTCCCTCGGGCAGGCCAGGGCCTTTTTTGAGAGGCTGCAGTCGATAAGCCGATCCACGATGTCGCAAGCCCCTGCCGAGATACGCAAGCACAGCCATCCCGGCGCCGGGAGCCGCTCCACCGCGCCACACCCAAAGGGACGCCAAACCGACCCTGCGGCGCTCGCAGACGTGCAGGCCCTGCTGGGAGACCGGCCGCGCCGGCGCGACCTGCTTATCGAGCACCTGCACCTGATCCAGGACCGCTACGGACATCTCTCGGCGCCGCATCTGGCGGCGCTCGCACACGAGATGAAGCTCGCGCTGGTGGAGGTATACGAGGTCGCGTCGTTCTACGCGCATTTCGACATCGTGCGCGAAGGCGAGAGCCCACCGCCCCCCCTCACCGTGCGCGTGTGCGATAGCCTTTCTTGCGAGCTATTCGGAGCCCGGAAGCTGCTTGCCGGGCTGGCCGCGGTCTACAACGCAAAGGGTCAAGTGCGGGTCGTCCGAGCGCCCTGCATGGGCGCCTGCGACAAGGCGCCAGCGTGCGCCATCCGCCACGACCAGGTGTTCCACGCGACGCCAGCCAAGATCAAGGCGGCGCTCAAGGCCGGTCGTGGTGAGGCAGCGTTGGCGCCAGGCAAGGATTACGCCGCCTATGTCGCCGATGGCGGCTACAGGCTTCTCAGCGAATGTCTCGACGTCAGGCGCACGCCTGACGAGATCATCAAGCGCTTGGACGAGGCTGGCTTGCGCGGACTCGGCGGCGCTGGCTTCCCTGCGGGCCGCAAGTGGCACATTGTGCGGCAGCAGCCGGGGCCGCGCCTCATGGTGGTCAACGGTGACGAGGGCGAGCCCGGTACATTCAAGGATCGCTATTATCTCGAGACCGACCCGCACCGTTTTCTCGAAGGGATGCTGATCGCTGCTTGGGTCGTCGAGGCGACGGCTGTCTACGTCTATCTTCGCGACGAATACCCGCAGGTGCGCCGGATCCTGCTCGCCGAGATCCCGAAAGTGGAGATGGCCGGCCTGGTGCGGGCGACCCGGATCCACCTGCGCCGGGGGGCTGGCGCCTACATCTGCGGCGAAGAGTCCGCGATGATAGAAAGCATCGAAGGCAAGCGCGGCCTGCCGCGCCATCGGCCTCCCTACGTGGCCCAGGTCGGACTGTTCGGCCAGCCGACCCTTGTGCAGAACGTCGAGACGCTCACCTGGGTGCGCGACATCGCCGAGAAAGGCCCGGCGTGGTTTATGAGCCACGGGCAGCGCGGCCGCAAGGGTCTACGCTCGTTCTCGGTCTCTGGCCGCGTGAAGCATCCCGGCGTGAAGCTGGCGCCGGCCGGCGTCAGCGCGCGCGAGCTCATTGACGAATACTCAGGCGGCATGCTCGACGGTCACCGCTTCAAGGGCTATCTGCCGGGCGGCGCGTCGGGCGGTATTCTCCCTGCATCGATGGCCGACCTCCCGCTCGATTTCGGCACCCTCGAGCCCCACGGCTGCTTCGTGGGCTCCCACGGCGTCATCGTGCTCTCCGACAAGGACGACATGAAGGCCGTGGCCCTCAACCTTATGCGCTTCTTCGAGGCCGAAAGCTGCGGCCAGTGCACACCCTGCCGTGTGGGCACAGAGAAGGCCGTGAAGCTCCTCTCCCAGACGCGCTGGGACGAGCCGCTGCTCGAGCAGCTATCCCAGGCGATGACCGACGCCTCTATCTGCGGCCTGGGACAGTCAGCCTCCAACCCGGTAAAATCCGTGCTCAAGTACTTCCGCGAGGATTTGCGATGAGGGAGCCGATCAAGTTCCTCCTCGACGGTCAGGAGGTCGAGGGAGCCGCCGGAGAGACGATCTGGCAGGTTGCGAACCGTCGCGGCATCGAGATTCCACACCTCTGCTACTCTCCGGCACCCGGCTATCGCGCCGACGGCAATTGCCGCGCCTGCATGGTCGAGATCGAGGGCGAGCGCGTCCTCGCCGCGAGCTGCATCCGCAGGCCCACGCCGGGCATGAAGGTCGAGACGGCGAGTGAGCGCTCCAAGGCCGCGCGCAAGATGGTCTTTGAGCTGCTCATGGCCGACCAGCCCCGCCGCGACGCCGCCCACGATCCGTCGTCACGGTTGTGGCGCTGGGCCGAGCGCCTCGGCGTGGCGGGCAGCCGCTTCGGCAGCCGCGCGATGCCACCGCCCGATCCGAGCCATCCGGCGATGCGGGTCCATCTCGACGCCTGCATCCACTGCACTCTCTGTGTGCGCGCCTGCCGTGAGGTGCAGGTCAACGACGTGATCGGGATGGCTGGCCGCGGCGCTCAGGCTAAGATCGTGTTCGACTTCGACGATCCGATGGGGCGGAGCACCTGCGTCGCCTGCGGCGAGTGCGTGCAGACCTGCCCCACCGGCGCCCTCATGCCCGCGACTTTGCTCGACGAGCGCGGCGTCAGGGTAGAGTCGCCTGACCACCGCGTCGACAGCGTCTGTCCGTATTGTGGCGTAGGCTGCCAGCTCACCTATCACATCAAGGACCACAAGCTGCTCTACGTGGACGGCCGCGCGGGACCAGCGAACGAAAACCGGCTCTGTGTCAAGGGCCGGTTCGGCTTCGACTACGTGCATCACCCCCACCGGCTCACCGAGCCGCTGATCCGCAAGCCCGGCGTATCGAAGAACGCCGACGATTACGTCGACCCGGCGGATCCCTGGACCCATTTCCGCAGCGCGAGGTGGGAGGAAGCCCTGGAGGTTGCCGCGGCGGGCCTGCGCCGCATCCGCGACCAGGAGGGGGGCGACGCGCTAGCCGGGTTCGGCTCGGCCAAGGGCTCGAATGAGGAGGCCTATCTATTCCAGAAGCTCTTCCGCGCCGGCTTCGGCACCAACAACGTCGACCACTGCACGCGGCTCTGTCACGCCTCGTCCGTTGCCGCGCTCATGGAGGGCATCGGCTCGGCCGCGGTCACCGCGCCCTTCACGGCTTGCAAGGACTCCGAGGTCATCATCATTATCGGCGCCAATCCGACCGAAAACCATCCGGTGGCGGCGACCTTCTTCAAGCAGGCTGCCAAGCGTGGCGCCAAGTTGATCGTCATGGACCCGCGCGGCCAGGCGCTCCAGCGTCACGCCACGCACATGCTCCAATTCAAGCCTAATAAAGACGTGGCGCTCCTCAACGCGATGCTGAACGTCATCGTGACCGAGCGCCTCTACGACCAGCGATACGTCCAGGCGTACAGCGAGAATTTCGAGGCGCTCAGCGACCACGTCCGCGAGTACACGCCCGAGAGGATGGAGCCGGAATGCGGCATCAGCGCGTCAACGATCCGCGAGGTGGCGCGGCTTTACGCCCGCGCCAAGGCCGCAATCATCTTCTGGGGCATGGGTATCTCGCAGAGCGTCCACGGCACCGACAACGCGCGCTGCTTGATCGCGTTGGCCCTAACCACCGGCCAGGTGGGCCGGCCCGGCACCGGGCTTCACCCGCTGCGCGGGCAAAACAACGTGCAGGGCGCCTCGGATGCCGGCCTGATCCCAATGGTGTTCCCGGATTATCGCCCGGTGGAGGACACGACAGTCCGCGCCGCGTTCGAGAGTTTCTGGGGAGCGCCGCTCAACCCCAAGCGCGGGCTCACCGTGGTCGAGGTCATGGACGCGATCCACGCCGGGCAGATCTGCGGCATGTACATCATGGGAGAAAACCCCGCGATGTCGGACCCCGACGCCCACCACGCGCGCGGGGCGCTGGCGAAGCTCGAGCATCTGGTAGTGCAGGATATCTTCCTCACCGAGACGGCGGTCCACGCCGACGTCATCCTGCCGGCCTCGGCCTGGCCGGAGAAGGACGGCACCGCCACCAACACCAACCGCCAGGTCCAGCTCGGCCGACGGGCGCTGCCAACGCCGGGGGACGCGCGGGAGGACTGGTGGATCATTCAGGAGATGGCGCGCCGCCTCGGGCTCGATTGGAGTTACGCTCACCCGCGCGACGTATTCGCCGAGATGACGCGGATCATGCCCTCGCTCGCCAACATAACGTGGGAGCGGCTCGAGCGCGAGGGCGCCGTGACCTATCCGTGCGCCGGACCTGATCAGCCGGGGCAGGACATTGTGTTTGGCGATGGGTTCCCGACGCCGACCAAGCGCGGAAAGCTTGTTTCCGTTACCTACACGCCACCGGGCGAGCCGACCGACGCCGAGTACCCCATGGTGCTCACCACCGGTCGCCAGCTCGAACACTGGCACACCGGTGCCATGACGCGCCGTGCCAGCGTGCTCGACGCGCTCGAGCCCGAGGCTATCGGCTGCCTGTCGCCGGACGATTCGCACCGATTGGGGGTAAAGGGCGGCGACATCGTACGGGTGTCAACGCGACGCGGCGCCATCGAGCTCAAGGTGCGCGTGGACAGCGCGGTGCCGAGTGGAATGGTGTTCATCCCGTTCTGCTACGCCGAGGCCGCGGCGAACATCCTGACCAATCCAAAGCTCGACCCATTCGGCAAAATCCCTGAGTTCAAGTTCTGCGCCGCCAGGGTCGCGAAGGTGAGGGAAGCGGATTGATCTAGGCCCAAGGACGCTGTTATATAAGCGTTAGTGAAATACGAAGATGGAGGTGATCACCATGCGTGTCATCGATGCCGATGGGCATGTGGAAGAAAATCCGGTAACCTTCAGCGACGAATACTTAGAGCCCGCCTTTCGTTCTCTGCGCCCCCGGGTTACCGGCATGGACGGCCTGGGGTACTGGATCATTGACGAGCAGCTCTTTCCCCGTCGGGTGGGCCGCGGCTGCCACAATCTGGGCACGCCGGTCAGTTACAATGGCAAACTCACCCTCCATGCCATCGGCAAGCCGGATAGCCCCGAAAGCATGGAGCTCACGGATATTAAGGCGCGCCTTCAGGCCATGGACGAGGAAGAGATCGCAGTGCAAGTCCTCTACCCGACGCTCTTCCTCGCCTATCCTTTAAGCTCCAATCCCCCCTTCGTGACCGCGCTGTGTTCCTCTTACAACCGCTGGTTGGGCGACCGGCTGGCGGGCAATGAACGCCTTAAATGGGCCGCTGTGGTCAACCTCGATGACATTGCGGCCTCCGTGCGTCAGGTGCGCGAGGCCCGGCGGCTCGGCGCTGTGGCTGTGATGGTTCTTGGGACCGCCGGAGATCACATGCTGGATCATCCGAGGCTGCTGCCCTTCTATGAGGCAGTTGCGGAAGAAAAACTCGCCTTGGCGGTGCATGTAGGCTGGGCTTGTCCTTCCATCAATAATCTGTATGACCATATTTATCCCTCCGGCGTCATTGCCTTTCACATGCCCGTGCTCATGGGTTTCACCGCCCTGGTCACCGGCGGCATCTTAGATCGCTTTCCTGATCTACGGGTGGTTTTTTTAGAGGCCGGCTGCCAGTGGGTTCCCTTCATGGTCGAGCGCATCCAGCATCGCTTCCAAAATCAGGGGAAAAGTCTGGCCAAGATCCTTCCCCAGACTGCGCCCAAGCAGGCCAGGCCGACTATAGAATACATTCGCGGTGGCAATCTCTATTTCAGTGCGGAGATCGAGGATGCCCTGTTGCCTCAGGTCATCGAGCTTGTAGGGGAAGGGCAGATCGTCTTCGGCACCGACATGCCCCACGGAGACCGCGAGCGCTTCGCCGGCCGGCTATTACAAGAGAGAACCGATATCAGTGCCGCGGGGAAGGAGCGGATTCTCCAGCACAACCCGGCTCGTCTCTACGGCCTCTCCCCGATCCTCCAGAGGTAAATCGTATGGTCGTGCAGCCATCCACCGGGCATCCTTTCAGTCCTAATGGCCGCCCAACCCTCTATGGGAAAATCATGAGAGACCACCCGCGATCCCGATCTTAGCTGGCGCTCCAGGATGGGACGCAATTTGGCGTTGAACTCAGGAAGCATGTACAGGGTGACCACAGTGGCGGCAGAGACGTCAACCGCGAGTGCGTCCTGCTCGCGAAACTCCACCAAGTGATCTACCCCCTCATCCTTGGCCTTTGCCCGGGAGCGGTGAACCAAATCAGGATCGATCTCAATCCCCACGCCGCTAACGCCATATTTCTTCGCTGCCCTAATCACGATCCGCCCGTCGCCGCTTCCCAGATCGTAGACAACGTCTCCCTTTTTGACCTCGGCCAGCTCCAACATGCGGTCTACCACCTCTATGGGAGTAGGGACAAAAGGCACTTCACCCGCGGTCCAGACCGCGGAGCAGCCGGTAGCTAGAGTGAGCAGCAAAACCAAGGTGCCAGTTTTTCTAACGGCGCTCATTACCGTGCATCTGTAACAGCCATCAGTCAGCTTTGCAAAGGTCTTGACAGAGCCTGGGTATTTGCTATCTACAAAATAGTTTTCGGAAGGCAAGCTATAAAGGCCGAGGAGGGAGAAAGCCATGGCGATTTGGGACGATATCTTGACCGAGAGGGATCAGCAGGTGTTCGCTAAGTCCGGGTACGGGAAGCGACAAGGTTTTGGCCAGCGCCCCGCGCTGCTCGTGATCGACATGAACTACAACTTTGTCGGCGACCGCCCTGAGCCGATCCTTAAATCCGTAGAGCGCTTCCGCAATAGCTGCGGCGAGGAGGGCTGGCAGGGGGTCTACCGCATTCGCGAGCTTCTCACCGACGCGCGCAAGAAACATCTGCCGATCTTCTACACCACGGCCCATGAGAGGGGAAACTCCGTGGCCTTTGGCCGCTGGCACGGCAAGAACAGCCGCGGCGGGGAGGACATGCGCGAGCAATGGCTCCAGGCCAATGAGATCGTAGCCGAGATTGCCCCGGAGGATGGGGATATTGTCGTACGGAAGCAGAAGCCCAGCGCGTTCTTTGGCACCCCACTGATGAGTATGCTTAACGAAGTGCACGCCGACACCGTTCTAGTCACGGGGTGCACGACTAGCGGCTGCGTGCGGGCAAGCGTCATCGACGCCTTCTCCTATAACTATCGGGTCTGTGTCGTGGAGGAATGTGTCTTCGACCGCGGCCAGGCCTCCCATAAAATCAATCTCTTTGACATGAACGCCAAATACGCGGATGTGATCTCCTTAGGCGAAGCAGTCGAATACATCAGGAGCCTGCCCGATAACCTCTACGCCCCAGGACTGTGAATAAAAGGGTCTGTTTGCCTACTTGGCAAGATGATTTGCAACTGAGGGCTGCGCTTCATCCGACATGAAGTTCCTGGAGAATGTCAGCCAGCACCGTACACGCCGTCATACCCAATTCTCGACCCGCAGGCCTGGAACACGTCTGAACTCTCTAACGTGTTGGTTGCAAGCCGGACACCGAGGCTAAGCGCGTGCGCAGCGATCAGGAGCAAAAAGGGGAGAAGTCCAATTTTGCCACGATTTTCGTCCTTGCACGCCCATTATAGGATGGCAGGACCCGGCTAAGCTGACTCCCACAAAAATTGGCGGCTCCTTTAGAGCGGGGTTTAGAGAGGGCGGAGCGGCGTACGCGGAGGCAGTGGCCCAGACCAGCGCCCCACCTTTCCACGACTGATCCTTCGTCAGGCTCAGGACAGGCTGTTCAGGAGGCAGAAAGCCTATACCGTAGCTTTTTCTAAAGGGACGGCTTTGCTAAGAGAGCCCTTACCTGATCTAGTACCGAAGAAAGGTCTTGCAAAGGATCACCAGTTAACGGCGAATCCTTAACCTCACCGCCCTCTTCATGGATGTGATGGGGGAAGCTCTGCAAGGCTGGAAAATGCGGGGCGTTGTCCCAACGGATGATGGGCCTATCCGTAAATAGCTGGTAAGAGTAAATAGTCTCGGTTTCCGTTTGAATGAGCCTGATTTCCAATCGATAGGCCGGCCTGAGGAGCTGGCAACGAATCCTGTATAGGGCACGCCCAGCAGTTTCGTCCTCAACCAGGATCTGCCAGGAAGCAACGAGATCCGAAGCGGTTAGCAGAGCCTTAATCGGCTCAACGTCCAGCTTAGGAGGCACTGTTGAGCAGTTCTTGGAGGGCTTTCTTCCAGGCTTCCAACATCACAGCCGCCCCTTTCCACTCCATCCAATTTTCTTCCTCTTCCATGGAGGCTTTCCCTTCCAGCACTTGACTGTGCGCCTCTAGACTGTGACGGTATTTCTGCTCAAACCCTTGAACTTGTTTCTGATAAGCGCCAATTTTTTTCTCAGCCTGTTCAACAGCCAGGGCCCTAATGGCCGTTTTAACATCCTTGTACACGCCCGTCGCCACCATGCCCTTTGCCACCTTTTCGAGCACATCCTGTGAGGTCATTGAATCCCTCCGCAACTGTGGATTCCTTCTTGCCATCTTTTAAACTTTTATCATATTTTGACTCTCTTGCGCAAAGAGCAGATTTTATCGGCGATGTTTTCATGGCCGCCGTTGGATCCTATTGGAAAGGGTGGTTCGAACGGTTTCAGCCGAGAACGCGGTTTGGCCCGTGGCCGCAAGGCCAAGTTGGTCTGGCTTGCTACTGGGATCTCTCTGCACTAGAATAACAAATGTGAATGGCCTCAAAGTTTGTTATCGAGAGCGTACAGCAGAATCGGTTCCGCGTAAGCCAAGCTGAGAATTGTTACCCTTTATGAGCCAAGCGATGAAGAGTGGGAGAAGGACTACAGGATCCGCAAGAAGAAGCGCCCGTAAAAAGGGTCTGGATCTTTGCGATTTTTGTGGTGGAGAGTTGAAAGCCGAGGTGGTAGACCTCGACCTGCGGGTGGCAGGAGAATTGCTCGTATGTGAGGGGCTTCCTGCCGAAGTTTGCAAACAGTGCCGAGAGAAGTATTTCAGCGCCGCGGTCTCCGAGAAAATTGACCATTTCCTAGAAACGTACCACCGGGAAAAGCCATCGCGTTACCTGCCGACCCCGGTCTACTCGAAGCGACAGATTCTCTAGCCTGAACACGCGGCTGCTTCCGGCTCTTCTCCATGAAGTCGTCCGTGAACTTGTGCAAGCCCTCGACAAGTATTTTCCAGGATTTTGCCTTTGACCGCTGCACTAAGGTTTTCCTAAAAATTCTGGACGTCGCCGTAGATTTCATCTTTACCATGTACGGTAGGATATACCCCCATTCGGTCTCCTTCAACGCTCATCCGTGGCAGTGTAGCGAAACACTTGAGTTCCAAGTGGGACTTGCCTAATAGGAGAGTATGATTACCGTCCATGCCGACGTAGTCGGTAGCCTGCTCCGGCCACCCGAGCTGCTCCAGGCCCAAAAGCAACTAGCCGCCGGCGCCCTTAGTCCCGCCCAATTTAAAGAGATTGAAGATCGAGCAGTGGACGAGGCCGTCGCATTGCAGGAGGCAGTGGGGCTGGAGGTCGTAACCGACGGCGAGATGCGCCGTGAGTCTTTCCAAAGCCAGATGACTGCCGCGGTCAGCGGCTTTGGCGACTTCAATCTTGATGCCTTCCTTTGGGGTGAGTGGTATGACGAGCACGGGGTTCAGAAAAAGCCACGGCCGCCTCGATTGGGAGTCAGAGAGAAACTGGCTCGCCAGCGCTACCTGTCCGTTGATGAGTTCACCTACTTAAAAGCCAAGACCACGCGCATCCCCAAGATCACTCTACCCAGCCCCGGCCTTTGGGCTAACTTCTGGTCTGGGCAACACTCTAAGGCCGCCTATCGAACTCTTGACGCCTTTCTTGCTGACATCGTGACGATACTGCGGGATGAAGTTGCAGAATTAGTCCGCTCGGGTGCTACTTATATCCAGTCAGACGCCCCTCACTATGGCCTCCTGGTCGATCCCAAGACACGCCGCTTTTATGAGAGCCAGGGTTGGAGCCTCGACGGGTGGCTAAGCGCGGGCATCGAACTGGACAACGCGGTCATAAACGGTTTTCCTGGAGTGACCTTCGGACTCCACGTTTGACGCGGGAACCAAGGCAGCCGGTGGCTGTCGGAGGGAGGTTACGAAGCGATCAGCCGCAAACTCTTCCGCTCCGTGAAAGCGCATCGCCTTCTGCTCGAATACGATGATACCCGCTCGGGCTCTTTTCAAGCGCTTGGAGATGTGCCGGCGGATAAGTTCGCCGTCTTAGGATTGGTAACGACCAAGAGGGCGCGCTTGGAGAATATGGAGGAATTGAAGCAGAGGCTATCCGAGGCCAGCCGCTACGTTCCACTGGAAAGACTGGGCTTAAGCCCGCAGTGCGGCTTCGCGTCCTCCATCATTGGGAACAACATCTCTTTCGACGACCAGATACGGAAGCTCAAACTCGTGGTGGGAACTGCCCGCCAGCTTTGGGGTTGAGGTTGTTTCGAGCGGATGCGAGTTGACGGGCCGGTTTCTGTCCGTATAGAGTTTGGCGCGAAAGTTCTTTTAAGGGGGTCTTCATGAACAAGAGAATATTCTCGTGGCTGGGAAGAGAATTCGTGGCGCTTTCCTCGGAGGCTAAATCGGGCGCGACAGCGACAGAAGAGACGCGCGAGATCTTCCTGCGCTTTGACCAGGAGCTGCGGGGGATGGATCTCTCCTTGAACAACACGGTCCGCACCCGGCTCTGGGGGAGGGACAGGGAAAGCCGAGATCTAGGGAGTGAAGAAAGGCGCAGGATCTTATCCGGCAAGGCCAGGTCGGCAAGTTCAAGCTACATCGCACCTCCGCATTTCGATTCCAATGCGCGTGTAGCCCTGGACCTTCTAGCCATGAGGCCCTCGCGGTCGGATGTTGAAAAGATTCTCATGGAATATGATCCACCTATCGTTCCCTTGCGCTATCTGATTTACGATTCCGTTGTGTTCCTCTCCGGGGTCACGGCCGTCCTTCCCACGCTGGAGGATCAAATGGCGAACATTCTTCCGCGCATCTCGCAATCTCTCGGTGACGCTGGCAGCTCCTGGGAGCGAGTGGTCAAAGTCTCCTGTTACCTGCACCGGGGGCAAAAACTCGACTCCTTGCGAGCTATATTTCGAAGCACGGTCACGGCCGAGATTCCCTGGATCGAATACTGCTTCGTGGATGGATACTCTGCGGAAGGGAAACTGATCGAGATCGAGACGACTGGTAGGTGCTAACTGCTCGTATCGCTATCGCAGCGAACGCACCACCAGGACCACGCCGATCACAAAAAGCAGAGCCAAGAGCCCGCGGTTGAAGGTCTGCTGGTTCACGCGGTCTTGGGTCTTGAGCCCCGCGTAGAAGCCAATCAAACTGAACAGCGTAACCAGCAACGATAGACGTAACGTAGCAGGAGTTAGGAGACTCCACGTAGATACAGCAACGAGCTGACTTACCTTATTGACAAGAAAAATCATGGCAATCGATTTGATAAACTCTGTCTTCGGCAAACCTAGACTGTAGAGGTATATAGCTATCGCGGGCCCGCCTGCGTTAGTAATGCCCATGACAAAACCCGTCACGACACCCGCGAGAGGAGAAAGGACAGTCTCCAGGCGAGGGGAGATTTGAAAACCAGTGCGGATAAAGTTGGAAGACACAAATGTTAGCACCGTGACTCCCAGGGCCAGGTCGAGGATCCAAAAAGGAAGCGTAACCAGAACTTTCGTGCCCAGGAAAACCCCTAGAACGGTCAGCGGAAGAAACCACGCAAAGCGGCGCAGGATCTGAGGAGAGAAGCTTCCGCGGAAGACCTGAGTGATATCCATCACAATATTAGGGATAATGAGGATGGTGATGGCGGTGCGAATATCTAAAAGCAGAGCCACAGTGGGAGTGGCGATTAAAGGAAAACCCATGGCGGTTACCCCTTTGACATAAGCCGCAAGAAGGAGAGCGGCCGCCACGATGAGCGTGGTTTGGTCAATTGGCATCGATCATGAACCGTGCGGTGAGACTGGTTCGTCGGACTCCAGTACGAACGTTTATCGCCTATCCCATCGTCACAATTGCTTGGGAGCTCCTTTTCAATAGAGGCAGCCTCAGCTTCGAGCCGCTCTTTCTACCTCTCATGCTGTGGGGTTATCTTCAATACCGGCTGTGCGGCCGGTACCGAATCAAACATGGAGGTGGGGGTCCTGGGCTGGAGACCCTGCCCGAGCGATTGGTCTCAACCGGACCCTATGCCTACAGCCGCAACCCGATGTACCTGGGACACATCATCTTCCTTCTCGGCCTCACTCTCACCCTAAAATCCCTGTTGGCAGCGCTCATCACCGTCGCCACTGCCATCTGGTTTCACTTTAGGGTCTTGGGTGACGAGCAGAGGCTGACCGAGAGACTAGGCCAACCCTATCTGGACTACCGCGCCCGCGTGAAGCGCTGGATTCCGGGCTTGTTCTGATCTTCGTTACTTATTCGTCCGATCCCTGCATATCGCGCTGCAGAAAAGAGCCGCGACATAGGTTATCTTTGCGCGAAATTACCAAATCACCAAATCACTGAACCCCATCAATCCCCTGTCCACCGCGGACGCACCAGACACGGTAGCTATCGCTGATGGTCTTAAAGTCGTCGGTCAGGAAGCCGAAGACTAAGATCTGCAACCACGCGCGGGAAGGATTGTCGGCGAGCGTCGTCGCGGACCAAAAGCTGACCTCCACGACGTTGGTAAAGGGATGGCCGGCGGGGAGAGCCGGACTAACCTGCGTCGGGTCCACCAGGCTCGCCAACTCCTCAATCGTCGGAAGTCGCCACCCTTTACGCCCACCCACTAATCTCGTGTAGCAGTGGCTGAGCGCATTGAACCAGGTCCGAGTGTTTGTATCCGGCGACTGCTCCCAGACAAGCCCGGTCTCTTTGTCCAGAACAGCCGCATTGTCATAATCATCTAACACCTTAAACCGCTTGGAGCTGTTTGATTCCGTATGATCCCAGGGCGTCTTGTTGTGACCAGAGTACGCCGGAGTAACCAGCAAAAGCCCCAAACAATGCCCCTAACAGTCCAATGATCCATGTTGTCTTCATTCTTATCTCCTCTCTTGTGTCTCTAGTCCGCACACGCTTTGTTTGCTTTGAGCCAGACACGAATGCCGGGGCAGGGGGGTCTCGGCCTCGATTCCGGAAGTTGCTTTCCATCAAGGCCACGCACGACATCAGAACTGCTCCAGAGCGCGAGAAGTCAATAGTCAAGGCTCGTAACAAACTCATAACTGCCTTGTCAATGGAAGCGCCCCTTGTCTCTGAAATTTTCTCTCAGCACGGGGCATGAGTCGAACCGTCAAGCCACGATCGCAAATCTGCCCGATCCTCCAACGACTCAAAAAAGCGGGGCTATTTTCGCAAATCGAGACTTCGGGCAATCCTGACCGAAAAAAATAGACGGCGTTGCGTCACTCCGGCTTGAAAATTTCGCCGCAGTGGGTAGTAGAGAAATGGATCTGAGTCAGGAGGGGTGTCGGGGGGTCAGGGGGTCAGGGACTGATCCCCGGCCCCCGAGCGGCTACCTCTGAGTTAGGCCGCCGCTAAAATTGCGTTATCTACTGGATCTGGTATGATCCTCGCAAGGGGAAGAGGTGAACCAATGAAGACGATCAAGACCGAAATTCCTGAGCAACTCTACCATCAACTCCACTCGCTCATCACGCAAGGGTGGTTCCACGATGAAGGGGAACTGCTCCGCGAAGCCCTGCGGCGTTTTCTAGACACCCACTCTCCGGATCTCATCGAGCAATTTATTCGCAAAGACGTCGAATGGGGTCTCCATGGGGGAGACTGAAACTTCGACGACTGTTGTCTGTGATGCTGGTCCCCTCATTCATCTCGACGAACTGGGCGCGCTAGATCTCCTGACAGACTTTGATCGGCTGTTGGTTCCTCCTACGGTTTGGGGCGAGGTTGAGACTCATCGCCCTTCAGCCCTTGCTCAGCCTGCTATTTCCTTGTTAGCCATTACCCCGGCAACCAATCCCAACAGTTATCTCCACACATTATTCCAAGCTTTGTCGCTGGATACGGGTGAACGCGAGGCGCTTCTCCTAACCCAAGAGCATCCTCAGGCACTATTGATCACTGATGATGCAGCAGCACGCTTGGTCGGCGAACTACTCGGGTTTCGTGTGCACGGCAGCATTGGTATTCTCATCCGCGCCATTCGAAGGAGGCAACGCACCCCGCAGGAAGTCATCTCGCTCATCGAGCGGATTCCTACCCACAGTTCCCTTCACCTCCGTCCTGCCTTACTCGAGGACATCGTGGCTTAACTGCGCAAGGCATATCCGGAGCTATAAAACGCAATGGGAAGAACAGGCAGGATAGGCTACTTTTCTGAGCGGAGGCTGGCCGAGAGACTCGGCCAACCTTACATCGAGTACACCGCCCGTGTGAAGCGTTGGATTCCCGGCCTCTTTTGATCGCGGTCCGAGAATTACGCTCAGATTCCAAGAGGAGCCTAACCTCATGAGCCTTATCTGGTAGAGAATCTCTTTATTGATGTGGAGAAAGGACCCACGGATGTCCAGGTGCATGAAATAGGCTCTGCGGGTTCCGTTGCGGCTGAGCCTCCTCATAAAGGCCTGAAGCCTCTTCACTGCCTTATGCGTCCCCTTTCCCTTTACTACCCCTCGATACGCGACCTCAACGGTCGCTACTCGGGGAATCGGACTTTACTAACCCGCCTACCCTTCGATACGGCAGCGCTTCGCGCTTCCTACTCAGGAGGCACGGACTCAAAAATCGAAGATCCTGAGTAAGCCCGAAGGGCTGTATCGACCAAGCTACGCGGCAACAATGCAGCAACTGAGAAGTCCTTGTCAATGAAAACGCCTCTTGTTAAGGGAATTTTTTTCTCAGTCCGGCCGGTCAAATCACCGTGGCCAATCTGCCCGATTCCACAACGACTTAAAAAGACGAGCCTTCATTCGCAAAGCGGGATTTCGGGCAATTCTGACAGGGGCGCTTGGGGAGGAAGAATGGGAAAAGAACCGCTAGATCTTACCTTGTAGAAAGAACGCGATCACAAAGGCATAAAGCGCAAGGGCCTCGATGAAGGCCAGGCCAAGAATCATCGGCAACTGAATTCTGTCCGCCGCATTCGGATTGCGCCCGATGCTCTCCATGGCGGCCGCAGCCATCCGTCCCTGCCGAGGGCCGCACACAGATCGTATGAGCGTTGCACAACCGGGATGAAATCCGGCCTCTGTTGTGCCATTGGTGAAGCTTCCGTTAGTACCGTCGTTCACAATTACGGTGACATACTTCGGTTTTCATTCCCCCTCCTTTCAAAGGAGGGGGTTAGGGGGAGGTAGTCCTCCTGCCTTTGACCGCCCTCTCAATGGTGTCCAGCACACCTTCGATGTTCTCAAAGATCTCCAAGTTGGTGAACCGCAGGACCTCAATGCCGAACTGGTTCATGTAAGTTGTTCGCTCCCTGTCATATTTCATCGCCTCCGCCGTGAAGTGCGAGTCGCCGTCAACCTCGATGGCGAGCTTCAAGCGGGGCGCGTAAAAGTCGAGAACGTAGGCGTCGATACTGTACTGCCGGCGAAACTTCGTGCCTAGCTGCTTAGCTCTGAGGTGTCGCCAGAGCCTTTGCTCGGCGTCACTTGCGTTGCTCCGCAGCGCTTTCCGCTTGTCGCGTTCGCTGCCTCGGTTAAAGTGCAGGGCCATAATCAACCTCCCCTAACCCCTCCTTGGCAAGGAGGGGAACAGTGGAGCCCCACGGCTTTACAGCCCTGGTACCACTCCACACTTTTCTTCGGGCGGAACCCTCCGAAGCGTATCCTCCTTCGCCAAGGCTACGGGCGACACCCTCATTCATCCCTGCCTTCACAGGCGGGGCTTTCTCCGCTTCGCGGAGGAGGGTGAACACAAGAACAACTGAAACCCCCACGCTACGTCGCCGCACTTCTGAACAGCAGTGTCGGTTTCCATTGCCCTCCTCACTGACCTTGCCTCAAACGATCTGGATCTCTCTGTTGTCCCTGGCCTGACGATCTGGCAACCTCAGCCGTGAGCGGTCAGTGCAGGCCTAAAGAGGTGCCTGGACCGTATCCGAGGGAGACACAAGCCCGGCCGTTGAAGTGGGCTTTGTCAGATTTCAGCTTGCTGATGGCTGACTGCTGATCGCTACCAGTTACGGTTTCACCCTTCTGCTCTTCGCCTTTTCCCCGGTAACAAAGTGCTCTCCTCTAAGCGCAAGCTCTGCCTCTTCTTCATCCTCCTTTGTCCAGGCCCCTAGGCTGTAGCCGTACCAAGGACTGCGCGGCTTGAGCGCAGGCAGCCCCAACTCCTCCCAGATGGCCTTGGCCCTCTCCATAAACTCTTTTCGCGGCAATGAGACGGGCGGATAGGGCCATGGTCGCGTGGCGTCGATGAGTAACGCGGATGCCGACGCCATACGGCTCACATGGGTCGGGACGCCGGGGGGATAGGAGGATGGATCCAATCCCGGCGATTTTCCTTTGGCGATAACCACATCCTTATCGGGGATGACGTTAAAGCAGATGGCCCAGTTGATCATCGCCGGGTCCCAGATATCGATATCTTCATCCACGGCGACGCAGACCTTGGCATAACTCCCGGAAAACCCGGCTGTGGCATTTAAAGCCCGCCAGACATCGGCCACGTTCGTTTTTCTCATCTTGATCACGCAGTAGGCCTGACCGCTTCCGCTCACCTCGTCATGCAGCGCCACGTCCAGCACCGCCGGATTGCCGCTATCGTAGCGCAAAAATTTATGAATGATTTTCTCCGTCCCGGTATGCTTGATCTTGCTGCTCTCGCTGGGGGGAAATTGGCTCATGATGGTGGTGTAGATCGCATCGCGCCGGTGGGCGATGCAGGAAACTTCCATGAACGGGGCGACTCCCCGGTGGCCGATATAGCCTGGATATTCACCGAATGGCCCCTCCGGCTCGACCGCATCCGTAGAAATAATTCCCTCAATGACCAACTCCGCCGTTGCCGGAACCTCCAGATCCACCGTGACGCATTTCGCCA
>Ga0114945_10000695_pt1 | contig 21699 bp, 14 predicted proteins | sample OV2TP3_FD_87194 | JGI IMG/M metagenome (GOLD analysis project Ga0114945, IMG submission 87194) | Hot spring microbial communities from Beatty, Nevada to study Microbial Dark Matter (Phase II) - OV2 TP3 | ecosystem: Environmental > Aquatic > Thermal springs > Hot (42-90C) | place: USA: Beatty...
GAGATCGAGGCGGTCCGCGCCGCCGGGGCGGACACGGTGCAGCTCGACGAGCCCTGGCTCAGCACGCTGGTGGACCCCCGCTTCCGGGAGAAGGAGGGGGTGGCCGACGTGCGCTATGAGATGGACCTGTGCGTGGACCTGGTCAACCAGACCCTGGACGGGATCGGGGGGATCGAGACGGGGATGCACCTGTGCCACGCGCACTACGACCGGAGGCACGTCACCGAAGGCCCCTACGACCTGATCATGCCCGCGCTGGCGAAGGCGCGGGTGGGCACGATCTCGCTGGAATACGCCACGCCGGCGGCGGGCGGCCTGGGGTCCCTGGCCCGGTTCCCTGAGGGGGCGCGGCTGGGCCTGGGGTGCATCGACCACTGCGACCGGCGGGTGGAGACGCCGGAGGAGGTGGTCGCGAGGGTGGAGGAGGCGGCGCGCTATGTGGCTAAAGAGCGCATTACGCTGCACCCGGACTGCGGGTTCTCCCCGTCAGTGCAGAACCCCATGGACCTGGACGAGGCCTACCTGAAGCTCAAGGCGATGTGTCAGGCGGCGGAGGCGCTCCGCAGGCGCCACGCATGATGGACCCATTTCGGATGCGGAAGGGGTAGATGCAGCAGGCAGACCTTTCAAAGGCCCTCATCTCCGGGGAGGAGCCGCTCGCCGCTCCCGGCGGCATCACCCTCCGGAGCGGGATCGTGGCCCTGGCGGCGCTGGCCCTGGTGGCTTACCTGATGCCGGTCTGGCTCATCCGGATGAAGGGGCCGGAGATGCCGGGGGTCTATCTCCCGCTCATCCCGTTCACGGCCGTCCTGCTGCTCGTGGCGCTGCGCCACGCCCCCCGGCCCTTCCGCCTCCAGTTTTCGTCGGGGGAGGTCCTGTCGGTCTTCTGCGTGCTGGCCATCGGCCTGAGCGCGTTTCAGGCCGTGGGTCAGCTCATCGCCCTGCTCCCCACGCCCTATTACTACGCCACGCCGGAGAACGGCTACCGGGAGCACTTCCTGACCGAGATTCCGGCGTTCTTGGTGCCGTTCGACCCGCTGGACGAGGGGGATATCTCGGAGCCGATCCTCCGGTTCTACCGGGGGTCGCCCCACGGCGTGCCCTGGGAGGTGTGGATCGGCCCCTTGACCTGGTGGCTCGGCCTGCTGACGCTGATCTTCGCCGCGCAGTTCTGCCTGGGTGTCCTGCTGCGGCGACAGTGGCTGGAGCACGAGAGGCTGATGTTCCCGCACGTGACGATGGTGACCAGTCTGGTGGAGGAAAAAGGGGGGGATCGCCCTCAGGTGTTGAGGGACCGGCTGTTCTGGGCCGGGGTAGGGGTCAGCGGGTTCATCTTCCTCCTGGAGGGGCTCAACCACTATTTTCCCGCCGTGCCCAAGCCGGGGCTGGCCAGCCTCTCCATGCGGGACTTTCTGGTGGATGAGCCCTGGGCGAGCATGCGCCCGGAGCTGGCGATTCAGCCTTATCTGGTGGCCATCGCCTACCTGCTGACCACGGAGATCACGTTCTCGATCTGGCTGTTCGCCGTCCTCGACAACCTCTTTCAGGCCGCTGCCACCAGCCTGGCCCTCACCCCGTCCATCCGGGGCGCGTGGGTCTCCAACATCAACACCGGGGCGGATACGGTGGGGGCCATCGTGGTGTTTCTGGGGGCGCTCGTCTGGACCGGCCGCCGGCATTTCAGGGGTGTCCTGAGGCGCGCCTTCGGGAGGGCGGACGGGGCTGACGATCAGGCCGAGGGGATGGGCTACCGGACGGCGTTCTACGGGTTCTGGGCCTCGGCCTTCGGCATCCTGGCCTGGTGCGCGGCGGCAGGTATCCCCCTCTGGTTCGCGGCGCTGGTGTTTGGGATCTACGGGCTGGCGGTCCTGTTCGTGGCCCGTCTGGTGGCTGAGATCGGCCTGCTCACGGCGTGGAGTTCGTGGATACTGCCGCAGATCGTGGCCATTCAGCTCTGCGGCTACAGGGGGGGAGAGGCCGGGGCCGCAGCCGCCGCAGGGGCGGCCAAGCCTCCGCTGCTCAAGGGGTTAAGTGTGCTCTCGTTCGTCTGGCCGACGGTGATGCTGGGGCCGCACCTGATGCCGTTGATCCTGACGGGGTTTCAGGCCACGGAGGAGGCGGCGCAGAGGCGCCGCTGGACGCTCCGGCTCAGCTTTGTGGGGCTGCTGCTGGTCATGGTCATCTTCGCCTGGCGGATGCTGGCGGAAACCTACGCGCGGGGCGCGCTGAACTCCGAGCTGGGCTGGTACCGGGAGTCGATCTGGGTGTTCAACAACGTGCTCATCCGGGACATCTTCCTGCGGGAGAGGTCCTGGGTGACGGACTGGACGCACATAGGTTTTATGGGCGTGGGGGGGGCCGTGATGGCCTTCCTGCTGGCCATGCGGCGGGCGTTCTACTGGTGGCCCATCCACCCCATCGGCTACATCACGACGGGCATCCACCGGGGGCTCTGGTTCTCGATCTTCATCGGATGGTTCATCAAGCGGACGGTCCTTAAGTACGGCGGGGGGGACGCGTTCAAGCATCTGATCGGGTTTTTCATCGGGCTGTTCGCGGGGCAGTTCGGCATGGCCGCCCTCTGGTACCTCGTCGGCCTGATCGCCGGGGAGGTCGGGTTCGGGATCCTGTGAGGTAGCGGAAGGCACACTGATTCGGAGGGATGGGATGATGCAACGGGGATTTCAGGGGCAGGCGGGACGGAACACGGTGTGGCCGAGGGTCATAGACGGTTGCGCATCAGGTCCCGTCGGACCTCAAGCCGGGCCGATATCTCCTGACGCTGGCCCTGCTCGATCCCTACACTGAAAAGCTGGCGGTCCACCTGGCCATTGAGGGGCGCGACAGCCAGGGGTGGTACGGCCTGTCTGAGATCGAGATAGGTGAAAGTCGATGACCGACCGGGAGCGTTTCCTGGCGATTCTGAACTACGAGCAGCCGGATGAGCCCCTGCTGATGCAGTGGATGGGGTTCAGCGAGGCGACGCTGCGGCGCTGGCGCGGGGAGGGGATGCCGGCGGATGTTAGCCCTCACGAGTACTTCGGCCTGAAGCGCGCCCGGAGCCTCCCCGTGACGGTGTTCCCCTATCCGGCGCGGGAGGACATCCTGCTGGAGCAGGGCGAGACCTGGCGGATCGTGCTCAACAACCGCGATCTGAAGGTCCGGTACGACGATAACGCGCCTTACATCCCTCAATTTCTGGACTATCCGGTCAAGTCCCGCCAGGACTGGGAGCGCTATAAGGTCAGGATCAACCGAGGGTGTGAGAGGCGCTACGATCGCTTACGGGAAACCGTTGATCTCTACCGGAACAGCGATCAGCCGGTCATTCTGGGCTTGCGGGGCTGCTGGGAGATCCGGTATTTCCTGGGGATGACGGAGGCGCTCTGCATGCTCTACGACGATCCCGATTTCGTCGTGGAGATGCTTGATTTCTGGTTCGGGCACCAGTGGGAGATCATCGAGCGGGTGTGCGAATACGCGACGCCCGATGCGGTGTGTATCTGGGAGGACCTGGCCTACAAGAACGGGCCGTTCGTGTCCCCGGAGATGTACAGGCGGTTTTTCGCCCGCTATCACCGGGAGACGTCGGAGCGGCTGAAGGCGCACGGCATCCGGCATTTTCTGGTGGATTGCGACGGCAAGATCGACGAACTGCTGCCGCTGTTCCTGGAGAACGGGATCACGGGGACGTTCCCGCTGGAGTGCCAGGCGGAGGCAGACCCCGTCAAGTTCAGAAGGCTTTATGGAAAGGCTGTGCAGCTCATCGGCGGGATCGACAAGCGGGCGCTGATCCAGGGACAGGAGGCGACGGCCGCCGAGGTGGACTACAAGCTGCAGAACCTGGTGGCGGATGGCGGTTTCCTGCCTGGCATCGACCATGCCGTGCCCCCGGAGGTGTCTCTGGAGACGTTTCAGTTTTACATGAGCTATCTGCGGGAGACGTGGAAGAGGCTGATGCAATGAGCGAGCATCTGTGCCTATCGGAGGACATGCTGCTATGGAAAATCGCCACATCGAGCGCGTCGTTGACCTGACCGACCCGGCGCAAAACCGCCTCTACAACATGACCGTGGAAGAGGCCCGCGAACGGGTCACCCGGGGCTCAACCGAGGCTGTGCGGGAGATCGACGGATCGTTTGCGCTGGTCGGGAGGGACGGACAGGTGGTGAAGCTGGCGCGGTCGCTCGACCGGCCGATGCGCTACTTCCTGGCCAAGCAGAGCGACGGCCCCGCCCTGGTCGTGGCCGACCGCATCGACGCGATCCACGCCTGGCTCAAGGCCGAAGGCCTCGATGACCAGTTTCATCCCAGCTACACGCGGATGGTCCCGGCCCACTATGTCGTTGAAGTCCGGCTCGTGGGCTGCCCAGACCCGGAGCCGACCTACACCCGCTTCTTCGCCCCCGAGCGAAACGCGCTGCCGGCCGACCTGGACCACATTGGCCGCCAGTACATCGGCGCGCTCGCAGACGAGGTGGCGAAATGGTTGCGCGCCGTGCCGGCCTCAGAGCCGATCGGTGTCTGTTTCTCGGGCGGGATCGACAGCGGCGCGGCCTTTCTCGTGACGTATCACGTGATGCGAAAGCTCGGCATGAATCTGGGTCGCTTGAAAGCCTTTACGCTGTCGCTTGGGGGTGGTCCGGACCTTGACCAGGCCCGCCGCTTTCTAGACTCGCTCGACCTGGGTCTATTTCTCGAACCGATTGAGGCGGACCAGGCAAGCCTGAACATAGATGAAGTCATTCGCGTAGTCGAGGACTACAAACCTCTCGACGTCGAGTCGGCCTCCATGGCCCTGGCCCTCTGTCGCGGCATTCGCGAGCGCTACCCGGAGTGGCGTTATCTGATCGACGGCGACGGAGGCGACGAAAACCTGAAGGACTACCCGATTGAGGAGAACCCGGAGCTGACCGTCCGGAGCGTTCTCAACAATCGTCTCCTGTATCAGGAGGGCTGGGGCGTCGGAAGCGTCAAGCATTCGCTCACCTACTCGGGCGGGCAGAGCCGCTCTTACACGCGCACCTATGCGCCTCTCCGGCGGTACGGGTTTGAAGGCTTCAGCCCCTTCACGCGCCCCCGGATGATCGAGGTGGCCGAAGGCATCCCTTTCGTCGCCTTGACCGACTACGACGTCAGCCGGCTTTACACCCTCAAAGGGGAGGTCGTCTCGCGTGGGATCGCGGCGGTCACGGGGATGGAGATGCCGGTCTTTCCCAAGCGCCGCTTCCAGCACGGCGCCCTCCCGAACGATGAGTTCCGACGTCGGTTCTTCGCGCGCGAGTCCGACTACCGGAGACAATTCCTTTCCCTTTATGCCTGAGGCCCAGGTGATTTCGCCTTACCCAGAGCGCGCCGCGGAGCGGGACCGCTGGGTCCTTGAACGCCGGCCCTCGCGAAACCGTCTCGACCCCTGGCGGCCCTATGCCTTCTTCGTCGAGGAGGAGGCCTCCGACTCAGGAATGGTCGTGCCGGTGGCGGTGGTCTTTCTGACCAACCGGGAGTGCCCCTGGCGCTGCCTCATGTGCGACCTCTGGCGCAATACCCTGACGGAGACCGTCCCCGGTGGGGCGATCCCGGAGCAGGTCCGCTTTGCGCTGAGCGCCCTGCCCCCGGCCCGACAGGTCAAGCTCTACAACGCCGGGAATTTCTTCGACCCGAGGGCCATTCCGCCGGAGGATTTCGAGCCCATTGCGAGACTCATCCGTCCATTCGAGCGCGTCATCGTCGAGTGTCATCCGGCCCTGGTGGGGGAGGCCTGCCTTCGATTCCGGGACCTGCTCGACGGACGTCTCGAGGTGGCCCTCGGCCTTGAAACCATCCACCCGGAGGTCCTGCCCCGGCTGAATAAGCGAATGACGCTCGATCAGTTCCAGCGCGCGGCGGACTATCTCCGCGCCCACGGGATCGACCTGCGGACCTTCATCCTGGCCGGGCTTCCGTTCGTCGACCCGGAGGGGGCCCTCGACTGGACCCGGCGCTCGCTCGACTTCGCCTTCGATTGCGGCGCGACGGCCGTGTCCCTCATCCCAACCCGTACGGGCAACGGCGCGATGGAGGCGCTTGAGGAGCAGGGGGAGTTTGTGCCGACGACGCCTGGAATGCTGGAGGTCGCAGCGGCCTACGGACTCAGTCTTGGTCGTGGGCGCGTGTTTGTTGATCTGTGGAATCTGGAGCGTCTCGCACGCTGCCTCGCGTGCTTTGAGGCCAGGGTCAGAAGGCTTCGGGCGATGAACCTTCATCAGAAAGTTCTGCCGCCTGTCGGATGCGATCAGTGCGGAGGAGGGCGCTGAAAGGCTCCCTTGACACCGCCGATGTGACCGACAATGCTAAAGAGGACTAGTGACCCATGCCCGAAGGACTTATAGAAATGGCGCATCGATCTCTCGTTCGCGTCGTGTGTCTGGCGCTCGGGGTAGTCGCTGTCGCAGCCTGGGGCCAGACGTCGCGTGTGACCTTCACGGATGTCACGGAGCAGGCCGGGATCGACTTTCGGTACACGTTCGGCGACTTCACGATGGACAATATCCTGGAGAGCAGCGGCTCCGGCGTCACGGTATTTGACTACGACGGCGATGGGGACCTGGACCTGTATATGCTCAACGGGACCTATCTGGAGGACATCAGCGATCCGAAGGGGCGCGTCTTCCGAGACACTCCGGACAGGCTCTACCGCAACAATGGGGATGGGACGTTCACCGAGGTCTCGAAAGAGGCCGGAGTGGACGACCGCCACTGGAGCATGGCGGTCGGGGCGCTGGACTACGACGGCGACGGTGACGTGGATCTCTACGTGCTGAATTACGGGCCGAACGTATTCTACCGCAACAACGGGGATGGGACATTCACCGAGGTCGCCGATTCGTTACGTCTGCGGGGGCCGGAGACGCTGAACGGCTTCACCAAGTGGAGCGTGGGCGTGGCCTTCTGGGACTACGACCTGGACGGTGATGTGGACCTGATGGTGGGGAACTTCCTGGCGTTCGACCCCTACTACCTGTCGCCGAAGACGCCGCACCTGATGCCCCATCCGTCGGAGTATCGCGGCCAGGCCTCTCTGCTCTACCGGCAGGAGTCCGACGGCGCCTTCACCGACGTGACGAGGGAGGCGGGGTTGTATTACCCCGACTCGAAATGCATGGGGTTGACGCTGTTCGACTATGACGGGGACGGCGATCTGGACCTTTTCCAGGCGAACGACCACCAGAGGAACTTTCTGTTTCGGAGCGAGGGGAAGGGGAGATTTCGGGAGGTAGGCGAGGCGAGCGGCGTCGCGGTCAACGATGAAGGAGTCCCGGCGGGCTCCATGCACGGATCGATCGGGGATGTGGACGGGGACGGTCTGGTTGATATTCTGGTGGTCGATCTCGAACACAGTGCGCTGTACCGCAACTTAGGCGAGGGTCTTTTCGAGGACATTACAGAGCGGAGCGGTCTCAAGGGTGTGTTTAAGGGGATAGGGGGGTGGGGGGCCGCGCTCTTCGATTTTGACAACGACGGGGATTTAGATATCTTCTCTGCCAATGGGTTAGGAGATGTGCTCGTCGATCAACCTCCGCTCCTCATGGAGAACGACGGGACGGGCCACTTTCGGAATGTGGGGCCGGAGCGGGGCGCCTATTTTCAGGGGAAACGCTCCGGGCGTGGGGCTGCGATATGGGACTTCGACAACGACGGAGACAGGGACATCATCGTGTCTCACATCGACCTGCGGGCTACGGCGGCGCTGCTCCGGAACGACGGCGGCAACCAGAATCACTGGCTGGGGCTGACGCTGGTCGGGGCCGGGGGACCGGCCTCCGCTATCGGGGCCAAGGTGACTGTTCAGGCAGGCGGCCGCAGGCAGGTGGCGGTCCACCAGTGGGCCACCACCTACCTCTCGCAGAATGACCCGCGCATGCACTTTGGACTTGGGGGACAGGATCGGGTGGAACGGCTGGAGATCCGCTGGCCGGACGGCCGTGTTGAGGCTTTTCGCAATTTGGCCGCTGATCGCTACCTGAAGGTCGTGCAGGGAAGGGGTATTCGAAAGTAGTTTGAAGACCCCCTGGATACAGGAGGTAAAAAGCCGATGACACGCTGCCTGGCGGTGACCCTGATAGGTCTGATCGCCTTTGGTTCGTCGGCCCTTGCCTTAGAGGTCAAGACGGGCGACGGGCTGGGGATGGTCCTGAGTGAGACCGGGCAGGTGACAGGCCTCTCAGCGGACGGCACGGAGCTTCTTTCGCCGGGGAAGGTCGGCGGGTTCCTGTTAGGGGAGTATCGGCTCAATCCGGGGCCGGAGCTGGTCGAGAACGGCGGCTTCGAGGGGCCTGGGGGTTTCCGGATGAGCGGGGGATGGCGTCGGGACACCACCACGGCACATTCCGGCAGCGCCTCCCTCCGGCTCGATGTGCCCGAAAAAGGAGAACTCATCCTCCAGGTCCCCCTCAAACCCGATGCCGTCTACATCACCACCTTCTATATGAAATTCGGAGGGCCTGGATGGGACACCTATCCTCCACATCCGCCGACAGGACGCGCAGGGGAACACCATTCTGAGGCAGGCCAACATCGAGCACCTGGGCATCTACCATCCCGGCTGGGTGCGCTGTCAGCACACCTTCCAGACCCTGCCCGGCACGGTGCGCGGGGAACTGATGTTTCATGTCGTCTACGGCAGGCAGCAGGGGAAGGTCTGGATCGACGACCTGAGCATCCGCGAGCTTCCGCAACCCGAACAGGTTCCCATTCAGGGCAGGGTCTTCTCTAACCGGGACGGAGAGGAGATCCGGGCCGAATGGAACGGCATCCAGCTGGACGCGACCATCCGGGGGCTTTCCGACCGCATCGCGATCGAAGGGGTTCTCCGGGACACGACGGGCAGGGACCGATGCGTTCAACTCACCTGGCGTCTTCCCCTGTCCGCAAAGGGCTGGCGCTGGTACACGGGTCTGGACAGCTTTCAGGTGATCGAGGCCGGCCGCACCTACGCCAACGGGGCCGTGGGCGTGCCCTGGTTCGTCCATCTGCTGGACGGCATCTCCAGGGAGGGCTGGAGTCCCGAAATGAAAGGCTACCAGCGGATACGCATGCTGATGTACCAGAAGACCTGCGGGGACTGGGGCGGGATCAGGTGGCGTCTGTCGGACGCGGAGATCGAGCGGCGTCTCAACACCTGTCTGACGTATGCCTGGTGGCCGGGCATCGACGGCGCGCCCCAGGAGACGTTTGACCGGAAGCGGCCCATTTTTAAGAGATACATCCCCCTCCTTCGGAATCTGGCCCAGGCGGGCTGGGAGCCGGTCACTCACGCCGTTGCAAAGCCTGAAAGAGCCGTCATCGAGCGCTTCGGCGGCGAGGGCGGGCGGCGGCTTTTCTTCACCGTCCGCAATCCGGAACAGGGCCCTCAGGATATCTCCGTCACCGTGGATGCCAGGGCGTTGGGGCTCCCCGCTGACCGGCTCAGGGTCTTTGACGCCCTGGCGGGGGAGGAGATCGGGCCCGTTATAAGGGACGTGGCTGGGGCGCTCTCCTTTTCGTTAAAGGTCCCGGCTCAGACCACGGCTGTGTTAAGGATCGAGTAGGGGGGAAACCTGGGGGCTTGGACGTTAAAGGGGTGAGATGGCAGTGCGTCTGGCTTTAGTCGCTATGACCTGTCTCCTGATGACATCCTCGGCCGGTTGGTCCTACGAGGTCCTGAAGGGGCACCCGAGGGTCTACTTCACGAGGGCGGACGTGCCCGCCCTGAAAGAGCGGGCGCGGACGACGCACAGGGCGGCGTTCGACCTGCTGATCCAGGCCGCGAACGGGTTCCGGGCGGGGGACCGGATCTCTATGAGCGACTGGGGCTACCAGCGGGCCTTTCCGACTCTGGCGTTCGCCTTTCTGATGACGGACGAGGGGCGCTACCTGGAGGCGCTGCGCCACTACATGGATGCGTACGCGGCGGGTTACGACGCGAAGGAGAAGTTCCTGAACACGGAGGTGCTCTGGCACGCGACGATGGCCTACGACTGGTGCCACGACCGGTGGAGCGCGGAGGTAGCGGAGGCGCTACGCGGGGCTGATCTTCAAGGTGAGCGACGCTCTGTTCAAAGAGTGGCGGCACAACGACTTCGGCAATCAGTTCGTCCTGCAGCACGTCAGCCCGCAACTCTTCGCGGGCGTGGCCCTCTCCGGCGACGGGATCGACGACGCGCGGGCAAAGGCCATTCTGGACAGGGCCTATGACAACCTGATCAACCACGCCCTGCCGGCGGCGGCCCACGAGGGGGGCGGGCACCTGGAGGGGTTCAGCTACTCCGCGTGGGGCTTCACCCGGCCGCTCACCTATGCCCTGGAGATGTGGCGCGTCGCGACGGGGGAGGACCTGTTCAGGGGGAACCCTTACTTCGAGAACCACGCGGTCTGGAACCTGCTCTGCCGCCGGCCCCACGACGGGGCTCAGGAGCGGATGGCGGACTGCCCGTCCAACACGAAGTGGGGGCCGGCCAACGAGGGGACCTTTATGCCGCTCCTGGCCGGGCGGGTGGGGGACGGCTATGCCCAGTGGATCGCGAACCAGATCCCCGTGCGCTACGGGGTCTGGGCCTGGATGAACCTCCTCTGGCACGACCCCGCGCGGGAGGCGAAGGGGCCGGAGGGGCTGCCCCTGGCCCGGCTGTTCCGGGGCGTGGGGCAGGCGGCCATGCGGTCGGGGTGGGGCGACCCGGACGCAACCTTCGCGATGTTCATCTGCGCGGACCACATCGTGGGACATCAGCACATGGACGCCAACAGCTTCGTCATCCACAAGCGGGGGAGTCTGGCCGTGGACAGCGGGGCCAACGACTACGGGGCCCACGGGAGGAACTACTACTGGCGGACGGCCGCCCACAACAGCGTCACGGTGACGATGCCGGGGGAGGACTTTTATTACAACGGGACGGAGTCCAACGACGGCGGGCAGAATGTCTTCGCCCGGAGCAACCACGGCAATGAGCCGATCCCGACCACGATAGACGAGGTCCGGGCGCAGGCGAAGTGGGACATCGCGGACATCCCGGCGTTCGAGACGAACAATTTCTACACCTACGTGCTGGGAGACGCGACGAGGGCCTACGACCCCCGCAAGCTGACGCAGTTCACGCGGCAGTTCCTGTTTATTAGGCCCGACTATTTCGTGGTGTTCGACCGGGTGACGAGCAGGGACGCGAGTTATCCCAAGCGGTGGCTGCTCCACGCCCTGCGGGAGCCGGTGGCGCAGGGGGATCTGGTCACGATCACCGAGGGGCGCGGGCGGCTCTTCTGTCGGACGCTGCTGCCGGAGGGGGCCCGGATCGAGAAGGTGGGGGGGCCGGGGCGTGAGTTCGAGGTGGAGGGGGTGAACTACCCGCCCAGCCCGGACAAGCTCCGGGAAAGCCCGGAGGCAGGGGCGTGGCGCGTGGAGGTGCGGCCCGCGCAGGCCGCGACGGAGGACCTGTTCCTCCACGCGCTCCAGGCGGCGGAGGCGGAGACGGCGACGATGGTCCCGGTGGAGAGGGTGTCGCAGGGGGATCAGGAGGGGGTCCGCCTGCGGGTGGGGGGCCGGACCTGCGAGGCGCTGTTCAACCGCGGGGGTCCGCCGGGGGGGACGTTCACGATCCGGGAGGGGGAGAGGACGCTGTTTGAGAGGGACCTGGCCCGGACGGTGACCGAGGAACCCCAGTCTTTTGAGGAAGGCCCCTCACCCCGGCCCGGCGGTGACGGGGCCGTGGATGCGCGCCGGGCCGACTTCGACGGGGACGGGCGGGTGGACTTTGACGACTTCTTCCTGTTTGCGGGGGCGTTCGGGTCCACAGAGGCCCGGTTCGACCTGGACGGGAGCGGGGGCGTGGACTTCGACGACTTTTTCCTGTTCGCAGAGATGTTCGGGAAGTAGGGCATTAGAGGATGACACCCTGCATGAGCGCAACTCTCGCCTATCCGATGCGCAGCCAGACCTACCCGCTCCGGCCTGCCCTGATGGGTCTCGCTCTGGCGGCCGCGGTCGTGGCCGGCTCGATTGCCCTCACGCGGGGAAAGGGGGTCGCCCCCGCGCAGGCCGACTTCAACGGCAGCGGCCTGGTCGACTTCGAGGACTTCTTCCTGTTCGCCGGGGTCTTCGGCAGGGGCGTCTCCGAGGAGGGCTACGAGCCAAAGTTTGACATGGACAGGTCGGGCCGGGTCGATTTTGAGGACTTTTTTATGTTCGCGGAGGTCTTCGGGAAGACGGCGTTAGAGGGGGTCGAAAAGGACGGGATAGCGGCGAGGTATCCGGGGGACGCGGGCATCGAGAGGGATTCCAGCGTCGTCTTCGTGGAGGACTTCGAGGAGGCCTCGCTCGACGAGCTGAAGGGGCGCTGGGAGAGTGTGTCCAGCGCCGAGATCATGTCCTTTTCGGATGACGTGCATCCGGGGAGCGCCGGGAAGCGCTCTCTTCTCATGAGCCACGTGGGGGGCAGGGGGAACGGCGGCCATCTCTACCGCCGGCTCTCGCCCGGCTACGAGAGGCTCCACGTGCGCTTCTACGTCAAGTTCGACCCCCAGTGCAACCCCATTCACCACTTCTTCCACGTGGGGGGCTACAACCCCTCCACGCCGTGGCCGCAGGGGGGCGCCGGGGAACGCCCGCGGGGGGATGACCGGTTCAGCACGGGCGTCGAACCCTATGGGAACTCCTGGGTCTGGGACTATTACACCTACTGGATGGAGATGCGGGGCAGTCCGCCACAGGGGCAGACCTGGGGCAACAGCTTCGTCCGCGACCCCGGCCTCAAGGCGAAGCGGGGAGAGTGGGTCTGCGCAGAGGTGATGATGAAGATGAACGACGTGGGCGACACTAACGGCGAGATGGCCTTATGGATTGAGGGCAAACTGGTCAGCCACCTCGGCAAGGGCTTTCCTAGTGGGAGGTGGACCTATGACAAGTTCCTCCCCGGCGAGGGGGGCGAGGGCATCCGCTGGAGCGACGAGAAGGGGGGGCCTGAGCGCTTTACGGTCCCGGCGGGGGGGGCCCCCTTCGAGGGCTTCCGCTGGCGCAGGGACGAACGGCTCAAGCTCAACTTCCTCTGGGTGCTGCTCTACATCACCACTGCGCCGCAGGGGCTGGTCAGCAAGGTCTGGTTCGATCACATCGTGGTCGCCCGGCAATACATCGGACCCCTGAGCCAATAATGAAAGTGTCAAGTGAAGGAGTACACGATATGTCAGAACAGACTTTGACCTCCAACGGCTTCCCGATCGACACTTCCCCCGGCAAGTTCGGGGAACTCCGGGAGTCCAACGACATCCTGCAGGACCCCGAGGCCCTGCGGGCCAGGATGGCGGAGGACGGCTATCTCCTCCTGCGCGGCTACCTGGACAGGGAGGTGGTCCTGAATGCGCGGCGGGAGCTGCTGACCAGGCTCAACGCGGCAGGGGACATCGACCCCCGTTACCCCCTGGACGAGGCGGTCTTTTCGGGGCAGTCCACCTGGACGCCGGCCATGACCAGAGACCTGCGCACGGGGACGGCGATCCGCGCCCTCTGCCACGAGGGACGCATCATCCGGTTCTTCGAGGAATTTTTAGGCGACAGGGTCCGGTCGTTCGATTTCATCTGGGTGCGGAGGGTGAGGCCGGGCGGGGCGACGGGGTGTCACTACGACGTGGTCTACATGGGGCGGGGGACGCACGACCTCTACACGGCCTGGACCCCGGTCGGGGACGTGCCGTTCAGCGACGGGCCGCTCATGATTCTGGAGAACTCCCACCGCCTGGAGGATCTCAAGAGCACCTACGGCCGGCTGGACGTGGACCGGGACCGGGACAACAACCCCTACGGGGGAGGGTGGTTCAGCAAGAACCCGGCGGAGGTGCAGGAGCGGTTCGGGGGGCGCTGGCTGACGACGGAGTTTCGGGCGGGGGACGTGTTGATCTTCACGATGTTCACCCTGCACTGCTCGCTCGACAACACCTCCCGGCGCTTCCGCTTCAGCACGGACTCGCGGTACCAGCTCGCCTCCGCCCCGGTGGACGAGCGCTGGGTCGGGGAGGAGATCATCGGCCACGGCGAGCGAGCGCGCGCGCCGTTGAAGAGGGAATAAGCATGCGCCGGGGTTTGATCATCACATTTATCGCGGCGATTTCGTGGGGGGGCGCTGCGGGAGGAGCGGAGGCCGTGAAACAGGTCGCCCATTTCCACGACTTTGCCCGGATGAAGCAGGTGGACGGAGCGCCGGAGGGGTGGGCGACCTGGTCGCCGCGCCCGGAGGTGGCGCCACGTTTCTCCGTGGATGCCGAAGGGGGGCGGGCGGGGCGCGGGGCGCTGAGGATCGCCTGTGAAAAGCCCTCGGACTTCGGCGCGTGGCGGCGGCGCGTGGCCGTGGCCGGGGGACGCACGTATCGCTTCGTCGCTTCCTACCGCGCTCAGGGGGTCGCCCACGAGCGGCGCTGCGTGTCTGCGCGGCTGGACTGGCTCGACGAGGGGGGCAAACGCGCCCGGCCGCCCGACTATGCGCTCGACGCGGGGGAGGAGGGGGGATGGACGAAGGTGGAGCACGTGGCCTGTGCGCCCGACAGCGCGCGCAGCGTGGTCATCGAGCTGGCCCTCGGCTGGCGCGCGGGGGGCGTGGTCTGGTGGGACGACGTTCAACTGATCGAGGAGCCGGCGCAGGAGGGGCGCGTCGTGCGGGCCGTGACGGTCTACCACCGCCCGCGCAGCACGGGGTCCGCCGCCGAGAGCGTGGAGCAGTTCTGCCGGTTGATCGAGGCCGCCAGCCTGCAGAGGCCCGACGTCATCTGCCTGCCCGAGGGCATCACGGTCATCGGCACCGGAAAGGGCTACGCCGAGGTGAGCGAGACGATTCCCGGACCGACGACGCGGAGGCTGGGGGCGCTGGCCGAGAGGCTGCGTTGTTACATCGTCGCGGGGATCTACGAGCGGGAGGGGGAGGACATCTACAACACCGCCGTGCTGATCGGGCGCAAGGGGGAGGTGGTGGGGACCTACCGCAAGACGCACCTGCCGCGCGAGGAGGCCGAGGGGGGGCTCACGCCGGGGGACGCCTATCCGGTGTTTGAGACGGACTTCGGCAGGGTGGGGCTGATGATCTGCTGGGACGTGCAGTTCCCCGAGCCGGCGCGGGCGCTGGCGCTCAAAGGGGCGGAGGTGATTCTGCTGCCCATCTGGGGGGGCAACGAGACGCTGGCGCGGGCGCGGGCGATTGAGAATCACGTCTTTCTGATCTCGTCGAGCTACGACATGAAGACGTTCATCGTGGACCCGACGGGCCAGGCGCTGGCCGAGGCCACGCCGGAGCGCCCTGTGGCCGTCGCGGAGCTGCGCCTGGACCGGAAGATCGTGCAGCCCTGGCTGGGGGACATGAAGACACGCACCTGGAAGGAGCGGCGGCCGGATATTCCTGTGGAGTAGGGGAGGAGGTGGGTCATGCCGAAGGAGACGATGACGCCGAGGGAGCGCTGGCTGGCCGTGGTGAGGCGGGAGAGGCCGGACCGCATCCCGATGCACTACCGGGCCACCGGAGAGGCCACGCAAAAGCTGCTGGACTACCTGGGCCTTCGAAGCACGGAGGAGATGTTCAACCGGCTGCACATCGACCGGAACGCCGGGGTGGGGCCGCGCTACGTGGGGCCTCCGATCCCGCCGGGGGAGGATATGTACGGCCGGCGCTATCAGGAGGTCCCCTACGAAGGGGGGGTCTACCGGGAGTGTGCGTGCCATCCGCTGGCGGGGTATGAGACGGTGGAGGAGATCGAACGGGACTACACCTGGCCAACGCCGGACTGGTTCGACTACTCCGGCATCCCCGGACAGGTCGAGGGCGCGGAGGACCGGGTGATCTCCGGCGGGGGATCGGAGCCGTTTCTGCTCTACAAGGACCTGCGCGGGGAGGAGCAGGCGTTTATGGACTTGCTTCTGCACCCCGACGTCGTACATTACTGTCTGGAAAAGCTCTACGGCTTCTGCTACGAGAACGCGCGGCGGATCTACGAGCAAATCCCGGGGAAGGTGATGGTCACGTCCGTGGCCGAGGACATGGGGGCGCAGGACCGGCTGCTCTATTCGCGGGAGCACCTTCAGACCTTTTTCTTCCCCTACATGAAGCGGATGATCGACCTGGCGCACCAGGCCGGGGCCTATGTCAACACGCACAGCGACGGGGCTATCCGGGAGATCCTGCCAGACCTGATCGAGATGGGCGTGGATATCATCAACCCGGTGCAGTGGCGGTGCAAGGGGATGGATCGGGAGCGGCTGAAGCGGGATTTCGGGGAGCGGCTGATCTTTGAAGGGGGTGTGGACAACCAGTATACGCTCCCGTTCGGGACGACCGGGGAGGTGCGCCAGGAGGTGCGGGACAACTTCCGCATCCTGGGGGCCGGCGGCGGGTATATCCTGGGGCCGTGCCACAACATCCAGGCGGTGGGGCCGCCGGAGAACGTGGTGGCGATGTACGAGACGGGCTACGAGGAGGGGTGGCTGTAAGAAAGGAGCTGAGCCATGAAGACCTGGGTGGGGCTGGCGTTTTTACGCCATTTTTATTACGAAGAGGAGATCCCCTGGGAGAAGATCGCGGGGGAGCTGGGCGTTGCGGTAGACCTGAGCGCCCCGATCGGCTACAACTTCCCGCAGCGGTGGACGGCCAAGCTGGCGAGGACGGCGTGGCGGTTTTATCCCCGGCTGAAGGACGGGCGGCGCATGGAGGTGCGCATCGTGGAGGAAAACGGGACGGCGGAGGCCGAGGTGGTGGACGTGGAGCGGCTGAAAGGCACCGTGCACGAACCCATTTTTCCTGAGCCCGAGGCGAACGAGCTGGGGATCAAGCGGTTCATCCACCGCCTGGGGGAGATCATCGTGAGCGCCGGGGGGCTGCACCTGAAGCTCCTCAACGGGCAGACCTACCCGGACGAGCGGAACAGGCCCGACGATCCGGGACCGGCGCTGTCGGTCTACCCGGGGCCGATGCTGGGCTACTGCTGCCTGGAGCGGGACCCGCACATGCACATGAGGCGGCAGGACGCGCCCTACGTCCGGGAGCCGAAGGGAGAGGACCGGAAGGACCCGGTCGGATGGATGGTCCGCGAGATGAGCACGCGGGCGGCGGAGTTGCTGACGGAGGCGGGGTATGAGGAGTTTGTCAGGACCAAGCTGGACCAGAGGGTGGTCGCCGTCGGGATGAGGGAGGTGGAGCAGGCGTTTCGGATGCCTGCGCCCAGATACCCCGGCCAGTGGCCGATTGCTCTGAGGTAAAAGGCAAAAGACCACAGACCACAGCGGGAGTTTTTGGTCTTGTGGTCTTGTAGTCTTGTGGTCTTGTGGTCCCGTTTGCCGTTTGAGAGAGGAGGCGCACATGGGAGACGCATTGAAGATCGCTGTGGTCGGGCTCGGAAACCGGGGACCGCAGCACCTGTGTACGATCGTGGGCATTCCGGACCGCTACCGCCTGGTGGGCATCTGCGACGTTGTCCCGGAGAAGCTCAGGGCCGCCGCGGACAGGTTTGGAGCGCCGGGCTTCTCGAACGCGGAGGAGATGATGGATCGGGCGAGGCCGGACCTGGTCGTCTTCACCGTGTCTCACCGGGACCTGCCGAACCTGGTGAAGCTGGCCGCGGACCGGAAGATCCACGTGGCCACGGAGACGCCGATTGCCGCGACCCTGCCGGTCGCCGACCTGCTGATCGAGACTGCCCGGAAGGGAGGCGTTAAACTTGAGAACTTCGAGCAGTGCTGGCGCTGGCCCAGGGAGCAGCTCAAGCGGAAGGTCCTGGCCTCCGACGTGCTGGGAGAAATGGTCCAGGCCCGGTGCTACACCTACGTCGCGCCCTACCACGCGACGGGGGTCTTCCTGAAAATGGTGGGGTCGCGCGTGAGGCAGGTGGTGGGTTACGGGCGGGAGCTGCGCATCTGTCCGCAGCAGAGGACAGGGTCCCCCTACGCGAACACCCGGAAGTGGGTGATCGGGGCGCTGGAGTTCGAGAACGGGGTCTCCGGGGTGTTCGAGATGAAGGTGCGGCAGCCTTACATCTCCGGCCACGACTTCTCGAACTGCGCCGCAGACTGCACGCAGGGGCACATCATCCACGAGGAGATTTACATCGCAAAGGACGCGGCCAGGCCCAAGGCGGGGGGCGCGCACCAGGAGAAGGGGAACCTGATTCACTATCCGATCCAGGAGGGGTGGGAGGAGGTCCAGGGCCGGCGCATCCTGACGAAGGTCTGGATAGACACGGACCCGGAGATCGCCTGGGAGAACCCCTACAGGCAGTACGCCCCGGAGCCGATCTACCCCGGGGGAGACGACTATGGCCGGCTGGAGGAGTACATCTCTTACCACCGGGCGATCGTGGAGGACACGGGGCCGGAGTACGGCACGGCCGAGGCGCGGCACAACATCGAGGTGATGATCTCGGCGTTCCACTCGGCCAGGCTGGGGAGCCAGACGCTGACGCTTCCGCTGGACCCGAAGGTCGAGACGAGTTTCTGGTAAAGAGACCCCTCCCCCGTCCCCTCCCCCAAAGGGAGAGGGGAGGTCCTTCCCCTGGTCCTTTTTCTGGTGAGAGGAAAGGCTGCGTCTTCCCTCTTCCCCTCTGGGGAAGGGGGATCGAGGGGGTTAGGTCTGTTTGACGTTTCACTGTCAAGAAGGGGTGATGAGCCATGTATCGGCGGCAAGTCTTTTTCCTCATCGTTTTGTCCACGCTGCTCTCTGTCCAGCGGGCCAGGGCTGCCCCATCGGGGCCGGACGACGGCCCTGCGCTCAGCGTCGGCGACATCCTTTTCGGGGTGGACGCGACGAGTTTTCGGGGCGCGCAGGGGATGGCGCACGTGGAGGTCTACCTTCAGGTCCACACGTCGTATCTCCGGTTCACGCCGGAGGAGAAGGGCTACAGGGCGACCATCACGGTCCAGGCGAGCCTCCGGGACTCCTCCGGCCAGGAGGTCAGCCGTTCCGAGCGGACGAAGACCGTCCCTGTCCCCTCCCTGGAGCAGGCGCAGAGCCGGTACAACGCCGTCCTGGATCAGATGGCCCTCCCGGCCCCGCCGGGGGACTACACGCTTCAGGTCACCATCACCAACCAGGGCACGGAGAGGATGGGGCAATGCGCCCGGCGCATCCACATCCCCCCCTACGACGGAGAGGGACTGGTCCTCAGCCAGGTCCAGCTCGCCTCGGACATCCACAGGGCCGAGAAGGAGGGGGCCTTCTCCAAGAAGGGGTTTGAGGTCGTCCCGAACGTGACCCACATCTTCGCCTCGACCTCCCCCACGCTCCACTTCTACTTTGAGGTCTACAACCTGAAGGAGGCCCCGGAAAAGGGCTCCCTTAGCCTCCAGTACACGATCCTGGACGCGAACGAGTTTCCCGTGATCACGTATCCGTCGAAGCGCATCCTGAAGCCGGGGACGAGCGGGGTGAAGGCGGAGTCGCTCGACATGACGGACCTCCCCGGCGGCGCCTACACCCTTCAGGTGGAGGTGCAGGACGACCTGACAGGGCAGGTCGCCAGGTCGCGCCGCCAATTTCAGCTCGCCCAGCCCATCTCCGAACAGCTCCTGGCGACGGACGAGGCCTCCCTTCAGCGCTACTACGATCAGATCAAGTACATCGCCACCCCCAAAGAGCTGCGCGCCTACAAGGGCCTCACCCCGGAGGGGAAGGTCCGGTTCATCCTGGACTTCTGGAAGCGCAAGGACCCCGACCCGGAGACGCCCGTCAACGAGTTTGCGCAGGAGCACTTCCGGAGGATTGCTTACTCCGACGCCCACTTTGCGTCGATGGGCAGCCGCTCCCGGACGAAGCGGGGGATGGACACGGACATGGGAAAGGTCTACATCAAGTACGGGCCGCCCGACGAGGTCGAGGACCAGCTCATGCCGACGGCTGACACGGGGCAGTCGGAGGTCGGCCCCAGCGCCGTAGGGGGGAACCTGGGCCGGAAGCCGGTGCAGATCTGGTACTATGACACGATGGGGCGCTATCTCTTCATCTTCCGGGATCGCTACGGCCTGGGGGTCTACGAGCTGGTCCACTCGACGATGCCGGGGGAGCACTACGACCCGGAGTGGAGAGAGAGGCAGTGAGAGGTTTCTGGTGGGGGCTGGGGTGGATGTTGCTGACCGGGGTGGCCTTCGGGCAGGGTCCCCAGTTCGTGGACGTGACCCGGCAGGTGGGGATCGATTTCCGCTACGCCAACGGCGCGAGCGGCAGAAAGTACGCCGTGGAGCCGTTCGGGGCGGGCCTGGCCCTGTTCGACTATGACGGGGACGGGGACCTGGATGTCTATTTCGCCAACGGCGGCCCCCTGCCCGGTTACGGCGGGGAGGCCATCCGGCCGGACGCGCTCTACCGGAACGAGGGGTCGGACGGGAGAGGGGGGTGGCGATTCACGGAGGTCGCGGAGAAGGCGGGCCTGACGACGCCGGGCTACGGGATGGGCTGCTGCGTCGGGGATTGCGACAACGACGGGCATCCCGACCTCTACGTGACGAACTTCGGCGCCAACGTGCTCTACCGGAACAACGGGGATGGGACGTTCGCGGATGTGACGAGGCAGGCCGGCGTCGCGGGGGGCCTCTGGAACACCGGCTGCGCCTTCGCCGACGTGGATGGGGACGGCGATCTGGACCTCTTCGTGGCGGGCTATGTCCGCTTCCGCTTCGACGATCCCCGCCTGACCTCCGGGTTCTACCTCATCCCCTATCTGCCTCCCTCCCTCAGAAACAAGAGCCTGGGGGAGTTGAAGGTCTATCCCGACCCCGTCAACTTTGATCCCCTCCTCGATATCCTCTACCGGAACGAAGGGCCCGGCCCGGACGGGGTCCATCGCTTCGCCGATGTCACGCGGCAGGCGGGCATCGTGGACGACGGGGGGCGGTCCCTCGGCGCTGTGTTCCTGGACTATGACGATGACGGCGACCCGGACCTCTATGTCGCTAATGACGAGACGCGGAATACGCTCTACCGGAACGAATTAAAAGGCGAAAGGGGAAAGGCGAAAGGCGAAAAAAACGATGCTTCCGCCCTTCGCCCTTCACTTTCCGCCTTTGTTTTTACCGACGTGACCCTGTTCGCCGGGGTGGGCTACGACGAGAACGGCCGGCCCCAGGCGAGCATGGGCGTGGACGCGGGGGACTACGACGGGGATGGCCGTCTTGACCTGATCACGACCAACTTCCAGGGGGAGACCACCACCCTCTACCACAACGACGGCAAGGGGTTCTTCTCCGATGTGTCCTTCGCGACCGGGGTGGGCGCGGCCACCCGGCCCTATGTGAGCTGGGGGGTGGCCTTCTTTGACTACGACAACGACGGAGACCTCGATCTCCTCAACGTCAACGGCCACCTCCAGGCTGAGATCGAGCGCATCGACCCGTCGACGAGCCACGCCCAGCCCACGCTGTTGTTCCGCAACGACAGGGGGGTCTTCACGGATGTGGCGGCGGCCTCCGGGCTGCGCTCCCGGTGGGTGGGCCGGGGGGCTGCGGTCGGGGACTACGACGAGGATGGGGACCTGGACGTCTTTATTCAGACCCTCGACCGGACGGCGGTCGTGCTCCGCAACGATGGAGGGAACCGGAACCACTGGCTAAAAATAAAGCTGGTGGGAGGAGCAAAGACAGTCCTGAGTCCTGAGTCACGAGTCCTGAGTCAAAAGACAAAAGAGCACTCAGCACTCAGCACTCAGCACTCAGCACTCTCCAACCGCTCCGCCATCGGC
>Ga0114945_10000696_pt1 | contig 21698 bp, 22 predicted proteins | sample OV2TP3_FD_87194 | JGI IMG/M metagenome (GOLD analysis project Ga0114945, IMG submission 87194) | Hot spring microbial communities from Beatty, Nevada to study Microbial Dark Matter (Phase II) - OV2 TP3 | ecosystem: Environmental > Aquatic > Thermal springs > Hot (42-90C) | place: USA: Beatty...
CGCCACTCCGTCGGGCGTTCGCCCACCTCGAACACGCGATGGACCACTGGTGCGCGAAGGCGAAACTCGCCGCATGAAACTTGACTCATCCACGACAAGTCCGGTCCTTCAAGGACTCTAGCGGCGTCCCGGTCTTCACGCCCGCCGTCGAGCTGGTCCTGCCCGGGAGTCTCCCGCGCAGCGAGCGCAAGGCGAAGCGGCTCTATCGACTGTACAAGGGGGAACAGCCATGAACGGGGAGCCGCTCCTCTGGGAGACTTCTCTCTCCAGGCGGCGACGAGCTGATGACAGACAGCGGGCCGAGATGCTGGTGGTGAGCGTCTGCGGAACGTCCGTCCGGGTGTGTCACGGCATTGGCATGTCAACCGAGTGCGAGCGATTGAGCTGAGGAGGTCAGGATCATGGCCCTTCGAAGCCCGGAAGCGTTCCGCCAGAGCCTCAGAGACGACCGGGTTGTCTACTTCCGCGGGGAGCGCGTCAAGGACGTGACGCAGCATCCCGTCCTTCGGATCGGGGTGGAGTCGGCGGCAGTGGACTACCAGATCAGCGAGGACCCGAACTGCCAGGACTTCGCCGTGGTCCAGCTGGAGGACGGTGAGCCTGTCAGCCGCTATCTGGTTCCGCCCCGGACCGCCGAAGACCTCCTCAAACGCCGCCAGCTCGTGGAGGCCGGCAGCCGGATCTGCTTCGGTTTCCCTCCTTTCGCCAAGGAGGGAGGGACCGATGCGCTCCACGGTATGGCCATCACCACCCAGAGGATGGACAAAGCGCTCGGGACACGATATGCAGCACGCGTCGCGGCGTTCCGCCGGCACCTACAGCAGGGGGATCTCTCCCTCGCCATTGCGATGACCGACGTGAAGGGCGACCGGAGCCTCCGCCCGTTCGAGCAAGCCGACCCAGACCTGTACCTCCGAAAGGTGAAGGAACGCCGGGACGGCATCGTCGTGCGCGGGGCCAAAGCCCACATCACCTCGGCTCCCTACACCAACGAGATTCTGGTGTTGCCGACCCGGACGATGACCGAAGCCGACCGCGACTACGCGCTCGCCTTTGCCCTCCCGGTCACGACCCCCGGCCTCACCATCATTGCCCGTCCCACCGGCGCCCCCGGTGGTCCCGACGAGTATCCGGTGTCGAGCCAGGCAGACATCATCGAGGGGCTAGTGGTATTCGAGGACGTGTTCGTCCCTTCGGAGCGCGTCTTCCTGAACGGCGAATGGCAATTCGCCGGGCTGGCCACCCACATGTTCGCCAACTTTCATCGGGTTACCGCCAGTGCCTATAAATACCCGTTCGCCGAGCTGCTGGTCGGGGCGGCCCTCCTCATGGCCGAGGCGAACGGGATCGAACGGATTCCCCACGTTAGGGAGAAGATCGCCTGGCTCGTGTACTACGCCGAGACCATTGCAGCCCTGAGCCGAGCTGCCTGCGAGCACCCGGTTGTGGACCCGGACAGCGGGATCGCTTACCCAGACCCGATTCTGGGTAACGCCGCCAAGTTTTTCTTCGCGGACAACTACCACCACGTTGTCAAGACGATCCAGGACATCGGGGGCGGCATCCTGGTCACGGCACCCTCCATGCAGGACTATGAGAATCCCGCCCTGCGCCCGCTCATCGACAAGTACCTGGCCGGGAAGGCCGACGTATCGGCGAGTCAGCGCCTGCGCGTGATCAAGCTCGTCAAGGATCTTGTCGCCTCGGATATGGGTGGGTTCTGGGAAGTGCTCACCATCCATGGTGAGGGGTCCTTGGCGGCGGAAAAGCTGGCCATCTATGGGGCAGCCGACTTTGAACGGTACCGAGGTGCCGCCCGGCGCGCTGCGGGACTGTGAGAGCCGCTTCGGGGAATGAACCCCCGGAGCCTCACCTTCGCTCGTAGCGTCCCATAAGCTCGGCCTCTCCCACCACGTGGCCTTCCAGTGCCCTTCAACGCCGATCGGGGTCGTCGGCTTCGCCGAGCCTCATGCTCGGGCGCAGGAGCAGGCCGCACAGGGCTCGGGACAGGCAGGCGGGCAGCTGCCGCCCCGCGAGGACGAGCCGCACGCCTTCGAGCGCAACCGCGCCGCCCGCACAGCCGACGAGCACCGTGTCGCCACGCACGGCGAGCACGGCGCCGTGCGGCGCACCGGCCGGCGCGACCGCGGCCGGGCGCGCGGCGGCGACGGCGAGCCGCAGCGTGGGGCCGGGCCTGCGCACGGCCGCGTAGGGCGAGAGCCACGGCTGCACGGCGCGCACGTGGTCGCGCAGACGCCCCGGGTCGAGCCGGAAGTCGAGGGCCGCGTCGACCGGCCGCAGCCCGGGGAACCTGCTCGCCCGGCCGAGCGCGCACTGGGGCGTCGCGGCGCTGAGCGGGTCGGGCGCGCTCAGCTGCTCGATCAGCGCCGGCACCAGCGACCGGGCGCACGCCGCGCAGCGCTCGCGCAGGCTCCCGCCGGTGTCGGTGTCGTGCACGGGCACACGCGCCTGCAGGAGCACGGGGCCCGCGTCGATCTGGTCCGTCATCAGGTGGAAGGTGACGCCGGTCTCGCGCTCGCCGGCGCGGATGACCGAGGCGTAGGGGTTTGCCCCCCGGTGCGCGGGGAGCAGCGACGGGTGGCAATTCACGAAGCGCACGCCTTCGGCCCCGAGCACGCGGCATGCGAGCCGTTCGCCCCAGGACGCGACCAGCACGACGCCGACCTCCAGACGGGCGAGCAGCCTCGGGAACGCCGGATCGTTCGCGCTCGCGAGGCGCAGACCCCGCAGGCGGCGTCGCCGCACCAGATGTCGGAACACCGCATCACCCGGGTCGGCGCGGCCGGCCGGCTCGGGCCACGGCAGCACGCCGGCCACCTGGCAACCCCCGCTCGAGGCCCCCGTCTGGAGCAGGCCCTCGAGGAGCGCGAGCGCGAGGGTCCCTCGGCCGAGCAGCAGGCAGCGCAGCGCGCGGGGCGGGTCTTGGTCGTGGACGGGGCGGCGCTCGCCCATGCGGCCTCGCTCAGCCGAGGTAGGCGCGCTTCACCTCCTCCCTCTCAAGTATCTCGGGGCCCCTGCCCTCCAGCACGATGCGGCCGGTCTCGAGCACGTAAGCGCGGTCGGCGATCTGCAGCGCCATGAAAGCGTTCTGCTCGACCAGCAGCACCGGTACGCCCTGACGGCGGATCTCGAGCACGGTGTCGAAGATCTGCTCGACCAGCATCGGGGCGAGCCCCATGCTGGGCTCGTCCAGCAGCAGCACGCGCGGCCGCGACATGAGGCCGCGCGCTATGGCGAGCATCTGCTGCTCGCCGCCCGAGAGGGTGCCCGCCACCTGCTGCAGCCGCTCGCGCAGCACCGGAAACATCGAGAGCACGCGCTCCTCGGCCTCCCGGATGCCGTCCCTGTCCTTGCGCAGGAAGGCGCCCAAACGCAGGTTCTCGAGCACGGTGAGCCGGCCGAAGATGCGCCGTCCTTCCGGCACCTGCACGATGCCGCGCCCGACCACGCCGTGGGGCGCCACGTTGTCGACCCGCTGCCCATCGAAGCTCACCTGGCCCTCGGCGGGCGACAGGAACCCGCTGATGGCCTTGAGCGTGGTGGTCTTCCCGGCGCCGTTCGCGCCGATCAGGGTCACGATCTGGTCGCGGTCGAGGGAGAGCGACACCCCGCGCAACGCGTGGATGTTGCCGTAGAAGACGTGCAGGTTCTCGGCCTCGAGCAGTGCCATCCGCCGTTGCCCCGACGCTCCTTCTCTCAGCTCCCGCGGGCGAGCCGCCTCGCCCCGCTGCCGAGATAAGCCTCGATGACCCGCGTGTCCGCCTGGACCTCGTTGGGCGGGCCCTCTGAAATCTTCACGCCGTGGTCGAGCACCGTGACCGTGTCGGAGATCCCCATCACCACCCGCATCTGGTGCTCGATGAGCAAGATGGTGATGCCCCGCTCGTCGCGCAGCCGGCGTACGAAGGCCATCATGTCCGCGCTCTCGTGCGGGTTCATGCCGGCCATCGGCTCGTCCAGCATGAGGAGTCTAGGACGGGTGGCGAGCGCCCGGCCTATCTCGAGCCGTCGCTGCTCGCCGTAGTCGAGGTTGCGGGCGACGACGTCGCCGCGTCCCTTGAGGCCGATGAACTGTAGCAACTCGAGCGCTTGCTCGTGCGCGCGGCGCTCGTCCTGGCGCGCGTGCCGCGTCCCGAGCACAGCACCCCACCAGGTGGACCGGAGATGCAGGTGCATGCCCACCAGGAGGTTCTCGAGGGCGGTGATGTTCTTGAACAGCCGGATGTTCTGATAAGTCCGGTTGATGCCGGCCGCCGCCACGCGGTCGGGGGTGAGCCCGTCGATGCGCTCACCCTGGAAGCGAGTCTCGCCGCGGTCGACCGGGAAGAACTGCATGACGCAGTTGAAGACCGTGGTCTTGCCAGCGCCGTTCGGGCCGATGATGCTGTGGATGGTACCCTCGCGCACGGCGAGGTCCAGGCCGTCCACGGCGACCAGGCCGCCGAAGTACTTGGTCATCTTCCGGGTGACGAGGACCGCCTCGCCCGGCATCTCACTCCCCATCGGCCCGCGCCGCCTGCGCCGGGCGGCGGTGCAGCTCGGCCTCGATGGCGGCCTGTGCCTCGACGAGGATGCGCATTTCCCGCTTGTGTGCCGCCGACGGCCACAGCCCGGAGGGCTTGAGCCGCATCATCACCACGATGACGAGACCGTAGAACAGGAACCTGAACTCGCCGAACTCGCGCAGCAACTCCGGGATGCCGATGAGGGCGGCCGCGCCGGCCACCACGCCCGGCAGGCTCCCCATCCCCCCGACGATGATGAGCGCCATCACGTTGATGGAGATGAGGAGCTGGAAGCTGTGGGGATAGATGGAACCGAGCATGACGGCGAAGATCGCGCCAGCCACGCCGGCAAAGGCGGCGCCTAGACCGTAGGCGAGCAGCTTCACGTTCACGAGGTTGATCCCGAGCGCCTGGGCCACATCCTCGTCATCGCGTATCGCCGTCCAGGCGCGGCCGAGCCGCGAGTTTTCCAGCCGCCAGGCGACGAAGGCGGCGCACAGCGCGCAGGCGAGCGTGAGATAGAAGAGCTGCACCGGGTCGCCCAGCCTGTAGGTACCGATCGCGGGCCGCGGGATGTTGAGGACCCCCTGGGCACCAGCGAGCAGAGGCGACGCCATGTCGGAGAGCACGATCACGCGCACGATCTCGCCGAGGCCCATGGTGGCCACCGCGAGATAGTCGCCACGCACCTTGAGCACGGGCACGCCGAACAGCACGCCGACCACCAGCGCAGCCACCACGGCCACCGGCAACGCCTCCCAGAAGGACCAGTGGGCGAGCGCGAAGGGGCTGTCCGCGGTCAGCAGCGCCACGGTGTAGGCGCCCACCGCGAAGAAGGCCACGAAGCCGAGGTCGAGCAGCCCGGCGAGCCCGACCTCGAGGTTGAGGCCCATGCCCATCAGCACGTACAAGCCGACCAGCATCAGCACCTGGCCGATGAAGTTCCCAGCGAACAGCGGGAACGCGAGCAGGACCAGCAGACCCAGCGCGATGCCGATGCTCCGCAGCGCCACCTGCTGGCCCCATCGCAGGCGCTCCCATCCCGCGTTCAGCCGCACGCGGTTCGCGAGCCACGCCGCGCGCAGCCCGCCGACGACCAGCACGATGCCAACCGCGGTACCCGACTTCATGCCGTCCCAGGTGAACAACGCCTGGCGGATGTCGAGCAGCACGCCCTCGCGGCTCAGCATGAGCTGGAGCAGTTCCTGGAACAGCCCCACCAGACCGGCCGCGGCGAGACCCGCGATCACCGCGCGTCGCGCGATCTCGGGCAGCATCTCCAGCAACGCCCCGACGAGCCCGACCGCGCCGCCGCCGAGCACCAGCAATCCGGCACCCGCCCACGGCTCCTCGCCGAAGCTCAGGAGCACGCGAAGCGTGGGTCTCAGCGCGATGAACATGCCACGCGCGTCCACGTAGGTCATGAACAGCAGCAGAGCCGCGAGCACTACGCCGGCGATCGCCCCGGCGCAAAGCCCCTGCGCGACCGCGACGGCGCCGCCCGCCGCGGTCTTCCGCACGGTGTAGTAGCCCGCCGTGAGCGCGAGCAGCAGGAGGAGCGTGTGGGCGAGGGTGAGCCGGTCGGCCACAATCCAGCGGCCGTTCAGCATCTCGAGCAGGCCGATGAGAGCGGTGAAGACGGCGATCCCGCCACAGAGGGCGCCGGTGACCACGGTGCGTCCGAGCGGAGTGTACTCACGCGCGCGCTGCCGGTAGCTCGCGGCGACGACGTCGAAGGCCATCTACGCTGTCCTCCTCCGCCGCCTCAGGCGCGCTTGGCCGCGAGCCGCTCGCCCAGCAGGCCCTGCGGTCTGAAGATGAGCACCATCACCAGCATGGTGAAGGCGATCAGGTCGCGGAGCTGGTAGGGCGCACGGATATTCCAGCCGTCCAGGAACAGCGCGGGACCCACCGACTCGACCACGCCGAGGAAGAACCCGCCGAGCATGGCGCCAGGGATGTTGCCGATGCCGCCCAGGACGGCGGCGCTGAACGCCTTGATGCCGGGCAGGAAGCCCATGTAGAAGTACACCTGCTTGTACACCATGCTGTAGAGCACGCCGCCGATGCCGGCCATCGCACCGCCGAGCACGAACGTGAACACGATCACCTTGTTCACGTCGATGCCCATCATGGCGGCGGCGTCTCGGTCCTCCGAGACCGCCCGCATGGCCGTGCCCATCTTGGTCCGCTGGATGACGGCGTAGAGGAACAGCATCGCCGCCACCGCGAGTCCGATGACGATGGGCTGCAACTTGGGGATGCCGAGCCCCAGGACGTGGAAGCTCCCTTCCATCCACGACGGGTCCGGGTACGAGCGCGGCGTCGAGCCGTACATGCCGCGGAAGGCGTGCTGCAGGAAGAACGACGTGCCGATGGCGCAGATGAGCGGGGCGAGGGTGGCGACGTGGGCGAACGGCCGGTAGCAGACGCGCTCCACGATCAACGCGACCGTCACGCACACCACCATGGCGAGCAACATCACGCCGGTGGTCGAGAGCACGGGGTGCGCCTCCATGAAACCCGAGCGGTCCAGGGAGTTGGCGAGGAACCAGGCCGTGAACGCGCCCGTCATGGTGATGTCGCCGTGCGCGAAGTTGATGAGACGCAGGATGCCGTACACCATCGTGTAGCCGAGCGCGATCAGCGCGTACACGCCGCCGATGGTGAGCCCGAACATGTAGAAGTCGAACCACTGGGCAAGGGTGTAGCGCCCGGCGATCAGCGTGCCTATCGTGCCCCCCAGCACGACCACCACCACGAACACGCGCAGGCTCCACAGGATCACGTCTACGAAGCTGAAGCGCCTCGCGCTCCGCAGTCGCGCCCGCAATCCGGCTGCGGCAACGGCGGCGGCCTGGGCCATCGTGCTACCTCTCGCTGGGGCTGCTCTCTGCAAAAATGCGGGGTGAGCCGGCGCGGCCCACCCCGCGGTGCGCCCGGTGCGGGCTACTTCGGATAGATCTTCTTCGGGTTGGCGCCGATCTTGAAGGTCTTCGGATCGCGGCTGGTGAACTCGTACACGGCACCCTTGAACACGCCGCAGTCGCCATTCGGGTTGCAGGTGATGGTGCCGCTCAGCCCGTCGTAGCCCTTGGTCGCGAAGATGGCGTCACGCAGCGCCTTGCGGCCGATGTAGGTGTTGCCCTCGGCGTCCTTCTTGGCCACTTTCTGGATGGCCATCAGCGCGATCTGGGCGCCGTCGTGCGCCTGAGCGTGGTACGCCTGGATGGGCGCCTCGCCGAACTTCTTCTGGTAGGCCTGCACGAACGCCGGGTACTTCTTGCCGTAGGCCTCGGGCGAGGTGTCGGGGTTGAAGATCTTGAAGCCGACCGCCGCCCTGCCGGCCGCCTCGATGAAGCCGGGCGCGAGCAGCGCGCTGCCGCCGAAGATGTGCGTCCCCTTGGGCAGGATCTCCGGGCCCTGGCGGGCGATCTGAGCCGCGGCCGCGACGAAGATCGGGAAGTACACGCACTGTGGCTTGCCGGTCGCGACGCGGGTCAGCATCGGGCGCATGTCGACGTCGGTGGGTGCGACCGCCTCCTGGGCCGTCACTTTACCGCCCAGCTTCTTGAAGTCGTCGGCCGCTACGGCCTGGAGCTGCTGAGCATAGGGACTGCCGTCGTGCACGGTCGCGAGCGACCGGCAGCCCACCACGTTGTACATGTACTCGGCGTCGAACTTGCCCTCGAACAGGTCGCTGTAGATGGTGCGCACGAAGCCGAAGTAGCCCGGCTTGCGGTCGGGGGCCGTGAGCGCGGGCGCGCTGGGCGAGGTGCCGATGCTGGGGATGCCCACCTTCCACAGGATGGGTGCTCCCGGGGTCGCCTCGCTCGAGCACGACGGCCCGATCACGAGCACGATGCTGGGGTTCGACGCGAGCTTGGTGGCCGCCGTCTGGCCGCCCTCGGCGTTGCACTGACCGTCCTCGGCGACGAACTTGATCGGATGCCCGGCGACCCGGTTCTGCCACTCGTCGAAGACCAGCTCGACCGTGCGCTTCTGGTCGAGGCCGAGCGCGGTGTCGGGCCCGGACAGCACCCAGTAGCCGCCGATGAAGATGGGATCCCCCTTGTTGATCTTGACCACACCGATCTCGTCGGTGACGGGCCCCAGCGTCTGGGCCGCGTACCCGCTCGAGACCCCGGCCGCCAGCGCGATGGCGGCCGACAGGACGCGTAAGGTGCCTGTGAGCTTCATTGACGGACTCCTCCCCAGGTGAAGGCGCCGTCCCCCGGACGGCCCGGCCGGCCAGTCGTTGAGCTTGCCGAAGGCGCGGAGGCTCCTTGCCTCACGTTCGCACCGAGAGCCACGCGGCCCTGTGCACATCACGGCCCGAAGGGGCCGGACACGGAACAGCCTTCATGGCACGTGGGGGCGCGGGGGAGTGCACTGGCGCGACACCATGGCCGCCACCTCGGCCATGGCTGCACGATGCCGACGCCCGATGCGACTGGCCAGTTCGGTCGCGACCCGCCGCTTCACCCCCTCGTGCGAGCCGCGGCGCGCATCGGGCATCCAGTGCCGGCCAGATCGGCGGGAGGCCCCCGGGGACACCCCTTACATTGAGCAGGATCTCACAATGTGTCACCTGGCTGTCAATAGCTCACCCGAGGTCGCCCGACTCGAAAGTCAAACGTGCCGCTGCAACACTCTGCTCGGGGCCCGCTGCCGTCGCCGGGTTTCGGCGCTCTCCGGCGCCGGGCGGGTTTCTATCATGGAGTCGGTCGCAGCCAAGGTCAATGGGAGGGCTGAGGCCGCCCGGGGGAACCTCGGGGACGGGCGCCGCCAGTGTGCGACGTTCAGCTCAGGCTGGCCCCAGCGCGGGCTTGCAATCGCTGGAAGGACGCGTCTATCATCGGTGCCACGGGCCTCCGGGGATCGGTACCTACTCCGACCGAAAGGTTGTCGCCTGTGGGGGGAGAGCGAAGATGACGGTTTACAGGACCGGGAAGACCGCGGAGACCTACGGTCAGGCGGTGGGAATTCTCCTCCTCGACGTCCGCCTGCCCTTCATCCCAGGCGACGTCGCCAACGCCAGCACGTACGGTTACCCGGTGATCTACAAAACCGTGCCGGGCCTGTCGACGGCCGTGTGCCTTGCCGGCGCCCCGGAGTTCAGTGCGGCGGTGGTCAAAGCGGCCCAGGAGCTCGAGGCCCAGGGCGTCAAGGGGATCAGCAGCGACTGCGGCTTCATGCTCCAGTTCCAGAGCGCCGTGGGGAACGCCGTACGGGTGCCGGCGTGCCTGTCCAGCCTGCTGCAGCTGCCCTTCGTCGGGCGGACCATGGAGCCCTCGCGGCCGATCGGCGTCATCACGGCGGATTCGAGGAACCTGACCATGGATTTCCTCGCCGGCGCCGGGATCAAGCCCAAGAATCCAGTCGTGATCCGGGGCATGCAGAGCGAGCCGGAGTTCGAGGCGGCGGTGTTCGAGGAGAAGGGCACGCTCGATTCCGATGCTATCACCGGGGAGACGGTCGGCGTGGCGAAGAAGATGGTGGAGGAGCACCCGGACATGGGCGCGATCGTTCTCGAGTGCTCCATGCTGCCACCATACGCGAAGGCCGTCCAGGAGGCGGCGGGCGTGCCGGTCTTCGACTTCATCACCATGATCGATTACATGCAGTCGGGGACGCTTCGGAGGGCGTACGCCGGCTCCTACTGAGCCGGCAGGCCATCGGCGCCAAGCCGCGACAGGGATCTGGAGAGGGAAATGCTAGTATACCGAACCCGTCGAGACGCGGAAGCCTACGGCTACTGCATCGGCATCCTGTTGCTGGATTACCGTGCGCCGTTCGTCCCGGGGGACGTCGGGAACGCCACCAGCTACGACTATCCGGTCTTGTACAGGACGGTGCCGGGCGCCACGGCCACCCGGGTGTTGAACGCCGATCCCGAGCTCGAGAAGGCCGTCATCGAGACCGCTCAGGAGCTCGAGCGGCAGGGCGTCAAAGGCATCAGCAGCGATTGCGGCTTTTTCATCAACTACCAGGACGTGGTGACTAGCGCGGTGAGGGTGCCCGTCTTTCTCTCCAGCCTCCTGCAGCTTCCTTTTGTCGCCTCATTCATAGGGGACGATCGGTCGATCGGGGTGATCACGGCCAGCTCGCACGCGCTCGGCAGGCGAGTGCTCGACTTGACCTGGGTCAAGCCCGACCGGACCGTCGTGGTCCGGGGCATGCAGGACGAGCCGGAGTTCGATCGGTCAGTGATGAAGGAGGGCGATACCCTCGATACTGACAAGATCGAGCGTGAGACGGTCAACGTGGCCAAGCGGATGGTGAAGGAGCACCCGGACATGGGTGCGATCATTCTCGAGTGCTCGATGCTGCCGCCCTACGCGAAGGCCGTGCAGGAGGCGACGGGTCTGCCGGTTTTTGACTTCCTCACCATGATCAACTACTTCCAGAAAGGCACTCATCAGAAGGAGTATCGCGGGTACTATTAGGGGCGGCCCCCGGCCCGGCGGCACCCCAGCCGGACCCTGCTCACGGCCGCCTGTGCCCCGCGATTTCCGCACCGATCAGGGCCGGGCGCCCTCTGGAAGGAGGGCGACGGCCTCCATGTCTACCAGCGGCCCGAGGGGCAGACGTTTGGCTTCTTCGCCTGGCTGATCGGCTCGGGCCTGGGCGAGTACGTGCTGTCTGATACGGCCGTCGTGACGGAGACGGGAGCCGAGCTCCTCACCGCGACAGTCCGGGCCCCCATCGTGAAGTGAGCCGACCGTCATCGCGAGCGGCAGGCGCTGCGCCGGCGACTATGTCGCCGACGCTGGCGCGAAAGATGCGCGCCGTCCGGCGGGCCATTCACGCGAGTCCCGAGCTCTCCCACGAGGAGACAGCGACGGCCGCCCTCGTGCGGCGGGAGCTGGTCGCGGCGGGACTCCGCGAGATCGAGGCGGTGGCGGGGACCGGCCTCGTGGTCACCATTCGGGGGCCGCGGGACGGACGAGGGCTCGCGCTTCGCGCGGACCTGGACGCGCTGCCGCTGGCCGAGGCGTCATCGGTCCCGTTCGCCTCGAGGCGGCCGGGCGTGATGCACGCCTGCGGGCACGATGCGCACACCGCGATCCTGCTCGGCGTGGCGATCGCCCTGCACGGGCAGCGTGAGCGCCTGCGGGGTTCCGTGCGGTGCGTCTTCCAGCCGGCCGAGGAGGCCGAGCCCCTGGGGGCGCGCCAGATCGTGGAGGCCGGGCACCTCAAGGGCATCGACGCGATCCTGGCGCTCCACGTGGACCCCGGCATCCCCGTCGGCCAGATCGGCGTCCGATCGGGTCCGCTCATGGCGTGCGCCGACTCGCTGCGGATCACCATTCGGGGCCGGGGTGGGCACGGCGCCCACCCGCATCTCGGGGTCGACGCGATCGCGGTCGCGGCCTCGGTCATCCAGGAGGTCCAGCAGATCGCGAGCCGGCGCATCGATCCGCTGGAACCCATGGTGCTGACCATCGGAAAGATCGAAGGCGGGACCGCGCCGAACATCCTCGCCGACCACGTCGTCCTCGAAGGGATCATCCGCACGCTCGATGAACGGGTCCGCGTTCGCATCCGGGAGATGATCCAGGACGTCGTGGGCGGGATCGCCCGCGCCCATGGGGCAGAGGGCACGGTCGACGTGCTCCCGGGCGAGCCGGTCCTGCGCAATGACGAAGCGCTGACGGACCTGATCCGAGGCGCCGTCCGCGACGTGCTCGGTCCGGCTGCGCTTCACGAGATCCCGAGGCCCGAACTGATCGCCGAGGACTTCGCCTTCTATCTCGAGCGCGTGCCCGGGGCGATGTTCCGCCTCGGCGTGGGGAACCCCGCCAAGGGGATCGTGCATCCGCTGCACCACCCCGGATTCGCGCTCGACGAGGAGGCTCTCCCGATCGGGGCCGGCGTGCTCCTGGGCGCGGCATGGCGGTTTCTCGAGGCAGGCAAGGTCGAGCCCCCGGACAACCGACGCCGAGGCGCGAAGGCGGGCGGTGACACCCATGCGACAGCGCACTGATCTGACTTCTCGCTGAGGGAGTACGAGCGCCAGCTGCGCGCGCGGCCCACGGCGGTGCTGGAGGCCGGATGCGGACCGGTATGGATCATTGCCCTGACGTCGTGAGGGTCAGGGGCCACGGCTGGGGAGGACGGAATGCCGAACACAGCTGAACTGGTGTTCCCGATGGCGGAGTATGAGCGCCGGTTGAGGACCCTTCGTGCGCTGATGGAGCAGCGGGGGATGGACGCGGTGATTCTCACGATGCCCCACGACCTCTTCTACCTCACCGGGTACCAGACTCCCGGGTACTACTGGTTCCAGGCCCTGGTGGTTCCACTCGAGCAGGAACCATTCATGGTCACCCGGCGTCTGGAGTTGTCCAACATTTCGGCTCGGACGTGGATCAAAGAGAGCCGCCCCTACCATGATTTCGACAACCCACCACGAGTCCTGGCCGACGCCATTGCCGAATTCGGGTTGGCCAATGCCCGTCTCGGCTATGATCGCGACGCGTATTTCTTCCGCGCCTTCGAACAGGAGACCGTGAAGGCGACGTTGCCCAGCGCGACGTTCATCAACTGCACGGGCATCGTCGAGCAACTGCGGGTGGTCAAGTCGGACGCGGAGATCATCAAGATGGAACAGGCGGCGCGGACGACGGAAGCCGGCATGCGGGCGGGGATCGAGGCGGTCGCGGTTGGCGTCTCGGAGAATGACATCGCGGCGGCGATCTACCACGCCATGTTGCGCGCGGGTTCCGAATGGCCTGCCCTGGCGCCCTTCGTCGCCTCGGGCTGGCGCGGCGCGCTCGGCCACGCGACCTGGGAACGGCGAGTGATCGAGAAGGCGGATTGTGTGTTTCTTGAGGTCTCCGGGTGCTACCACCGCTACCACGCGGCCATGATGCGCACCGTCACCGTCGGGGAGACCCCGAAGCCGATTCTCGAGGCCGAGAAGGTCTGCCGGGAGGCCATGGACGCGACGATGGCGGCGATCAGACCAGGGGTCCCCGCGTCCGCCATCGACACGATCGCGCGGAAAGTCATTGCGGCGGGGGCGCCAAATGCCGAACAGGCGTCAAGGACCGGCTATTCCATTGGGATCGGATTCCCGCCAGACTGGGGCGAGGGCCACATCCTGAGCATGGTCAAGGGGCATGACCGGCCGCTGGAGCGGAACATGACCTTCCACCTCATCCCGTGGGTTCAGGTGCGCGGTCATGGCGGTGTCGGTCTGACCGAAACCATCGTCGTGACGGAAACCGGATGCCGTAGCCTGTTCAATTTGGAGCGCCGCGTCTTCCGAGCACCGGCCTAGCGACCATCCGCTACTCGCCACTCAGACTGCACCCGAGGAGACGGCCGCGATCCTCGTCGAACCCGTCCTGGGGGAAGGCGGCTACGTCGTGCCGTCGCTCAGCCTCTTGAAGCGCGCCGAGGAGATCTGTCGGATGTTGCTCCTGACGTGTGGGTCCCACGACCACGTCATTCGGTTCGTTCCGCCCCTGGTCGTCACGGAGGCTCAGATCGACGAGGCGGTAGGGATCTTCGAGAAGGCCCTTCAGTCCGGCGAGGCAGCCAGGGCGGCCGGGTCCGGGTGAGGGGCGACGGTCTGGCCAGCGACCGCCCGACGCTGCGGGACATCTTTCGCGCTCGGTCTGCGATTGCGCCGTGGATTCGACGCACGCCACTGGTGCTTTCGCCGACCCTCGTTCATCGAGCCGGTGTCCCTGTCAAGGGTCGCCCATTCAGAGCCACTTAGGGGTCGCCCATAGGGAGCCAGAATGGTGAGGTGGCCGGACCTTCGTGTCGGCCGGTTGGGGGTTGAGCCGGGTGGCACGCACGGACCCACCGAGGCCGTCGTCCTACCGGCTCACCGTCACCGACTCGATTCGACCCGTGATGGTTCCCGCCGGGACCTCGTGGTGCTTGCCCTGGCGGACCTCGCCGATCCGCAGCACGAACTTCAGCTCGTTGGACTGGTGCCCGGCGCGGTCGAAGATCCGGATCGTCCCCTTCAGCTTGACCGGACGGAACGCGTGGACCCAGAAGAGGCCTTCGAGCGTGCCGTCGGTGGCGTTGATGTCGCCGCCGTTTCGGTCGATGCGCTTCCGCCCGATCGACTCCTTGTTCAGCAGGATCTCACCTTCCCCTTCCAGCACGTCCCCGTTCCGATCCGCGAAGTCGATCAGCACGCGGTAGCGCACGTCCCGGTTCGGTTGCTCGGGATCGAGCACCTCGATCCGGAGATCGAGGCCAGGGCGGGAGGGGTGAGAATCGGCGCGAGTGGGGGAAAACCCGGCAGTGGCGGCCCGGGCGCTGCGGCCGGGCGGGCGGCGGCCGTGAGACCGCCGCCGGGCGACGATCGACTCGACGGCGGCGCGGGTCAGCCGCCGCCGACGACCGTCACGCCGGCCAGGAGCCGGTCGAGACCCGGGGCGAGTGCCGAGGCCACCGCCCAGACCCAGAGCGCGGTGACCGCCGCCGCGAACACGTCCATCGTGTAGTGGGCCCGCAGGACCAGCACCGTGGCCGCCTCGACGAGCGCGATGAGCACGCCCAGGATCGCGAGCCCCGGCCCGCCCCAGTGGCCCAGCTCGATGGCGCCGTAGACGGCGATCGCCGTGTGCCCGGAGAAGAAGAGGTCGGTCGACGTCCCGTAGGTGACCAGGAGCGAAGGGAACCCCGGGTGCCGCCAGATCATCCCTTCCGGGGGCGGCAGGGCGCACAGGCCCTGGCAGATCTGCCGGAGCGCGTAGAGGATCAGGAGCCCGAGGAACGGTCGGAGGCTCGGCCCGACGATCGTCAGGATCACGAGGAAGATCCCGAGGAGGTCGATCAGCGCCGAGGTGGCGATGAGCACGCGGTCGGCCCACCGGGGTTGCGCGAGCAGCCGCCGGTTCAGCGGCGCGGTGAGCTCGTGGAGCCCGTCCCCGATCCGGCCCTCCGGGAAGGCCCGCCTCGCGATGAGGGACTGGGTCCAGAACCAGCCCCCGAGCCCGGTGGCCACCAGGACCGCCCGCACCACCCAGGGCGGGAGCGCCACGCCGGCGGTCGAGACGGTCAGGAGCAGGCCGCCCGCGAGGATCGCCCCCACGACGAGACCCCGGCCCGGCCTCATCGGCGCGCCCTCCTGCCTGACCCCGCCGCCGTCACGCCCTCACCGGTCCCGGGTCGCCGGCTCGACCCACGCGTCGGGCACGAGGCGGACCAGCGCCTCCAGCTCGGTGGCGAGCACCCGCCGCCGTTCCCGGAGGCGGCGGTGGAGGTCGCGGTCCCCGAGGAACCGGGCGAAGGCGCGCGCCTCCCGGCGCACGCGGTCCAGGCGCTCGCGCCAGGCGAGGGCGAAAAAGCCCGCGGGGAGGAGGGATGCGAGGAAGCCGGCCAGCGCCCACGTCCCACCGAGGCGCAAGACGCCCCAGGCCTCCGCGGCCCACGCGAGGGGATAGAGAATGAGGCCGGCAGCGATCTTGTCCGTGGCCTCTTCCTCGGCGGTGCGCCGCAGGTACCGGACGACCGCCCCCGTGAGCTGATAGGGCACGAAGTGGACGGCGATCCCCCAGAGCGCCAGCGGGGCCCCGAAGAGGAGGGAGCCGCCTTCCCGGAGTGCGAAGCGCGCCACGACACCGGGTGGGTAGGCGCGGGAGAGCTGGGCGCTCTCGAGCCCTGCCAGCTCCAGCTCCTTGGCGTACGTCTCGAGCTGCCGCCGGACGGCGGCGACGCGCTCGGGGTCCCGGTCGAGGAGAGACCGGTAGGCTCGCATCACGCGCTGGAGCCAGGCGATGCGCGTCGTCTCGTCGGCGGGCACTGCCCCGGTCTCTTCCCGCCACACGGCTTCCACCATGCCGAGGAGGCGGAGGGTCTGGCGGTCGTCGGCCTCGATGATCTGCCGGCGGAGGGCGTCCGCCAGGCGGTCCGTCAGCGTGCGCGCCGCCCGCTCGGGCGCCGTCCGGGCGAGCGCCACGCAGTCCTCGCTCGGCACGGGCAGTCCGACCAGCACCAGCGCCCATCCGGTCCGGAACGTCCCCGGCTCGCGATAGACGAGACCCACGGGGAGGAGGGTGACCGGTCGGGGGCCGCCGCCCGCGGCCTCCGCGGCCAGGAGCATCCGCGCGGCCCCGGTGCGGAGCGTCAGGAGCACCGGCTCCGGCTGTGTCCGACCCTCGGGGAAGATCAGGATGGCGTCGCCCGCCCGGAGGGTGGCGGTGGTGGCGGCGAAGAGGGCGGCGTTGCGGGCCGGGTCGTCGCCCGCCTCCTGGCGCCGGTGCACCGGCAGCGCGCCGACCAGGCGGAGAAACGGACCGATCAGGGGGTGGCGGAAGAGCGGGGCGTTGGCGAGGGTGCGGAGTCGCCGCGGAACCACCGCGAGGAGGAGCATCGCGTCGACGATCGAGTTGTGGTGGTTCGGCGTCAGGATGAGCGGACCGTCCCGGGGGACGCGCTCGGCGCCGACGACCTCGATGCGGCGGTAGAAGATCCCGAGCAGAAAGCGGACGAGGCCACGGACGAGCGCGTAGCCGATCGGCATGGCCGCCGTCACTCTAGCTCCCGACCCGGGTCGCCCGCAACGGGCGCTGCGCGGGGCGCTTTGTACCCGGGCCGGGCTTGGGCGACCGCCGGCGGCTGTGGTAGGGTGGGGCTGCTGCCGGCGGTCGTCCCCGTCGTCTAGCCTGGCCCAGGACCCCAGATTTTCAAGCCGGAACGGCGGTGGTCGTCGGTCGCAATCAGTCTCGCTCAGTCACGCTCCGTCGCGAGAATCTCCGCATCTGATGCAGCGAGAGGACACTCGGGGTCCTGTGACCCAGTGTGACCGAGTAGGCTCGGCGGTGACGGACGAGCGCCACCAGGAGTGCCACCAAACGCTCCAGATCGTGAGCACGTGAAGGACAGAGAGGGTGAACCACGGCGCGTCTCTGCTCGGACTCAGATGCTGACGATCGACAGGCCCTCGACCGCCTCGAAGTGCCGGCGGTTGCCCTCGTACAGCTCTGCGAGCGAGATGATGCTCACGGCCAGGCCGGCTGGCCCCAGCTCGGTCAGTCGTGTCGTGACGGCCGTGACGCCGCTGAGATGGTCGATGATCCAATCGGTGTCGACGAGGTAGCCCGTCCTCACAGACGAGCGGGAGGCCGAGTCGTGACGAGACGGTCGGCATAGATGTGACGTTTCAGGGTCTCGCCGTCCACGAGGCCCCTCCAGGCGCCAGCCGTCCCGGCAATGGCGTCTGCCAGATCGTCGGTCACTGGGGTCGAGACCGTGAGCAGGACCTCTTCCCCTTCGTGAAGCACCGTCGTTGCCTCCGGTTCGAGGGGCTCGAATACGCCCTTCGAGAACCGTGCCCTAATCGTCCTGACCACCCGTGTCCTCCTCGAGGATGAATCGTTCGCAGCCTCTAGGGTACCACGTGGGAGGCTTCGCCTTGGTGGTCCCGCTCGGATCATCGCTGAGGCTCCCGTCGTCGACGGGGGGGTCACTGGAGTGGGCACCATCGTGGGGTGGGTCGTCGTTACGCGTATAGCCGATGGCGCGGCAGCCGCGGAACCGCTTCTCGAACATCCGGACTAAGAGCGGAACCTCGCGATCCACGTAGTCGTAGATACGGACTTCCCTCTTGCCCGGGTAGAGCCGGTGCAGGCGACCAGCATACTGCACCAGCGTGCCCTTCCACGAGACGGGCATGGTAAGGAACAGCGTGTCGAGCCGCGCATCATCGAGCCCCTCGCCGATGTAACGGCCGGTGGCGAGAACGAGCCTCGGATCGGTGTCAGGGATCCGGGCCAGTTGGGCGGCCACATCCCGTCGCTCGGCCGGCGTCGCGCCGCCCTGGAGGACCACAGGATAGGGACGACGAACTCACTACGGAACTCCGCCAGGAGTGCCGGCGCTCCCCGGATCTGCGGCACCGAACGCGTCACGTGTTGCCGCCCGGATCAACAGCCTCTCTCCGACGTGTTGCCTCGCATCGGTGACGACTATGGGACCTGCTGGCCCGTGAGTCCTCGAGGACCCCGACTCTCGCGGCTCGGGTCGTCACCGGCGACCTCCTTGCTCCTCAAGGAGGAGCGTGCGGACGTCGGCCAGGAGGAGCTTCGGGTCGAGGAAGTCAAGCCCGTAAATGTTCCGGATTCGCTGCTGAGGGTCGATGAGGTAGACACGCAAGCGATGAGTCAGGCCGGTGGCTTGGCTGCCGGTTGGCCGGGAGACGATCTGGCCGTAGCCGGCAAGGATGGGAGCGAGGGCACGGTCGGAGGCCGTGGTCAGGCGGTCCCACTCGCTGGCCCGCGCCGAGGGGTCGCGCGGACGGGCGTAGCGCGCCATCACTGCCGGGGTGTCGTGGGCCGGATCGAAGCTCAGGGTGATGAGCTTGAGGTGCTCGGCGAGCGCCGAGTCCGACACACTCGCCTGATGGATCTGGTAGAGGACGGCGGTCGCGAGGGGACAGCCCCGCCCGTCGCTGCACTGCGTGTAGACGAAGCTCAGGACGACAACCTTGGCGGCCATGAGCTGGTGCAAACGACGTCGGGCGCCGCTCGCGTTGAGCACCGCCCCGTCCGGTGCGGGCTTGATGACGGGGAGCCGGTAGGTCCCTGGCGCGGGGGCCTCGAACTCGACGCGGCGCCCGGCCGGGGCCTCGACCGCCCGCGGCTCGGTCGGCCTCCCGTGCGGCTGCCCGGGGTGGGCCCACGCGACCGTCCCGGGGGTGCCAGCCATGGCCACGGCTGTGAGGACGATCAGGTCAGCGATCCGGGTGGTGCGCATGTCGTCCTTCCCTTGATGTTCGATTCCGACGGCGCCGGGCTGCCTGGCGCGGGCGGGTGATGATCCCGGCCCGCCAGGAGCCGCCCCGGCGGGCTCAGTTCCGATAGAGCTCGCGGCTGCCGAACCGCATCACGTGTGGGCGTCCGAGCTTGAGCGCCGTGAAGTCGAGCGCGAAGCGGTCCCGGAGCTCCTGGCCGTCCCAGGTGTACGCCTTCAGGAACTGCTCGCTGTCCGCGCCCTGCTTGTCCCAGCGAGCCAGAAGCGAGCTCGTGAAGTAGAGGCGTTTGCCATCCCAGCTCTGGGAGACCATGTTGACCTGACGGCCGATCTGCTTTTCGTAGATCGGTCTCGGGTGGAATGGGTCGGAGACGTCGTAGGCCCGCGCCATCCCGTCCATGAATGAGTCGACCCAGAGGACCCGGTCGTCGACGGAAAGGCTGATGTCTACCGGCAGCGGGATCTTCTTCGGGTCGCCGATGTCGGCGACGGCCTTGGCCTGCCACTCGCCTCGCTCGTCCTCGTAGATGAGCCAGATCTGGGAGGTGAGGGCGGTCGTGGTGAAGGCGTAGTTGTGGGTCGGCCCCCACGCGACCCGCACCTCGAGCGGCGCCCCGGGCATGTGGAAGACCTTCTTCGGTTGGCGGGTATGGAAGTTCCACACCACCGCGGTCTGGCCAAACCGCTTCATGGCCGCCTCGTCTTTCAGCATCTGGCCGAAGTCCATCAGGTAGTTCGACCGGCCCGTGAACGACGTCGTGAACATGACGTTCTTCCGGGGGAGGACGCGGGCGTCATAGCCGTAGCCGTCTGCGACCTTTTCGACGACGGCCCCCCGCGGATCCGCGTCCGTCGGCATCCAGTGAGTGGCGATGTACCGGCCTTCATTCGTGTACTCGACGAGGGCTGTACGGCCCGTCTGGTCCTTCACATTGGACAGACCCCCGATCAGCATTCGGCCGGGCAGGGCATAGAAGCCGTGTGGGCCCACCACGCCACCGGACGCCTGGACGAAATCGTCGATCGTCTTCACGAGGCGCGGCTTCGCCGGGTCCGTGGCGACGTCGAAGACGAAGATCTGGCTCGTGTCGAGGCCGCTCGCCCAGAGGTGGCGCCGGTCATCCGTGAAGTCGGCGTGATGGGCCTCGTGGCGGCCGCCCACCGAGACGGTGTGGATCACCTGCCCGAAGGTCGGTGACCCGCGCCGGGTGTCCACCGTGACCAGCTTGTCCGACCCGTCACCGAGACCCTCGACGCCGAGGGTCCAGACGTAGACGAACTCTTCCTCCCCGGTGATCTTGGGCATGTAGGGCGACTGGCAGGTCTCGTCTGCCCACGCCGGGCGTCCCGCCACCGCCAGCACGATGATGGCGATCGCCGCCGCGGTGGCGTACCAGGGGAGTCTGTCTCTCCGTACGGTCTTCATGCGTGAGCCCTCCTTGAGGCATGTGCGATGGGTGGATGGGCGGTCCCTCGAGACACCCTCGGCCCGCCATGGATGCGGTCGGCGGCCCCCCCCAGGGAGCCGATGAGGAGCCGACCCAGACAGCCCCGGCACTCGGTCGAGGCGTCGTGGACCGTTGCGCATCGTTCGCTCCCTTACCCCCGGCTCCGGTCCCGCCGGGATCCTCTTGTCGATGGTGACGCCGTTCTGACCGGAGTTCTATCCGTCCTATTGCCGGCGCGACGCGAGAAAGGCCCGGAGCGATCGCTTCAGGTCCTCGGGCATGGCGGCGACGGTCGCCTCGCGCAGGATGCGCGGGGTCTGACGGTAGCTCTCCACGAAAGCCACGCACCGCGAGCACTCGCTGACGTGGGCTTCGAGGGCCCGTCGAACGGAGGGCGACAGCGTGCCCTCCAGGTAGTCGAGGAGCATCTCCACGCCGTCGCGGCAGACCGGACGAGCGGTCATGGCTTCACTCCCACGAGGTCGCTCAGGTAGCCGCGCAGCATCAGGCGCGCCCGGTGCAGGCGCTGTCGCACCGCGGCGGGCGTGAGGCCCAGCACCTCGGCCACCTCCTCGGTTGGCATCTCCTCCAGGTCGTGCAGGACGAACGTGTCGCGATAGGCGTCGGGTAGACGGTCGAGGCCGGCCCACGCTTTCTCGGCCAGCATCTTGCGGTCGAGCACCTCGTCCGCTCGGCTCGCGGCCAGCAGGTCGGCCGGCTCTGCGGCGTGGATGCCGTCCTCGGTGAAGCGCGGCAGGTAGGCTTCGAGGGACTCCGCCGGCCGCCGCGCCTTCGCGCGCCTGGCCATCAGCGCAGCGTTCGTGGCGATGCGGTAGAGCCAGGTCGAGAATCGCGCCTGGCCCCGAAACGAACATACTGCTTATCCGGTTCACTCCGAACGGTACCGTGGGTGGTAGGCGCAGGAACTGACCGCCTGACGCGATCCAGCTAAAGCGTCCTGGTTCGCTGTCTCCACCACACCTCCAGCCTGTACCAG
>Ga0114945_10000697_pt1 | contig 21695 bp, 23 predicted proteins | sample OV2TP3_FD_87194 | JGI IMG/M metagenome (GOLD analysis project Ga0114945, IMG submission 87194) | Hot spring microbial communities from Beatty, Nevada to study Microbial Dark Matter (Phase II) - OV2 TP3 | ecosystem: Environmental > Aquatic > Thermal springs > Hot (42-90C) | place: USA: Beatty...
GAAGATATGCCGTAGCATAGGGGCATCCTTTCAGTGTGGGTTTTTGTTTTCCAGACCCAGATAATCTACACCGAAACTGCTCCTGTATCAATCTCCTATCGGATTTTTGCCAAACAGCAGTCACTACCCGCGCTCGGATCGGCTTATTTTGAAGGACCTCTCCTTCGTGCTCAGGCCTGAGGAGACGGTGGCCGTAGTCGGTGAGAACGGCGCGGGAAAGACCACGCTGGTGAAGCTGATCACCCGCCTCTACGACCCGACCGAAGGCGTCATTTTTCTGGATGGGAGGGATTTGCGCGAGTATGACCTAAATGACCTGCGCCGTCAGATCGGCGTGATCTTTCAGGACTTCGTGCGCTACGACCTCTCGGCGCGGGAGAACGTCGGCTTCGGGCAGGTCGAGTTCGTCGATGACCTGGAGCGCGTCGCACACGCCGCAGCGCAGGGGGGAGCGCGTCCCGTCATCGACCGACTGCCCAGGGGATTCGACACGGTCCTGGGCCGGACGTTTGATGAAGGGGTTGATCTCTCAGGCGGAGAGTGGCAGAAGCTGGCCCTCAGCCGGGCGTTCATGCGGGAGGCGCAGGTCCTCATTCTGGACGAGCCTACAGCCGCCCTGGACGCCTTCGCCGAATACGAGATTTACAAACGATTTGCGGACTTAACCGCCGGTAAAATGACCATCTTCATCTCCCACCGGTTCTCGACCGTTCGCGTGGCGCAGCATATCCTGGTGCTGCAGGGGGGGAGGTTAATTGAAGAGGGCATCCACGATGAGCTGATGGACCTGGATGGACAGTACGCGAAGATGTTCAACACGCAGGCCGAGCGGTATAGGTAAAAGATTCAAAGATTCAAAGGAGGTCCGTTCGTATGGCTGATGTTCGAGCGGAGACCCCGGAAGCCCCGGCAGAAGTGCAAGAGGACAGGGTGATCGTCGGCTCCTGGTCGAAATCTCTCGCGGAGGTGGCTCAGGAGGCGGCCAGGCTGCGGGCGCTGCTGACCGAGGGGCGGGTGGAGGAGGCCCGTCGAGAAATGGAGGGCCGGCCCGTCGAGGAGCAGACCGCCCTGGTCCTGGTCAGCGGAGAAGGGCAGGAGGACCTGTTGTCGCTCACCGGGCCGGGCGGGAGGGGCTACAGTCCAGCGGTGGTCAATCGCCTCCCCACGGACGCCCTGGTCAGCCTGCTGGCCGTGGACTCGGAGTATTTGAGACACAACGTCGAGATCCTCCGGGCGATGTCCCCGGAGCGGTTCGGAAAGGCCGTGGCCGACACCCTGGAGCCGGTGGACCACCCGGAGACCCGTCAAAAAGTGGCCTGGGAGTGGCTGGAGGTCACGGCCGCGCTGGAGGATGTGAACCACCGGAGGCATCTGCTCATGGCGGTGGACGTCGATCTGGTCGAAGATGCCCTGTTCAGCATCGTGGAGCAACTCGACCTGAACGCCATCGTCATAACCCTCCCGGATATCCCTCCGGTCACGCGCTACAAGCTGCTTTTAGACTCAGCCGCGGGCGGGTCGCCCCCCAGCACCTACGTTGAAGACCTGAAGATCGGGGCCGTGCTGGACGCCCTGTGGGAGGCCGAGCCGGACCTGTTCAGGCAAGCCGTCTGCGGGGCGTGGGAGCGGTCGGACCCCGCAGAGAAGCCTGACGAAGACACTGAGGGCTTTGTATGAACACCCTGGCAAAACTGGACCTCAACCGCCTCCCCGTGGACGAGCAGGCGTTCCTGGCGCGCGCCCTGGAGCTTGGCGTCCGTCTGAGGCGTTTCCAAGAGCCATTTCTGGACGCCCTGAGCGCCTATCTTCAAGGGACAGCCGTCCACCACGCCCGCCGCTTTCGGACGGGCATCAAGGTCCGCAAGGAGGACCTGTCGCGGGGCGTCCGTCGCGTCGCGGTCTGCCTCGACGCCGGCCTGAAGGACGAGGCCCAGGGCAACCTGAACGCCGCCCTGGACCTCCTCAGGCCGGACCATTTCGAGGCCCTGCGGAGGCGAGGGTGGGAGATCGTCCACGCCCGCCTGAAGGAGATGCGTCAGACCGCGGCCCGCATCCTGAAAAGCCCCTGCCGGGGGCTGCTCAAGGGGGACGGAAAGCGCCTCTGCCGGTGGGCCACCATCCGCCCGGACGACGGCTCGGCGGAGGACCCCGACGGCGCGCGGGAGGAGATGGACCTCGTGGCGGAGTTCGCGGAGTTTCGGCGGGTGGAGATGCAGGCCCGGTTCCTCGGCTCCCTGCCCAGGCCGCTGGTGCGCGGCCTGCCGGAGGCGCAGCGCCGGTCGTGGGGGTTCGAGCAGGTCGTGCAGGGGGTCGTCCTGGCCCTCGCCACCGACGGCCAGGGCCTCCTTCTGGACGATCAGGCAAAGTCCCGGCTGCGCGACCTGTGCGACGCTGACGGCGCGCTGAACGCCAACGCGCGGGAGAAGGTCGAACGCCTCCTGCGGGACCATCTGCTCGCCCACAGCGACGACCCGGAATACCTCGCTTATCTCCTGGACGCCGCGCAAGAGGCGATGAAAGAGGCCCGCCCGGACGACGGGCCGCGCGCAAGAAAAGCTGTTGACGAAATTCGAGAAAAATGATATATTTCTGCGCTCATGGACATGGTCATGCCTCCTGAAGAGACGGCGCTGGACCCCCTCTGGATGGAGGAGGCCATCAGGGAGGCCGGCCAGGCCGCTGAGGCCGGCGAGGTCCCTGTGGGGGCCGTGATCATCCGGGGCGGTGAAATCCTCGCGCGGGCCCGCAACCAGGTCGAGACCCTGCGCGACCCATCCGCGCACGCCGAGCTGCTGGCCATCCGGTCCGCCTCCTCGGCGCTGGGGTATCAGCGGCTGTCGGGATGCACGCTCTACGTGACCCTGGAGCCCTGCGCCATGTGCGCGGGGGCCATCGTCCTGGCCCGGCTGGACCGGCTGGTCTTCGGAGCGGCCGACCCGAAGACCGGGGCCTGTGGCTCCCTGATGAACATCGTGCAGGACGGTCGGCTGAATCACCGAGTGCCCACGACGCGGGGCATCCGGGAGGCGGAGTGCGGGGCGCTCCTGAAGGCCTTTTTCGTGGCGCGGAGAGGTGGCTGAGCGGTTGAAAGCGGCGGCCTCGAAAGCCGTTGTAGGGCTTGTCCCTACCGGGGGTTCAAATCCCTCCCTCTCCGCCAAAAATATAGTGCTGAGTAACGAGTCCTGAGTCCTGAGTAAAGACAAGAACTCTGTTCTTCGGTTTTACCCAGCACTCAGCACTCAGGACTGTTCTTCCCGGAGAGGTGCGGGAGTGGTCGATCCGGCATGACTGGAAATCATGTGTACCCTCTGGGTACCGTGGGTTCGAATCCCACCCTCTCCGCCAAAAAACAACTATGAAGGCCATCCAGATCACGGTCGGAGACTCCGTATTAAACGCGGAACTGAACGACTCTAAGACGGCCCAGAAGGTCTGGGAGGCGCTTCCGCTGACCTGCGACTTCAACACCTGGGGGGATGAGATCTATTTCTCCATCCCGGTGGAGGCCGGGCCGGAGAACCCGCAGGCAGTCGTGCAAAAGGGGGACCTCGGCTACTGGCCCCCCGGCCACGCCTTCTGCATCTTTTATGGCCGGACGCCGGCCAGCAGCGGGGATGAGATCCGTCCGGCCAGCCCGGTCAACCCGCTGGGCCGGGTCCTGGGCGATGTGACGATTCTCAAAAAGGCGGCCGGCAAGGCCGATCAGGTCAAGATTGAAAAAGCGTGAGGCTGAGTTTCAGGTTTCACTCGGAACTCATCACGCATCGCTCATCACTGCTTTTCGGTGGGGCAGTAGCTCAGCTGGGAGAGCGCAGCGTTCGCAACGCTGAGGTCGTGGGTTCGATCCCCATCTGCTCCACCAAAACAAATAAGCGTTCAGCAGTCAGCAGTCAGCTATCAGTAAAAAATACTCGATTTCTGATAGCTGATAGCTGACCGCTGACCGCTGCTTTTTTAGAGAAGGTCGTGCTAGACGGGGAGGTAGCGGTGCCCTGTGACCCGCAATCCGCTACAGCGGGGTTGAACTCCCGAACCGAGGTCCCTTGTCCGAGTACAGCGTGAGGAGAAGCGGCGTCGAAGGTCAGGTCCTGCGCAACGGAACACCATCGAACCCCGCCAGGACCGGAAGGTAGCAACGGTAGATGACCTGTTCTGTGTGCCGCGGGGCAACCTGGCCGGAGCTGGCTGCCCTCATCAAGTCTCGGGCGAAGATCGAGGGCGGGTGCACGGCCTTTTCTTTTTTCCCCTCTTTTCTTCTTCCTCTGCGGTCTCCGCGTCCTCTGCGGTAAAGTTCGCGTCGCCTTCTAAGGTTGACAGCCGGAGCCCTCCGATGTCCTACGTCGTCATGGCCCGCAAGTGGCGTCCGCTGACGTTTGAAGAGGTCGTCGCCCAGAGCCACGTGACCGTCACGCTTCAGAACGCCGTCCGGGCCGGCCGGACCGCTCACGCCTACCTCTTCTCAGGGCCTCGCGGGTCCGGCAAGACCACCACGGCCCGCATCCTGGCCAAGGCCCTCAACTGCGATCAGGGCCCCACGCCCGCGCCCTGCAACCGCTGTCGCGCCTGCGAGAGCATCAACCGGGGGACCAGCCCCGACGTGCTGGAGATCGACGCGGCCTCCAACCGGGGCATCGACGAGATCCGGAGCCTCCGGGAGAAGGTGATCCTCGGCGTCTCGAAGCAGAGCGGCCACAAGGTCTACATCATCGACGAAGTCCACATGCTCACCCCGGAGGCCTTCAACGCCCTGCTGAAGACCCTCGAAGAGCCGCCCGCGCACGTCATCTTCATCCTGGCCACCACGGAGCGCCACCGGGTCCCCGCCACGATCCTCTCCCGATGCCAGCACTTTTTCTTCCGGCGCATCTCGTCCCAGGACATCGCCGGACAGCTCGCCCGCATCGCGCAGCAGGAGGGGATCGAGATCCCCGAAGAGGCCCTCTTCCTGATCGCCCGGCGGGCGGACGGGGCCATGAGGGACGCCCAGAGCCTGCTCGACCAGGTCGTCGCCTTTGCGGGGATGTCGGTCACGGCGGAGGCCGTGCGGGAGGCCCTCGGCGTCCTGGACCAGGACCTGTTCTTCCGGGCGACGGATGCCGTCCTCGCAAAAAATCGGACTGCCGGGCTGAACTTGATCGAGGAGCTGATCGGACAGGGGGGAGACGTCGGAGAGTTCGCGAGGGGGCTTCTCGAACACCTTCGAAACCTCCTCGTCTGTAAGATTCAGGGAGGGGACACCGGCCTCGACCTGTCCGAGGCGGATCGCCTCCGCTGCCGGACGCACGCGGAGCCATTCCCCGAACAGGACCTTCAGAGGATGATCCAGATCGTCTCCGACCTGGAGCGGGACATCGGCGACGTGATCCAGCCCCGCCTCCACCTCGAAATCGCCCTCCTCAAGCTGATCGCGATGGAGCCCGTTGTCTCCATAGACGACCTGCTGGACCGCCTCGACCGGCTCGAGGAGCGGCTGAGAGGCCGGCTCGCCGCCCCGGAGAGCGTCCCTGCGCCCTCGCGCCCATCCCCGGCGCTTCCCGAGCCTTCTAACCGGCCTCACGCTCAGGCCGATGAGTCCCCGGCGAACCAGCCTCCGGCGTCTGCTGAACCGTCTTCCAGGGTCCCCCCTGCGCGCGGAGAGGAGAATGCCTCCGCAAGGGCCTCCACGCCCTCTCCTGTCCCCCCCGCCTCATCGGGACCCGTCTCTCTGGAGATCGTCCGGCAGAAGTGGGACGAGATCGTGGGCCGCGTAAAGGCCGAGTCGATCTCCCTCGGCGCGCACCTGGACCACGGAACCCCCCGCGCCGTGGCGGATGAGACCCTCCGGGTCGGATTCCCGGCCCGCGCGGCGTTCAGCGCCAGCCACATCAGGAGGAAGAAGAGGGAGTTCGAAGACATCGCCGCCAGGGTCCTGGGGACGCGCCTGCGGGTGGAGTGCATACTGGAGGGGTCGGATGCGGAGTCACAGCCGTCTCAGAACCCCGGAGAGGAACAGGAGGCGGAGCAGGAGACAAAAACAGAGGTGGCGCCATCTGTGCAGACGGTGCTGCAGATTTTTGACGGAGAGATTCTGAGGCGATAGCAGGAGGACTGGCATGAAGGGCATGGGCAACCTGGGCAATCTTATGAAGCAGGCGCAGAAGCTTCAGGCGCAGATGGCGAAGATCCAGGAAGAGCTGGGGGAGAGGCGCGTGGAGGGGTCTGCCGGCGGGGGAATGGTCGTGGCGGTGGCCAACGGCAAGCAGGACATCCTGTCGGTCAAGATCGACCCCGAGGTCGTGAACCCGGACGACGTCGAGATGCTGGAGGACCTGATCGTCGCCGCGATCAAACAGGCGCGGGAGAAGGCCGCGACCCTGGCCGAAGAGGAGATGCAGAAAGCCACGGCGGGCCTGATGCCCGGCCTGGGTGGTGGGATGAAGCTCATGGGGATGTGAGACGGCAGACGTAAAATCTAAAAGACCATTCTTCACGTTTGCCGTTTGCCATTTGCCATTTGCCGTTATGATCTCCCAATCCGTCGATCACCTGATCGCCGAACTGACCAAGTTACCGGGCATCGGCCCGCGGTCCGCCCAGCGGATCGCGTTCCACCTCCTTCGCAGCCCTGCGGACCAGGTGGAGGCCCTGGCGCGCCTCCTCGTCGAGGTCAAGGCGCGGGTGCGGCCCTGTTCGACCTGTTTCTTCCTGACCGAGGCCGACGCCTGTGACATCTGCGCCGACGCCCGGCGGGACCGGAGCATCCTCCTCGTCGTGGAGCAGATCAGCGACGTGCTGGCGTTTGAGCGGACGCAGGCCCACCGGGGGCTCTACCACGTCCTCGGCGGTGCCCTCTCCCCCCTGGACGGCGTCGGCCCGGACCGCCTGAAGATCCACGAACTCCTGAACCGCCTGAAGACAGGCGAGGTGAAGGAGGTGGTCTTCGCCACCAATCCCAGAGTGGAGGGGGAGGCCACAGCGCAATACCTCGACCGGCTCATCCGCCCGCTCGGCATTCGGACCACCCGGATCGCGCGGGGCGTCCCTGTCGGAAGCGACCTGGAGCTGGCCGACGGCCTGACGCTCGCGCGGTCACTCGAAGGCAGAAGAGAATTGTAAATAGGACTTTCCGATGTACGCCCTCTCCCTCCCCATCACCCTGGCCAACGCCCTGACGACCTTCCGGCTGCTGATGAGCCCGGTGTTCATCGCGGTCTTCTTCTGGGACAGTCCGCTGTCGGTCCCCCTGTCTCTGGCCATCGTCCTGATGTCGGAGGGGTCCGACGTACTCGACGGCTACCTCGCCCGGTCCCGGGGGCAGGTGACGGCGTTCGGCAAGATCTTCGACCCGCTGGCCGACAGCATCTCCAGGTTCACCGTCTTCCTCTGCTACCTGGCGGCGCACCTAACCCCGCTCTGGATGGTGGCCACCATCCTCTACCGGGACATGCTCGTCTCCACCCTCCGCACGGCCGGGGCCTCGCAGGGGGTGATCATCTCCGCCCGCAAGAGCGGTAAGATCAAGGCCGTGGTGCAGGGGACCAGCATCATCGCCATTCAGGCGTTGAGGCTCATCCAGGAGAACCAGGACATCGTCTCGAACTACGTTCACGGCTTTATGATGGCCGTCACCCTCGTCACGGCCTGGTCGGCGATAGACTATGTGTGGGGCAACAGAAACGTGCTCGCCAAGATTAGGAAGTAGGGGCGGGATTTATCCTGCCCAAAGAGGCGGGATTTATCTCGCCCTGAGAGGCAAGGTCTACCTCGCCCTGAAGCCTTTTCCGGGGAGTCCTGTCCATCAACCTCTTCACGCGCTTTGTCGCGACCGGCGCATTTTCGGGCTACGCCCCGGTCGCCCCGGGCTCCGCCGGTAGCCTGGTCGGTCTCGCGCTCTACCTCCTCCTCCCTGTTGCCCCCGCCCATCTCTGGATCGCCGGACTGCTGTTCCTCTTCGTCGTGGGGGTGAAGGTCTCTTCGGACGCTGAAACGGTCTGGGGCAAAGACCCCGGCTACGTCGTGATCGACGAGATCGTGGGGTTCGGCGTGACCGTCGCCCTGCTCCCCCGGTCGGTCCCGCTGGCCGTCGCCGGGTTCCTGGTGTTCCGGGTCCTGGATGTCCTGAAGCCCCCGCCCGCCCGGCAGTTCGAGCGCCTGCCCGCCGGGTGGGGGGTGATGCTGGACGACATCGCCGTGGGCCTCTACGGCAACCTCCTGCTGCGCATCGGCCTGGCGCTGTGGAAGGGGTCTGCATGAGCCTTGAGCGCCTCGATGAACTCCGTCGCGTGATCGACAGCCTGGACCCGGCGGGGTCCCCGCGGGCCGCGATCCTTCGCCGCGCCCCGGAGGGGGTCCGGGGGCCCGGTGGGGTCCTCGGCGTCATGTCCGCCTCGTTCAACCCCCCTACGAGAGCGCACCTCAGGATGACGGAGAAGGCCGGCCGCCTCTGCGGCTTCGACGAGGTCCTGTTCCTGCTGGCCAGGACCAACGTGGAGAAGGGCCTCTACGGCGCGCCCCTGGAGGCGCGTCTCCTGATGATGGAGGCCCTCGCCGGCCCCCGGCCCTCCTGCTCCGTCGCCGCAGTCAGCCACCCTCGCTTCGTCGATAAAGCGGCTGCCCTGATGCCCCTCTACCCGGCCGGCGCGGACATCTGCTTCATCGTCGGATACGACACCCTGGTCCGCCTTTTCGACCCCAGGTATTACGTCGATATGGCGGATGAGCTGGAGAAGCTGTTCACGCGCGTTCGCTTCGTGGCGGCCAACCGGGGGGAGCATACCCCTGAAGCCGTCCGGCGTTTCCTGGAGCGGCCGGAGTGCCGGGGATTTGCGGACCGGATCAGAGTGATGGAGCTGGACGCCCGTCACGCCGGGATGTCCTCCTCGGAGGTCCGGGAGCGGTTGCGCAGGGGGGAGGCGGTGGCCGACCTGGTGCCCGAGGAGGTGGAGGAGCTGATCCGGCGGATGGGGCTTTACCAGGAAAACGATGAACGATGAACAAAGACAACGATGAAGTATGAACGATGAACGATGAAGTAAAAGCATAAACCTGATTTGCTTTTCGTTCATCGTTCCGCGTTCCGCGTTCTGCGTTGCTCTTTCAGCGTTCTGCGTTCTGCATTCTCTTTCATGGAGGTCCTGCCTATGCATCGTGTATGGCGTGTTGTTTTGGGATACGCGGTTGTCTGCGCCGTGATGACATCGCTTCCGGGCACGCCCGGACAGGCCGACGGGCAGGACGCCCAGACAGTGGTCTGGGAGCGGCGGGACTACGGCTGGCTGCCGGGGCGGCTCACGGAGATGGTGGGGATGAAACCCACCGTGGTCGGAGGCATCCTCTACCTGTTGAGCGGGCCCCTCACGGGAGACCCGGAGATGACCTCCGAGACCTTTGTGGCCGTGGACTGCGCCACCGGCCAGACGAAGTGGACGAGCAACGCCCGATTCGGGCCGACCAGGCACGAACTGGGCATCGCCGTCAACGCGGGCATCATCTACCTCCTCGACCGGGACGTGGCCAAGCTCATCGCCGAGGCCAGGATGTATGGCCTGGACCAGAAGACCGGCCGGGAGCTCTGGAAGAAAAACCTCAAGGTCTCCCTCCTCGGCGAGATCGACCCCGGCGTCTACGCAGGCTGGCCGACGGCCTATCCCTACCCCGACAACTTCCTGACGATGAACGGAACCAAAGGGGTCGTCTACTCGGCGGCAGGGGGAGGATACAGCACCTCCCTCATCTACCACGACACCGGTGACCCGCTCTTCAGGCCGGACGGAGGCGGAATCATCCGGTACTACGACGACAAAAAGGTCGTCTACACAACCAAGGACAAGATGAAGGCCTCGGACCTGACCTCCCAGGCGGAACTCTGGTCCAGGGACCTCCCGGAGGCGCCGCAGGCCAGGCCCGGCGCCGGACACGCCCTGACCGTCGGCGCGACGATCTACGTCCTGACGATCTCGAACAAGCTCTACAAGTTCGACGCCGCCTCGGGCGCAGTCCTGCTGGAAAAGACCCTGGAGGGAAAAGGCTATGATGCGTTCACGTTCGACGGCAAGGCCATCCTGATAGGGTCCTCCGACGGCAAGGGCGCCCTGATGGCCGTCGATCACACCGCCAGCCGGGAACTCTGGGCGTACCCCAATCCCGGCAAGGGCTACAGCGTCAAACTTGTCGCAGACGGGGTGATCTACTACGCCGCGTCGGAGAAGGGCGGCCTCCACGCCCTCAGCGCGGATAAAGGAGAAAGGCTCTGGTCTTCGCCGCTGAAGGCAGAGGGCATCGCAGCCCACGGCGACCGGGTCTTCGTCTCCTCGGGAAAGGGCGTCGTCACCCTGGACCGGCTGACCGGAAAGGAGCTGTGGCGGTTCGAGGACAGGTGGCCCGTCCGGTTCCCGGCGACCGTCGACACGACGACCGGTGTCGTCTACCACGGCTCCAACGACAGGGGAGGGTTCATCTACGCCCTCGACGGGGCCTCAGGAAAAGAGGTCTGGCGACACAAACTGGAGAACACCCCCTCCCTCTGCCCGCTCGTCGTGGCCAGCGGCTCGGTGCTCTACCGCCAGCTGGACGACAGAAAATACGGGGTCGTCCGGGCCCTCAAGGCCGCGCCGAAACCGTGAAATGGCCGCGATCAGGACATTCATCGCCATCGTCCTGACCGGGGAGGTCAGGCTCTGGGTCGCCCGGAGGATGGAGGACCTGAGGCCCCGCGCCCAGGGCATCCGGTGGGTGTCCCCGGAGAACCTCCACCTGACCCTCCGGTTCCTCGGCGACGTGGAGGAAGGCCGGATGCCGGAGGCGCATCAGGCCGTCCGCTCGGCGGCAGAGGGGGTCAGCCCCCTCGCGATCCGGCCCGGCGCATTCGGGGCCTTCCCGAACGCCCGGCGCCCCCGGGTCCTGTATGTGAGCCTGGAGGGGGATGTCGAAAGGCTCAGGGGCCTTCAGCGGCGAATCGAGAACGAACTAATTGGACGGGGGTTTCCCAAAGAAGACAGACCCTTCTCGCCCCACCTGACCATCGGCCGGGCGATGCGAGACCGTCGAGGCCCCATAGACCTGCCCCCGACCTCCGCCGGGACCGCTCCTGAGATGGTCGTCCGGGAGGTCCTCGTCATGAAGAGCGACCTCCGGCCCGAAGGACCTATTTATACGTCGATGGCAAGAATAGCATTGGATACGTAGAGGCGTTGCATGCAACGCCTCTACGCGCCTGGCACGCCCTTTGCGAGCTTCAGAGGGTGCGACGGCGCAGGACAAGCCCGAAACGTCGGACCAATCGATAAAAACGCTCACGGACGCGCAGTCCAACGCGGTTTAGATATGAACACCTTGTTCACAGAGCGCGTCCATCCCTTTCAAGGTCAGGGGCGCTACCCGGAGGCGTTATGCACCTTGTGGATGGCCTGTGAGAAAATTTTTAATAATCGTTTTAAAATATGTAAAAATAACATCTTATAAATTATTTTAAACTGCGGATTTTTCTTGACATCTACACTTTTGTTCAGTATATTTACGTCGTCGCAGGGCGTTCGCCATACCTGACAGCTCCGGGCGCGCAACGCCGGGGCCAGAGACAACCTTACAGCGCCCTATGTCACCCGTTCGTATAGGAGGACGACGTCATGGTTCGCAACCCATCAGACGGCAAGAAGAAGGCCATCGAGCAGGCCATTGCACAGATCGAGAAGCAGTTCGGCAAAGGCTCGATCATGAAGCTCGGCGACGAGGGGTCCCGGGTGCAGGTGGACGCCATCCCCACCGGGTCGATCACCCTCGACGCGGCCCTCGGCATCGGCGGGGTGCCCCGTGGCCGGGTGGTGGAGATCTACGGCCCTGAGGGATCGGGAAAGACCACCCTCGTCCTCCACATCATGGCCGAGGCCCAGAGACAGGGGGGCGCGGTCGCCTTCATCGACGCCGAGCACGCCCTCAACGTGGACCTGGCCCAGAAGCTGGGGGTGAATGTCGATGACCTCCTGATCTCGCAGCCCGACACCGGGGAGGAGGCCCTCCAGATCACGGACACCCTCGTCCGGAGCGGGGCGTTCGACGTGGTGGCCGTCGACTCCGTGGCCGCCCTGGTCCCCCGCGCGGAGCTTGAGGGAGAGATGGGGGACTCTCACATGGGCCTCCACGCCCGGCTGATGTCTCAGGCCATGCGCATCCTCACCGCCTCGATCAGCAAATCAAAGACCTGCGTGATCTTCACCAACCAGATCCGGATGAAGATCGGCGTCATGTTCGGCAACCCGGAGACCACCACCGGCGGCCAGGCCCTCAAGTTCTACTCCTCCGTCCGGCTGGACATCCGGCGCATCTCCACCATCAAAGACGGCCACAGCGTCATCGGACAGCGGGCGAAGGTGCGCGTCGTCAAAAACAAGATGGCCCCTCCGTTCAAGGAGGCGGAGTTCGACCTCCTCTACGGCACCGGCATCTCCCGCGAGGGGAGCCTGCTCGACATGGGCGAACTCTACGGCATCGTCGAGAAGAGCGGGACCTGGTTCTCCTACGAGGGGGAGCGCCTGGGACAGGGCCGCGAGAACACCCGCCTCTACCTCAAGGAGCACACCGACATCGCCGGCAAGATCGAGGCCAAGATCCGGGAGAACCTGGACCTGGGGGTGGACAAGCTGGAGAGCGCCACCGGAGGAGACGAGGAGGGGGGCGGAGAAGGCGGCGAGGCGTGAAGGAAGATAAAGGTCGAAGGTCGAAGGTCGAACGCCCACGCAAAGCGCGCGGGCGTTCTTTATTTATCCTGTTGACCTTGAAAGGGCTTTTCCATATCTTATGAGGTCTATTTGTCAACGACCGTCCCCTGAAGGGGGCGGCTTGTAGCTAACCGCCGACGTTAGTCGGCAGCCGCCACGTATGGCCGGTTGACAGCGGCCCTACCGGATTGCTCCGGCAGCGAAGTCTGCAGAACAGGGGTTCTGGCGTCGAAGATTTTACGCACGTAACGTCTTCTGACGTGCAACCTCCTATCTTCGGTTGTTAAAGAACTAACCGTTTGCTCCCGAACTTCGACGGGAGTGCCTTAACCCAAAGATACGGGATTCGTGCCTCGATATCAAGCCAAAAGAGACACGCTTCCTCTGCCAGCTAAAGCGGGTGGTCTCCGCGTGAGGTGTTTCTATGAACTCAGATAGACACCCACAGGTCGACGCTCAGGCTGCCCGGCTGTTCGCCCACGACGAGTCCGTGGAGAAGGCCAAGGACCTCGCCTTCCGGCTGCTGACGGCCCGGCCCCGGAGCCGGAGCGAGGTCATCCGCCGCCTCCGGGGGAAGCGCTTCTCCAGACAGGCCATTGAGGGCGCGGTGGAGGCCCTGGAGCGCCTCGGCCTGCTGGATGACCGCGCCTTCGCCCGCGGGTGGGTGGAGCGCAGGCAGGCCACGCGGCCCACCGGCCGGCAGGGCCTGGAGCGGGAGCTGAGCGACCGGGGAGTCGCCCCGAACGTCATCGCTGAGGTCCTGGACGAGATGCTAACGGGCCGGGACCCTGAGGAGGAGGCCCTCGCCCTCCTGCGGGCGAAGGCAGGCCGCTACCGGGGCCTGGACCGCGAAAAGGCCCTGGGCCGCATGTACGGCCTCCTCAGCCGCCGGGGCTTCGACGCCGACGCCTCCCGCGCCGCGGCCCTGCGCCTGTGGCGGGAGATCGAGGACCCCTCCCCCCATCCCCCTCCCCCATCCTTCGACTTCGCTCAGGACAGGCAGGGAGAGGGGGAGAAGTGTCAAAATAACAAGCGGCGCGACGCAGAAGGGCTGAGCACCGGGGTTCGGGTGAAGCATTAGGTGGCAGTGGAAACCTCTGGATGATCCGTCTGCTGGAGCAATGCCCTTGCGTCGCGCCCAAGCCCCTCCGGCACTTGAGGAGCGCCTTTCTGGTCACTCTTTGGGCGTCCAAAGAGTGACCCGTCGGCATGGGCCGACGGAACGGTGGGGTGGTGAAAAAACCAAACCCAAACTTACCTGAACATGACCTCCAAAGAGATTCGCGAACAGTTCCTCCGCTTCTTCGAAGAGCGCGGCCACCGGCGGGTGCGCAGCGCCCCGGTGGTCCCCCTCGACGACCCCACGCTGCTGTTCACCAACGCCGGCATGAACCAGTTCAAGGACGTCTTCCTGGGCACGGGCCGGCGGGACTACACCCGCGCCGTGGACACGCAGAAGTGCATCCGCGTCTCCGGTAAGCACAACGACCTGGAGGACGTGGGCAAGAGCCCCAACCACCAGACCCTGTTCGAGATGCTGGGGAACTGGTCCTTCGGCGACTACTTCAAGCGGGAGGCCATCCGGTGGGCCTGGGAGCTGCTCACGGAGGTCTGGAAGCTCCCGAAGGAGCGCCTCTGGGCCACGGTCTACACGGACGACGACGAGGCGGAGACGCTCTGGTACGAGGAGACGGACCTCCTCAAGGGCCGCGTCCTCCGGTTCGAGAAGGAGAACTTCTGGGAGATGGGGGAGACCGGCCCCTGTGGCCCCTGCTCCGAGATCCACTACTACCGGGGCGATCACCCCGAATCGCAGCGCGCCGAGGGCGTCAACAGCGAGGACAGGGACTACACCGAGTTCTGGAACCTCGTCTTCATTCAGTACAACCGCGACGAGACCGGGGCCCTGTCCACGCTCCCGGCCAGGCACGTGGACACCGGCCTGGGGTTCGAGAGGATGTGCAGCATCCTCCAGGGCGTCCGCTCCAACTACGACACGGACGTGTTCCGCCCCCTCCTCTCAGCGGTCTGCGACCTCACCCGGAGGCCCTACGACGACGAGCACGGCGTCGCCATCCGGGTGATCGCCGACCACATCCGGATGCTCGCCTTCGGCATCGCCGACGGCGTCCTCCCCTCCAACGAGGGGCGGGGCTACGTCCTGCGCCGCGTCCTGCGCCGGGCCGCGCGCTACGGGCGGACCCTCGGCCTGCACGAGCCGTTCATTCATAAACTCACCCCGACGCTGGTGGAGGAGATGGGAGATGCCTACCCAGAACTCGTCGAAAAGGCCCAGCACATCTCCCTCGTCATCCGATCCGAGGAGGAGGGCTTCGGCAGGACCCTCGACCGGGGCATCGACGTGTTCGAGAAGATCAGCGCCTCCGGGGACATCAGCGGCCCCGACGCCTTCCGGCTCTACGACACCTACGGCTTCCCCCTCGACCTGACGCAGCTGATGGCCTCGGAGAAGGGCCTCTCCGTGGACGTGGAGGGGTTCCAGCAGGAGATGGAGCGGCAGCGGACCCGCTCGCGGGAGGCCACAAAGGCCCTGTTCACCGGCGGGGTCCGGGGATCGATGGACCCTGTCTCCGGGGACTCCTCGCGGTTCGTGGGCTACGAGGAGACCGTCGCCGAGGCCACGGTGGTCCGCTGCAACGCGGGCGAGGAGGGGCGCGTGGACCTCGCCCTGGACGTGACCCCCTTCTACGCGGAGTCGGGCGGCCAGGTGGGGGACACGGGCCGCATCCGGGGGAAGGACTTCGAAATCGCCGTCGAGGACACGATCAAAGTGGACGGCGCGATCCTCCACCGGGGACGGCTGATTGCCGGCGACCTGAGGGCCGTCCCCGCAGCCAGGGTCACAGCGCAGATCGACGCCGAGCGCCGACTCGCCACGGCCCGCAACCACACGGCCACGCACCTGTTCCACGCGGCCCTCAGAAGCGTTCTGGGCGATCACGTCCACCAGGCCGGGTCCCTCGTGGCCCCGGACAGGCTCCGGTTCGACTTCACGCACTTCACCGCATCCGAGCAGGAGCAGATCGAAAGGATCGAGGAGATCGTCAACGAGAGGGTGCGGGAGGATTTGCCCGTCTCCACGGCCCTGATGGGCCTGGACGAGGCGCGGGCCCTGGGGGCGATGGCCCTGTTCGGGGAGAAGTACGGCGACGTCGTCCGCGTGGTGAAGATCGGGGACTGCAGCCTGGAGCTCTGCGGCGGGACGCACCTGAGCGCCACCGGGCAGGTCGGGACCTTCCGCCTCCTGTCCGAGGGGGGGGTGGCGGCGGGGGTGCGGCGGGCCGAGGCCGCCACGGGCGCTGTCGCCCAGCAGGTGGCCCGGTCAGAGCGGGCCCTGCTCAGCGACCTGGGCCGGCTCCTCAAAGTCCCCCCGTCGTCGGAGCTGCTGACCTCTGTCGAACGCCTGCTCCTGCACAACCGGGACCTGGAGCGGGAGGTCGAAGCCCTGCGCAGGCAGACCGCCGGGTCGGAGATCGAGTCCATGGTGTCGCAGGCGCAGACCGTGAACGGCTTCCGGGTGGTGGCCGCCCGCGTCTCCCCGAAGGACCTGGACGACTTCCGGCGCATGGCCGACGCCCTGCGGGAGAAGATCGGCTCCGGTGTGGGTGTCCTGGGGGCCGCGCTGGACGACCGGGCGACCTTCCTGACCGTCGTGACGGACGACCTGATTCAGGGGAAGGGCCTCAGGGCCGGAGACATCGTGAAGGAGGTCGCAAAGATTGTAGGCGGCAAAGGCGGTGGAAAGCCCCACCTGGCCCAGGCCGGCGGAAATAACGTCAGCCAGCTCGAAAACGCCCTCGCCAGCGCCGTGGAAATTGTCAAGAAACAGGTCAAAGGATAGATAATTGCGGATTGCGGAATGAAAAACCCCATTCCGAAATCCAAAATCCGAAATGGAGGTTTCATGAGCGATCCCGCGCATCGACCTTTTGAAGCGCTGGAGGAAGCGATCCAGCGCCTGGGCCCCGGCCCGCAGGACAACGGGTCCGTGGACACGATCGTCCTCCGCCTGCCAGGGGAGGGCCGCGCCACGCCCGACCGCGCCCTGGTCAGCCCCGACTGGGGCCTGCACGGCGACCGGTGGGCCCTCAACCCGGACCGCAACCCGGACGCCCAGATCACCCTGATGAACGCCGGCGTCGCGCTGGCCGTGGCAGGGTCTCAGGATCGAGTGCCCTTGAGCGGGGACAACCTGATCGTCCGCCTCGACCTGAGCGAGACGAACCTCCCCCCCGGAACGCGATTGCGCATCGGCGAGGCCCTCCTGGAGGTCACCGCCCTTCCCCACACCGGCTGCCCGAAGTTCAGCCGGAGGTTCGGCGAGGAGGCGCTCCGGCTGGTGAACCTGAAGGACTACCGGCCCCGAAAACTCCGGGGCATCTACGTCCGCGTGGTGGAGGCGGGCCAGATCGGCGTGGGAGACGCGATTCAGAAGGTCCATTGAAGTCCGGGGACGCATGGGGAAGACATTCGACTATCTGCTCTCCGTTCGGGAGCGGCGCGGGGCGGCCTATCTTGCCCTGCTGGACCCGGACCGGCTGTCTCGGCCCGACCTGATCCGCCGGGCCGAGGCGTGCGCGGCCAACGGCGTGGACGCCCTCCTGTTCGGGACCAGCCTGCTGCTGTCGTCTGACTTCGACGGGGCCGTGCGGGAGATCAAACGGGCCGTCGACCTCCCGGTGATCATCCACCCCGGCGACATCAATCAGGTGGCCCCCCACGCCGATGCCCTCCTCTTCCTCTCCATGATCAGCGGGCGCAACCCGGAGCTCCTGATCGGCCAGCAGGTCAAGGCCGCCCCCCTCCTCAGGGCCTGCGGCCTGGAGCCGATCCCCACCGGCCTCATCCTGGTGGAATCGGGGAAGGTCACCTCCGCAGAGTACATCAGCAACACCAAACCCCTCCCCCGCGACAAGCCGGACATCGCCATGGCCCACGCCCTCGCCGCCCAATACCTGGGCATGCACTGCGTCTACCTGGAGGGCGGGAGCGGGGCGGCGATGTCTGTGCCGGAGGAGATGATCCGGGCCGTGTCGTCCTACATCACCCTCCCCGTGATCGTGGGGGGGGGCATCCGGACGCCGGAGGCCGCTGAGGAGAAGGTCCGGGCCGGGGCCTCGTTCGTCGTTATCGGCAACGCCATCGAACAGATGCGCAACGCCTCTCTCATCCGGGAGCTGGCGGACGCGATCCACACCAAAGGATAGTAACGAGTACTGAGTCCTGAGTCCTGAGCAAAGGCAACCCGTTCTCTGCTTTTCACTCAGCACTCAGCACTCAGCACTCAGCACTTTTTCTATGACCTTTCCCCTTCTTCCCGGCAAGATTCTCTGCTACGGCGTCCTCTGCGTCGATCAGATCCTCCGCATCCCGGCCCATCCGGACCCCGACGGCCACGGTCGCATCCTCTCCGAGGCCGAACACATCGGCGGGGAGGCCACCAACACCGCCGCGACCCTCAGCCGGCTGGGGCTGCCCGCCCGCCTCCTGGGGAACGCGATCGGCGAGGACAGGTGGGGGGACTTCTTCCTGCGCGAGATGCGCCGTTTTCCGGGCCTGGACAGCTCCGGTGTCTCAGCCGACTACAGCGTCCGGACGCCCCACACGGTGATCCTGTCGGTCTCGGACGGGACCCGCACGATCCTGGGACACTTCCCGGACATGCGCAGCGCCCCCATCAGGCCGAAGGACCTCGAAGGCGTCTCCCTGCTCACGGTCGACCCCTTCCTGGGCGAAAACGCGACGCGGGCGGCCAGCGCAGCTAAGGAGATGAACATCCCCATCCTGACCGTCGAGATCGCCCCGGATCACCCCCTCGCCGTCTGCTCCACGTTCGTGATCAACTCGGCGGGGTTCCTCCGGAGACACCGGCTGGGGGACGATGCAGAGGTCGCCGTCGGGCTGCTGAAGGAGGGGGTGCGGGGGGTGATCGTCACGCGGGGCGCGGAGGGGTGCAGGACCTTCCACGAGGACGGCACCTCCGCCTCCGAGCCCGCGTTTCAGACGGCCGTGCGGGACGCCACCGGCGCCGGCGACGCCTTTCGGGCCGGGTTCATCTGTGGTCTCTACTACGGATGGGACCTCAAAGATGCGATCCGGTTCGCGACCGCGACAGCGGCCGTCAACTGCCGCGCGGTGGGAGGATGTGGGGGCGTGGAGAGCCTGGAGCAGGTGCAGCAGTTCCTCCGGCGCAGCCGGCCCGCCTTCTCTCAGGGCCGCAGCGCGCCCAGAACGGGCGTGGCCCGGAGTCGTCCCGTTCCGTCGGCCAATGAGCCCATCGCGCCCGATGTCGCCTGAAAGAGGGACGATGGAACAGGCCGTCTCCGACGCCGTCGAGGCCGTGCGGATGACGCGAAAAGACCGGCCTGCGGGTGTGATCTTGATCGCCGTTGGAGGGCTGAGCGCAGCCGGAAAGAGCCTCCTGTCCCGGCGGTTCCAGAGCGCCATTCGGGAGATCGGCCAGGAGGCGTGGGTCCTGGAGGGGGACCGGTTCATCCTCCCGAAGGCCCGCCGCCGGCCCCCGGAGCGGTATCCCGAGGACGTCTACGAACTCGATCGACTCCGCCTAACGCTCGCAGCCCTCAGGGCCGGAGACGCCTTCCTCGCCCCGTTCTACCATAAAATGGGCGCGGCCACGGACCGGATTCAGGCCCCGGTCGGATACGGGCAAGGCCTCGCTTCTGCCGTCGAGCCCCGCGGGGACTACCGGGTGAAGGACGCCTTATCCCTGCTCGCGGAGCACCGTCAGCGCCTGGCCTGCGCCCGCAGCCGCCTCTGGGTCGACGTCGAGACGGGGGACCTCCTGGAGGAGGTCCCGCCCGGCGGGGATGTCTGGATATTCGACTCGGAGCTGGCCCTCGCCTTCCCCGACTTCCGGATGCGCTACGACAGAAGCTACGCAGTGTGGGCCTCGCGGGCGCGCCGTCGCCGGAACTTTTTGAGCGCGGTCCGCAAGGGGGAGCGGTACCCGGTCCTCTCGGAGCAGGAGGCCCGGGAGAAGGTCGAGGGGTTCTTCCTCGAAGACGATCGCTTCAACGGACGCCACCTTCGCCACGCCCAGGTCTGGGTGGACAACACGTGAGACGTCAAACGTGAGACGTCAAACGTGAAAGCCTCTTTTGACTTTTCGTCTCACGTCTCACGTCTCACGTCTCACGTCTCACTGTCTTTCTTGCTTTTCGCGCCGGTATCGCCTATATTTTCCACGTCTGCCGTCTTCCGTTTCCCACTCACCACTCATCACGGGCTATGTCCAGGATCATCGCCGTCGCCAACCAGAAGGGCGGGGTCGGAAAGACGACGACGGCGGTCAACCTCGCCGCCTGTCTCTCCGCCGCGGAAAAGCAGACCCTGCTGATCGACATCGACCCTCAGGCGAACGCCACGAGCGGACTCGGCGTGACCCTGAGCGACGCCGATCCCTGCATTTACGAGGTGCTGGTGCAGGACTACCCCTTCCGCGACATCCTGCGCCAGACCGACGTGCCCTTCCTCTCCCTGGCCCCATCCCACGTGCGGCTGACCGGGGCGGAGATCGAGATGGTGGGCATGATCTCCAGGGAGCGCCGGCTTCAGACAGCCCTCAACGCCGTTCGGGAGGGGCACGAATACATCCTGGTCGACTGTCCCCCCTCCCTAGGTCTCCTGACGCTCAACACCCTCACGGCGGCGGACTCGGTCCTCATCCCCATTCAGTGCGAATACTATGCCCTTGAGGGCCTTGGAAAACTCCTGAACACGATCCGCCTCGTCCAGAAACACCTGAACCCGAGACTTCAGATCGAGGGCGTCCTGTTGACGATGTACGACGCCCGCCTCAACCTCTCCCGCCAGGTGGCCGACGAGGCCAAATCCTACTTCGGCGACAAGGTCTATCGCACGGCCATCGCCCGCAACGTCAAACTGGGCGAGGCCCCCAGCTTTGGAAAGCCGATCATCCTCTACGACATCCTGTCTTCCGGCGCTCAAAATTACATGAACCTTGCAGGGGAGGTCATCTCCCATGGGTAAGCGCAACGTGCTGGGAAAAGGGCTCGGCGCCCTCATCCCGGAGGCATTGGAGGGGTCTACGGAGGCGGCGGACGACGAGGGACTCCGCATCTCCCACATCGGCATCTCGGAGATCGCCCCGAACCCCTACCAGCCCCGCACCGAGTTCGACCCGGCCCACATCGAGGAGTTGAAGCAGTCGATCCTGGAGAAGGGAATCATCCAGCCCATCACCGTTCGAAGGCTCGGCGGCGGCTATCAGCTGATCGCGGGGGAGCGGCGACTGCGAGCGGCCCGCGAGGCGGGCATGGAGGCCATCCCCGCCGTGGTCATGGAGGTCTCGTCCCCCGAAGAGATGATGGAGCTCTCGCTGATCGAAAACATCCAGCGGGAGGACCTCAATCCCATCGAGGAGGCCAAGGCCTACCGGATGCTGGCCGACCAGTGCCACCTGACCCAGGAGGAGGTGGCCGGGCGGGTCGGCAAGGACCGCTCCACGGTGGCCAACACCCTCCGGCTGCTCAAGCTCCCCCCCGAGATCCAGGACCACCTCGCCCGGGGGGACATCTCCACGGGACACGCCCGGGCGCTCCTGGCGTTTGACGACGAGGAGACGCAGCTCAAGCTCTGCGCCCGCATCCTCAAAGACAGCCTGACGGTCAGAAAGGTGGAGGGATTGATCCGATCCTTTCAGTCTCAGACCCCCGCCAGGCAGCCCTCAAAGCCCTCCAGGGACGCCCTCACGACATCCGTGGAGGAGAGGCTTCAGCGGGCGCTGGGGACCTCCGTCAAGATCGTCAGAAAGGGCAAGAAGGGGAAGGTCGAAATCGCCTTCTACGGCGATGAAGACCTGGAGCGCCTGATCGACCTGATGACAACCCTCGAACAGTCCTGAGTCCTGAGTCCTGAGTCCTGAGTCCTGAGTCCTGAGTCCTGAGTCCTGAGTCCTGAGTAAAGGTCAAAACCCTGTCCTTTGCTTTTACTCAGCACTCA